>JACCDV010399029.1_pt1 | contig 36490 bp, 31 predicted proteins | sample 7446131 | NCBI WGS metagenome assembly JACCDV01 (sample SAMN15323448, study PRJNA562643) | freshwater metagenome | isolation source: river surface water | place: USA:Blue River Watershed | collected 2017-08-17
AAGGAAATTGGAGAAGCACCGTTTTTGGCAACAACAACCGGATCATTCGAGAAATCGGTTGCGGCAAAGGTGAATATGCTGTAGGCATGAGCCGCCAATTCCCCGACAAAAACTTCATTGGCGTAGACCTCAAAGGCAATCGCATCTATATTGGCGCCAAAGAAGCACTCGAAACCAAGCTCAACAACGTTGCGTTTTTGCGCACCCGTATCGATTTTATTTTAGATTATTTCGAAGAAGGTGAAATCGATGAAATCTGGCTTACTTTCTCCGATCCGCAACCCCAAAAAGCCCGAAAGAGGCTTTCTTCACCTATTTTTACGGCACGCTACAAAAAGATTTTGAAACCGGGAGGTATCATTCACATGAAAACCGATTCCGACGTCTTGTTCGATTACACCCTCGAGCAAATAGAAGAACACGGCCACCAAATGCTAGAGTGTTACCCCGACCTCTATGCCAACATGCCTGCCGATTTAGATCCGCAAACCCGAGAAATTTTTCATATCAAAACCTATTACGAAGAATTCTTCAGTAAGCGCGGACACGTCATCAAATACTGTAAGTTTCGTTTGGCAGAATAAAGCTAGCGAATGAGCGTGTAATTGGCATAATGGGTATCGATCCCGATTGCCTTTAAGATATCCTTGATTTTGTTTTTGAGCGACTTCTTGTTGCGCGAGATATCTGTCTGAAAAGTCCAGTTGCGTTCAACAATACGTGCTGCTATCCACTGCGGGTGTGTGCCTTCAAAACGGGCGAGCTCATGGATGTGGTCTTCGTAGTCAAAAGCAGTGGCTACCTTGATGTTTTTCTCGAGCCAGGCATCGTCGTGCCAGAGCTTATGAAAACTCTCTTGTTTGCGCTGCATGGCTTGCGGGTCCTTCACCCAACCGTAATGAAACACGCGCGCGTTGGCTGGGGCCACTTTGAGTTTCTGATCTGGGGCTTTGCGAAAACCTTGCGCATCCCGAAACGAAAAAATACCACGGCCCGGCTTGATGATGCGAATTTCTTTTTTGTACCAATTATTAGAGACGCCGATGTAATCGTAAGAGCCATAAAAATGGAGGTAATCAAACAACAAACCATCTACGTCTTGGTCGTGCTGAAAGCGCGTTATTGCTTTTAAAATATTCTGATGATCAGCCTCGTGCAGGACTTCATCGCCTTGGATGTAGATGGCCCAATCGGCAGCAGGATTGATTGCCGCAAGCGCTTTATCGGTCTCGACGGCAAGCACACGGCCGTTTTCACGGAGGGTGTCGTCCCAGGTAGTTTGGATAATCCTTACTTTAGGGTCGATGTTTTGGATAAGTGCCAAGGTGTCGTCGGTAGAATTACCAACAGCAACAACTACTTCGTCGCAGAGAGGTAAAATGGATTGGATGGCTGCAACAATCGGGTAATCGAGTAAAACGGCGTTTCTAATAAATGTAAAACCGCTGACCTTCAATTTATTTGTCTAAAACTTTAGGGATTCTGAAATAATCTGAATCTTTTTTAGGAGCGTTGCGCAATGCGTCTTCATGGCTTATGCTTTGCTCGACTTCGTCGTTGCGCAGTCGGTTGACCTCTTCGGACATAAAAATGAGGGGTTCTACATCAGTGGTGTCGAGTTCAGAAAGTTTGTCTACAAAAGCGATCATGCGCTGCATGTCTTGGCGAATGGCATCTTTTTGAGCACCAACAAAAGACAATTTGGAGAGGTGTGCGATATGATCGATAAGGGCTTCATTGACTTCCATAAGACAAAATTACAATTTTTTAAACAGTTCTGGATGTGCGGCACGAATGGGCGCTTCAATTAAATGAAAACACTTTTCGCTGATTTCTTCTATGCTTGTTGCAGCAACTTCTTCAGTTGAGATGTAAGGGTGAATATGCACCTCCACTACCCCAGGATGCGCAGGGCCTAATAGTTGAGTAGGGTCAGAAAACAAATGAAAGTTTTGGGTGAAGGTGAGCGGTAAAACCGGGACATTTAAGTTTTTAGCCAAGCGAAACGCGCCATTTTTAAAGGGAATCATTTGAGGAATGTGTTCTTCTGGAATGGTACCTTCCGGAAAAATAACGATAGACCAACCGTCTTCCATTGCTTTTTTGGCCTGAACCAACGCTTGCCCTGCTTTCGCTTTGTTTTTGCGGTACACCGGAATATTGAGCGCTTTAAAGTAGGTCCGTACAATTGGATATTTGAGGATTTCGGCCTTGCCTAAAAAAGCAAAAGGATGCTGCGGCAAAATAGAAGGCAAGAGAAAGATGTCGAGATAAGAAGTATGGTTGGCAACGATGATGAATGGTGCTTTTGGCAATGGTGAGTTGAGCTTGATGCGCACGGGATAGAGGCAAAAAATACGCAATAACCAACTCCAGAATATAAAGATTTGAAAACCGTATTTGCGCCACGTAGACTTGAGTTGCAACACCCAAAAGAAAGGGTAAAACAACAGCGCGAAAATAAAAAAGACAAGGGCTATGTATAGCTTCCAAATGATACCAAACAAACCAACGATTTTCTGCATGCCTCAAAGTTAGCAATTACCTGAGAGCAACAGCCACTCAAAAACGCTTCAAAATGACTAATTTTGAACAAAATTAACGCAATGTCTCGCATTTTAACCGGAATACAAAGTACAGGAACCCCACATTTAGGCAATATTTTAGGCGCAATTCTCCCAGCCATCAAATTGGCTCAAGACCCCGCCAATGAATCCTTTTTATTCATTGCGGACATGCATTCCCTAACGCAAATCAAAGATGGCGCTACCTTGCGCAACAACACCTACGCAACAGCTGCCGCATGGTTAGCATTTGGGCTCAACCCTGAACAATCTGTTTTTTACCGCCAATCTGATATCCCTGAAGTAACAGAACTCACCTGGTACTTACTTTGCCAGTACCCGTATCAAAGACTTACACTTGCGCATTCTTTCAAAGACAAAGCAGACCGCCTAGACGACGTCAATGGTGGTTTGTTCACCTACCCTATCTTGATGGCGGCCGATATCTTATTGTACGACGCAGAAATTGTACCAGTGGGCAAAGATCAAAAACAACACATCGAAATGGCACGCGACGTAGCCAACCGCTTCAACCTTTCCTACGGAGAGACCTTCGTTTTGCCAGAAGAGCAAATTCAAACCGACACCATGCTCATTCCAGGCACTGACGGCGAAAAAATGAGTAAGTCGCGCAATAACTTTATCGACATTTTCTTGCCAGAAAAACAATTGCGCAAGCAAATTATGTCAATTGTATCAGACAGCACACCGCTTGAAGAGCCTAAAAACCCAGATACCTGCCATACCTTTGCATTATATCAGCTGTTAGCAGACGAAACACAAATTGCCACCATGCGCGAAAACTATATAGCAGGTAACTATGGCTACGGACACGCCAAACAAGCGCTGTTTGAACTCATTTTAGAAAAGTTCAGCGAACCGCGCGCACGTTTTGATCATTTGATGGCCAACACCTCAGAAATTGAAGCGGCACTCGAAATTGGCGCCAAAAAAGCTAAAGCAGTGGCGCAAGAAGTATTGCAACGTACCCGCTTCAAAGTTGGCTACTAAAAAACAAAATCAGTATTAAGGTCTAGGATTATCAATTGCTCTGTGGCCAAAAGTTAAGCCCAGCTTGAACCAACGCCCCGGCATCTGCACAAAGCCAGCCTCCACATATAGTGCATTCGTGAGGTTGTTTCCTTCTGCAAATACAGTCCATTTGCTTTTGATTGGCACTAGTATTTTAGCGTCCACTACCTGATACAATGGCTGTTCTATGCGTTGCACCAAACGGTAAGTAAGGTTAAGTTGCACTTTTTCACTGAGATCAAACAAGGCCTGCCCGTTGAGTTGGTGACGCATACTTGTAATTGCATAGCGCGATTCCTGAGCGCTCGTAAAGTTGTGCTTGGCCGTGATGTACGTATAATTCAAATTCAGCTTATTTACACCCCAAGTTCCGCTTTTCTTGACATTCAATTGCAAGCTAGTTTCCATGCCCGTAAAAGCCACATTAGCAATATTGACCGGCATCCAAGGATTCGGATTGGGTGAAACCAAAGATGTTTCTCGCACCCAGTCAATCATGTTGGTGTGCTGGCGGTAAAAGAGCGCTGCATCGGCCTTCCAAAAATACCATTTACTGTTGTACTGATTGGGATTGTATCGATAACCAAACTCGGCAGCATGCGAAAATTCAGGTTGTAAATTTGGATTTCCTACGTTTGATGGATCGGTATAATACATTTCGGTCCAGGTAGGCACGCGGTTGCCACGGCTGTAGTTGGCAAAAACAAATTGATGAAAAGAAAGCGCGCGCCCGATTTGGATACTCGGCATCAGTTGCGGATTTTCAAAATTGTAGGCAAACACCAAAAGCCCCGCGGCATAGCTCATAGTACCCAGCAGACCTTGGGCTTGTACAAACGCGCTCTGATATTGCCGCTCGCGTAAACCTAAATTACTGCTGTTGAGTTGCTCTAAGCGTTGTTCCAAACCAAAAAGCAATTGTTGCCTGTTCACATTCACCGATAATTGCGCCTCATAGCTCAGCACATTTGAAATGTGTGTATTGGTATAAAAAGCGGGGTCATTGCGCTTCAAGCGAAAATCATCGGCATGGCTGCGCAACATGGCTTGTTGGCGAAATTGATAATAAGTTGTACTTCCTTCTTTTTTTGAATACCAGTGGAAATTGTGCTTGACACCGGCCATAGCCATGGTGGTGCGCTCCCACTGATCTGGGAACTTATTGGTATAAAAACCATTGGCACCAAAATTACGATCGGTATAGGCGGCGGTATAAGTGAGCCGATGTCTTTGATTTTCCCCTATTGAATGAGAACTCGTGTAAAAAAGTTGATGGTTCTTGAAATCTGAATTGTACCAGTGCCCTGCCGATTGATCTCTAGCCACTGCCAACAACTGCTGGTATTTTTTGATTTTCATGCGCACCATGGCTTGGGCACCAAAGCTATTGAAACTACCACCGTATGCAGTTGTTTTCACCTCAAAAGCATCTTGTGCATAAGCGCCAATGTGCACCGCACCAGTTAAAGCGCTTTGACCAAATGGCAACACCGTCGGACTCTTGAATACTTGAATTTCAGATACAGCAATGAGTGGGATAGGCAAATTAGCCGCGTGATGCCCTGTTTGCGGATCTGTCATCTTGAAGCCATTGACAAGAAGAAGGCTTTGTTCAAAATTACCACCTCGTATTCCGATATCGGCTTGCGTGCCGCTCAAGCCGCGCTGACGCACATCTACCCCTGCTGAAAAAGACAAGGCATCTGCGATACTCCTTGCTGGGAGGTTATTGAGCGTAGCCTGGTTCAATTTTTCTATACTTTGCATGCGCGTGGAAAAGTTGCCTCCATTACGCCCGGCAACGAGTTCAATTTGTTGGATAGTCATGACCCGCGACGGGATTCTCACCAAAAGAGAGTCAATAGGTATTCGAACTGGATCTTGTGCAAAAAGTTGGGTAAATTGAAATAGAAAAAATAAGAAAGAGAGATTTATTTTTTGTTTAGATAAAAACGTTATTTCTGACATATTGAAATGAGTTGATTTGATGGATCTTTCCATAAAACCTGCAAAAATACGCAATGAAAGAAAATCAGCGCTTGGAAATCTTATTGCCTGTGATTTGGCGCTGTAAGTTGCATTTGTGACGGCCTACTTCAAAGCCACGGAGTGCGCTGTGCTTGGTGGCTCGACCCTGAACGCGGGCGCGCCACATGCGCCAGGAGCTCGGCTTCATTTCTCTGCGCATTAAAGCAATCACTTCGGCTTCTTTGAGGCCAAACTGTAATAAAATGGCATCGAAGGGTGTACGGTCTTCCCAGGCCATTTCAATGATGCGGTCGATGTCTTGCTCAGAAAGAAGTTTCAAGTCCATACGCTTCAAACAACATTCGATACTTTTTGTTTTTGATGTATGAAAGGCGTAAAAAAACAGCATTTACCCGAAAAAACCTGCCTAACTTGTGAGCGCCCCTTTACCTGGCGCAAAAAGTGGGAGAAAAATTGGGATGAAGTCAAGTATTGCTCAGATCGGTGCCGGTCTCAGCGCAATAAATAACGCATTTCTTCAAGAGTTGGCAATTGATTTTCATAAGTAAATTCCAAAACATGTTTCCCTGGTAGAAGGGTTTTGAAATTCTGCTTGAAATGTAAACCCTGTTGCTCAGAAAACACCCAAAAATCTACCAGAGGTTCTTGTGTTTGAACAATAAGTTTGGCCACTTTTTGATCGGAATCGAGTTCTTCTAATTGAAAATTGATTTTTGGCTTAGGCACAGCTCTCTTCTCAATATAAGTAAACAAGCGACTATATTGCTCATCGAGTGTCACTTTGATGAATCCTTGTTTTGCTTCGGAAAGCGCCGTTAGTACTTGTACTTGATTGGTTTGCAACGGATAAGTTCTGCGCTGCGTTGCGGTCAATTCACCTTTTTGATTGTAAAAATCCATCTGGACCGTAACCAAAGTATCTTCTGGTAGATCGCTGGTGAGTACGAGGTAATGGCTGTCATCTTTGATTTGTTCGAGCACGGCAACGGGGCGGTAATCGTCTTGGACCTCATAATGCAGGGCCTTCCAGTTGTTGTGGTCGTCTAGGCTAGACCAAGTTGGCGCCGGCCAGCAGTCGTTGAGCTGCCAGTAAATGGTACCCATGCAGCGCGGCGCATCTGCTCTATGACCAGCTATAGCACTGCTCACCGCTTTGCGCTGTGTGAGTTGAGAAAAATAGATGAAAGTCTGAAAATCTTTGGCTTTTCCGTAATAGGTTTTTGCGTGTTTTTCGATCATGCCATTGCCCACATAAGACTTTTGATGGTTTTTCATGACCGAAGAATGCAGGCTTTGTTCAGAAAGCGGTGCAAAACGATTGATGGCACTGGGCTCCGGGAAACTCTGAAAGCCATACTCGGCATTGAAACGACCTATTCTTTTGGCGAAATCATGGAGTGGATCTTTGCCGTGCCATACACCCCAATAATGCATAGTACCGTGGTTGAAGAAGTCGTCTTGACCCCAATTGCTCAGCGGAGAGGTATGGACATATGGAATACTCTTTTCTGTAAATAAATTCACATATAAGGGGAGGGTCTTTTGAAATAATTGAACGTATGCCGCTTCAATTTCTTGTTGTTCTTTCTCATTTAAATTATACTGCGCTTGAAAACCCCAGTTGTGCCAAGCTACGTCGACTTCATTGTTACCATTGAAATAAACGAGTGACGGATGCGCTGCCAAGCGCGGAATGTGTTGCTTGATTTCTTTGGTTACCAACTCCAGAAAGGACTTGTCTCCGGGATACATAGCACAAGCAAACATGAAATCGTGCCAAACCATGATGCCGGCGCGGTCACAGGCCTCCATAAATGCGTCTGGGGCATACATACCGCCGCCCCAAATGCGCACCATATTGAAATTAGCTGCTTGCATTTGCTGTACCAAAGCTACATAAGCGCTGTCTAAAGCAGAGCCAGCAAACATTCCGGGCGGGATCACATTGGCGCCTTTGGCAAAAACTTTACGCCCATTGATTTGAAACACAAATGAAGTGCCCCACTCATCTTTTTCTTGAAGCAATTCTACTTTTCGAATTCCAAAGCAATAAGGGTGTTCTAAAAGGAGCTTTCCATTGGTGTCATAAAATCGCAAGGTGTCGTGATACAAGTGTTGCTCACCCTGCCCTACTGGCCACCAAAGCTGCGCGTTTGACAATAGTTTGTCCGCGTTTAATCTGAAGGATGAAACTTTCGAGGAAGGCTCTGGAATATCAAGTAGGGATTTTTCAGAAATTTCAATATCCGCAAAATAGGTGCTCTTACATACAAGTTTAACTTGCGCTTTTTGAACGATGAAGTTTAAAGAAATCTTGGCTTCATTGGACTCAGAAATACCTAAGGTATTCACGTGGAGGTTTTCAACGTATACAATTGGTGTAACTCCAATTGTAATTGGATACGCAAAACCAATAGTATTGAGGCGAGGTGCCCAATCCCAGCCAAATTGATATTGCGGTTTGCGTGTTAAAGAAGCCACTTTTACAGCTCCTACATCATTAGGCGCAGGGTAAGTAAAGGCCTTGTATTGCGTTAATTTTGCATGGTGTTGAACAGGAGATTCGATCTTGATTTCAAGCAAGTTGTACCCACATATGAGGTCTTTTACATCGATCAGAAATTGGTGGTGTAAAAAGAAATTATCCGTTGTTGCCAATGGCTTCCCGTTCAAGAAAATTTGCGCATAAGTATCGAGGTTTGGAATGTCGAGGCTGAGAGATGACGCATTAAAAAATGCTTCATTCAAAAAGAATTGAGCTCTAAAATGCCAAGTGTGGTCTTCTATCCATTGGTATTTTGCTTCATTTTCACCGTAAAAAGGATCGGGTAATTCTCCTGACTCCCAGAGAAATTCCTGGACTGTACCAGCCTGGCCAAACGGTAACCATGATTTTTTGATTGGATGAAAAACCTCCCAATCGAGCGTAATTTGAGCGGTAATGGAGCTCATCAGCGAAACAAATAAAATTAGAAGGATCTTACTCATCTTACCAATTGCGGTCAAACTTGGCATCGATGAGCACCTCACCCTCGGCGTTGCGCAAAGCAAAATTGAAACCGGCATAAATAGAATAAGCGCCGTAGTTACCCTCTTTGTCTATGGCTAAGAAACCACATTGCAAGCCAGTAAGGTCTTTGTGTTTGGAAATGATGCGCATACAAGCTTCTTTGCAGGCATCATAAGGGCTGTAGCCGTGGCGCATGAGTTCTACTACCGTATGGCTGCCCGCTACGCGAACAATGGCTTCGCCCAAACCAGTTGCGGTGGCTGCACCTACTTCGTCATCGACAAACAAACCTGCCCCGATTATCGGTGAATCACCTACTCTGCCATGCATTTTGTAGGCCCAGCCACTGGTGGTGCAAGCCCCCGCTAGGTGCCCTTGTGCATCCATGGCGATCATGCCGATGGTGTCGTGGTTTTCGTGGTTGATCTCGGGTTTCTTGAATAAGTCTTTGTTTTCTTTGCGCCATTTTTCGTAGTCTTTCTTGACTTCATCTATGGGCATTTTGGCCGTTGCAAAACCCTGCTCAAGGGCAAATTTGCGCGCGCCAGCTCCAACGAGCATAACGTGCTGCGTGCGTTCCATAACGGCGCGCGCCACATTGATAGGATGCGCGATGCCTTCCAAGAACGCCACAGAGCCACAACGAGAATCGCCGCTCATGATACAAGCATCTAAAGTAACGTGGCCATCGCGGTCTGGGCGGCCACCAACGCCAACGCTGCGGTTGGTGAGGTCGGCTTCGGTCACCATGACGCCTTTTTCGACCGCATCGAGGGCTGAGCCGCCTTTTTGCAATACTGCCCATGCGCCTTCATTGGCTGCCAAGCCATGGTTCCAGGTAGAAAGTACGATAGGTCCTTTGGCCTTGCCTTGGTATGATTGCGCCACAATATTAGTCGCTTGACTTGGCTTGACTATACTCAGTGCGCCAACGGCTGCACCAAAGCGAATAAACTGTCTTCTTTTCATAGGCTTATCTATTGCGAAGTTCTGCTGCTAACCAATTTTGAAAGGCCTTGGCATTTTTAGCGTGTTCAGCACCTGAGGCTGTAAAATTGTGTGTGCCGGAGTAATCTGGTTTGGCACACATAAAAATATAATCGTTTTGATCGGGGCTCAGCACGGCCTCCACTACACCCACTGGCGGCAAATAAATGGGACCTGGGGGCAAGCCTTTGATTTTGTATGTATTATATGGGCAATCGATGTCGCGATGGACAGCCAACAAACGCTGCACGCCCTTTAGTTGATCTCCCCAACAAAATTTGAAAGTAGGATCAGATTGCAATTTGATACCCTGCTTGATTCTGTTCAAATACAAACCTGCTATAATTGGCCATTCCTCGGCCCTTCTCGACTGCTCCGAATAAACGATACTCGCCAAAGTAACAGCCTCGCTAGGTGCATTCAAACCCACCGTTTTTAATTTGGACCTGCGAGTTGGGGTCCAGAAATTTTTGAATTCTTGGGCCATGCGGTCCACAAATTGTTGAGGTGTTTGGTCCCAGTAAAGATCGTAGGTGTTCGGAATAAAAAGAGCTGGGAGTTGCTCTAGCGTAAAACCCAAACGCGCAAGCGTCGAGCCATTCTGGAGATAAGCCATCAACTCGGTACTGTCTAAATCGAGTTGGTTTTGGAGCTTTCCTGCAAGGTCATTGAGGGTGCGGCAATTTTCAAAGCTTACTTGTACCGATTGCTCTGCATTACCGTTCAACTTGCCGTTTATCGTCAAACCATTCCAAATATGGCGATACGCAGTACCCGGCTCGATGACGTATTTACCCGGAGCAATATTGCGCGAATTCATTTCCTTGTTTGTGCCAACCAATTCAAAGAGGTCTGTATTGGAAATAACGCCTTTTTCTTGAAGCAAACGCGCTACATTTTTAACATCTAAAGGTTGGTCCTTAGCTGAAAGATAAATTGCGACTGGTGCTGCATTGCTAGACTTTTGAAAAGCAGCGTAGGCATACTTTAATTTTGGAAAAAGTAAAACAGCAGCCCCAAAAAAGAGGACAACTGCAACTAAAATTAGTTTTTGTTTTTTAGACATAGTTGATAAGTAAGTTCGTCAAAATATTCATTTTTGAAACGCAGCCAGTTTTTGCGGGTTCCGACATGTTCAAACCCTGCTTTTTCAAAAAGAGCAACACTTGCTTGATTGTCGCCGTGTATTTGGCAATATAAATTGCGCAATTCAAGAATTTCCTTGCAGTATGTACTGAACAACCGCAAAGCTTCAGATGCGTAGCCTTTTCCTTTGTCGGCGTCAGCTGCAATAAGGATACCAACTGCGGCATAACCATGCTTGAAATTGAGGTCGTATAAATCAATAACCCCCACCGGGCGGTCTTCTGTTGAGGTTTGGATCACCAAACGCATTTGACCCGACTTACGGATATCAGATTGTTGCTCAATGAGTTGATGGATATCATAAAGCGAAAACGGTACTTCGGTATTAGAAACCTTCCAGTTGGCCGGGTTGTTTTCCCACATAAATATGGTACTCGCATCGTCTTTTTCGACCGCCCGTAAAGTAACCAAACTACCCCTCAAGCTCATAAGTTCCGTTATAAACGAGCTTTGCTGGCCCTGTTAAATATACTTCAGTATAAGCGTGTTCTGGTTTGCGTTGCCATTGCACCTGTAGTTGTCCACCTTTGGTTACAACCTTGACAGCACCTTTTTGAAGATCCTGAAGTTGGGCATAAACCAAGGCGGCAGCAGTTACGCCGGTTCCACAAGAAAGTGTTTCATTTTCTACACCGCGTTCGTAGGTGGCCACCCGAATGCCATCTGCTCTGATTTCCATCAAATTGACATTGATGCCGTCTTTTTGAAAGCTTTCGCTATAACGTATGCTGCGGCCAACTTCTAAAACGTGCTCGTGGGTGTGTAAGTCGTCGAGTAGCACGTAATGAGGAGATCCGGTTTGTACTACATATGCGTTTTTCAAACATTGAATAGGTTCAACGTCTGACATCTTGAGTTTCACTTCTTCTTCGCAAAGCCAGGCTTGATGTGTGCCATCAATGGCCAAAAAAGTAGTGTGAAATGAGGGCAGTAAGCCCAACTTAGCCGCAAAAGCAACCGCACAACGCGCGCCATTTCCACAAAAAGACTGTGTTCCGTCGGCGTTGTAATACACCATTTCAAAGTCGTGGTCCTGACACAACGCAATGGAAATGAGCCCGTCGGCACCTATGCCAAATTTACGGTCACATAGTTGTTGGATGTCAGCAAGAGACAATTTGTCATAAATACCGGACGTGTTGTTGAGCATGATAAAATCATTGCCCGTACCCTGATATTTGAAGAATGATAGTGTCATTGCGGTCGAACAAAAATAGTTGAATATTCAATACCAATTCTTAACAAAATTTAACATTTTTCAAGCAATTTTTGGAACACTATTTGCGTTTATGCAGCAGAAATTTAAAATCTGACAGTATGACACTTACCAGCACACTCAAATTATTCGGAATGGGTATTCTAGGTGGCACCCTCCCATTGGCTACTTATGTCATTATTCAGCATAACAGTAGCAGCTTATCAGACCAAGTCATTGACGGCAACCGCCGCGCCCCAATTCAGCAGGTTGACTACCAAGGTGTTCCGCAAGGCCTAGATTTCACTGCAGCAGCGGAAAGCACCGTTCATTCAGTAGTTCACATCACCACCAAAGTTGTTCAAACCACCTTCCAACGCGATCCCTTCCAAGAATTTTTCTATGGCCCAGGTGCCGGTGGCCGCGAGTTCAAGCAATACGGAGCTGGTGCTGGTTCTGGCGTTATTGTTTCGTCACAGGGCTATATTGTCACCAACAACCACGTTATTGAAAACGCTAGCGAAATTCAAGTTGTACTCAACGATAACTCCAAATACGACGCAAAAGTTGTTGGTGCCGACCCTTCAACGGACATTGCTGTTCTTAAAATCGAAGGCAACAACTTTCCTGCTATTCCAATCGGCAATTCAGATGAACTCAAAATTGGCGAATGGGTCTTGGCCGTTGGCAACCCCTTTAACCTTACCTCTACCGTTACCGCTGGCATCGTTTCTGCTAAAGCACGCAATATCAATTTGCTCTCAGAACGCAACACCAAAGAAGTTGTTCCGATAGAATCCTTTATTCAGACAGACGCTGCGGTTAACCCCGGTAACAGTGGCGGTGCTCTTGTAAACACGCGTGGGGAGCTCATCGGCATCAACACCGCTATCGCATCACAAACAGGCTCATATTCTGGCTATTCTTTTGCGGTTCCTGTCAATTTGGTAGACAAGGTCATGCGCGACCTCATCGATTTCGGTATTGTTCAGCGCGGCTACCTAGGTGTTCAAATTTCAGATATCACGCAAGAAATCAAAGAAAAAAACAAGCTCCCCGACCTCAAAGGTGTGTTCTTAGCCAAAGTGGTCGAAGGTGGTTCTGCCGACAAAGCAGGCCTTAAAGACGGTGATGTCATTCTGAAAATTGGCAGCAAGGAGGTCAATTCTGTAGCCGCGCTGCAAGAAGAGATTGGCAAGCGTCGCCCTGGCGATAAGGTTTCTTTGAGCGTACGTCAAAAAGATGGCGACATCATTACCAAAGAACTCGTATTGCGCAACCAAGACGGCGAAACACAATTGTTATCCAAAGAAGAAATCAATAAAAATGCCGCCCTTGGTGCCACTTTCGTCGAACTCACCGAAAAAGAGAAAAAAGAGCTCAACATCAATTATGGTGTCAAAATCAAAACCATCAATACGGGCAAACTTAAATCGATTGGCTTAACGGAAGGAATCATTATCGTTAAAATCAATAACGAGCCAATTGAAACCGTTGAAGAATTAACTCAAAAACTAAGTGGCGTCAATCGCGGCATCTTGCTCGAAATCATGGATGAAACTGGTAAAAGAGACTACCGAGGCTTGGGTTTATAAGCATTTGAGCGCGAAAATATGCCGCGTTGAAAAAGTTAAGAACTCGTTAATAACTCAACAAAAAAAGGCCTCTTCAGATTTTTTTAACCCTAATTTTCGTCGTTACTTTGCTCAAGAAGCAGTAGCAAAACATTACCTAGTAATCCAGTATAGATAAGCGCATGAGACAGCTAAAAATCACCAAATCCATCACGAACAGAGAAAGTCAATCTCTGGACAAATACCTTCAAGATATCGGTCGTGAAGAACTCATCACCGCAGAAGAAGAAGTAGAACTTGCACGTCGCATCAAAGCCGGCGACCAAAAAGCCTTAGAAAAACTCACCAGAGCTAATCTTCGTTTTGTGGTTTCCGTTGCCAAGCAATACCAAAACCAAGGCCTCACCCTTCCTGACCTCATCAACGAAGGCAACCTTGGCCTCATTAAAGCTGCACAAAAATTCGACGAAACCAGAGGTTTTAAATTCATCTCTTATGCCGTATGGTGGATCCGTCAGTCTATCTTACAAGCTTTAGCTGAACAAGCACGCATTGTACGTTTGCCACTCAACCAAGTTGGATCACTCAACAAAATCAACAAGGCATTTTCACGCCTAGAGCAAGAATTCGAGCGTCCGCCAAGTGCAGAAGAGCTCGCCGAAGCTTTAGAAGTTCCCGAAGACAAAATCAAAGAAAGCCTCAATGTTTCTGGTCGTCACGTATCTATGGATGCGCCGCTCACGACCAACGACGACGGCGGTACGCTCATGGATGTCATGGCCAACCCAGACTCCCCACGTACCGACCACATGCTTATGGCAGAATCTTTGCAAAAAGAAATCGAGCGCTCACTCAGTACCCTCACCGACAAAGAACGTGAAATCATCCGCTTGTTTTTCGGCATCGGCATGAACCACGGCCTTACCCTAGAAGAAATCGGCGCTAAATTCAACCTTACCCGAGAGCGCGTCCGACAAATTAAAGAGAAAGCGATTCGCCGACTCCGTCACACCTCTCGAAACAAGCTATTGAAGTCTTATTTAGGCTAACAATTTGAAGGCTACCTACTTGTGGGTAGCCTTTTTCTTTTCATCAACAAGCAATTATCAACATCAATCAACAACAACATGGAAACCAAAGACGGTTATGAAAAAGAGCTCAACCTTCACATTGAGCGCGAAAGAGCAGCTGTTAAATTACAGAGTAAAGTAGGAGAACTCCTCTACGACAAAGGCATCGAGCTAGTATTATTTAGAAATCACCTCACCGACATCACCATTTCGGAAATTTTAAACCTGCACGAATATGCCAAACAAGTGGTAAACAAACCCATTGATGTGTTTACAACCGCTGCCTTGGCAGAAACCCTCATGACACTCGACATTCCTGCCTCCAAACTAGACATCGGCTTATTGGCGAGCGAATGGCTTGCTGGGCAAACCGAACAAAGCGGCATGGCGCGTTTTCTCATGGAAAAATTAGGCGGTTTGCAGACCCCACAAGCAATAGAGCCACGAGACGTCGTGCTTTATGGATTCGGGCGCATTGGCCGTTTGGCTGCGCGCGAACTCATCAAACAAGCAGGTAAGGGCCAACAATTGCGTTTGCGTGCAATTGTGACGCGCGGTTCTACAGACGCCGATATCATCAAAAGAGCATCGTTATTGCGCAACGACTCCGTGCATGGTGCTTTCAAAGGTTCTGTGATCGAAGACCTCGCTAATAAAAGCCTCATCATCAACGGCCAAATTGTACACATGATCGACGCTTCCAACCCTGAAGATATCGACTACACTGCGTACGGCATCCAAAACGCACTCATCATTGACAACACAGGTGTGTTCACCAATCGCGAAGCGCTCTCTCGTCACCTTCAAGCAAAAGGTGTTGGAAAAGTTTTGCTAACTGCACCAGGAAAAGAAATTCCGAACGTAGTTTATGGTATCAATCAGCATACGCTGGATGTAGAAAACGAAAACATCTTTTCGGCCGCATCTTGCACCACCAATGCCATATCTCCTATTCTAAAAGTCATCAATGATCATTTTGGCGTCGTAAAAGGACACATCGAAACGGTGCACGCCTATACCAACGACCAAAACCTTTTGGACAATATGCACAAAAAACCACGTCGTGGCCGTGCAGCTGCAGTCAATATGGTGATCACTTCAACAGGTGCAGGTTCGGCAGTAACCAAAGTAATTCCTGAACTCAAAGATAAACTTACGGCTAACGCTGTTCGCGTACCTACTCCGAACGGATCCTTGGCAATTTTGAGCCTCGAACTCGAAAAAACCGTCGATCTCGAACAAGTGAATGCCGCAATCAAAGATGCAGCACTCCACGGCGAGTTGGTCAACCAAATCTACTATTCCTTTGACCCAGAACTCGTTTCTTCGGACATCATCGGCAATACTTGCTGCAGTGTTTTTGACTCCAATGCGAGCATTGTTTCGGTTGACGGCAAGAATGTAGTGCTTTACGCTTGGTATGACAACGAATTTGGTTATACCAAACAAGTGATCCGCATGGCCAAATACATCACGCAAGTACGCAGAGCGATTTACTATTGATGCAAAAAAAAATCACCATAGCAATTGACGGCTTCGCAGGTTGCGGCAAAAGCACACTCGCTAAAGCCCTGGCCAAATCACTCAATTATACATTTATAGACTCCGGCGCGATGTATCGCGCCGTTGCCTTTTATTGTTTAGATAAAGGATATTTTTCAATCAATGAAGGGCTTGACCAAGCACAGTTGCTAGCACACCTCAATCAAATTACTATAGAATTCAGCTCAGACCAAAAGGTTTGGCTCAACGGTCAAGACATTACGGAGGTGATTCGTTCACCAAAGGTTGCAGCAATTGTTTCGAGCGTAGCCGCCATCAAAGAGGTCCGCATCAAGTTAGTGGATCTTCAAAGACAAATGAGTAAGGAGGGTGGAATTGTGATGGACGGCCGCGATATTGGCACCGTGGTGTTTCCAAATGCAGAACTCAAAATCTTTGTCACGGCCTCAATTGAAGTCCGGACCCAACGCCGCTTGGCCGAACTTGAGGCCAAAGGAGAACAGACCGACGCTCAGAGCGTTGAGCAAAATTTATTGCAACGAGACCACTTAGATAGTACAAGAAAAGAAAGCCCGCTTGCGCAGGCTTCCGATGCAATTGTGTTAGATACGACTGAATTGAGTCGAGAAGCTCAATTAGCTTGGGCGCTAGCGCGCGTAGCTTTACTCGTAACCGATTAAAGCAAAAACAGAGAACGACGACAACCAGTGGTCGATGTCGTAGTTGCCTTTACCAATACTTTCTTGCGCGTAGTCCCACATGGCATTCATACTACTTGCCCATGCTGCTTTGGTTGTGGCATCTATACTTTCTGCCGGCAACGATTTGAGCATGCCGTTTAAGCACCAAATGCGGTTCAGATGATAACCGTCCCAATGAGATTCATAGCCGTCGTGTTTGTCGGTTTTCTTGATTTGAAGGTCTTTTTTGGCTGTTTCAGCAGCGAATAAACCCGGAGCAAAACCTTTGACCCACTTGAGGTACTCTTCTTGTGTATACACTTTGCGCATGAGGTCGGTAACCAATAAAGAAGCCGACATGAAATCGTACTCAAATGGCTCTGCACGTAAAGGCGCTTTGGTCATTTTGCCAAAATAACGCTTGCTCGCTTTGAGCGCAACCTTAAGAAGGTCTTCATCGCCGAAGGTACGGGCGTAGTCGATTGCAAAAGAAAGGTTGAGCGAAGGCGCGTCGTGGGAACCCGACAACTTGACTTCTTTGATGTCTTTCCAGATGACCTGAGCAGCAGCCGCGCACAAGCGGTGCAAAGGGCCAAGGTTTTCTAACCAGCGTTCGGCGTCGGGGTCGTTCCAGCGAGCAAGTTCGTCAGCTACCTTGAGCAACCATCCTTGTCCGTAAGGAAATTCAAAGACATAACGCTCTTTATTGGTTTCGAAATATTCGTATTCTTTGCGGATATTCTCTTCACTGAAACTTTCATCGAGCTTGGCGCGTATGGCGGCAGCTTCTGGAATATCTGGGTAGGTTTTCAGAATTTTAATGAGTGCCCAGTGGTTGTGGACGGCACTGTGCCAGTCGTAACATCCGTAAAAAGATGGCCAGATATCAGTTGGTGTTTGGGTATCTCCCGGTTGGCGCAACGCTTGGTAGTAATAGTGTGGTGTTGGCTTAGAGGTACAATCCAAGGAAAGTTTAGCAAAATAAGAAGCCCCCTCAGCCGAAAGCGTGTAGCGTCCGTCGGGAGTGGTGCTCACTAATTGAGCAAAGAAAAAGCTCACGCTGAAAACAGCGACAATTAAAGATGAAAATTTAAGCATGGGTTTTGGTTTAGATTTAAGATTGAAGGGGTTTCTTCTTAAACCCATTCTTGAATATAGACAAGGACTCAGTACCGATTCCTACAATTGAAACAATATTTAAAGGGAATTCTAACAATACGTGAGAGAAACTTAGAAAAAACAGAAGGCTCAGACCTAAGGAATAGTCATAGGTATAAAAGACCGACGAGGCTATCCAGATGACCATCACTAAAACAAAACGCACCTTTGGAACCTTATGCCAACGAATAACTTCTGTTTTGCTGAACCAGTTAAGGTAATGGTACAAATAGGCAAATGCAATAAAACGCATCAGCATGATTCCGACTTCCGAGAAATAAATAAGGCCGTCCATTTCTTTCTTAGTTTTGGACTTCATTACCTTTTTTGGCAAAGCTTCAAATCGGTATTCATTGATACTATTGATATAGCGGCTAGAGGTATCAAAGAAATAAAGCAAGTGGTCAAATTGAAATTGAGGAGCCAGATTTGCCGTATTAATGGGCATAGGTTTGACCACAAAAGGTCGTTCTAAAATATTTGAGAGCGAATCTACATGTGAATCAAAAGCTGCAGTATCTATAAGACCTTGACGCAAGAAATAACTTTTATTTCCATCCTTAGTAATGATTTCAAGGTATTCCTTATTTGTAAGTTTTTGCTCTTCAATTAGATCAAAATGATCGAGAATGAGGTAGTTGGTATTGTAAAAACCATCGCCTTTTGCGTAGTAAGCATCTTTTCCGAATTTGGAAAGAAAGGCATTTTTGGTATCGACCGGAAGGCTAAAAACCAAAAGTAAGGGAATCGTCACAAAGCCGACCATTTGCCACATGCCAGAAACACTGCGCGCTTTGAGCGCACCATAGAGCATGAACAAGCCCGTAAAAACATAAACGTGAATGAGCGTTGGAATAAGCGCAGTGAGCGCAAAAATGGTGGTGCTTTCCGCGTTATCAGCAGCGCGTTCAGGACTAAGCCAACCGGCCACAATGATATATACAACAAAAATTGCAAATAATTTGATGAATAAATTTTTAACGAGAGCAAAGAGAATGGAAGCAAAAAGGCCAAAAACTAGGAGCTTGTCAAAAAGATTCATTTCAACGAAATAGTCATATACATCTTTGCTAAAACCAAAATCTTTGGCAAATGCGGCATAGGAAAGTAAAATACCTATAATCCAAAGCGCAATGTTGTCCCATTTACCTTTCGCATAATACTGGCGGTCGTGGAGCCAGCTAATTTCGGTGAGGTAATGCAAAGGCCCTAAATAGGCATAGGCTAAAAGGAAGGTTTCAAAAGGAAAATAGTAGGCCAACACCGCAGTGATGAGCATTAAGCCGATATTGAGGTAGTTGATGCGGTCTTCTTTGAGCAAATTCATTTTTGCAACTTTTTAGGATACATACAAAAATAAGCAAAGGACCATCGCGAAAAAAATGATATTGCTCATTTATTTCTATGGTTGTTAATCGGCCTCTGGTTCTTCGGTGAAAAGTGGAATTTGGTCGGGGTTGTCGTCTTCATTTTTTGATAAATCCCATTCCATAGAAGGTGTTTCTGCTTCATCTTCCTGCAATTCGGTTTCTTCAAGAATTTCTTCTGCTTGCGGCCAAGGCTCCGGGCTTTCGTCGATTGGGTGCGTAAGTACAATTTCTTTGACCTTCATTTTGGTCATTTGATTGCCCTGCGCTTTCATGCCTTTAACGTCGATAAGGTCTGCTAAATTCAGGACTTGATCTGGTAAATTTTTGGTTTCCTTGAGCAATTTATTGAACACAATTCGCGCTTCGGGTCTGAATGCCGTAGACACCACATCTAGATAAGAACCTGGCGCCTCAGAAATATAACTGACACGTTTGTCTTGGGTAACTTCACAGGTAAAGCGTTTGACATAATGCAACTCTTTTTCCGCATCGAAATAAACAGCGGAGATTGGGCGATCTTGGATCCACTTTTCGATATGGATCATGTCTTCGTCGAAGTGGGTGGCGAGGTCAAAGCTACTGAGGCGGTACTCGCCATTTTTGTAAAGGGTTAAAATGCGGTCTTCGCCTTTAAAAGAACCTAGAAACTTGCCACGACCCTCGTCGTTGAGGCGACCGACAACGGTATCGTACCAAATTTTGCGAGCGGCAAGCGTAGAGCCTCCCACCTCTTTTTGGACTATTTTTTGAATGATTTCTTTGGTGACGCGGTTACCTGCAGAGTTGCGTCCTTTGATCAATAATGCTCCGAGGTCGATGTCGAAACGCAAGCGTTTGAGATGTGGACGCGGACGCAAAAGTACACTCACTACCTCGCGCTCACCATTAGGATGCACACTGAAATACAGCATTTTAGATCCTTTTGTGCCTTTGGTGAGGTCGTATTCGGTATCGCGGGTGATGGAATTGACGTAAAAACGCTTCATCATGGTAGGGCCGCCGGTGCCATCTTGATAGAAAAGATGGTAAATGGTGCGCGTATCGCCTTTTTTCCAAACATTGGCGTAGATGAGGCCTTTGCCAATGAATTTTTTATCGGCCACTTTGGTAATCATGAGCTTTCCTGAAGAGAAAAAGCAAATGACGTCGTCGATTTCGGAACAATCCGAGACTGCTTCATTCTTTTTGAGTCCGTAGCCAATGAAACCTTCTTCGTAGTCGACGTAAAGTTTGCGGTTGGCAATAATTACTTTGCTCGCGGTAATGGTATCAAAAGTTTTGATCTCGGTTTTGCGCTCTCGGCCCGCTCCAAAGCGTTTTTTGAGGTCTTTGAAGTAATCGATGGCGTATTCGACAAGATGCGCGAGATGATGCTTTACTTGCTGCATCTCCTCCTCTATTTTGAGCAAGGCTTCGTCGGCTTTGTCGGCATCGAAGCGCGTGATTCGGATCATGGGGATCTGCGTTAGCTTGTGTAAATCTTCGTCTTGGATTTCGCGGAGGAGTTGTTTTTTAAATGGCTTGAAACGCTCATAGAGATACACATAGAGGGCTTCGCGGTCGCTGTAGAGTTTGAAGTCGATGTACATCTCGTGGTTGATAAAGAGCTTTTCTAGGGTAGAAAAATGCCATTGGCGCTCGAGTTCATCTAGTTTGATTTCAAGCTCGAGTTTGAGCAACATAACGGTATGATCCGTGTTGACCTTTAAAATTTCTGTAACACCCATAAAGCGAGGGCGCTCGCCGTCGATGATTGAGGAATTGGGCGAAACAGAAACCTCACAATCTGTAAAGGCATAGAGCGCATCTATGGTGTTGTCTGGCGAGACACCAGGCGCCAAATGCACGATAATTTCGGCCTCGGAAGAGGTGTTGTCTTCGATTTTTTTGATCTTGATCTTGGCTTTGTCGTTGGCTTTGATCACAGATTCTATCAATGAGGTGGTGGTGGTTCCGAAAGGAATTTCATTGATGATGAGCGTTTTGTTGTCTACTTTTCTGATTTTGGCGCGGATGCGCACGCGTCCGCCGCGCAGGCCGTCGTTGTAGCCGGAGAAATCGGCCATACCGCCGTTCGGAAAATCAGGTAGAATCTCGACTTTTTTGCCTCGCAAGTGATTGATCGACTGCTCGATGAGCTCAATAAAGTTGTGTGGTAAAAACTTACAGGCCATCCCGACGGCAATTCCTTCAGCTCCTTGTGCAAGCAGCAAAGGAAATTTCATTGGAAGTTGCTGCGGTTCTTTATTACGGCCATCGTAAGAGGACAACCAATTGGTAGTTTTGGGATTAAAGGCAACATGCAAAGCAAATTTGCTCAAGCGAGCCTCGATGTAACGCGCTGCTGCTGCGCCGTCGCCGGTAAGGGTGTTGCCCCAGTTTCCTTGGCAGTCAATTAAGAGGTCTTTCTGACCAATTTGCACGAGCGCATCTCCAATGGAGGCATCGCCGTGCGGATGGTACTTCATGGTGTTGCCGATGATGTTGGCCACCTTATTGTAGCGGCCATCTTCCATCTCGCGCATGGAGTGCAAAATGCGGCGCTGAACAGGTTTAAGCCCGTCGTATAAACTCGGCACGGCACGTTCTAAGATCACATAACTCGCGTAATCCAGGAACCAACTTTGATATAAGCCATTGAGCGGGACAATTTTGTCATCGACGTGCTGTTTCTCAAAAGGATTGTGCCCACTTTCTTCTTGTGGCATTTGGTCTTCTATTTCGTCTTCTGCCATGTTAAGATGCTAATTCGGTGGTTTCGGCCTCTTCAGTTGCTTCGGCTGCAGAGGATTCAGGTAGGTCTTTTTCGACGCGCAAGTTGTCTATGATAAAATCTTGTCTTTCTGGGGTGTTTTTACCCATAAAATAAGACAGAATTGAATCGATGGAAGCGTCTTTGGTCAGGATTACTGGCTCTAGACGGATGTCTTCACCGATAAAATGGATGAATTCGTCTGGAGAGATTTCACCTAGACCTTTAAAGCGCGTGATTTCGGGGTTTTTGCCGAGCTCCGCAATTGCGGCGCGGCGTTCCTCATCAGAGTAACAATATATCGTTTTCTTTTTGTTTCTAACCCTGAACAATGGTGTTTGCAAGACATAAACATGGTTGCGCTTCACTAAATCTGGAAAGAATTGCAAAAAGAAGGTCAGCAAGAGCATGCGGATGTGCATACCGTCGACATCGGCATCGGTAGCAATAACAATACGATTGTAGCGCAGGTTGTCCATGTCTTCTTCGATGTCGAGCGCGGCCTGAATGAGGTTGAATTCTTCGTTTTCATAGACCACTTTTTTGGTGAGTCCATAACAATTGAGGGGCTTACCTCGCAGCGAGAAAACGGCTTGCGTATTGACATCTCTTGACTTTGTGATTGAGCCACTTGCAGAATCACCTTCCGTGATAAAAAGCGTGGTGTCTTCTCTGCGTTCGTCTTTTAAATCGGTTAAATGCGTGCGGCAGTCGCGGAGTTTTTTGTTGTGCAAGCTCGCTTTTTTGGAGCGGTCGCGAGCCAATTTACGGATGCCTGCTAGGTCTTTGCGCTCGCGCTCAGACTGCTTGATTTTCTTTTCAATGATTTCGGCGACGTCCGGATTGCGGTGCAGGTAGTTGTCTAGTTTATCTTTGAGAAAGTCGTTGATAAAAGCGCGCATGGACTTTCCGCCCGGCTCGATTTCTTGAGAACCCAGCTTGGTTTTGGTCTGGGATTCAAAAACAGGCTCAACTACTTTTACAGCGATTGCCGCTACAATAGATTGACGAATGTCTGAAGCCTCGTAATTTTTATTGTAGAAGTCGCGGATAACCTTCGCCACGGACTCGCGAAAGGCACTTTGATGCGTACCTCCTTGGGTGGTGTGTTGGCCATTGACAAAAGAATAGTAGTCTTCGCCGTAGGTGCGGCCGTGGGTGAAAGCAACCTCGATGTCGTCGTCTTCTAGGTGAATGATCGGATAAAGCGGATCGCCGTCCATGTTGTTCTCGAGGAGATCTTTGAGACCATCTTTTGAATTGAACTTTTCACCGTTGTAATATATAGACAGGCCACGATTGAGGTAACAATAGTTCCACATCATTTTGTCGAGGTAAGCCGTTTTGAAGGCGTACTTTTTGAAAATGGTGTCGTCTGGAATGAATTCTACATAGGTACCATTCGCTTCTTCAGTTTTTTCGATAGCCGATTCAGAAACGAGCTCGCCGCGTTCAAAAACCGCAGTTTTCTTTTCGCCATCGCGCACGGCGTACAACATAAAGTAAGAAGACAAAGCATTGACTGCTTTGGTACCCACCCCGTTTAGACCCACAGATTTTTTAAACGCTTTGGAGTCGTATTTACCTCCGGTATTCATTTTAGAAACCACCTCTACCACTTTACCCAAGGGAATGCCTCGGCCGAAGTCGCGGACAGACACTTTGCCATCTTTGACTTTGATATCGACGCGCTTGCCATTACCCATTACGAATTCATCGATGCAGTTATCGACGACTTCTTTCACGAGAATGTAAATACCGTCGTCGGCAGCGGCGCCATCGCCAAGCTTACCGATATACATTCCGGGACGCAAACGAATGTGTTCTTTCCAATCTAGGGAACGTATGTTGTCTTCGGTGTATTGATTTTCAGCCATGTAGCTTTAAAAAATTTGGAACAAACAAAAATAACAAACTACAGCACTCAGAAGTCGGTATAGAAAAGGAAATTATAAACTAAATGTGTTGATAACAATAGGAATTCGGCTATCTTTGCCCACAAATTGAATCAGAATTATGGCAACAACTGCAGATATCCGCAACGGATTGTGCATCAAGCACAACGAAAAACTCTTTCAAATCATCGAATTCCAGCACGTTAAACCTGGTAAAGGCCCAGCTTTTGTACGCACCAAAATGCGTCAAATTGAATCTGGAAAGGTACTCGATCATACCTTCTCAGCAGGACACAAAATCGAGCCAGTTCGCATCGAAAACCGCGAATACCAATACCTCTACCAAGAATCCGACGACTACATTTTCATGAACAATGAAACTTTTGAGCAAGTCAATATTCCGCTCAAAATGGTCGAAAAACCAGGTTTTCTTCAAGAAGGAATGACAGTCAATATTTTGTATCATGCTGAAGAAGAGGCTCCCCTGGTTGTAGAACTTCCTATGTACATCATCTCTGAAGTAACTTATACAGAGCCAGGTGTAAAAGGCGATACCGCTACCAACTCCATGAAGCCAGCTACTATTGCTACCGGAGCAGAAGTACGCGTGCCTTTGTTCATCGATAACGGCGAAGTAATTAAAATTGACACCCGTACAGGCGTTTACGTTGAACGCGTAAAAGGATAAAATGAAAAATACAGCACTTACCCAAAAACACATCGCACTCGGCGCCAAAATGGTTCCTTTTGCGGGCTACAACATGCCGGTACAATACGAAGGCGTCAACGCTGAACACGACACCGTCCGCAATGGCGTTGGTGTTTTTGACGTTTCTCACATGGGTGAGTTCTTGTTAAAAGGACCAAAAGCCCTTGACCTCATCCAAAAAGTATGCAGCAACGATGCCTCTGTTCTTTTCGATGGCAAAGCACAATACAGCTGCTTGCCAAACGGCAAAGGCGGTATCGTAGACGACCTCATCATTTACCGCGTCAATGCTGAAGAATACTTCATTGTTGTAAATGCCTCCAACATTGAAAAAGATTGGAACTGGATTTCCAGCCACAACGACCTCGGTGTTGAAATGCAAAACCTTTCAGACGATTACTCCTTATTGGCTATACAAGGCCCGAAAGCTGCTGAGGCTATGCAAAGCCTCACTTCAATTGACTTGAGCAACATGACCTACTACACTTTTCAATACGGCACCTTTGCAGGTATTGAAAACGTAATGGTTTCTGCAACTGGCTACACTGGTTCTGGAGGTTTTGAAGTATATGTCAAAAACGACGACGCTGAAAAACTCTGGGATGCCGTTTTTGAAGCTGGCGCCGCATTCGGCATCAAGCCAATTGGCCTTGCAGCCCGCGACACCCTCCGCTTAGAAATGGGTTTTTGTCTTTACGGAAACGACATCGACGACACCACCTCTCCTTTAGAAGCAGGCCTTGGCTGGATTACCAAATTCACTAAAGATTTCACTGATGCTGAATTTCTGAAAGGCCAAAAAGAAAGCGGCCTCACACGCAAGCTTGTCGCCTTTGAAATGATCGACCGCGGCATTCCCCGCCACGACTACCCCATTCTAGATGCGAGTGGTGCTGTAATCGGCAAAGTTACGTCAGGTACAATGTCTCCAAGCATGAAAATTGCTATAGGTTTAGGCTATGTGCACACCACTCACAGCGCACTTGATTCCGAAATCTTCGTTGAAATTCGTGAAAAAGGAATCAAGGCAAAGGTGGTTAAATTACCTTTCTACAAAGCATAAATCAATCTCTAATGACCAACGCGCCACGGGGGTCATCAGCTAATATTGCGAAGGGCTGCTTCTGAAGAGCGGCCCTTTGTTTTTTACTCGAACGCATTTCAAATAAAAAACAGTCTTTATCCATTTGCCTCAATTGCACAATTTGAGCTTGGGTGATATCCTTACTGCGCAGCATCAATCCTTGGAGCGCAGGTACTTTTTGAAGTTGCTTGAGTCCTTCATCAACGCTCACCGTGGAAAATACCACCCTAAAATCTTGACTCAAGGCCGCTAACCAATTCGGATTTGAAGAATCGAGTGTAATTTGTGCGCGGTATTGTATGGGAATTTCATAGAGTGCATCTTTAAAGCGCTGCATGTCCACATAGCCATCGGTGCAAGCATTCCAATGCTTGAGGTCGAGAATGATTTTACGCTGTCCGAGCAGCGGCCAAACCTGATCTAGCCTGGCTAATTTTTCTTTGTGTAAACTTTTGTAATGGAGTTTTTCTAGCTCAGCATCTGTGGTTTCGAAAATACAACCAACACCATTGGTGTGGGACTCGAGTAAATTCTCATGAAAAAGCCATAAAGTGCCATCTGCACTCATGCGCACGTCCACCTCTACCCCATCAATTGTGGGCAAAGAAAGTGCTAACGCAATGGATTCAATAGAATTGTCGTGATAGACGCTTAGACCGATATCCATCCCCATTCCGGCATGGCCGTAGATTTCAACTTCTGGATAAGACTCTTGCTTATTGCAGCTAACAAGCACACTCCATAAAGAAAGTAAGAGCCAGATCGACTTTTTAAATATCAAGAATGGAAGACACTTCATTTTTTTGAAGAAAAAAGATCATAATTGAACTGCAACTGTGGATTCAAGAAAAAATGAAATTTCTGTTGAGTCTGAATCTCAAGTCCATATATTTTTTCACCAACGAATCCTACTGATAACTGCAGATCAGCACGGGCCTTTGCACCAAAGGCATAACCTAAACCCAGGTATACACCGTGATACGTATCAGTAATACTGGCTTTCTGCACATCAAATTGATACCTAGCTGTATAAAAAGGATGATTCATTGGATAATGTCTGTTTTTAATGGGCAAAGGCGACTGCCAAAAGAAAGCAATTTGAGGTGCGAGTGCGCCTTGCAAACTACGCTCGACTCCCAAACCTACATCCAAGCCTAGGTTCCCTTTCTCTGAAATTTTCTTCCCTTTCAAACTTACTACTTGATCGTAACGATGAAGGGCAGCTCCAAGACCAAAAGCATATTGCGTATATCCTCGGACATACGAAAATTGAAAAAGTACAAAAAACAGGAAGAATCTAAACATGTGCAAAAATAAAAAAGGCCCTCCATTGGAAGGCCTTTCGTAAGATTTATTCTTATGCTTAAACCAGACCTTGATCGATCATGGCATCTGCCACTTTCACAAAGCCGGCTACATTGGCACCTTTGACGTAGTCAACGGTTCCATCAGCATCTTTACCGTATTTGACACAAGCTTCGTGGATAGAAACCATGATGCCGTGGAGGCGCTGATCCACTTCTTCAGCAGACCAAGACAAGCGCAAAGAGTTTTGAGACATTTCTAAACCTGAAGTAGCCACACCGCCAGCGTTAGACGCTTTACCAGGAGAGAACAATACTTTTGCCGCTTGGAAAGCTGCAATTGCCTCAGGGGTAGATGGCATGTTGGCTCCTTCAGCAACACACATTACGCCATTAGCGATGAGCGCTTGTGCTTCTTCGCCATTGAGTTCGTTTTGTGTAGCACACGGAAGTGCAATGTGTGCTTTGACTTCCCAAGGACGCTTACCAGCTACGAATTGTGCATTCGGATATTGTTTTGTGTACTCAGAAATACGACCGCGACGAACGTTTTTGAGATCCATTACCCAAGCGAGTTTTCCTGCGTCAATACCTTCTGCGTCATAGATGTAGCCTTCAGAATCGGAAAGTGTTACAACTTTAGCTCCAAGTTCGGTTGCTTTTTCACAAGCATACTGCGCCACGTTTCCTGAACCAGAAACAGCTACAATTTTACCATTGAAAGACTCACCTTTAGTAGCGAGCATTTCTTTTGCAAAATAAACAGTTCCGTAACCAGTAGCTTCAGGGCGAATCAATGAACCACCCCAGTTGCGACCTTTACCTGTGAGTACACCAGTAAATTCATTGCGCAAACGTTTGTACTGACCAAACATGTAGCCGATTTCACGACCACCAACTCCGATGTCACCAGCAGGCACGTCGGTGTCCGGGCCAATATGACGAGCGAGCTCAGACATAAATGATTGACAGAATTTCATGACTTCATTGTCAGACTTTCCTTTTGGATCAAAATCAGAGCCACCTTTACCACCGCCCATTGGCAATGTAGTAAGGGAGTTTTTGAATATTTGCTCGAATCCTAAGAATTTGAGGATAGACAAGTTTACTGAAGGGTGGAAACGCAAACCGCCTTTGTATGGGCCAATTGCGCTATTGAATTCTACGCGGTAACCACGGTTGACTTGAACGTTTCCTTGGTCATCTAGCCATGGAATTCTAAAGATGATAGTGCGCTCTGGCTCAACAATTCGATCGAGGATCTTTGCTGTTTTGTATTTTGGGTTGGCCTCAATAAAAGGAATAACCGCTTCGGCTACTTCCTGAACCGCTTGCAAGAATTCTGGTTCGTGACCATTCTTAGCACGAACACGATCCATGAAAGCTTCGATTTCTGCGTGATACTGATTTGACATAATAAGGTGTTTTTGTTTCTTTGATTCGGGCAAAAGTAATTCAAAATAAGGTCCAAAAACCATCTTTTTTCAACATTTTATTAGTGTCAAATTGACACTAATTTAAAGGTGTGGATAAAAGGATGTTCTCAAATTTGAAAGAAGATAAAAAAGTACCTATTTTTACCCTGCGCAAAGCAACCCAAATACGATCCCTTACGTTTGAGGAACGTACCTTAACTAAGAATACAACCTAATGAAAATAAAAAATACCAAACTACTCAGTCTTTCAGGAATATTTTTTCTTGTCTTTCAGTTGTTGAACTTCTCTTCTTTACTTGCTCAAGGCCCAGTTACACTATGTCTTGGACAAGATGCTACAGTTTGTCCTGGGCAGACCGTCATCATTAACAATTGCAACACAGGAACAGCACCAGGCACGGCTGCGGGTCTGTACCTCAATGCCCCAACAAATGTTACACTCTCAGACGACGTTTGGTCGGGTACTGTAAATATTGGTTTTCCTTTCAGTTTTTATGGTAACACATACAACCAATGTGTCATTGGATCCAATGGTTTGGTTTCATTCAACCTCGCCAATGCCGGTGGCTATTGCCCTTGGGCTTTAAATGGTGTTGGTACTTTACCAAACGCAGGATTTGCAGCAGCGAAAAACACCATCATGCTCACCTACCAGGACATCAATCCGTCCTTGGGTGGTCAGATCCAATACCAAACTTTAGGCACGGCTCCCAACCGTAAATTTGTAGTACTCTACAAAAACATCCTGATGTTTAGCTGTACCTCACAATGTAACTATATGGCTATTGTCATGTATGAAACCTCCAATATTTTCGAATTACATATCGGTAACAAACCAATTTGTAATGGCTGGAACGGCGGCTTAGCCATCCAAGGTTCTGAGAACAACATGCCAATGCCCATCGCGCACATCACGCCAGGTCGCAACAACTCTGTTTGGGGTGCTAATCAAGATGGCCGCAGGTTCTTACCTACCTCGCCGAGCAACACGGCATCATACACCATGTCGCAAATTCCTTACTTGATGGTCAATAGCCCAGGTAGCAACTTTTTATGGGCAAATACAAACGGGCAAACTTTCCCTTACAACAACGGAACATTAAATGTCAATGTCGTTCCTCCCGGAACCACCGGCTACTTCTTATCTGGTGCTGCTTGCGGAACCAGCATTGGTTCAATTACCCAAGATACCACCTGGATTACCCGCGCCACACCATCCGTTACCACAACCACCCTACCCGACATATGTACACAAGGTGTAGGAAGCGCCACTGCCAACCCGGGTGCTGGTTCACCAACCCCATGCACATATACCTGGAACCCTGGCGCGCTAACCGGCAATCCTGTCAACAACCTTTTAGCCGGCACCTACACCGTTACACAAATTGACGCAAACGGCTGTAGTGCAACTGCAACAGCTGTAGTTGGCGATACGCCAGCTAGCTTCAGCGCCACCACAACGTTGGTGTCTTGCCCCGGCGGCAACGACGGAACTGCCACTGCCAATGTTACACCTGCTACAGGAGTTATTACTTATCAATGGAGTAATGGTCAAAACACCCAAACAGCTACTGGTCTTAGCGCCGGCAACTATTGGTGCTACGCCTCGAATACCACAGGTTGTTCAGATACCATATATGTGACCATTTCAGAAATTCCAGCAATGCTACTTAACGCAACCAATATTATAGATGCAGACTGTTACACCATCGCAAATGGGCAAGCAACAATAAATGCAACACTAGGAACCGCTCCATATACTTACGACTGGGACATCTCCGCCTCGTTAAGTGCCACTGCCTTAGATTTAGGCGCCGGAATGCACACTTGTACTGTAACTGATGCAAACGGTTGCGTGCAAACCATTTCAGTCAACATCAACCAACCAAGCCCTCTAGACATCACTTTCTTGACCCAAGACACCATGATCTGTTCAGAGTCCAGCATTTTACTTTCAGCTACTGGTGCAGGCGGATCTACTGCCTATACTTATTCTTGGACAGAAAACGGCATTGCTATTGGCAACGGAGGCAGCATTACCGTAGATCCTATCAATTCAGGTACTGTCTATTGCGTGACACTCAGCGAAGCTTGTGGTTCACCTACCACAACCGAATGCATGACAATCATCTTCCCATTAGAAATCATACCAGTAATTACGGCAGTAGACAATCAAATATGTACTCCCGGCGACTTCCAACTACACAATAATTCTACCAACGGACAAGACATCGCTTCTACAGCTTATCTATTCTCTAACGGAGACAGCTACACCGTACCAAATCAAGACGACCTCTTCCACACAATAGTTCAACCTGGTGTCTACGATCTTTCTGTCGTCATGACCTCCGTTCATGGCTGTGTTTACAATGGTTTCTTCGATGATCACATTACAGTTACAGACAATCCTACTGCCAACTTTACAATATCAAAAAATCCAGTAACATGGTTTGAGACTACCGTTCAAACAAATGATGTTTCAATTGGCAACATCGCTCAATACAATTGGTCTTCTCCAGGATCAACGAATATCGTAAGCACTGGCTCTAGCGCACTGATCTCCTACCCTGAAGGCATTATGGGGACTTACCCAATTATGTTAACAGTGACAACCGTAGATGGCTGTTCTGACTCCATTACCATCGATATCGATGTTGTTTCAGACGTCATCTTCTACGCGCCTACAGCTTTTACCCCAGACGACGACGAACACAACCAAGTTTGGGCTTTCTATCTCGAAGGAATTGACTACGAAAACTTCCACTTAGAAATTTACAACCGCTGGGGCGAAATCATCTGGGAAACCTACGACACCAAAGGCTTCTGGGATGGTTACTACAACGGAGTCAAAGTACAACCAGGCACCTACACTTGGAAAGCATGGTTCAAAGACAAAGACACCGATGGCAAATCTGTAAAAACTGGCATGATTCATGTGATTCGCTAACATATGAGACCAACCACAGCACTATTTATCCTGACCCTCGGTTTTGTTCAGTTCTCTTGCGGACAAAACATCAAAGGCTTAGTTAAACAAATTCCGACACAGCTTCCAGCTCAAATCCCGAACGGACAAAAACCAGCTTTGACTAATGACGAAGTGGTTGCTGGCCTCAGAGAAGCGCTACAAGTTGGAATCAAAAATTCTGTGAATAAAAGCTCAGCTTTAGATGGTTTTTTGGGAAATGCACAAATCAGACTACCCTTCCCTCCTGACGCGCTTAAAGTCAAAGAAAAAGCCCTTCAACTAGGCATGAATAGCCAAGTAGAACAATTCGAAACTACCCTCAACAGAGCTGCTGAAGAAGCCGTTAAAGAAGCCTTACCTATTTTTACTCAAGCCATTTTAAACATGAGTGTTCAAGATGGTTTTGCCATTCTCAAAGGCGGCAACGGTGCAGCCACAACCTTTCTCAAAAACCAAACGAGTCAACAACTTTATAATGCTTTTCTCCCTAAGGTGAAAGAAGCAACTGCAAAGGTGAGCCTTACCGCCAAATGGACCCCACTCATGACCAAATACAACCAAGCCATGACGCTCACAGGCGGTGAAAAAATCAACCCCGATTTAGACGCGTTTGTGACAGAAAGAGCAATCGCAGGACTTTTCACGTTAGTGCAGCAAGAAGAAGACAAAATCAGACAAAATCCGGCCGCAAGGGTAAGCGATTTATTGGTCAAGGTTTTCGGATCCCTCTAATTATTTTTTGCCTTATAACACCCTGATGCAATTTCCAGCAACAGAATTGGTTCTTGATACTCAAGGAGCTGTGTACCACCTCGGTCTTCAGCCTGAACAACTTGCAAGGCGCGTAATCTTAGTTGGCGATCAAGACCGAGTTGCAAAAATCACGCGTTTTTTTGATCAAATAGAAAGCAGGGTTCAACATCGAGAATTTGTAACGCATACAGGCACCTACAAAGGCAAACGCATCACAGTTTTATCTACCGGAATTGGCACTGACAACATAGATATTTGCATGGCAGAACTCGACGCCTTGGTGAATATCGATTTGATCAACAGAAACCAAAAAGACGTGCAAATTAGCTTAGAAATCGTGCGCATTGGAACCTGCGGAATGCTGCAAGCTGATATGCCTCTCCATTCTTTTGTGCTGTCCACACATGCACTTGGACTTGATAACATTGCTCATTTTTACCCCATTCACTTTACTTTAAACGAGCAATTACTGCTCGACGAAATCACAAGCCAGGTCAGCTTTCCAACTGGCATCACTCCATACTTAAGTGAGGCGCATCCTCAACTGATTGACAAACTCGATTCAGCTCAAGTTAGAAAAGGCATTACGGTAACAAGTTCTGGCTTTTATGGCCCACAAGGAAGGTCATTAAGGTTAGCAAGCAAAATGCCTGACATCCATCTTTCACTTGAAAAATTCAAGGACAACGGACATCAAATTGTCAATTTTGAAATGGAAAGCTCCGCTATATTTGCACTTGGCAAAGCATTAGGACATCAGTGCACGAGTATCTGCTTAGGGGTCGCTAATAGGCCTCAAGAAATTTTTTCTACTGGAATCGATGCGGCAATGGATGAGCTCATTACCTACGTCTTGGAGCGCATCTAGCATTTTTGAACTTACGTCCTTTTTACCTACTTCAGGAATTTATCTAAGGTAATGTGTAGGTTCAGGCCGCGCAGTTCTGCACCACTTGCAACCACCACCCCATTGCCATCGAGTAAAAACGCATTGGGTATTGTAGCTACTTGGTAATTTGCAGATGCCAAACCTTCTGCATCTAGAACATGGTATTTCCAAATGAGTTTATCTGCAGTAATCGCTTGTTTCCAAGCCTCTTGATCGCGGTCTAGGGACACACTGAAAATTTCGAAGCCTTTGCCACTCTTAAATTCCTTTTGATGGTATTTGTGGTAGGCCTCTACAACATTTGGACTTTCTTTGCGACACGGACCACACCAAGATGCCCAGAAGTCTACCAAGACCATTTTGCCACGCAAACTGGAAAGCTTGAGCGTTTTGCCTTTTGGCGACAGCAACGAGATTTCTGGAGCTGTAGCATCAGGCGGCAACGCTGAACTGGGTTCTTGTCTGAAACAAAGAGCGTAGCAGGCAAAAGCAGCTACAAGTGCAATGATGAGCAGACTAGACTTTCTCATCCGATTCTTCTGATGTCGGCTCCGATGTTATTGAGTCGGTATTCGATGTCTTGGTACCCGCGGTCAATTTGTTCGATGTTGTGAATTACGCTTTTTCCTTTTGCCGAAAGCGCGGCAATTAACAAAGAAACACCTGCGCGAATGTCTGGAGAAGTCATTTCGATGCCTTTGAGGTCATGTTCACGGTTCAGGCCAATAACAGTGGCGCGGTGCGGATCGCAGAGTATAATTTGAGCACCCATGTCGATGAGTTTATCGACAAAAAAGAGTCTGGACTCAAACATTTTTTGATGAATCAGGACAGATCCTTTGGCTTGTGTAGCAACTACAAGTATGATTGATAGTAAGTCTGGGGTAAAACCTGGCCATGGCGCGTCGTAGATGGTCATGATAGAACCGTCTATGAAGGTTTCAATTTCGTATTTTTCTTGTGCAGGAATGAAGATGTCGTCGCCACGTCGCTCTAACTTGATACCTAAGCGGCGAAAAACATTTGGGATAACGCCGAGGTTTTCCCAGGAAACATCTTTAATGGTGATTTCGGATTGTGTCATGGCAGCTAGGCCAATGAAACTACCAATTTCAATCATGTCCGGCAAAATGCGGTGAAAACAACCACCGAGTGACTTCACACCTTGAATTTTGAGCATATTGGAGCCAATTCCGGTGATTTGCGCACCCATGGAATTGAGCATTTTACAAAGCTGCTGAATGTAAGGCTCACATGCGGCGTTATAAAAGGTAGTTTCACCCTCAGCCATCACGGCTGCCATTAAGATATTGGCAGTTCCAGTAACGGAAGCTTCGTCGAGGTGAATGTAGGTTCCTTTGAGCTCAGCGGCCTCTACAGAATAGAAATGTTCGCCGGCGTCGTAGTTGAACTTGGCGCCTAGTAGAGCAAACCCTTCAAAATGCGTGTCGAGGCGGCGGCGGCCTATTTTGTCACCACCCGGTTTTGGAATAAACCCACGGCCATAACGCGCCAACAAAGGCCCGACAATCATGATAGAGCCGCGCAATGAGGAAGCTCTTTTTTTGAAATCTTCAGTTTCTAGGTAAGCTAAGTCAATTTCTTTGGCCTGAAAGATATATGTACCTTTCTCTACCTTCTCAACCTTTACGCCCATTGTTTGCAATAAAGCGATGAGCTTATTGACATCAACAATATCTGGAATATTGGAAATTGTTACTTTTTCTGGAGTGAGGAGTGGTGCACAAAGCACTTGCAATGCTTCGTTTTTTGCGCCTTGCGGGATTATTTCACCTTTGAGTGGCTTACCACCGTAAATTTCAAAAGAAGCCATGCCTTATTTTTTGATGAATTTTTTCTTTTTGTATTTATTGTTGTTATTTTTTTGCTTGTTCAAGCGCATGTTTTTTTGCTGGTTTTGACCAATCCCCATGGTTTTGAGCAAGGTATTGGTGTGCACTAAATCGTCTGGATTTTCGAGAACAAGCTCTCCTTTAGAGAGTTCTTTAAGTTGTTGGGCAATTACGTGGTTTTCGACGGTGTCGTTGTTGTAGGCCAAGAATTGTTTTTTCATAAAGTTGGCCATGGTGGTCTTGAGGAATTCTTTTTCCTCTGGCACTTGGACTTCTTTGGCCGCTTCTAAAATGGTTTGTGTGTATTTGCCGTAATGACCATAGCGGATTTTACTAGACGGATAGACCATGCGTTGCGGCTTCTCACTGAGCACCTCTGGCTTTGGTTTGTCATAGGGAGAATCTACGTCAAACTCAAAATTAGACATCACAAATAAGTGTGTCCAAAGTTTGTGACGGTAGTCTTCAACGTCGCGTAAATGCGGATTGAGCTGTCCCATAACCTCAATGATGGCCTGAGCAGCACGGTTGCGCTCGGCACGATCAGTGAGTTCCATGGCATGCGCAATCATGTTTTGAACATTTCTACCATATTCTGGTAAAATTAACGGACCACGCGTGGTATTGTATTCCATGTTTAGTTTTCTAAGTGAGCGCCTAGGGCGTTGTCGTAAATTTCTTTTGCTTCGGCTATAAAACCGTAATGTTGTTCGTCAATTTGAAGTTTCCCTTTGGTCACATGGCCCAAAAGGGTAATATTGACGCCGGTAGCCACCATGTATTCGACGAAGTCTTCGACGTTTTCTTCAGTAACTGTTACCACAACACGACCTTGACCTTCGCCAAATAAGAAGGCATCTAGACGGATATCAGCATCGCTGACGATGTCAAAACCTAAACCTCTTGGCATTGACATTTCGATGAGCGTGACATACAAACCGCCATCTGCTACGTCGTGAACAGCATTGACGTGATTATCGGCAATAAGACCTTTGACAGCCTGCTGCATTTGGAATTCTTTCTCGAGGTCAAAATATGGAGCAGGCGAAGCTTTGACACCGTGGTAAGTAGCAAGGTATTCCGAAGAGGAGATGTCTTCGGTGTAGTCGCCGATGAGGAAAATGACGTCGCCTTTTTGTTTGAAATCGAGGGTCATGACCTTGTCTTTATCTGGGACAATGCCTATCATGCCAATGGTTGGAGTCGGGAAAACAGGAACTTCTTTACCGTTCATGACCGTTTGGTTGTAGAACGATACATTACCACCCGTTACTGGTGTTTCGAATTTCAGACAAGCCGCAGACATTCCTTTAATAGCGCCCACAAATTGCCAGTAGGACTCTGGGTTGTATGGGTTGCCAAAATTGAGGCAATTGGTGATGGCACTTGGGTTTCCACCTGCACAGGTGATGTTGCGCGCTGCTTCTGAAACGGCAATCATGGTACCAATTTCTGGATCGGCGTTTACATAACGTGAGTTGCAGTCGACGGTCATGGCAAGGGCCTTGTTGGTGCCTTTGATATTGACTACGCCTGCATCAGAAGGGCGATTGGTGGTCATGTTGCGGG
>JACCDV010463785.1_pt1 | contig 36449 bp, 30 predicted proteins | sample 7446131 | NCBI WGS metagenome assembly JACCDV01 (sample SAMN15323448, study PRJNA562643) | freshwater metagenome | isolation source: river surface water | place: USA:Blue River Watershed | collected 2017-08-17
AGGTAATGTATGGATCTTGCATATCGACCCAATATCCCATTTTTTCGGTGAGTTGGTTCCAGATATCGGTGTAGCGCATGACCGCCTCTTTACAAGCTTCGTTATAGGCATCTACACTGATTTTGGTACCGATGTCTTCTTTGGTAATACCGAGTTCTTTTTCTACGCCGAGTTCTACAGGCAAGCCGTGGGTGTCCCAACCGGCTTTGCGGTGCACTTGTTTTCCTTTGAGTGTTTGGTAACGACAAAAGATATCTTTAATGGCACGGCCCATGACGTGGTGAATGCCCGGCAAACCATTGGCAGAAGGCGGCCCTTCATAAAAGACAAAAGAGGGTGCTCCGTTGCGCTGTGCCACGGATTGCTGAAAAATGGATTCTTTTTGCCATTTTTCAAGAACGGTGGCAGCGACATTAGGAAGATTTAATCCTTTGTACTCAGGATATTTTGCTTTCATGAACGATAACTTTGTAAAGACGCGAATTTACGACAAATCGGGCTATTTTTGCAAGATATGTCGCTCAAAACAAGGCTCCACCAAGAATTATTTAACGCCCTCGAAAGTCGGAAATCTACGCTGCAGCTCGGACGAAGCCAATTAAGCATCGATAGCACCGAAAGTGGCAAGGGCTCCGCAGGCGACAAACACGAAGTGGGTATTGCCATGGCGCAAATCGAAATCGGAAAACTCGATCAACAAATTGCCCTTGCTCAAGAGCAATTAGCCGTGCTTCAAAAATTAGATCCAAGTGTGGCGCTCGACCAAATTCTAGTGGGCGCTCTTTTTGAAATTGACCAAAATTGGTACTACTGTAGTGTGCCTTTTGGGCCAGTTCAATTAGATCAAACCACCTATTTTTGCTTGAGCACAGAAGCACCTCTTTACCAAGCTCTCAAAGGAAAAAAGGAACAAGAAAGCGCTGTGTTTAACGGTCGAAATTGGAAAATTAACAAGATTTACTAATGGGCAAGCAGCAAACAATTGCAATCATTGGTGGAGGAGCAGCTGGTTTTTTTGCAGCTATATCTGCCAAACAACATTGGCCAAATGCTCAGGTAAGCATCTTAGAAAAAAGCAATAAGTTTTTAGCAAAAGTCAAGATTTCTGGCGGTGGGCGTTGCAACATCACCCACGACTGCCCCGACATCAAGGAGCTTTCCAACGCTTATCCGAGGGGTAACACCCAACTGCGCAAAGCCTTTCATCAATTTGCTGCCACCGACACTTTTGAATGGTTTGAGTCCAGAGGAGTTGCCCTCAAAGTATATCCCGACGGTTGCGTTTTTCCCGTTGCAAATGATTCGCAAGTGATCATTGATTGCTTTATGAATACCTGTAAGCAACTCGGAATTATCCTCAAAACCCAACAATATATTTCCAAATTAGAAGTCTCTAGCACAGCAGTCACTATTCATAACAATGAAGCCATACAAACCTACGACCATGTCGTGATCTGTGCAGGCGGGCAACCCAAAAGAAGCGGCCTGGATTGGTTGGCAGCACTTGGGCTAGAAATCATTGAGCCTTTACCTTCACTGTTTACTTTCAACATGCCTAAAAACCCAATCTCTGAATTGATGGGAACGGTGGTGCCAAATGCGACCGTTAAAATTGAAGGCACCAAATTAAGTGGGCAAGGCCCCCTATTGATTACCCACTGGGGCATGAGTGGGCCAGCAGTATTGTTGCTTTCGGCATGGGGTGCGCGCTTATTAGCCGAGAAAAATTACCAGTTTGCCATTCTTGTCAATTGGCTCGATCAAAAAAAGGAAGACGACTTGCGCCAAGACCTAACACATACCATCAACGCCCATGGCGCTAAGAAACTCAGCAATTGGAACCCTACTCCGCTTACCAACCGCCTCTGGAACCATCTACTTGTGCGCGCAGAAATATCAGCTGATCAGCGCTGGGCAGAAGTAGGCAAAAAAGCGATCAATAAATTGGTCAATACTTTACTCAACGACCGTTTTGAAGTGCAGGGCAAAACCACCTTTAAAGAGGAATTTGTTACTGCTGGGGGTGTTGCGCTCTCAGAAATTGACTTTCAGACCATGAAAAGTAAGAAACATCCAAACCTTTCCTTTGCGGGTGAAGTTTTAGATATCGATGGCATTACCGGTGGTTATAACTTTCAAGCCGCCTGGACTACCGGATTCATTGCCGGTAAGCACGTTTTCTAAAACTCTGCGTTGAGCGGCGTTCGTGGGAAAGGAATGACGTCGCGGATATTAGACATTCCGGTTACAAACATGACCATGCGCTCAAAACCTAAGCCAAAGCCTGCATGCGGAACCGTACCAAACTTACGCGTATCGAAGTACCACCAAAGTTCTTCGGCTGGAATACCAAACTCTTCACATTTCTGCACCAAAACATCATGACGCTCTTCGCGCTGTGAACCGCCTACAATTTCGCCAATACCTGGGAAAAGTACGTCCATTGCTGCAACCGTTTTACCATCCTCATTTAGGCGCATATAGAACGCTTTGATCTTGGCAGGGTAATCGGTAAGAATGACCGGACACTTGAATTCTTTCTCTACCAAATAACGTTCGTGCTCACTTTGTAGATCGATGCCCCACTCAACTGGATACTTGAATTTCTTTTTCTTGTAATGATTTGAATTCAGAAGTACGTCAATTGCCTCGGTATAAGTGAGGCGCTTGAAAGGGTTTTCAATAACAAATTTAAGGCGCTCCAAGAGGCTCATTTCGTGGCGCTCATTGACAGGTTTCTGTGCTTGTTCTTGTGCATCGCGCTCGTCTAAAAACTGAACATCTGCTGCGCAATTTTCAAGTACATAAGCACAAATATATTTCAAGAAATCCTCGGTGAGGTCCATGTTGTCTTTGAGGTCGTTGAAAGCAACTTCGGGCTCGATCATCCAAAATTCAGCCAAATGGCGAGAAGTATTGGAGTTCTCTGCTCTAAAAGTTGGTCCGAATGTGTACACCTGACCTAAAGCTGTTGCTGCTAATTCGGCTTCTAACTGACCCGACACAGTAAGGTTGACTGGCTTGCCAAAGAAGTCTTGCTTGTAATCAATTTGACCGTCGTCGTTTAACGGTGGGTTTTTGGGATCGAGGGTAGTTACTCTGAACATTTCTCCTGCACCTTCTGCATCCGAACCTGTAATGATTGGGGTGTGGAGGTAGTAAAAACCGCGCTCATTGAAGAACCGATGAATGGCAAATGCAACCGCATGCCGAATTCTGAAAACAGCACCAAAAGTATTTGTTCTGAAACGCAAGTGGGCTTGTTCGCGCAGGAAGTCTAGACTGTGGCGCTTGGGCTGCATGACCGTTTTTTGAACGTCGTCTGGATGCGCGTCGCCTAAAATTTCGATACCTGTTACTTGAAGCTCGATAGCTTGCCCGGAACCTTGCGAGGCAACGAGGGTACCTGTTAAGGAAAGTGCCGAAGCAGTTGTAATGCGTTTCAACAGGGCTTCATCCCATTGTTCAAAATCGATTACCGCTTGCAAATTGGCCATACAAGAACCATCGTTGAGTTGCACAAAACGATTCGAGCGGAAGGCTCTCACCCATCCTTTTACAACGATTTCTTGACCTTGCAGGGCCTCATGGCCTGCTAAAATTTGCGAGATGCGGATTCTTTTCATGTTGCAAAGTTAGTGAATGTTTAAATTCTGCAAATCAGCTTCGCTAATACTTGGCGGAAACACCTTTGCTTGCAACTTTGCTTTCACTAATTCTGCTACCTTTTGTGCATCATCTTGGCTCTGAAAACCTGCAGTTCCGGGGCGGCCTGGAATGGTGGGTTGATCGACAAGTAATTTGCCATTTTGTCGAATTTGATATGACCAACCATTGGCACTTTGCAAGGTTGTGATCTCATAAGTACTTTGGGAGGAAGGTTTTTTCTTTGGTGCTACAGAAGTTGCAGGGGTTGTTTTGACTGTTACTTCCTTTTGAGGACCGGCTTGACAAGCTGCTAAAATTGCAAAAAAGAAGATTATCCGTTGCATTTGACAAAAGTAGTGCAATACTGCATTTGGTCTGCTTTGATCACTAAAAAGTAGGTTCCAGGTGGAAATGGGCTGGTGTCAAGCGTTATTTTAGAATTATTTTGACTCCAATTAAAGTCCATAGCTTGACCCGATGCAGAAAAAACTTGAACTGTTGCGTTAGGTTCTTGAATTTCAAACTCAAGATAAGCTACAGTTGGGTTAGGCCTTGCGATAATATTTAGATTGTCAGAAGACGCTATTGAAGCTGTACCACTATACGCCCAGAGGTCATCGAAAAAAACGCCATTATTGTAGCCTGTGGCGATATGTCCCCAACCATCGAGGTAAAAGGCTATTGCATTTTTGCGGCCAGGACCAGGTAAATTGGCGCGCTGCGTCCAGGAGTTCAAGAAATAGTTGTATTCCCAGAGGTCATTGTGAAAGGTATGAGCAGCATCTTCACCTGTGCCTAAATAACAAACAGGAAAAGCTGCCCAACCACAAGCGCCCGAGCGCGCGTTACCTGGGAAATTTGCCTTCTGGATCCATTGGTCTGTTTGCGGGTTGTACATCCAAAAGTCTTGGCATAGTGCGCCGTCGTCTCCAGTGCCAACAAATCCGTAAGCGTCCATCGAGAAACCAACAGCAGCTCTGCGGGCGGTGCTTGCAAAATCACTGACTTGCTCCCAAGTATTACTGCTCGGATCATAGACATAAAAATCTTTTTTGAGGCCCGCTGCGCTAGAACCCGTACCTACATATGCTTTGTTGTCAATTACAAAACTTACTGCCTCACGGCGCGGCGCACCAATAAAATTTGCTTTTTGGGTCCAGGCTTCGGTGCTGCGGTCGTATTCCCATAAATCGTTCATAAAAGCAATAGTTTGGGTCTGGCCCATACAAACATAACCCTTAGATTGGCCTTCATGGATCAAGGCAAACGAGGTGGCGCCAATTCTGGCCAAGCCATCGCCCCCATCACCGCCTAATGACACTTCATCATCCCAGTCGTCCTGATCGGCGCGGTAAGAGTACATTTTGCGTTTGTATTCAAAATCATCGGTGCCGGCGATAATATAGGCCCTATTTTCAAGTACGAAAGAGCTAGCAGCAGACTTTGGCGGACCATTTACAGTGTCTTTTTGCAACCAATAGTCCTGTGCATGCATTACATGCAAGGCAAGAAAATAGAATAAGAAAAAAGCTGTTTTTAAATTCATGACTTCACTATTTTCTTAGTCAACACTTGACCATCTGCTAGTCTAAAACTGCATATAAAAACGCCACTTTCTAACATAGAAACATCGATAAAACTTTCATGAGAAGCAGAAAGATCTTGCGTCTTCAATTTTCTTCCAGAGGAATTGTAAATGGTGACATCAACAATTTGCCCTGTCATTCCACTGATATGAAGGGCTGATACAACCGGATTTGGATACATTTGAAGTACAGCTTCAAGCTCGTTTAGCGCAGCATAATTAGCAGGTGCATATACGTACCAACTGGCTTTTTTACCTGAATATCCTTTGCCAGTGCCCACATACGCCTTGCCCTCCACTACAAATGAAACAGCGCTTTTGCGGCCACTACCACCATACTCAGCACGAAGCGTCCAATTATTAGTTTTAGGATTGTATTCAATGAGGTCTGTCAGTAAGCCGCCGTTGTTGCCCAAGCAAACAAAGCCGCGTTCTTCAAGCGCAAAAGTGCTGGCCGATCCCCTTTCATAGCCTGGAAAAGGAGCTATTGTTTGCCAATTATTGGCACCTGGATCATAACAATACATATCCTTTTTAAAGGTATTCTGATCTGTACCCATCCCAACGTATGCTTTGTTGCCGACAACGAAAGAAAGCATTTGATAACGTATTCCTCCAGGGAAATTGGCGCGTTGGATCCATTGGTTGTTACTTGGTTTGTATTCCCAAAGCTGATTGCTATACAAATTAGGTCCTGTTTTGCCACCACAGAGGTAGCCCTTCCCTCCAGCAGCAAAGCCCGTGGCAAAATAAACGCCGTCGCCTCCAGCTCCAGGAAAATCTGCTACAGCAGACCACGAGTTCGTGCTGGGGTTGTAGCGCCAAAAATCTTTAAGCGTTGTGCCGGTAGGCCCGGAAATGCTGTCCATACCAGATCCTACAAATGCATAATTATCAATCACAAACGAAACGGCATCTCGGCGAGCCGAGCCTGGAAGGTCTGCTTTTTGCGTCCAAGCATCGGTTTGAGGGTCGTAGGCCCATAAATCTTTATGAATAACCTCAGCGGTATCTAAACCCCCACAGAGATAACCCAAACTACCAATAGAAAACCCTGTAGCACGTTCGCGTTTGCCCATGCCAACATCGTTGAGTTTTGTCCAAGTATTATACTGCCCAAAGACCGCTAAAGGAAAGAAAAGTATAAATACAATTAACCTCATCGTTTCAGGAGCTTTTGTTGATGAAGAATTTGGCTTGAATTGCTTATTTTCAAGATATATGTTCCTGTTTTCAATTCAGTTACATCTATACCTTGTTGAAAATAAAGTAAGTCTTCTTTCAATAATAACTTTCCGTTCATATCAAAGATGGTGAGCTCTAGTTGATCAAATGGAAGACCTAAACACTGAATATGTACTTCATCTACTACTGGGTTCGGATATACTTTGACAGCCATTACATCTTCCGCTATACCAATGCTATTATCCGTCGGGTTGAACTGCCAGAAATCATTGAAGTTGATGCCATTTGTGCCTGTGCCAATATAGCCGCGGTCATGGATAGCAAACGCGACTGGAAAACGGCGGCTAGAACCAGCAAATTCAATTTCTTGTTTCCAAGAATTAGTAGCTGGATGAAAAGACCAAACCTGATCAGTAACCACAGATAAACCTCCCACATAACCCGATGTAACGTAGCCGTGTTGCTGTATAGCAAAGGCAGAGCTTCCACCAGTTGATACACCTGGAAAAGTAGCGCGTTGATACCATTGATCATGCAATGGTTTGTATTCCCAAAGTTGATTTCCGCCCTTGATAAACCCGCTGCCTTCTATTGCAAAAGCACATGTCCATTGACCAAAGCTCATGGGTGCAGTGGCACACATAGACCAAGAATTCGTATTGGGGTTGTATTTGGCTAATTGGTTGGCCTGATATACAAAACCGCGGTTATTGATAGAAAAGCCTTGACTGTCTCCGGGATTTGTCAAAATACAATTGGCAATCGGAGCCCAGGTGTTGCTTCCTGGATCAAACTTATAAAACTGCGTGCTGAGTGCCGAACCACCGCCTACAATTGGGCAGTTATCGGCAACAAAAGCAACTGCTCCATGGGTGCTTACAGGAAAATCTGCCTTTTGCGTCCAGGTGTCTGATGCAGGGTCGTATTCCCACCAATCTTTATAGGAGATATCTTGCCCCGTGCCGTTGACATGTCCAAGACCCATGTAGCCGCGGTGCGATGTAGCACAGCCCGTTGCGCGGTGACGCCCCGGGCCACCAAAGCTAGACTTCTGGATCCAGAATTGCCCAAATAATTGAGGCGCTAGTGCAAAGCAAAAAATCAAGATGACAGCCCTCATATCTTTTGCCATTTTTGAACCTGACCTGATGCTAATTTCTTGAGCAAGTAAACACCGGATTCTAGATGGTTCAACTCAAAAATTGACTCACTCTCGGTATCAATTTGTTCGAGCAATTGCCCACTCATATTAAAAAGTTGATACGCTCCGGTATTTGGCGTGAGGTGTAAAATCCCCTGACTCGGATTTGGAAAAGCATTAAACGCCGTAGCCTCGGTGTCGTCAAGCCCAACATAACTAGCAGAAATTTGTAAAGTGTAATCGCCGCTAAAAGCACCCCAACCTTCTACAATAATATGAACTGGGCCTAAGGCTGTGGCATCAAATGAAAGCGCAGAATGTGGTGCGCAATCGTTTGAATCGTCGTTATAGGCAACTACATTACCGTTCATGTCTACAACACTTAAAAACGTATCAAAATTGGCGCCGCACAAAGAAACCTGGACCTCAGCAAGTAAAGGATTCGGTTCAAAATAATAATAGATATCTGGGGATGGATATACATAATTTTGATTTGAATAACAAACTTCTGTAGAACGGGTGTCTGTGTATGGTAGCGCCCCAACAGTGATCGCGTCGTTTTGGTCGTCACCAGGATAACCTGAGCAGTTGAGTCCGTTTGTTAATGTAATGCCAAAATCGGTAACAGACCCCCATTGATATGTACCGCAAGGGTTCAAAGGAATAGTCCCCTGCTCTCTTTGCATCACTCTTAAGCGCGTAGGACCATTTACTGAATTTGGTGGAACTGTAAAAGACCAGTTTTGAACAGGTGCAGGCGGTATGCCCACCCAAGTGCCTAGGCTTTCATAAGGGTCAAAGTTTCCATTTTGATCAAAATCGATCCAGGCCTCACCTGCGCCAGCGTAATTTCCACCGCAAGTTCCAAATTTAACTGAAATGGTATAAGTAGCACCGGCATTTAGAGAAACATTCGTGCTCTGGGTGAGGTCTTGCAAGCCAACTACGCCAGGGCAACCTACGAAATTAATGTTGCCAACAACACCACTTAACACAACGCTTTCTACATTGGAATCTATGGTGCTAGTAGGGCCCACATTGGTACAATACTGTGCAAATAGGGTAATTTGAAACAGCAAAAATAGCAGTAAGTAACTGTGTTTCATTAGCTAGTAGTTTGACGAAAGGTATGAAAAAAAAGCTAATTAACAATAGCTTAACACTGGTCGGCTTACTTGTTGTTCCAGTTGGTCATGGCCATTGGAAGACCATCGAATACAAAACTTTTGGCAGCTGAAGCAGCACTTTGCAAGCGCTCGGGCAAGGCTAATTGTTCTTCGGACTTCCATTGGCCCAAGACGTAATCTGCTTGGCGCCCTTTTGCAAAGTCTGAGCCAACACCGAAGCGCAAGCGGGCGTATTCTTGCGTTTTTAACAGCGCTTGGATGTCTTTGAGTCCATTGTGGCCGCCGTCGCTGCCCTTGCCTTTCATGCGTAAAGTCCCAAACGGCAAAGCGATGTCATCGGTAATGACCAATAAATTTTGAATAGGGATTTTTTCAGTTTGCAGCCAATAGTTTACGGCTTTACCCGATAAATTCATAAAAGTAATGGGCTTGATCAGTATGAGCTGTCGGCCCTTATACTTTGCTTCTGCACGAAAAGCGGCTTTGTCTAAAGAAAAAGTTGCGGCCAATTCTGCGGCCAATTCATCTAGCACTTTAAATCCTATGTTATGACGGGTCTCGACATACTCAGAACCCGGATTTCCTAAACCGACAATCAGGTATTTCATTTTACCAATTTGGACAGGTATTACACTTATCGGATTGCTTGAGATAAAACAACGCGCCTACTACGATATCGCGCTGGCCGTACAAGAATACTTGTTTGGCATTGGAGTCGTAGTCATTGGGGCGTGTTTTGACGCGGTATTGACCCATAAAGCCTCCCTGAATGTTAGCTGCCACAAATAGGTGCTTAAAGAACTCGGCGCGCAAACCAAAGTGACCAGAAGCACCGACACCAGAAAGCGAAACAGTTTCCATGGATTTTTCACCTGCAAAAGTAAAATCGTTGTAAGACAAAATTGGACCAGCACCGACACCCATCAAGGTGGTAAGTGCAAAGTTTCCTTTTTCGGTTTGATAGATTTTGAATACGTTGGTCAGCTGTACATTGATGTAGTTGAGGCCATTTGTATTTTCGTAATGGAAGGTGTTTTCATTAGTGACAACGCTGTCTCCGCTGTAGGTACCAGACCAACCTGTTGCTTGGTCTATACCAGGGCTAATAGTGCCGCTTAAATAATAGGTGGGGCCGTGTTTCATGACGTATTTCATGTGTTCGTAACCCAATGAAACGGCCCAATTGCGTTTGAAGTTATAGCCAATACGCACATCGAACTGCGGAACCGTAAATGTATTGAAGTTGATATATTCGTTGATGTCGGTAGATGGCCGGTCTACGGCTTGAACACCTTTAAGTTTGAAGTCATAGCCGGGCCCAATAAATCGAATGGTGCTTGGCGTGTAAATACTGCGGTTGTAGCCCCAATAAGCAAATATGGTGCCTGCTGCTGTTGATTTTTTTTGCGGTTTGAATTGTGCTTGTGCCTGTGTGCCAATAACGCAAAGCAACAGCATGAAAATTACCTTTTTCATCGAGAAATTATTTTAACCCACTCTATTTGCGTAAGAACACGTTCCAAACGGTAGTGAATGGTTTTGTTACGACTGTACCAAGCTACTAAACCATAGCCTTTTGCAAAAACAGTAGTTTGGAGGCCTGTTACTTCTCTCTCCGTGCGTGTAAACGGATTCAGTACGGTTCTTCTGATTTTGTCTTGGAAAAAAAGGGCTTCTGCCTTTGTTTTTCCTAGGAAGACTGTTTGTTTTCGGTTTTGAAACTTTCTAAAAACCTCGTGTAGAAGCACGGTTGAATCTACTACGCCACTAAACTTAGATGCGAACCATGTTTCTTTTTGAAGATCAAAAGGAAAAAGCTGATTTTTGTAGAGAACGGTTTTTTCTTTGCTTTGAACCCGATTGACAACCATATGATCCTGAACTACTAAAGAGTCGATGTTGTAATTGATGGCTTCGCGCAAACGGCCATCTGGCGCGTATACTTCCACAATGAGGTGTGGTCCAACGGCGTCTTCAACTGTATAAATGCGGTGAAACTCCTCGTCTAAACCATTTGCGATATCGCGGTAATGATAAATTTTTGGAATGGTGTCAAGTGGATAAAAATAAGCTGCGTTTGGGTTTTTACTTGTGTAAGTAAGGGTTTCATCTGAAACACAACCCTTGACAAACCATCCGGTGAGGGTGGCGCCAAGCACTAACAAGCCGAAGAAAACCCATTTTTTCATTTTGACATTTTTAGAAAAGCAATTTCTTGTTCAGTAAGGTGACGGTAATAACCGCGTGGTAGATCTTTTTTAGTAAGGCCTGCGTAGACAACACGATCGAGCTTGATGACTTCGTAACCGAGTGCTTCTACCATACGGCGTACCACTTGGTTTTTACCAGAACGGATTTCGACACCAATTTCGTTGCTGCCGCCTCCTTCTACAAAACTTGCGGCCTCAGCTTTCATGCGACCATCTTCGAGATCGAGACCACGAGTCATTTTTTCAAGGTCTTCTTTGGCTACTGACTTATTGGTTTCGATATGGTAAAGTTTGCGGGCGTGGTAACGCGGATGCAAGAGTTTTTTCATCATGTCGCCATCATTCGTAAAGAGCATAAGGCCAGTGGTGTCGCGTTCCATGCGCCCTACAGGGAAAATTTGCTCACGACAAGCTTTGCTCACGAGGGTCATGACAGTTTTGCGACCACGGGGGTCGTCTATTGCAGTAATGTAGCCTTTAGGTTTGTTGAGCAAAACATAGCGTTTGGTTCCGGTTGTAATGGTTTCGCCATCGTATTGAACGACGTCGCCTGGCTTCACTTTATAGCCCATTTCGGTAACGATAACGCCATTGATAGAAACTACGCCTGTATCAATGAGGACATCGGCCTCACGGCGCGAACATATACCTGCATTGGATAAAAACTTATTGAGGCGGATGGCATCTTCGCGGAAACTTGGAAGTGGATCGCCTTTTTTGACTTTGATTTTATAATCGATGTATTTGCGCTTGTCACGGGCACTTACCTTTGGCGCATCTTTGGCGCCTGTTGCTTTAGGTTTTGCACCTGTTTTCTTTGGTTGTCTCATTTGACTACAAAGATACGTAAAAAGAAAATGCTTTATTGGGGTTCAGCAAGCAGTTGCGCTATATGTGCTTGAAGCAGACTCACTTCTTTTGGATTGGTGCCATCATAATAGCCGCGAATTCGCATTTGGCGATCAATCAGCACAAAGTTGTTGGTGTGAATAAAATCGCTTCCGGCATCGCCCAGGTTTTGAGCCTCCGCGGGCTTCAGTACAAAGAAGGAGCGCCTGGCTAGACCATATAAATCGGCCTTTTTACCCGTTAAAAAATGCCACTGACCAGCTTTGGCCTGATGCGCAGTAGCATAACGCTTCATTTGCGCTACAGTATCAATATCAGGGTCCACGGTAAAACTAAAAATACGTACGTCCGTTTGCTTGGCATATTTGCGTTGAATGCGTTGCATTTGCGAATTCATGATGGGGCAAATGCTTTTGCAAGTGGTGAAAAAGTACTCCACTACACTTACTTTTCCTTTCATATCGGCGTCGGTAATCCATGCGCCATCTTGGTTTTCAAAACGAAAAGAACCCACCTTATGACCTCGGCCTATTCTCAGCATTTCTGGATCGACCATCTCTTGTTGAACATCGATAGGATTGATAACGGGAAGTGGCTTGGTTTTGCTCTTGTCACTTAAGAAATAGTAGCCAATGGGCACTACAATCAAAAAAAGTACAACTATAAATAGGATGCGTTTCATGCAGCAAAGTTAGGCATTCAATAAACGCAAAACCCTGACTTTTATCAGTTCCTGGCGTTTTTCAAGTGAGCCTCTCAAAACGGTAAAACTTCGTCCATTTTTCTGAAGTGCAGCAAGGTACAAATCAAATAATTGGTGACGATCATCAGGGTTTTCCCTGAGCGGATCTGGCTCCCAAGGGATGTCTGGCGCGCACAAAAAATAATGATCGAAGTGCTGCTGCTTCAAAAGCTCACTGATCTTAGGACTAACCTCCGCATACTTCACTTGCGACCACACCTGAAAAACATGCATTTCAGTATCAGCTACAAAACCCTTTTTGGGCCACAATTCAACTTGTTTATTGGCCATGATGTCTAGGTCCTCTTGCCCGTATTCGATTTGATCGGCGAGATAGGTTCTGGCATATTCCTCTATAAATGGGAGTTCTAAAAACGAAGAAAGCCACACAGCAAGGGTCGTTTTACCACTTGACTCTGGACCTGTAAACGCTATGCGCAGAGGGCTTTTTTCCATTTTCGATAGCCATTAAAAGCAAGTAAAAGATAGGCGAAATACAAAATGGCCGTAGACCACCAATGTTCAGTGCTGAACCAGATAACACCAACGATATTGACAACAATCCAGACCAGCCAGTTCTCCAAAACTTTTCTTGTGGTGAGCCAAGTAGCGAGTAAGGAAAATACAAAGAATTGTGCGTCTAGTGCTTCTCGCCAGACCCATAATAAATAAATGGAAAAAAACGGTTTAACGCCCAACTCAAGCCACAAGACAACAAACCAGAACAAAATACCAATCAAGAAACTCAATAAAACCCATATCCAAATTGCTTTCCCAATAGAACGAACAGGCAAGGATTCTTTTTGATCTGACCAGGTAACCAATCCATAAAAACCAAGAATGATATATGCAATTTGCTGGCTAAACAAGCCCCATGTGTGCATGTTATAGAAAAACAAAGCGTAGAAACAGGCACTAGCAATACCGAAAATCCAGCCTACAGACTTTTCTGTAGCAATGAGGTAGACATAAACAAAGCCTAAGATTGCAGCGACAATTTCCAATAACGGAGACAAAAAGTCAAAACCTAGCATATCAGCGGATCACGAGTACTTTAGCCACTTTGCGGTCACCACCTTGGTAATTATTGGCTGTCCAGAAGAAGTATACGCCCGTTGGGACTTTTTCTCCATTGAGGTTTTGGCCGTTCCAAGTTGCGGTGCCGCCGTTTGATTGTGTTTTATAAATCAAATTACCGCCGGCATCTGTGATTTTTACATCCGAATTATAGCGAATCCCTTGGATGGTAATGGGTCCGAAATAATCTGGCTTGACCGGATTAGGGAATACATTAAGGGTTTCGTAAGTAGGATCTTCGTAGGTGGCGTCTATGCGAAAAGAAACCAAACCTTTATCGGTAATAATAAATAGTTCACCTGAAGTTTGGTTGAGTTCTATGTCGTAGATGGTATTGGAAATCAAGGGAGAGTTGTCTATGGTGTATTGGGCAATGATTTCGGTACCGTCGGGAGAAAGTAAGATAAGACCTGCGTTGGCCGTTGACATCCATTTGCGGTTACCGCCATCTACTTCGATATCTGTAATGCTCGCTTCACCCAAGACAATTTCAAAGTTGCCTTCATATGGTATTTTGATCCGTTGAGCATCAAAATTTCCTGTACCTGCTGAAAAAGCGCCGTTGGCATTGTAAAGTACCGCAAAACCAGCGTCGGTTCCAATCCAGAGTTCGCCGTCAAAATCGGCTGCAAGAGCGGTAATTTTATTAGAAGGAAGATTGCCCATTAACTCTCCGGTTGTAAGAAGAATGGTTTGGTCGTCGCTGGGATCGTTGAGTGTGCCTTGATGCTGTAATCCGACAAGACCATTGGCATACGTACCCATCCACACGTTGTCTTCGAAGTCGATTTCGATTTTAGTAGTAAGTTTGTTGGAGGCTCCTGCACCAAGATAATAACTCGCCCATACGCCATCTGATTGGCGCACTTTCAAAGGCCTATCTGTGTAGCCGTTGACGGTCCAGAGATTGCCCTTTCGATCATATTTAAGCGCTGAAATCAAAGACCACCCATTGCCAATTGTTACAGGTTGAATTGGCGAGTTATTTTGATCGAAAACCAAGGTGTCGGTTTCGTTTAAGAGCGTTAAAGGTGCAAACGAATAGGTACCTGCAGCGATTTCCTTAGGGTTTTTGGGGTTCACGGCAATTGAAATGAAATCCCAGAGGGCGTTGAAATCCCAGGCAGTAACGGTTGGCGTATTGTGAAAACGCCATTGTTGGTCTTCTAAAATATGTATGCCGTTTCGGGTAAAAGCAGGTGCAATTTCGGCCTCCAAACGACCTGATCCAATGGCCAAAACGCCTTCTTCCCAAGCCATTGAATACACATACCGATTGGCCAGACCTTCGATCAAATAACGCTTACAGGTGTAAGCATTTAAATGCTCTTGTAGGCCCCAAGCTTGGTCGGCACTCCAATAAGAGGAACCAAGTTGGCAAACGCGTGCTGGATTTATCCAGCGGTCTAGTAAACTTGCTGAATAAGAACTTAGCTGCTGACCATCAGGCGAATAAATTAAAAAACCACCGTCTAAAGAAATGGCAATTTGATTTCCGAGCGAATGAATGCTATTGATTTGAAAGCTAAATGGTTCGTTAATGACGTTCACTAAGAGGTCGTTTTTCAAGCGAAAAACGGAATCTTGGCCGTAGGTTTCGTTGGCCCTTAAGACCCAAAATTGCTCGTTTATGGATAGGAGCTCGCGGTATTTGTTTTCGGACTGATACGGAAAGCGAAGGTCGCGATCCCATTGAGAGAAGTCGGGTAAAGCAGGATTGCTGCGCAAACCTTTGAGCATTTGCGTTGGGGTGAGCGCAAAAATAGAGTCTGCGGTAATTTCGACATCAACTATTGGCTCAAGGCTATTCGTAGGGTAATAGGTATCTTTGATTTCTTCTTTTGCGACATCTATCAAGACAATTGAAAAGTCGTTGGCGGCATAGATGTATGCGCCGTTTCGCATGAACTTATTGATGCGTTTTGAATTGGAAATTTGTGCCAATTTAATGGCTGGTAAGTTGGTGATTTTACCTGCTTGCCATTTGTCAATATTGCCATTTGTATAGCCGATATAGACAGCGTTATCGAGTGCATCAAAATACAAACATGAAATTTCGATGTCTGACAAACCATTTAATGCAGTTTTGAGGACCCCTTCTTCTGTATTTGGATTGTAGATGTACAAACCATTTTCTAAGGCTGTAAAGATGCGTTCGCCGTCTGTGGTGATGTCGATGGCTTTAGCGCTAGAAACATGGTATTTCCAAGTGCCCATGGGCATTTGTGCCTTTGCAATTTGGACAAAAATCAAGAGTATAAAAAGAAAGAAATATTTATGCTTCATGACTTGCCTTTGAGGTGAGGGTGTCGGTTTTAATAATGTAGGTTGGTCTCTGCTTGCTCTGCACAAAAAGCTTGCCTAAATAAATACCAACAATACCGATGAGTATCATTTGAATGCCGCCAATAAACAATACCGAGGCGATAAGGCTGGTCCAGCCGGTGATGGCGGCATCGGTAAAAACAGCGATGTAGATAGCGTAGCAACCGTAGACAAAGGCAAGAAAGGCAAAAAACAGACCTAAATAAATGGAAAAATAAAGCGGCTTTGCACTTGAAGAAGTGATGCCATTAATGGCAAAATGGAACATTTTACCCAGTGAATATTTACTTTGACCGCTGAAACGGGCTGCTGGTTCGTAGTCGAGGGCTACCTGCTTGAAACCAAGTGTTGGAATAAGACCACGCAAAAACAAATGAGATTCTTTGAAACTTTTGATGGCGTCAACCACTTTGCGGTCTAGCAAACGGAAATCAGCAGTTCCTTCTTCTATGGGCACTTCTGAAAGCCGATTGGCCAACCAATAAAATGCTTTGGCACTGAGTTTCTTGAACAAGCCTACATTTTGTTTGTCTTTGCGGCGGGTGTATACAACCTCAGCTCCTTGGCGCCAAAGTTGAACCATATTGGCAATAAGCGCGGGCGGGTGTTGGAGATCGGCGTCCAAACTAATGACCGCGGCACCTCTAGCGTGGTCGAGACCAGCTTTGAGGGCATGTTGGTGGCCAAAATTGCGGCTGAACTGCAAGTAATGAACGTTGGTGTCTTGTGCACGGAGTTGTTCGATGCGGTTTAAGGATTGATCTGAACTTCCGTCGTCAATAAAAATGACTTCGTAAGTTGAGATTTGAAGTTGCTGCAAGACGGCGAGTATTTCGCTGTATAGGCGCTGCACATTACCTTCCTCATTAAAGGTCGGAATTACGAGTGATAGTTCTATTTGGCTCCGGCTACTCATGTCCTACGAAATTAATGAATAATCTGTTCTTTTCGCTAGGGTTTACACCCGAGTTCGGCTTAAATCGCTCGCCTTTCCCTATATTTGCGTAAATTCTGTGAAATGTCCGCAAATGAACGTATCTCTACAGACAACGCTCCCAAACCAGTAGGTCTGTATCCGCACGCACGCCGTGTTGGCAATTTGTTATTTTTATCCGGTGTGGGTCCGCGCGTTGCTGGCTCAGATGCCAACGATTCTTCGGTGCCTGGCTTAAAGCTAGACCACAATGGCAACTTCATCACCTTTGACTTCGAAGCACAGTGCCGTAGTGTTTTTGAAAACGTACGCATCATCCTTGAAGCATCTGGTTCTTCCTGGGACCAACTTGTCGATGTCACGGTATTCTTAGTCAACATGAAACGAGACTTCCATACGTACAATAAACTTTACGCCGAATATTTCAAAGACAACTTGCCTTGTCGCACAACGGTAGAAATTTCATCACTACCTACCCCTATTGCCATCGAACTCAAATGTATAGCAACCATTGAATCTTAACTTATGACTGCATTTATCATCCGCATCGCACTCGCACTTGTTGCCGCCTTTTTCAATGTTTACCTTTTCTTCTCCGGACACTGGGGTTGGGGTATCTTTTTTATCTTCATTACAGCCCTGATCATTCTATCCTTTTTCCGCAATGAAAACATGATTCTTGCACTCAATCAAATGCGCGTGGGCAACCAAGACAAAGCCAAAGTTTATATCAACAAAATTTCACATCCGCATTTATTGCCTAAAAAGCAACATGCCTATGTACTGTATCTTAAAGCCGTACTTGGCGCCCAAGAACTTGGATTTGCTGCTTCTGAACAACTGCTGCGCAAAGCTATTTCACTTGGCCTTCGCACCAACGAAGACAATGCCGTAGCACGCATGCATCTTGCAGGAATTAGCGCACAAACGGGTCGTCGCCAAGAGGCCTTAACACTGCTTTCAGAAGCAAAAAAGCACGATAAAAACGGCATGCTCAAGGATCAAATCAAAATGCTCCAACAACAACTTCAAATGGCCCCTTCCAAAAATCAAATGCGCATGGCGCAAATGACAGGCGGTCGCAAGAAAACTCCAAAAATGCGTTAATATGTCACAAACACCCCGCGCCATTGCACCTTCTTGGCCAGATTACCAATTACTCGATGCCGGAGGTGGCAAAAAGCTAGAACGCTGGGGTAAAGTCATTACCATCCGACCTGACGTTCAGGCGTATTTTCACAGCGGAAAACCATTTACTGAATGGAAAACCATGGCTCATTGGGAATACACCGAAGTACCTGGCAAAACTGGTCGCTGGAAAGCTCTTAAGGCCGATGCGCCAACAGAATGGCAAATCACCTACGGCAGACTCAAATTTGTATTGGGCACTTCCACCTTTAAACACGTTGGGCTATTTCCTGAACAAGCCATCAACTGGGCGCATATCGACAAACATGTCAGTTCAGACGACAAATTTCTCAATTTGTTTGCCTACACTGGAGCGGCGAGCTGCATGGCAAGACTCAAAGGTGCTGACACCTTTCATGTCGACTCCTCTAAATCTATCCTCAATTGGGCGCGCCAAAACATGGACGCCAGCCGTCTGCTCAATATTCATTGGGTACTAGAAGACGCGCTCAAATTTGCAGAAAGAGAAGCGCGCCGAGGCAATCAGTACAATTACATCCTGATGGATCCACCAGCTTGGGGTAACGGCGTCAAAGGAGAAAAGTGGAAACTCGAAGACAAAATTGATCAGCTTTTTGCAGCCTGTGCACAAATTCTCAGCCCAAATGGCCACCTGACCCTCAATACCTACTCGCCGTCAATTGAAACGAGCCTCTTGACAGAATTAGCCGCAATGTACTTCCCGAATCGCAAGGCGACACACGAAGCGCTATACCTAGAGTCCACGACTGAAAAAACATTGTATTGCGGCGAATTACTGCGCTTAGAGTAAGTCATTGGCCAAGTTCGCTAATTCCGAGCGCTCACCTTTCTCTAAACGCACATGCGCAAATAAAGGCTGTCCTTTCAAGCGGTCAATTAAATAAGCCAAACCATTACTGTTTTCATCCAAATATGGGGTGTCTATCTGATGTACATCGCCAGTAAATACAATCTTTGTGTTTTCACCTGCACGTGTAATGATCGTCTTGACTTCATGTGGTGTAAGATTTTGCGCTTCATCTATGATAAACATAATGTTGCTCAAGCTACGACCTCTTATAAATGCTAAAGGGGTAATGACGATGCGCTTGGTTTGTTCCATTTCGAGAATGGCCTTATATTTCTTTTCATTCTCACCAAACTGTGACTTGATGAACTTCAGGTTGTCCCAAAGTGGCTCCATGTAGGGCCCAATTTTGTCGTCGGCATCACCAGGTAAAAAGCCAATTTCCTTATTGGAAAGCGGTACCAAAGGACGGGCTAAAATGACCTGATTGAATTTCTTATTTTGTTCGAGCGCAGATGCTAAGGCTAATAAAGTTTTACCCGTACCTGCTACACCTTGCATGGCTACTAATTTCACATCCGGATTTAAAAGCGCATGAAAAGCAAAGGCTTGCTCAGCATTCTTTGGTTTGATGCCATAAACAAATTCTTTTTCTATGCGCTCAATCTGATCGGATTGGTGATTGTAAAATGCCAAGGAAGAGGTTTTACCATTTTTTAAGATATAGTAACCATTGGTTTCTTTCTTATCGCCTAGCAAACCGTTTTCTTCAACGCTGCCACGTGTAAATATTTCGCGAATGACCTCAGCATCTATGCTATCCACTCCGTATTTACCTACAGTTTGGATTTCAGTTGCGTCGACTTTCCCGGTTTGGTAATCTTCGGCAACTACACCAAGCGCTTTGGCTTTGATGCGTAAATTGATATCCTTCGTAACCAAAACTACCGATCGCTTTTGTTCGAGTTCCATTAAGCTGAGGGCTGCGTTGATGATTTTGTGGTCATTTTTCCCAATCGCATAGACCTTTTCGGCATTTAAACCAATAGGTTGTTCGTCCATGACAACTCTAAATTTGCCCAAACCCTTGCCCAGACTTATCCATTCTTGTAAAGAGCCGCTTCCGGAAAGTTTATCAATAAATCGAATTACCTCTCTTGCCGAAAAATTCTTGGTATCGTTACCAATTTTAAACTTATCGAGCTCTTCGAGCACAGTAATTGGAATCGCTACAAAATGTTCTTTAAAATTGACAATTGCATCGAAGTCGTGTAGCAATACAGAGGTGTCTAGCACGAATATTTTTTCCTTTTTTCTCATCCGCGATTTTTTATGAATATACTTATTTCTCTTTTCGAAAAATAAGTTACGGTGAAAATAAGGGCCTAATGTGAAATAAATGTTAGCGCTTCGTAAAGAACGACTTAAAGACGCTATCTAGCGAAGCATATTTGAAAGAAAAACCTGCTTGCTTGATTTTTTGATTGCTTGCACGCAGGTCTGACAAGACTAAAATGGCGCGTTCACCCAAAATCAAGCGCAACATAAACGCTGGTACATTAGGCAAAAATAAAGGGCGCTTCAGCCATTTAGCAAGTCGTTTGGTCATTTCTGTATTGGTGTCGTTACCACCAAGAGCGTTAAAGGTGCCTTCTAAATTGTTATCTAGGGCAAAGAGCATGAGCCTGCAGAGGTCGTCGATGTGTATCCAGGGATTGGTTTGCTCACCGGTGCCAATTGGCGATCCTAAACCTAATGCAATAGGTAGTTTCATGAGGTGCAGAGAACCGCCATGGCGAGAAAGCACCATAGAGATGCGTAAAATTGAACCAGGTACTTGCTTGAGAATCAGCTGATGCGCTGCTTCCCACTCCTTGACAACTGTTGCCAAAAAGTCGGTGCCGTAAACATCGTTTTCTGTAAAAACTTTACCTGGTAAGTTCTCGTAACAATTGACCCCTGACGCACCAATATAGTATTTGAGATTGGTCATTTGTGGAATCATGGAAGCCAAAAAATGAGTGCTTTGCACACGCGAAGACAAAATTTGCGCCTTGCGGCTAGACGTCCAACGCTTAGAGCCAATGTTTTCGCCAACAAGATTGATCAAGACATCGATTTTATCAAGTTTGCTTGTGCTCATTTTCTCGGCTTGAGGATCCCAAAAAATATGGCCATGCTTAGAAGGCTTCCGGGTGAGTTTGTATACGCGAAAGCCTCGGTCTTTGAAATGACGGGTTAAGTGCCCACCAATAAGACCTGATCCGCCAGCAATAAGTACTGTGGGCATGGAATTTCTTATTGTGGACATATCGCTTTGAGTTCTTGAAGTGCTTCAGGTGCGCTTTCCTGTAACGATTTACATAATTTATCTTTTTTAGCTAATGCCGCTTTGAGCAAAAGGGAGTCGTTATGTGTGGCTCCAGATGCCCAAATCTTGGAAGATAACCGATTCACTTTTTGAGCTTGTTGTAAACAACCACATTGTGCTTGATCTGCTTGTGAACAAGCCGCAAACAACATAAGAATGGTGAGAAAAGAAATCGTTAATTTTATAGTATTCATAACAGAACAAATTTAAAATAATCTCGTAGAAACGCGCATGCGCATCCTGACTTCTTTCACTTTTATTTTCTTGTTTTGGACAGTCAGCTTGTCTCAAAATTGCCAAAGCGCTTTCAAACCCAAAAAAGAACTCGCTGCACAAACCTATTTGTGTCCTGCTGCCATGCAAGCTGATCTAGCGCAATTACACAAACACATCTTAGAAACACACCCCAACCCCACCTATTATGGCAATATAGATGATCTTAGCGTTGCCTACCAAGCTGCAAAGGACAAAATTCAAAACCCTTTAACAGTATTCGACTTCATTATAGTTGTAAATAACTACCTCTACGCGCTAAAAGATTCACATACAGGCATTAACCCTAAACAATTTCTTTATACCGTAAACGGCAAACGCAGAGTACTCCCCTTTTTCGTAGAAAATATCGACGATAAATTCTACATCAGTTCGGCATTTCATTCGGACTTTATCATAGGCGCCGAACTCTTGCAAATTGATACATTCAAAGTTGAACAACTCTATCAATATGCACTTGACCTAAGCTTAACAGAAGGCAATGCAATTTCAGCGCAAAAAGAGGTTGCGTGTGAATACATCGGGATTGTTTACAACCTTTTGTCCATGTCTCTTAAAGACCCCAAAAATGCTCAAATTAAGATGGTAAGCCCAAGTGGCGACACCCTACTTACCAATATTGACTTCAGTCCATCATGGCGGTATTTTCTATCAGGCATGTTGAGTACTCAAGCAGATGAGGTGCGCTATAGTTTTGATCAAAATAACAACGGAATACTTGTTGTAGAATCATTTCAACCCCTTTCTTTATCTGTTTTCAAAAGAAAAATTGATGCCTTTTTTGAAGAAGTACAAGCTAAAAATTGCACCTCGGTTTATATAGATTTGCGCAACAATTTAGGCGGCTTATTGCGTGCAGAGGAATATCTTTTTAGCTATATCAACACCAAACAAATTGCCATTAAAACAAACTACCTCTACAAACGCAGCGACTACGACCGCTTTGCTCAACTAAGCCCCATGCAACAAATGCAATTTGAAAACCAGGCCAAGAGTGTGTATCCAAATGGACTGATCTCTAAAGAATATGATTTTTATAAATTACCAAAAGGAGCTACACATACTATTCTCTACGACTACATTCCTGAAAATAACCGCAATTTTGTTTATAAAGGACAATGCCAATTAGTTCTCAACGGTAACTCGATGTCCGCGTCAGTTTTATTCGCGGCTTGGTTCAAGCACATTGAACGAGGTTCGATACTAGGCTCAGCCTGTATGGGTGGTATGGGCGGAACTTTTGGAAATCCAGCAATTATTTCACTCGATAATTCCAAAATTGATGTCATGGTGGCCACGCTTAAATTTACGCCCTTACACATACGTGAACGCGCCCTTTCAGCCATAGTGCCAGATATAACCATTAAAGCCACCAGAGAGGATTTAATAGAGCAGCGAGACCCATTTTTAGAGTATTTAAAGGCCTACCACAAATAAAATCCTGCCCAAACCAAAAGATAACGAAGCAGTTTACCCACTCCCATCAATAAAAAGGTGGGCAGCCAAGGCGCTTTGAAGAACCCAAGGGCGATACCAATAATATCTCCAATTACAGGCAACCAACAAAGTAAAGCCATTGTGCTGCCGTAGCGGTGAATTCTAAGTTGCCATCGATTAATGGCCTCTGGTTTGGCGCCAACTTTTAGGAGCCATTTGGGATTTCCTAGGTAACCTATTCCATAATTCAACCAAGCCCCCATAGTATTACCAATAGTAGCAACAGCCACGCAAGTCCAGGGTTCATAACCCAAATACAACATGGTAGTTAGAAACAATTCAGAGGCAACAGGCAAGATGGTTGCAGCTAAAAAACTAGCCAAGAATAAACCTAAATAACCGTACTCAAAACTCATAAGGCAAAAAAAAAGCCGGTTGCCCGGCTTTTCGTATTTGGATTTAAAACTTAACGTTTTACAAATTTCTTAGTAGTGGCATGACCATTAGAAGTGATGCTTACTGTATAAATACCTGCAGCCCATTGCTCTGAAGAAAGTGTGATTTCTTGCGAACCAGCTGTAAGTTGGTTATAGTTATTAGTTTGCATGATTTTACCTGCAACATCAGTTACAACAACTTCAACATCAGTTGAGTTTTGTAAATCAAAACGCAAAGTAGCATTTGCTGTAGTTGGGTTTGGCATAACAACTGCTTGTGAAATTTCAGTTTGCTCAGCAACATTTAACACTGGATCGAAATTCATGCGAACCATTGGTGTGTTAGTAGTGTAGTACCAAGTGTTGTCAGCTAAATCAAGGAAGAAAGAGGTTTGTGGCTCAGACTTTCCTGCATTCGATACGCGTAAACCTGTAGTATAAGAACCAATAACAGCCAAATAGGTTGTACCTGCAAAAACATCTACGTAAGGCTCGAGTTCCATTACCAAATTAGTACCTAAATTGGCAGAAACCAATGTGAGTGGTGCAGATTCAGATTCGAACATGAAATCGCCTGTTGTGGCATCTACTGAATATAATTTAACGAAGATTTCTGTACCTACAGTTGCACCAGACGCACCACTAGGCATGCGTACATTGATTGCTTTGAGCGTAGCATCTTGGAAAATATCGAATAAGTTACCCGCTTCGAAACCATCTGTACCGTTAGAGGTGCTGCCTGCTGGTGTGCCGTTGTCACGGGCATAGATGAAGTCTGTTACCGTGAAATCGATGTTGGACATTGTGTTGTTGGCAGGGATATCGTCTGTGGAGTCAGCGGTAATGCTGCGAGAAATTGAAATTGCACCTGGTGTTGCTGGTGGCGTGTAGAATGTGGTAAGTTCGATTGCTGCTGTATCTAATGAATTGATGCTTACTGGTGCAGATGAACCTGTCCATGCGCCGCTGTTGGCATTGATGTTGAGTTTAACATTGTTTTGGGTATTGACACCACCGTTGAATACATCAGCAGCAAAACCGATTTCTGTAACTTGTTCATTAGGAATTTGGTAGTAAGGCAAACCTACAGAACCCCAATAAGAAGAGGTTACTGAAAGATCATTGGTTGGGTTGGTAACGATTTTGACGTCGTCGATGTACCATCCGTATGTAATCCAGACATTTGGGTTAGTTGCTGAACCTGGATAGTTGGTTGTCCAAGAAAAACGCACCCAAATTGGACTTGGATTGGCAGCCAAGAATGTAGCCAAGTTGATGATTTTAGTATCTGGGTTGGCATATGCAGAACCACCTGCTGCCGACAAAACGGTTTTGTCGAGGTTGTCTCCGACTGTAACCCAAGTTGTTCCGTCTGTTGAAATTTGAATTTCTTGAAGATCGTTGAATCGTGCGCCGTATTGTTGAAATTGAAGAGATACTTGATTGCTTCCGCCCAATGCAGCGATATCGATTGGTTGTGCAGTTGTAAGGGTATAAACTACATTCAAAGCTTGTGTTGCCGCTTGTGCGTCGCCATTCACTAACTCAGCGTAGTTGCCACCTGAAGTAGAGGCTATACCGCTATTTGCCCACCAGCCATCGTTGGTACTGTTGATATTCCAACCAAATTCGATACCACTCTGACCTGAATTGTCGAGGGTCCAGTTTGCTGGATTTGCGAAATCGTCGGACCAAAGCGTAACGCCTAAGATTTTTTCATCGGCGATAGCATGAACTCCTTCTTTTGGAGCTTTTACGAGCTCTTGGAAAGATTGAATGCGCGGTGCTTTCTGAGCATAAGCAACAGAGGCAAGAGCGCTTACAAAAAGTATTAGTTTTTTCATTTTCGAGTATTTAGGTAATAAAGATAGTGTTTTCTATGCGTCCTTCAAAAAAGGAAGGCTTTTTCTGCCTGCCAATAGAGAATTCTTAGCTAAATGAACAACGAAAATTCCTTCTTGTTCGTGGGGCTCTAAAAGATAATTGCCGAACATGTCAATTGCCTGACTATGGCCATTATAGACCAATTCATTGCCGTCCGTTCCAACACGGTTGCAAGCGGATACATAACATTGGTTTTCAATTGCCCTTGCTTTGAGCAATGCATCCCAATGAGCAATGCGTTTCTCAGGCCAATTGGCAACATATAAAAGTAAATCATATGCAGTTTGCCCCATTGTGTCTATCCGATTGCGTATAAGCTCTGGAAAGCGCAAATCATAACAAATCTGTAGATTTATATTCCAGTCTTTATATGAAACAATTATTTCTTGGCGACCCTGTGTAAAGTATTCATCTTCTCGGCCAAGTCCAAATGCTTTGCGTTTGTCGTAGCAATAAATTTCTCCATTGGGCTCCACAAAAACCCCTCGATTGAAATAAGCATCTTTATCTCGAACCATTAGGGAGGTATAAATAGCCATTCCCCGGTTCCTTGCTAGTTCTTTCAAAAAATAAAGACCTTCGGAATCTGCCCAATTATCGGCATGTTCTATTTGCATAGAAAAACCGGTATGAAACATTTCTGGTAATAAGAGCAAATCAAGCTTTGGTTGCGCTTCAAGCAGCCTCAGTACACGTTCAAAATTGACTTTTTTATCTTGCCAAATTTGATCGAACTGCAATATGCCAACACTTAAATCTTGCATAGCTTTTCAATTGCAGCCTCAAGCGTATCGTCTGTCTTCGCATAACAAAACCTAATCAAGTTGCGGTCTTCACCATTGGCATTAAAAACAGACAGCGGAATTGCAGCTACACCAAATTCCTTAGCCAAGCGAATGCAGAAATCGGTATCGGGTTCGGTGCTAATAGGAGCATAAGAAGCAACTTGAAAATAACTTCCTTGCGAAGGCAGCAATTCAAAGCGACTTCTAGACATACCCGACCTAAACAAATCGCGCTTTTCGCGATAAAATTCACTCAAACTAGCTACTTCTACTCTTTTCAAATATAGCGCAAGTGCATGTTGGGCAACACTGTTCACCGAAAAAACCAAAAATTGATGCACCTTATGAATCTCTTTCATGAGTGACGCAGAGCAAACAAGATAGCCTAGTTTCCAACCTGTGATGTGAAATGTCTTGCCAAAAGAGGACACGATTATAGCGCGATCCCGAATGAGCGCACGTTGATTGATAGATTGATGTCTGTCAGAATACGTTATGAATTCATAAACTTCATCTGAAAGCAAAAGTAAATTTGGATGCTTCAGCATTATATCTTCGAGCGCTTGAAAATCAGTTTCATCCCAAATCGTTCCGCTCGGATTATGTGGGTTATTGATGATGAGCATCCGGGTTCGGGTACTTATATGAGCGCTGATCAAATCCCAATTTGGTTTGAAATTTGCATTCAGGGGCAACCTGACTGGTGTTGCGCCACTCAATAATACCGGAGCTTCATAGCAATCATAACTTGGATCTAAAACTACTACTTCCTCTCCAGCATGAACGAGCGCTTGTATAGTCGTAAAGATGGCTTGCGTGGCGCCTGCCGTAACTAAGATTTGAGAAACATCAACATTTCTGTTGTACTGCTGAGCAATTAAATTGGAGATCTGCTCACGCAACCCAACTAAACCCGCCATAGGCGCATACTGATGTGCACTGGCGCTTGCTGCCTCAATCAGACTTTCTTGAAGTAAGGGATCTATCTCAAAATTAGGGAAACCTTGCGCGAGGTTTATGGCCCCGCACTCCTGCGCTAATGCAGACATGGTGGTAAAGATGGTTGTACCTACATGTGGAAGCTTAGAAATCAAGCTACTTGTTTTGTCCAGTAAGTAATTTTTTAGCTTGATCTAAGGAAATGCGCGTTCTGTTGTTGAATGCAACTACGACTGCATTTGGGTACCCACTTGCCCGTAATTTCGTTTCAAGTATTGCCGCTTCATCAAGCGTTTTTAAACCTGAACCTAAACAATATTTATACATACCGTCATGCTGGTATTCATAAACATCATCTCTTTTGAACTTAGCAATAGCATTCGGGATTTGAACGTTTGATGATTCAACTTGAACTCTAAAATGTACGCCCTTTAAATCTTCAGAATCCTCTAAATTTTGTAAGCGGAAATCTGCTGCTGAACCGTCCTCAACAACAAAATTTACATTTCCACCCTGAGCGGTATTTCCTCCTTTTGGAGCCACTTTTATTGAAGCCGTTGAAATATTCAATGATTTAATTATGAATTCAGTTCTACGATTTAGCTGATTCTCTTTTTCAGAACACGCTGTGCGACCACCGTCTTCACATGGACAATCAACTTTTAATTGTGTCTCGCCATAGCCTTTATAGCTGATGCGTTCAGGTTTTGAAATGCGTGCCTTGATATAATTTGCAGCCGTCATAGCTCTGCGGTCAGAGAGGCCTTGGTTATAAGTAGCTGGTCCGCGACAATCGGTATGAGAACCAAGTTCAACTTCAATCTTAGCATGCTTGTTCATGAAACGAACTACCTTGTCTAGCTCAATTATTGCATCAGGTCGTAAATCTGCTTTGTCAAAATCATAATAGATAGACTTCAGACCCAAAAGAGCAGTTATCTCTTGCTCTAGTGAAAGCGGTTCAAGTGTAAGATCGATTAATGAAGCAACGTTTACTTTATTAGAATCTATCACAACAAAGTCAAAAACGATTTCTTTGGAAACAAAACCTTCTTTCTCTAACTGAATTTTGAGATGCAGTTTGGACTCAAGTGGCAGGCTATCCAAAACCTGAGACAGCAACCCCATTTCATTCGTTGTTCCTTCGAATAAAAGGATACCAGTTGAATCATCAACTATTCTAACCGAAACATCGCTAATAGTTTCACCAGTTTTGGCATCGGTAACTATATAATCTAGCGGCAGATCAACAAATTTTTCTACGAGTTTAAACGCATAAATATCATCTGTTGCTCCTGAAGTTCCTCTATTAGAGGTGATATATCCATTTTTCTTGTCTGTAAAAAAGATAGCTAAATCGTCGTTGGTAGAATTAAATGGTGCCGGTAATGCCTTCACAGCTAAATTTTCAACTACAAACAAATCATAACCGCCAATTGAGTTATGCCCCTGTGATGTAAAATATAATTGGTCATTGAAAACGATAGGGAAAACATCATTTTTATCGGTATTCACATTTCTTACCAACTCTTTTTGACCAAATTTACCATTGTCAAATGTACATCTGTAAATATCCATTCCACCCATACCACCAGGCATATCAGATGAAAAATATAGCATTTTATTCTTTTCATCAAAGAACGGATGGGTAATGTTATACTTGTCGTTGTTAAAAGGGATAGCTTGAGGCTTCGCCCATTCACCCTTTGCATTCTTAGTGGAAAAATAAATTGTCAGTTTTTCATTTTTATCCGAACCATAATTATTCGTAAAAAATAACAAGTCACCTTTTGCATTTGAGCTAATTGGGCCATCATAATAACAAGTATTGATGAGCATAGGTGTTTGTGTCTCTGCACTCAACAATGAAGGGTCTTTCAATTGACAACCCTTCACTTCGTATAAATCCGAAAAAGGTTTCTTAGCGAACTCATCCATATCAATGTCTTCGCATGCATTTTTAGCAGCTGAGAGCACAAATAATTGATCACCTAACTTACGCGTAGCAAAATCATCGTAAGGCGTATTGAAACATGCTGGCGTTAATGTCACGTTATACTGTTCGAGCGACATTGTCTGAGACCAGACAGAAACACCGCATGAAACAGCGATGAGAACTAAGAAAAGCTGACGAAAGACAGTCATTTAAATCAATTGAAGAAGCGTGGACCTTGACAACGACTAGCGTTGTTATTGAACTTGTAACGCAAAGCAACCTCGTGAGATTGAATAGCAACAGTATTTAAAGAACTAAGCGGGAAAGAATATGCATATCCTAAATAGAATTTGTTGCCGAAATCATAACCTAGAATACCACCAATTGCGCTATTTAGCTGATAGCTAAGACCGAAATCAAAACCTATTTTGTGTGTTAGGATCATGTTCATGTCGAGGGTTAATGGAAGGCCTTGCATTTGACGTGCAACGGCGTTAGGACGAAGAGTCCAGGCAGAACCCAATTTGATATTACCCCCCATATAACCTACATAGCCACCTCTCGTGTCTACGTATAAGCCCATATCACGGTCTTGAAAATAAGTGTCCCCAACGCGTGGTTGAGAAAAACCTAAGTAAAAATTCTTGTGATATAACAAGAAACCAAAACCAGCATTGAATTGTAGACCAGTTGACATGTTGCTTAACATGTCAGGATCCATTGGAACATTCGTATTGAGATCTAATAAGTTTACAGTTGTATTACCTGCAATTGCACGAATACCCGCAGACAAGCGCCAATTTTGATTCAATTTCAAATGATAGGCTCCATTCACAGCAAATTGCGTTGACTTCACAGGGCCAAGCTCATCTTGAAGCAAAGACACACCGAGTCCGAAATTTTTAAGAATGTTGAAGTTTCCTGAAAGCGTCATGGTTTTTGGTGCACCGCGCAAGCCCGTCCATTGGGTATTAGCCAAAGTCGAGATATCATTATACGAATTTGCACCAGCTTGAGCTGGATTAAGCATCAGCGCATTAAACTGATTTTGACGGTAATTCGGGTCTTGTGCTTGTGCTTGAAATCCTACAAGCAATACACCGAATGTCAAGATGATGTTATTGATCTTTTTCATATCTTTTTGTCTATGACTTCTTATTGTTTAACACGGTTGATATATACATATCCATTCAATTGCTTACCACCGTCAAGTTTCAAAATATAGTAGTAAGTGCCGTCTGGTACTGGTGTGCCTGTATTCAAGAGCGTTCCATCCCAATCATTGTTGTATACTGTACTATAATGTACTAGGCTACCGTAGCGGCTATATACCGTCATTTCTTTAGTGTTGTAGCCTTCTAATCCTGGAATTACCCAAGTGTCATTGTAGTTATTGCCATTTGGTGTAAAGGCGTCCGGAACAGATGGACCATCCCAGTTGTCTCCACCACAAGCATCAGATGCAACTACTGTTACCATTACTACTGCAGAAGACTGATTACCGCTGTTATCTGTTACATAAACAGTAATAAAGTTTTTGCCTACTTGGGAGCAATCGAAAGTACTTTGGCTAAGCTCAGTGCTCGCTATACCACAATTGTCATATGAACCATTGTCTAAGGCTGCAAAATTAATTGTAGCGCTACCATTGGCATCTAGGATTAACGATGTGTTTGCCAATAAAACTACTGGAGCTGTTTCGTCTACGACTGTAACAGTTTGGTCAACTGTAGTAATATTTCCTGCAGCATCAGTAATTGTCCAAGTAACAGTTGTACTTCCTAATGGATAAGTTGTTGGCGCATTATTACTAACCACAAGATTGTTAGTACAGTTGTCAGTTGCATTTGGCAAGCCTAATTCTACATCGGTTGCCTCACAATTGCTATTTGATGCTACGGTTACGTTAGCTGGTGCAAACGCTATTGGGGCAGTTTGGTCAACAACTGTAACAAGTTGAGTAGCACTAGCTACATTGCCTGAAGCATCTGTTACTGTCCAAGTAACTGTTGTTGTACCGATTGGATAGATAGCTGGTGCATCGTTAGATACGGTTGCAACACTACAGTTATCAGATGTAATTGGCGAACCGAGCGTAACGCCAATTGCTTCACATCCTAGGTTAGGAGTAACTGTAACGTTTAGTGGTGCAGTGATGACTGGATTTGTGTTGTCGCCGATAAATACATTCACTGGTAGAGAGGTTGCTGAACAGCCATTGATGCCTGTAACAGTCACTGTATATGTTCCACTTTGTGAAGCCACAACAAATGGAGTTGTTGCACCTGTATTCCATTGATAGTTCGCACCATTCGAAGCAAATAATACCACTGTAGATCCCGGACATACAGATGTAGCACCGCTTGCTGTAATTGTTGGTGCAACCGGGTTGTTAAGTACATTCAATTGTGCTGTTGTTGTTGCAGTACAACCGTTTATTGAAACAGTGTATGATACAGTTGTTGTACCAGCATTTAAACCAGTTACATTACCTGCTCCATCGATGTTTGCAATAAAGTTGTTTGCTATTGACCATGTTCCACCGATAGTAGCTGAAGATAATAAGATGTTACCACCTTCACAAACTGCATTTGCGCCAGTAATTGCGGCAACAACAGGTACACTATTTACTGTTACGTTCACAAGTGCTGATTGAGTTGTACAACCCGCAGTGTTTGTAACCATTACATAATAACTACCTGATTGATTAACTGTAGCTGTTGCGCCAAGCGTACCGTTACTCCAAACATAGTTAGAGCCACCAGTAGCAGTTAAAGTCAATGAACCACCTTGACAGAAGACTGTTGGTCCGCTTGCTGAAATTGTTACGGAAGGGTTTGCATTGAATACTACTGTTTCACTTGCAGTTGCAATACATCCCTCAGCACTTGTTGCAGTGACTGTGTAGACGTTTGCCGCAGTAACTGCAATAGAAGCATTTGTTGAACCGTTACTCCAAGAGTATGTTGCACCGCCATTTGCAGTTAAGTTGATAGTTGTTCCAAGACATGCTGTAGAACCAGTAGAACTAATGGTTGGTGTTGGTAATGCATTCACAACAACTGAAATTACATTGCCTGTTGACGCACAACCTTCATTTGAAGTTCCTACTACAGTGTAAGCACCTGAGCTAGATACGGTGATTGAAGGTGCTGTGGAACCATTGCTCCAAACATAACTTGTAGCTCCCGTTGCAGTTAAAGTAACCGAACCGCCTGCACAGAATGTTGTTGGACCGCCGGCAGTAGCAACTACTACAGGTAAAGCATTTACTGTTACAGGAATTGCAGCTGAAGTAGCTGTACAACCATTTGCATCAGTAATTGTCAATGAATAAGCGCCAGTTGCCGATGCAACAAGCGTATTGTTTGAAGCACCTGTAATTTGCGTCGCACCCAAGTTCCAAGCATAAGCATAGGTTGAATTCAAAGGTGAAATTAAAGTAACTGAACCTCCTTGGCAGAAAGTAGTTGCGCCGATAGGAGCAATTGACACAGTTGGCAAGGCATTAACCGTCACATTAACCGGTGCTGAAGTAGCTGAGCAACCATTGGCATTCGTAATTGTTACGGTATAGTTTCCAGAAGTAGACACAGTAATTGTTTGTGTAGACTCACCTGTTGACCACGCATAGGTCATACCTGCAGGAGCAGTAAGTGTAACTGATCCACCTGCACAGAATGTCGTTGGACCATTTAACGCAACTGTAGCTACTGGAAGTGCGTTCACAACTAAGGCTGTTGTTACGTTAGAGGTGCATCCTGAAGCATTTGTGTATGTATAAGTAATTGTTGCATTACCTGCTGTTAAGCCATTTACTACACCATTTGCTGCAATTGTTGCAACAGCTACGTCTGAAGAAGACCATGTTCCGCCAACTTGTGCATTAGCAAGTGTAGTAGTAGAGCCCACACATACAGTTGATGTACCCGCGATTGCAGATAGGATAGGATTCGCATTAACGGTCATGTTGAAACTTACAGCATCAGAACAGCCGTTCGCATTCGTAACCGTATAAGTAAGTGTAGCCAAACCAGCTGCAACGCCTGTTACAGTACCATTAGCAGCTACAGTTGCCACACCAGCATTGCTCGTTGACCAAACACCACCAATTGTAGCATTAGAAACTGCAACCGCTGAACCAACACATACGTTATTGGCACCTGCTATTGCTTGTACTACTGGTAAGGCAAGAACTGTAATATTTGTATTTACAGAGATTGCATTACAACCATTTCCATCTGTAACAGTAACAGTATATGGTCCGTCGACAGAAGCAACAATTGACTGGGTTGTTTCACCTGAACTCCAAAGATAAGCTGCTGCTGTAGGAGCTGTAAGTGTAACAGAACCACCAGCACAGAAAGTTGTAGGTCCGTTTGCTGTAATTGTTGTCGTTGGTGCAGCATTCATTGTTACACTAAAAGGTGCAGACGTTGAAGAACACCCATTTGCATTCGTTACAGTAACCGTTAATGTTTGGGTAGAGGATACAGTCGTGCTTTGTGTAATTGCTCCATTGGACCAAGCATAAGCTGAACCATTTGACGCTACGAGTGTAACCGATCCGCCTTGGCAGAATACATTCCCATTCAAAGAAGTAATGTTTGCTACTGGAAGTGCGTTAACAACTACCGACGTAATTGCTGAAGTTGCTGAACAACCATTCGCATTAGTTACAGTTACAGATACGTCTTGTGTATTATTAACTGTAATTGAAGCTGTTGTTGCACCTGTACTCCACAAATAAGAAGTTCCAGTACTTGCTGTTAAGATAACTGAACCGCCTTGACAGAAGGTTGTTGCACCTGAAGCGGAAATGATTGCAGAAGGAAGTGCATTGACAGTAAAGTTAGTTACTGACGTATTTGTACATCCATTCGCATTCGTAAAGGTATAAGTAAGAGCAGTTGTGCCAGGATTAACTCCTGTAACCTGACCGGTAATTGCATTAATTGTTGCAACTGTGTTATTAGCTGTTGACCACAAACCACCAACTTGAGCATTTGCAATTGTCGTTGTTGAATTTTCGCAAACAGCAACCGCACCTGTATTGGCTGCTAAGATTGGTAATGCATTAACGGTAACAACTGTTGCAGCTGAGGTTGCAGCACAACCACTATTTGTAGTAATTGTTACTGAATAGCTTCCAGATGCATTTGCTACAAATGAATTGGCAGTTGCACCAGTAATTGCTGTACCATTCAATCTCCATTGGTAAGTATATGTCATTCCTGCAGGAGCATTTGATGCAAGTAGTGTAACACTACCTCCTTGACAGAAGGTCGTTGCACCTACCGTTGCAATAGCCGCAGTAGGTAATTGATTTACAGTTACAGTAACTGAAGCAGTGTTAGTACAACCGTTCGCATTTGTTATCGAATAAGAAACTTGAGTTGTACCGGCACTAACTCCTGTAACAAGCCCGTTAGCCGCTACTGTTGCGATTGTTGTATTTGCAGAAGCCCAAACCGGACTAGTTGCTGTCGTACTCAAAAGTGTTGTGCCACCAATACAAACTGCCGTTGTGCCTGTAATCGCTGCAGTTGTAGGTAATGCATTTACAGTAACAGTTGTTGCAGCAGACGTTGAAGAACAACCTACAGAATTGGTAACGGTTACTGTATAAGAACCAGACGAACTGACTGTTAAAATCTGGTTATTTGTGTTATTTGACCACTGATAAGTATTACCAGTACCAGCATTTGCTGTTAATGTTACGGAACCTCCTTGGCAGAAGGTTGTAGCGCCAGAAGCTGTAATTGTAGGAGTAGGTACTGCATTGACATTGATGTCTGCAGATACACTAGATACACAACCCGCACCACTTGTTACGGTATACGTGATGGTTGCTTGACCTGCAGAAACACCCGTTACTACACCCGATGCAGAAACAGTAGCAACTGCTGCGTTTGAGGTTGACCATACCCCACCAGTTGTGGCGCTTTCAAATGTTGTTGCTGAACCAATACAAACATTTGTTGCGCCTGTGATTGCTGCAACTGTTGGTAAAGCATTCATGGTAACCGGTGTAGCAGCTGAAGTTGCTGAACAACCTGCTGCGTTTGTTACAGCTACATAGTAAGATCCTGTTGAAGAAACAGTAATAGCTTGAGTTTGTGCACCATTCGACCATAGATAAGATGAACCTGCGCTAGCAGTTAAGGTAACTGTACCTGTAGTACAGAAGGTTGTAGCGCCAGAAGCAGTAATTGTAGGCGCAGGTACTGCATTGATATTGATGTCTGCAGATACACTAGATACACATCCAGCACCACTTGTTACGGTATACGTAATAGTTGCTTGACCTGCAGAAACACCCGTTACTACACCCGTTGCAGAAACCGTAGCAACTGCTGCGTTTGAAGATGACCATACTCCACCAATAGTGGCGCTTTCAAATGTTGTTGCTGAACCAACACAAACACTTGATGCCCCTGTGATGGCAGCAACAGCTGGTAAAGCATTAACTGTTACTATAGCTGTTTGGCTGTTTACACACCCATTTACATTTGTAACTGTATAAGTAATTGTAGCAGTACCTGCACTCACACCTGTTACAACGCCGGATATAGCGTTTACAGTTACAGTTGCAGTATTTGAAGATGTCCAAGAACCACCTGCAGTGAGTGAAGAGAGTGGAGTTGTAGATCCAACACAAACTGTTGTGGTGCCAGTAATGGCGGCAACAGTTGGTAGTGGGTTTTCAGTAACTACAACTGCTTGCGACGTTGCAGAACATCCTGCATTGTTCGTTACTGTTACTGTATAAGAACCTGACGCATTGGCGATATATGAAATTGAAGTTGCGCCTGTAATTGGAGCTCCATTTAAATTCCATTGGTAAGTATAAGACATTTGCAATGGCGCTACAGGAGCAATGAGTGTAACACTACCCCCATCACAAAATGTTGTTGACCCAGTTGTGCTAATTGTAGTTGGTAAAGGTGTAACCGTTACATTGTAAGTAAATGGCGCACCCACACATGCAGCAGCACCTGATGAAGGTGTAATCGTGTATACGGCAATTTGATCGAGGCTCGTTGAATTGAAAAGAGTTTGGCTAACCGCAGTTGAAGTCGTTGCTTGGCTGGTTTCGCCTGTAATATTTGGGTTATTTGCTACAGTCCAAGAGTATGAAGTATTTGCTGGTACAATATCCAAGTTGTTTGTTGCAAAAGAAAATGCGGTACCCGTACAAATTGTATCTGTTGAGTTTGCGATAGAAGCAGACGGATTAACAGTAATCGTAAAAGTCCTAGGAACACCAGTTACAGATACACCATAACCCAGTTTTACAGCAAGTGCCTTAGAAGAAGTAACACAAGGATCGCCGAAGGTCGCATTATTGGCAACAACACTCATGGTAGTGTTTCCAATTGCTAAGCCTGAAATAACTGAAGTAGACGTTGCCGCGTTACAAGCACCTAACGTATAATTCCCCGCAGAACCTGATGGTGTTCCATAGCTTGCAAAAGCTACGTTTGTAAATACTTTACCGGCTGGCGCGGTTAATGTCAATGAACCATTCTCATTCACCGAACCCCAAACATAACCCTGAGTAACGTAAGCCTGTGGCGTTACTGTTACTGTTGCCGTTTGGGCAA
>JACCDV010274915.1_pt1 | contig 36283 bp, 34 predicted proteins | sample 7446131 | NCBI WGS metagenome assembly JACCDV01 (sample SAMN15323448, study PRJNA562643) | freshwater metagenome | isolation source: river surface water | place: USA:Blue River Watershed | collected 2017-08-17
TGGTGGTCAGCACCAGCCTGTGCATCGCGCGCAACACGCCCAAGATCCTGGCCGACCTCAAGGTCTACAAGGAAAACATCCGCGAACAAAGCCTCAAGGCCTTCCACCACAAGGCCGAGGCTGCAGTCGCAGATGCGCCCGAAGCGGCGGCCCATCGACTGGGTCAGCTGCTCGCCACAGGCGGCTGGAAAGTCAAGCTGCAGTCGCGTGAGCAGGGCTGGATGGTGGCGGCCAAGGCAGGGTCGGCCAACAAGCTGGGCTACATCGCTGCCCACTCGGCCATCGTTCTGGTGTGTCTGGGCGGTCTGCTGGACGGCGACCTGATCGTGCGCGCCCAGACCTGGCTGGGTGGCAAGAGCGTGTATGCCGGTGGCGGCCTGATCGCCGATGTGCCCGAGCAGCACCGCCTGTCCGAGCGCAACCCGACTTTCCGCGGCAATCTGATGGTGGCCGAAAACACGGCGTCGAGCACCGCCATCCTGAACCAGTCCGACGGCATCTTGCTGCAGGAGTTGCCTTTTGCGGTGGAGCTCAGGAAGTTCATCGTCGAGTACTACGACACCGGCATGCCCAAGCTGTTCGCCAGCGACATCGTGATCCACGACAAGGCCACCGGCGAGAAAAAAGAAGCCCGTGTCGAGGTCAACCACCCGGCCAGTCACAAAGGCATCGAGATCTACCAGTCCAGTTTTGACGATGGCGGCTCGCGCGTGAAGCTGCGCGCCTGGCCCATGAACGCTGCCAGCCAGCCTTTTGAGGTCGAGGGCACGATCGGCGCCAGTACCGAACTGAGCAACGGCGCCGAGAAGCTGCGCCTGGAGTTCACCGGTCTGCGCGTCATCAACGTCGAAAACTTCGGGGCGGCACGCCAGAACTCGGGTGCCGATGCCCGCGCGGTGGACCTGCGCAGTTCGATCGAAGGGCGGCTGGGTTCGGGCCACAAGACCAACGGCAAGAAAGAGCTGCGCAACGTCGGCCCCAGCGTGAGCTACAAGCTGCGCGATGCCGCGGGCCAGGCCCGCGAGTTCAACAACTACATGCTGCCGGTGGACATGGGCGACGGCCAGCCGGTCTTCTTGCTGGGCATGCGCGACAGCCCGGCCGAGTCGTTCCGTTACCTGCGTCTGCCCGCCGACGAAAGCGGCCAGCTCGATGGCTTCATCCGCCTGCGTGCGGCCCTGCAGTCGCCCGAGATGCGCGAGCGTGCGGTGCAGCGCTACGCCCGCAAGGCGGTGGATCCGCAGCGCCCGGAGCTGGCCCGGCCCTTGGCCGAATCGGCGGCCCGTGCGCTGGCGCTGTTTGCCGGTCTGGAGCAGGTGCAGGGCAAAAAGGTCTGGGGCCTGCAGGCGGTGGCCGATTTCATGGAGGCCAATGTGCCCGAGGCCGAGCGCAACCGTGCGGGCGAGATGCTGGTGCGCATCCTCAACGGCGTGCTGTTCGAACTCGATGCCGTGGCCCGTGAGCAGGCGCGCGCCAAGCCTTTGCCCGAAGACCGGATCAACGCTTTCATGAGCCAGGCCGTGCTGGCGCTCAGCGATGCACCGCTTTACAACGCCCCGATGGCGCTCATGCTGCAGGACTTCACCCAGGTGCAGGCCAGCGTCTTCCAGGTGGCCAGAGCCCCCGGAAAAACCGTGGTTTATCTGGGCTGCGCGCTGCTGATTCTGGGCGTTTTTGCGATGCTCTACGTGCGCGAGCGGCGTCTGTGGATCTGGCTGACGCCCTCGGGCGCTGGCTCAATGGCCACCCTGGCGCTGTCCTCCAACCGCAAGGCCATGGACACCGACCGCGAATTTGAACAACTCAAGGGCCGTTTGCTGGGCCTGGAGTCTGCAACATGAACACGACCGTCACCCTGAACCCGGGGTATTTTTCGCGCCGCAGTCTGGCCGACTGGGCTTTTGCGGCCTTGTCGCTGCTGGGCATGGTGTTCGCCTTTGTGCGTTACCAGCATGCGATGGATGTGTACGAGCAGGGCATTTTGCTGTGCACCTGGCCCTGTGTGGTCTGGCTGGCGTGGTTCTGGCGCCCGCTGCGCAACCTGATGGTTGTGGTGGCGGCCCTGTCCCTGCTGGCGATTGCCAGTTACCAGGGCGATCTGGCGCGGGCCGAGCAGGTGTTCTGGCTCAAGTATTTCCTCTCCAGCCAGTCGGCCATCCTGTGGATGAGCATGGTGTTCTTCATGAGCACGGCCTTTTACTGGGGTGGGGTGTTCATCCGCAGCCAGAGCGATGCGCTGGAGCTGCTGGGTTCGCGCCTGACCTGGGTGGGCGTGACGCTGGCGCTGGTGGGCACCATGGTGCGCTGGTACGAAAGCCACCAGATCGGTCCGGACATCGGCCACATCCCGGTCAGCAACCTGTACGAAGTGTTCGTGCTGTTTTGCTGGCTGACGGCGGTGTACTACCTCTACTACGAAGCCCAGTACAAGACCCGTGCGCTGGGCGCGTTTGTCATGCTGGTGGTGAGCGCAGCCGTGGGCTTTCTGCTGTGGTACACGCTGGTGCGCGAGGCGCATGAAATCCAGCCGCTGGTGCCCGCGCTCAAGAGCTGGTGGATGAAGCTGCACGTGCCCGCCAACTTCATCGGCTACGGCACCTTTGCGCTGTCGGCCATGGTGGCGTTTGCCTACCTGATCAAGCAGCAGGCTGCAGAGACGCGCTGGTACAGGCTGGCGCCCCTGTGGCTGCTGGGCGCGGCGCTGTGTTTCGTGCCCATCGCCTTCCGTCAGCGCGGTGTGGCGGAAGCGGGCGGCAGCTACTGGCTGGGCTATGCCCTGGTGGCTTCGGTCATTGCGGCCGGCATCTTGCTGGCGCGCCGACGCCTGACCGAACGCCTGCCCGCCCTGGAGGTGCTGGACGACGTGATGTACAAGGCGATTGCCGTGGGCTTTGCCTTTTTCACCATCGCCACGGTGCTGGGTGCGCTGTGGGCCGCCGAGGCCTGGGGCGGCTACTGGAGCTGGGACCCCAAGGAAACCTGGGCCCTGATCGTGTGGCTGAACTACGCCGCCTGGCTGCACATGCGCCTCATGAAAGGCCTGCGCGGCACGGTGGCGGCCTGGTGGGCATTGGCCGGCCTGGCGGTCACGACCTTCGCCTTCCTGGGCGTGAACATGTTCCTGAGCGGCCTGCACAGCTACGGCACACTCTGATTCTTTGCCCGAGCCCTGCATCCTGCAAGGGGCACCGAAAAGGACCACAATGCACACGCCTTGAGTGCAGGAGGTCCTTTCATGCTGTTTCGCTCTTCCGATTCTGGTCTGGTGCATCCCGTGGCCAGCGAGATCACGCCGCGTGCGGTGTTCGAGTCGCGTCGCGTTCTGCTGCAGCAACTGGCGACAGGCGCTGCCGGACTGACGCTGGCGGGCTGGGCGGCGCGCGATGCCCGCGCGCAAATGAAAGGCCCCGGCACGCTGCCTGCCCTGTCTGCAATGCCTTCGGCGGTGCCGGGCGCGCAGACCATGGACAAGCCCACGTCCTACAAGGACGCCACCACGTACAACAACTTCTACGAGTTCGGCACCGACAAGTCCGACCCGGCGCGCAACGCGCACACGCTCAAGACCAAACCCTGGACGGTCGAGGTCGAGGGCCTGGTCAAAAAGCCCGGCCGCTATGGCCTGGAAGACCTGATGAAGTGGGGTGCGATGGAAGAGCGCATCTACCGCCTGCGCTGCGTCGAGGGCTGGTCGATGGTGATCCCCTGGGTGGGTTATTCGCTGGCCGAGCTGATCCGCCGCGTGGAGCCCCAGCCTGGGGCCAAATTCGTCGAGTTCGTCACGCTGGCCGACCGCGCCACCATGCCCGGTGTGCGCGGCGGTGTGCTGGACTGGCCCTACGTGGAAGGCCTGCGCATGGACGAAGCCATGCACCCGCTCACGCTGCTGGCCTTTGGCATGTACGGCGAGGTGCTGCCCAACCAGAACGGCGCGCCCCTGCGCCTGGTGGTGCCCTGGAAGTACGGCTTCAAGAGCGCCAAGAGCCTGGTCAAGATCCGCTTTGTGGACAAGCAACCGGTTTCGTCCTGGGAAAAAGCCGCGCCGCAGGAATACGGCTTTTATTCCAACGTGAACCCGACGGTGGACCACCCGCGCTGGAGCCAGGCCACCGAGCGCCGCATCGGTGAAGACGGGCTGCTGGCCAAAAAGCGCAAGACGCTGATGTTCAACGGCTACGAAGCGCAGGTCGGCCAGCTCTATGCGGGCATGGACCTGAAGAAATACTTTTGAACATGCGGGGGTGGCTGCGCACACGCCCCACCTGGTGGACGCTGCTCGCGTTGGGGCTGCTGCCCCTGGCCTGGCTGGTCTGGCGCACCCTCACCGAACAGCTCGGCGCCAACCCGGCCGAAACCCTGATCCGCGCCACCGGCGACTGGACCCTGCGGGGGCTGTGCCTCACGCTGGCTGTGACCCCGTTGCGTGTTCAGCTGGGCTGGCCTGAACTGCTGCGTTTTAGGCGCCTGCTGGGCCTGCTGACCTTCGGCTACGCCAGCCTGCACCTTGTTTGCTACGCCTGGTTTGACATGGGGCTGGACTGGGCCGACATCGTGCGCGACATCCCCAAGCGCCCCTTTGTTCTGGTGGGCGCGCTGGCCTTGTTGTTGATGACCTTGATGGCGCTCACGTCCTGGAACGGTGCGATCCGCCGCCTGGGCGCGCGTCGTTGGCAGGCCCTGCACCGCAGCATTTACGCCGTCGCGGTGCTTGCCATCCTGCACTTCTGGTGGATGCGGGCGGGCAAGCACAACTTCAATGAGGTGTGGGTCTACGGCCTGATCCTGGCCGCATTGCTGGGGTGGCGACTGATACGACGTTTGAAAGACCACCGAGCTTGAGAGGGGGCGGGCCTCGACTGACGATTTTGGCGCGCAGCGCCTCATGAGGAGGGCGAGGCCCGCCCCCTCTCAAGCGGCGCTCGATGCAACCTGAAGCTCAGCCGACCAGCTGCTCCAGCGCAAAGGTGTCAAACGCCGACTCGCGCTGGCGGATCAGATGGGCCAGCATGCCATCGACCAGTACTTCCGCAGCACGGCCGCGCGTGTTGTAGTTGCTGGCCATGCTCATGCAGTACGCCCCCGCCGACAGCACCGCCAGCACATCGCCCGCCTGCACCACCAGTTGGCGGTCACGCCCCAGCCAGTCGCCGCTCTCGCATACCGGGCCGACCACGTCATAGGTCACCGCCTCGCCCGCACGAGGCGACAAAGGCACGATCTGGTGAAACGCCTCGTACATGGCCGGGCGCGGCAGGTCGTTCATCGCCGCGTCGACGATGCAGAAATTCTTTTGCTCCCCCGGCTTGGTAAACACCACTTCGGTCAGGCAGACCCCTGCATTGCCAACCAGCGAGCGACCCGGCTCGATCATCAGCTGGCGCTGCCCGTAGCCGCGTGCGTCCAGCTTGGCCAGCAGCTGCGCCCACAGCGCATCGGCCGCGGGCGGCGTGTCGCCGTTGTAGTCAATGCCCAGGCCGCCGCCGAAGTCGATGTGGTGGATCGGGATGCCCGCGCCCTCGATCTCGGTCACCAGGTCCAGCACCCGGTCCATCGCGTCCAGATAAGGGGTGACTTCGGTGATCTGCGAGCCGATGTGGCAATCGATGCCCACCACCTTCAGGCCGGGAAGGCTGGCCGCGTGCCGGTAGACCTGCAGGGCGTTCTCGTGTGCGATGCCGAATTTGTTGCCCTTCAGGCCCGTGGAAATGTAGGGGTGCGTCTTGGCGTCCACATTGGGGTTCACGCGCAGGCTCACCGGGGCTTGCATGCCCAGGCCGGTGGCGACTTCGCTGAGCACGTCGAGTTCGGCTTCGCTTTCGACGTTGAAGCAGCCAATGCCTGCCTGCAAGGCTTGTTTCATTTCGGCGCGGGTCTTGCCCACACCCGAAAAGATGACCTTGGCAGGATCGCCGCCTGCAGCCAGCACGCGCACCAGCTCACCGCTCGAGACGATGTCAAAACCGCAGCCCGCGTCGGCAAACACCTGCAGCACCGCCAGGCTCGAATTGGCCTTCATCGCGTAGCAGATCTGAGCCTTGCGACCTGCAAAACCGCGCTGGTAGGCCGCCAGCGCCGAGAGCATGGCCGCTTTGGAATAGACGAACAGGGGCGTGCCGTGTTCGCGGGCCAGATCGGCCAGGCGCACACCTTCGACGTGCAGTTGTTCGCCCTGGTAGGCGATGAAGGGCTGGCCGGGCAGGGATGGGAGGGAGGTCATGTTCAGCGTGAAGGTTCGGAAGCGGCAGGCTGGGCAGCCTGCGCGGGGTGGTGCCAGGGGTTGAGGGTTTGTGGCAGCGTGGCGCGGCCTTGCGAGTCCGGGCTGCTGGGCAGGTACAGCGCCCCTTTCTGACCGCAAGCGCTCAGCATGACCGCACCCCCAGCGAGGAGATGGCCGATGACTAGAATTCTTGCAATTCTCAACATCCGGCGATTGTAATGACCGACCTCGAATACATGGACCAGGCCGAACGCCTGCTGGCGCAGGTGGAAGCCTCGTGCGACCGCATCAACGACGAGACCGACGCGGACATCGACAACCAGCGTGTGGGCGGCATGGTGACGCTGACTTTTGCCAACCGCAGCCAGATCGTCATCAACCTGCAAAAACCGCTGCAAGAGGTCTGGCTGGCGGCGCGCTGCGGTGGTTTTCACTACAAGCTCGACGGTGGCCGCTGGATGGACACCAAGGGCCAGGGCGAGTTCTGGGAAAGCCTCTCGCGTTACGCCAGTGAGCAAGCGGGACAGCCCCTGCGTTTCGGGGGCTGATCCGGTCAGTTGCGGAAAAGGTCGAGAATCCGGCGCTTTTCTTCACCCGCAGGCAAGGGGGCTGGCTTGCCATCGGGCTTGTCGCCCAGCCCCAGCGAGCTCACACCGCCACGGGCAAATTCCTCGAAGACCCATTCGCCCCCGACATTCAGCAGCCCTTCAGGCACCGGGTAGTCGGACTGCGGCACCGAGCGCAGCGCGGTTTCCATGAAGCTGATCCACACGGGCAGGCTCAGCCCGCCACCGGTTTCCCGGTCGCCGAGCTTGCGCGGCGTGTCGTAGCCGATCCAGACGATGCCCGTGACCTGCGGGTTGTAACCGGCAAACCAGGCGTCCATGGCGTCGTTGGTGGTGCCGGTCTTGCCGTAAATGTCATGACGCTTGAGCATGGCCTGCGCGCGTGCGGCGGTGCCCGAGCGGGTGACTTCCTGCAGCAGGCTGCTCATCACGTAGGCATTGCGCGGCGTGATCGCGCGCTGGGACTCATCGGGCAGCGCTGGCGGCGGGCTCTCGACCAGCACTTTGCCTTTGGGGTCACTGATTTGCAGGATCAGATGCGGCTGCACCAGGTAACCGCCATTGGCGAACACCGAGTAGGCCGAAGCCATCTGCATCGGTGTGACCGAACCTGCGCCCAGTGCCATGGTCAGGTAGGGCGGGTGTTTGTCTTCATCGAAGCCGAAGCGGGTGATCCATTCCTGCGCGTTGCGTGCCCCCACGGCCTGCAGCACGCGGATGGAGATCATGTTCTTGGATTTGGCCAGACCCGTGCGCAGGCTCATGGGTCCTTCGAACTTGCCGTCGTAGTTCTTCGGTTCCCAGGGCTGGCCGCCGGTCACGCCGCCATCGAAGAACAGCGGGGCATCGTTGACCACCGTGACGGGCGTGAAGCCTTTTTCCAGCGCGGCCGAGTAGATGAAGGGCTTGAAGCTGGAGCCGGGCTGGCGCCAGGCCTGCGTGACGTGGTTGAACTTGTTCTTGGCGAAGTCAAAACCGCCGACCAACGCACGCACGGCACCGGTTTGCGGGTGAATGGCGACAAATGCACCTTCGACCTCAGGCTGCTGGGTGATTTCGTAGCCGCCCTTGGGCATCTGCACGATGCGCACGACAGCGCCGCGACGCAGGCGCACGGCCGGAGCGGCTTTGTCGGACAGTCCCGATTGCACTGGCTTGAGGCCTTCACCAGTGATCTCGATGTTGTCCCCGTTGCCACGGGTGACCACCACCTTGCGGGGGCCTGCTTCGAGCACCACGGCGCTGAGCAGGTCACCGTTGTCAGGGTGATCGTCGAGCACATCGTCGATGGCTTCCTCGAGCTGTTTGGCGTCAGCGGGCAGATCGATGAATTTCTCCGGGCCCCGGTAGATTTGCCGCCGCTCGTAATCCATGATCCCCTGGCGCAGCGCCTGATACGCGGCCCGCTGCTCGTCGGCCATCAACGTGGTGGTGACATTCAGGCCGCGGGTGTAGGTTTCGGGGCCGTACTGGGCATAAACCAGCTGGCGCACGGTTTCGGCCACGTATTCGGCGTGCAGGGTGCGTTTGTCTGCCGAGGAGCGCAGGTGCAGGGGTTCGGCCTTGGCTGCCTTGGCCTGTGCGGCCGTGATGAAGCCGTTGTCCTCCATGCGCTCGATGATGTAGAGCTGACGTGCCCGGGCGCGCTTGGGGTTGGCAAAGGGGTTGTAGGCCGATGGGGCCTTGGGCAGTCCGGCCAGCATGGCGGCCTCGGCAATGCTGACGTCCTTGAGCGATTTGCCGAAATAGGTTTCAGCGGCCGATGCGAAACCGTAGGCCCGATTGCCCAGAAAGATCTGGTTCATGTAGATCTCCAGGATCTGGTCCTTGGAGAGCATGTGTTCGAGCTTGTAGGTCAGCAGGATCTCGTAGATCTTGCGTGTATAGGTTTTTTCTGAGGACAGGTACACATTGCGCGCGACCTGCATGGTGATGGTCGAGGCGCCCTGGCTCTTCATGCGGCCAATGTTGGCCACCCCCGCGCGCAGGATGCCCAGATAGTCCACGCCGCCGTGCTGGTAAAAGCGTGCGTCCTCGATGGAGAGCACCGCATCTTTCATGACCTTGGGGATCTCGGCGATGGGGGTGAGGTTGCGGCGCTCTTCCCCGAATTCGCCCATCAGCACGCCATCGGCGGTGTAGATGCGCAACGGCAGCTTGGGGCGGTAGTCGGCCAGATCGGAGATGTCGGGCAGGTTGGGGTAGGCCACCACCATGGCCACACCGGCCACAAAGGCCAAGCACAGCAGGCCCGCGACCACAAGTCCGGCCGCCCACATGGCCAGTTTGAGAAGCCAGCCGGAAGTGCGGTTGGCGGAAGAGGGGGACGCGGCGGGGCGAGAAGGGTGCTTGGGGTCGGTCATAAAACCTTTATCGACAAAGCAGGCATGCTTTGCATGCGCCTGATTATAAAAATCCAGCCCTGCGTTGGAGCCCGGAGCGCACTTGTGATGAATTCTTTATTACTCTAATATGGGCCGCGCAAGCCGACGAGATTTTCAAAAAACCGAAACAAAGTGCGCGTCGGGTTCAGGGAGGTCTGAGCATGCAGCAAAGCGGGAGCAAGCGCTGGTTTTCGCGTTGGCGTCGGCGCAACACCACGGCCTGGGGCAGTTGGCTCGACGATCAGGAGATCCTGCTGGCAGCCTTGTCCTGGCAGCAGTCGGGTAGCGCCCGTGTGCTGATGTTTGAGCATTTGCGCGCCCCCTCGAACTTGCCCGATGCGGCGGCAAGAGACGATTGGCTGGTCAGCATCCTGCGTCGATCCGGCGAGCATTTGCCAGCTCGCCAGCGCACCATGGCCCTGGCCTTGCGCGACGGCCGCTTTTGCCATGGCCGTCTGCACTGGTCAGGCCCGGTGGAGGCGTCCGTGCTCGAGGTCGAAGTGCAGCTCGAAGCGGCGGCAGCCTTGGGCGTGGCGCCAGCCCTGGTCGGTTTCGATTTTGAGGTGCAGGCCCTGCCCGATGCGGCCGCTGTGCAGGTCGACTGGGTGGCCTGCCTGCGCGAGGAGTTGCATCGCTGGCAAGGGCATGCCCGCAGCGCTGCTTGGCGCTTGCCCGTGGTGGAGCCCGAGCACCAGGCGGCGCGGCGTGCGGCCATGTGTCTGCGCGGGGACCCCCTGCAGTTGTGGGCGGTGTCGGCGCAGGATTGGCAATTCAGCCTGAACGCAGAGCGGGAGATTGCCGAGCAGGACTGGCGGCAGTTGCAGGCTTCGGCCATGTGGGGGCCGCTGGTGGCCTGTGGCGCGGCCCTGGGGGCTTTGCGGTGAGCCTGCCGTCCTTCAATTTGCTGCGGTATCCCAGCCCTCGCCGCTGGCGGGCGGGGCCCTGGCTGGGTTGGGCCGGGCCAGGGTTTGGTGCCGGTCTGCTGGCCGCTCTGGCCTGGGCAGCGTGGTGCCACTCGCAGCAAGAAGTCTTGCGTGCAAGGCATCAGGAGTTCAAGGCCCTTGAAGCCGCCCAGATGCGCGCCCGCCAGGACGCTGCGGTGCAGGCCAGGCATGCCCGTGAGCAGCAGCAGGCCGATGCGCGGCGCAAGGATTGGCAGCTCAGACGTGCGCAGCTGCTGCGCCTGCACGATGTGCTGGGGCAGGCGGCGCTCGAGAGGGGGCTGAGGGTGCAGAACTGGCAGGCCGATGAGCGGCGCATTCTTTTGCAGGCCTGGGTGCCACAGCCGCAGGCGTGGACCGCGCTGCAGACGCAGCTCACGGCGGTGGGGCCACAGCCCTGGACCCTGCAAACCCTGGCCAGTGGCCCCGAGGCCGGGGTTCAGTTCACCCTCGAAGCCCCCTGGCTTGCGGCCGCGCAGGCGAAGGAGGCGAAGAACCCATGAGTCTGCGACTTCTGTCTGCCCTGAGCGCGGCGCCGTTGTTCAAGCCCGTGGCCATCACCGGCTTGTCTGTCTTGGCGGGCGCCTTGGTGGGCATCGGGTGGGGGCTCGATGCCATACTGGCCTACGAGCAGCTGGGCAGCGAGGTCGCCGCTTTGCAGGAAAAATTCGGGTCAGCGGTCAAGCCGGGGCAGATGCAGGCGGGGCCGATCAGCGCCCAAGGTGGGCAGGCTGAGCCGAGCCTGGCGCAGGTCGCCACGGCCTGGCCCTGGCTGCAGCAGCGCTTGCAGGACCACGGCCTGGTGTTGAAGTCCTTGCGCCCGGCGCCAGCAGAGCAGGTGGCCGGTGGGCCTGTGCAGAACGTGGTGCTGGAGGTGCAGGGGCGCTGGAGCGACTGGCTGGCTTTCGAGCGTCAGCTCGATCGGCACGCGCCGTGGTGGATGGTCCGGCAATGGCAGGTCAGCCCTGAGGGGGCGGGTGGGGCCCTGCGCATGCAATGGCATCTGCGCTGGGGCTGGCGTCCCGAGGGACCGATGCAGGGGCCACAGCCTGCGTGGCCTGTCTGGACTGCAGCGCCCCATGCTTCTGGCGTGCCGCTCTTCGATGCGCCCCTGACGATGGTTCCGGCGCAGACCGCACAGGGGCAAGGGGCCGACCCTTCAGCCTCGGACCGTGAAGGCATGGCTGCCTGGCGGCTGCAGGGCACCTGGCATCAGGCGGGCATTGCCCATGCGGTGCTGGGCCTGGGGGTGGATCGGGTGGTGGTTCGTGCCGGGCAAACCGTCGGGCGCGATGGGCACCGCGTGCTGCGCGTGGGAGACGGTGAGGTGGTGCTGCAAGCCCCACGCAGCAACACGCCTCCTGTTCATCTGGCCTTGAAGGGAGCTGCGAAATGAAAACGACCTGGCGTGCAGTGTGGGGCCTGGCGCAGGCTTTGTGCGGATCGATGGCGCTGGCCCAGTCGGCCTTGGCCCCCTTGCCGCAGGCCTTGAGCGCCGAGCCTTCACCTGCCCCCATCAGCCTGAATTTTCAGAGTGTCGAGGTGCGCGCCCTGATGCAGGTGTTTGCGGATTTCACGGGCCTGAATTTCGTGACCACCGACAGCGTGACGGGGCAGGTCTCTGTGCGCTTGCAGGATGTCCCCTGGCCGCAAGCCCTGGAGGTGGTGATGCAGGCCAAAGGCCTGGCGGCCAGGCGCGAGGGGCGTGTGGTCTGGGTCGCGCCGCAGGACGAATGGCTCTTGCGCGAGAAAAAACGGCTCGAAGCCCAGGCGGCCCTGGAGGCCGTGAGCCCCTTGCATATGCTGGCCTTGCGCTTGCAGTACGCCCGCGCGGCCGAGGTGGCCCAGCGCCTGCAGGGCCAGGGCGCGGCTGGGGGCTCCTCTGGCACAGGCGCGGCACGCTGGCTGTCGGCCCGCGGCAGCGTCATGGCCGAGCCCCGTACCAACCAGCTGTTCATCACCGACGTGCCCTCGCGCCTGAGCGAGGTGCAGCAGGTGGTCCAGAAACTCGATGTTCCCGTGCGGCAGGTGCTGATCGAGGCGCGCATTGTCGAGGCCGATGACCAGTTCGGTCAGTCCCTGGGGGTGCGGCTGGGTCTGGGCAGCAGCCGCACGGTGCAGCAGGGCGGACAGCCCACCGCCTTGGGTCAGCTGGGGGCGGGCAATGCCGCGTCAGGGGCCGGGGTCGTCAGCGGCAACCAGATCGCCCTGCCGGCTGGCGCGGCAGGGCAGACGCTGGTGGCGCCTGCGAGCATGGCGGTGTCCTTGTTCAATGCCGCCGCTGACCGTTTCATCAACCTCGAACTCTCGGCCCTTGAGGCCGATGGCCGTGGCAAGGTGGTGTCGCGGCCGCGGGTGATCACCGCGGATCAGACCAAGGCGCTGATTGAGCAAGGGACCGAATTGCCCTACCAGACGGCGAGCGCAACGGGCGGGACCACCCTGACCTCGATCACCTTTCGCAAGGCCAACCTCAAGCTCGAAGTCACCCCGCAGATCACGCCCGAAGGCGCGGTCGTGCTGGAGGTGGATGTCAACCGCGACAGTGTGGGGCAGCTCACCACTGCCGGGTACGCCATCAACACCAAGCATGTGAAGACCCAGGTGCGGGTGCAGGACGGCGGCACGGTGGTGCTGGGCGGCATTTTCGAGGACTCGGACAAGAACGACGAGGCCAAGGTGCCTGCTCTGGGCGATGTGCCTGTGCTGGGCTGGCTGTTTCGCAACCGCCAGCAGGTGCGTCGCCGCAGCGAGCTGCTGCTCTTCCTCACCCCGCGCGTCGTGGCCGAGCCGGTCGATGCGACCGAACTGGTGGGGCCTGTGGTGACCCGGCCCGACCCTCGCCCCTGACGGGCCAGCGCCTGCCGCTCGCATACACTTGAGGGTTTTCGGTGCGTTGCGGTCACCTTCGCGCCCTTGCTTTCGTGTAAGAGACGGTCTTGAGCATCATCTTTGTCGGTCTGCCGGGTGCAGGCAAAACCACCATCGGGCGCCAGCTGGCAAGGCGTCTGGGGGTGCCTTTTGTCGACTCGGACCATGTGATCGAAGAGCGCCTGGGCTGTTCGATCCGCGAATATTTCGCCCGCGAGGGGGAAGACGCCTTTCGTGACGTGGAGCAGGCCGTGCTCGATGACCTGAGCCAGCACCACCACGGGGTCTTGTCTACCGGCGGCGGCGCGGTGCTGCGCGAGGCCAACCGCCGCCACCTGCACGAGCGCGGTCATGTGATTTACCTGCGCACCTCACCCGAAGATGTGTTTCGCCGCGTGCGGCACGACACCGGCAGACCCCTGCTGCAGGTGGACGATCCGCTGGCGCGCCTGCGTGCGCTGTACGAGGCGCGTGATCCGCTCTACCGTGAAGCCGCGCACTACGTGATCGAAACAGGCCGCCCCTCGGTGTCGGCCCTGGTCAACAAGATCCTGATGCAGCTCGAGCTGGGCGGCCACCTGCCGCTGGTCAGTCCCACGCCGACGGCCTGAGCCTCAGAGCTCCGCGCCTTCGACCAGGAAGCGAACCCGTTTCTGTCCCTGCCATTCATCGGCGTCGAGCCGGTAGGCCAATTTGACGCGTCCGGGCAAAGGCTCCACACGGTTGAACCAGATGCCGTCGACCGGCTGGCCCTGGTGCCTGAGTTTGAGCGCGAGGTGTTTCTCGCCCACCAGGCGCTGCGACAGGACTTCCACTTCTTCGCTGAACACGGGCGGGGCAAAGCCCTGGCCCCAGACCGAGGCGTGCAGCATGTCCACCAGTTCGGTGCGGCGGTATTCGGGTGCCAGCGGGCCATCGGTTTCCAGACGGCGCTGCAGCGTGGCGGCGTCCAGCCACTCCATCGCGACCTGCTGGAGGGTGGCTTCAAACTGTTCCAGGTGCTCCTCGGCAATCGTGCAGCCTGCTGCCATGGCGTGGCCGCCAAAGCGCAGCAGCACACCGGGGGCCCGCTTGGCCACCAGATCGAGCGCATCGCGCAGGTGAAAACCTGCAATGGAGCGGCCCGAGCCCTTGAGTTCGTGTTCTTTGCCGGGCGCAGTGCTGGCGGCAAACACGAAAGTCGGGCGGTGCAGCTTGTCCTTCAGGCGCGAGGCGACGATGCCGACCACCCCTTCGTGAAAGTCCGGGTCGAACACGACGATGGCGGGCGGCGGGTCCTCGCCTTCCTCGAACAGCGATTCGGCCATCTCCATCGCCATCTCGCGCATGTCGCCTTCGATCACGCGGCGCTCGCGGTTGATGGCGTCGAGCTGACGGGCCAGTTCGTCGGCACGCCCGGCATCGTCGGTCAGCAGGCATTCGATGCCCAGCGTCATGTCGGCCAGGCGGCCCGCGGCATTGATGCGCGGGCCCAGTGCAAAGCCGAAGTCAAACGTGGTGGCGCGGCTGGTTTCACGACCGGCTGCACGGAACAGTGCCGCCATGCCCGGGGGCAGGCTGCCAGCGCGCACGCGCTTGAGCCCTTGCGCCACCAGGCGGCGGTTGTTGGCGTCGAGCCTGACCACGTCGGCCACGGTGCCCAGGGCGACCAAGGGCAACAAGGTGTCGAGCCTGGGTTGGGAGACGCGTGCCCCCACGCTCCCCACTGCGTGTGGTTCGCTGCCCCCCGAGGGGGCGCTCGCCAGCTTGGGGCGGCCCGGCGCTGGCTCGGGTCCATCGAAGGCTCCACGCTGGCGCAGTTCGGCGCGCAGGGCCAGCAGCACATAGAACATCACGCCCACACCGGCCATGGATTTGCTGGGGAAGTCGCAGCCGGGCTGATTGGGGTTGACGATCACCTCGGCGCCGGGCAGCTCGGCAGCAGGCAGGTGGTGGTCCGTCACCAGCACCTGCAGGCCCAGGGCCTGAGCCGCTTCAACGCCCTCGATGCTGGCGATGCCGTTGTCCACGGTGATCAGCACCTCGGCGCCCTGGGCTTTTACGCGCTGCGCGATCGGTGGGGTCAGGCCGTAGCCATCCACCACCCGGTCGGGCACCAGGTAATTCACATGGCGCGCGCCCAGCATGCGCAGGCCGCGTACGGCCACAGTGCAGGCGGTGGCCCCATCGCAGTCGTAGTCGGCCACGATGCACAGGCGTCGGTCGGCGGCAATGGCATCGGCCAGCAGGCGTGCGGCGTCTTGCGCGCCCTTGAGTTGGGTGGGGGGCAGCAGCCGGGCCAGGGCGTCGTCGAGCTCGTCATGGCTTTGCACGCCGCGGGCAGCGTACAGACGCGCCAGCAAGGGATGAATGCCCGATTGCTCCAGCGCCCAGGCGCTGCGGGGGGGGACATCGCGGGTCAGGATTTTCATGGGGTCGGGGTCAGCAGGGTCTTGAGCACCTGCTCGGGTTCGGGGCGCTGCCACAGGCGCTGCAGGCGGCTGCGCCAGGACAGGGGGCGCCCGGTCCAGGTCTGCGCAGCGCTTTCGCTGCACAGGCTCAGTTGAACATCGGCCACAGGGCCCTCTGAGAGCGGGGCCAGCAGCTCGGCGTCCAGCCGTTGCCAGGCGGCGCGCCAGGCGGCCAGGTCGCCGCGGTGCACGGCCAAGCTCAGGTCTGCGGGGGCCTGCACACCCGAGCGACTGGGCTGCGGGTTGCCCGCGCCGTGCAGCCAAAACGAGTTCACGGTGGGCAAGCCACGCGCTTCACGGGCCTCATTGACCGGGTGGTGGTAGAGCAGCATCTGCATTTCGCTTTGCAGCCGCAGCAGGGCGGCGGGCAAGTGGCTTTGCATCAGCCAGGGGCGGATGTTGCCACCCGAAACCCGCTCCAGCGAGGCCGGGGTCGGACTGGCCAGCAGTGGCCCACTGGCGTGCCAGTGAAGGGCGTCATGCCAGCGCAGTTGCAGGCCATCTTCGGCCATCCAGGGCTGCACGCTGTCCATCAGCGCGCGGGATTCGTCCTCGCTCAGTGCCAGCCCGGTCGGGTGGTGCATGAGCACGGTGTCCATGCCCACCTGCCAATGGCAGGGCGTGATCCAGGCTTGCGCACTGGCTTGTGCACCGGCTTGGCCGCTGGCGGCTGCTGCAAAGGGCCAGGGGCCGTCTTTGGGCCAGCCCTGGGCGCGCACCTGCAATTGTTCGGCCGGGGTCAGCGGATGGCCTGCCTCGTCGCCATCTTCGTATTCAGGCGCTTGCGGGAACAGCTGGGCCAGCAGGCGCTGCAAATGCGGCAGGTGCAAACCGCTCAGGGCCGAAGCGGGCCATTGCTGACTGGCGGCATGGGGCAGGATCAGGTGCATGGGTCGATTGTCTCAGTTGGGAGCGGCCTTTCGGTTTGTCACATTCGTTGGGTCATTTGTCCGCTGAAGTCCGCTGAATTGGCCGGAAAAATGCCCCGAAGCAGGGGACAATCACCCCCCATGAACCTCCCCTATGAAATTTTGCTGGGCTGGCGTTACACCCGAGCGGGCAGGGCCGCGCGGCGCAATGGCTTCATTTCCTTCATTTCCGGCGTGTCCATGCTGGGCATTGCGCTGGGGGTGGCGGCGCTGATCATCGTGCTGTCGGTGATGAACGGATTTCAGAAAGAGGTGCGTGACCGCATGCTCGGCGTGGTCTCGCACATCGAGGTCTACGCGGCCGATGGCGCCCCGGTGCCCGATTTGCAGCAGGTGCTGGCGCGCATCCGGCAACACCCCGCTGTGTCTGGGGCCGCGCCCTTCATCACGGCGCAGGCCTTGCTGGCCCGTGGCGAAGACATGAAGGGCGTGTTGCTGCGCGGCATCGACCCGGCGCTGGAGCCGCAGGTCAGCGACCTGAGCTCCGACGCGCAGGCGGCGGTGCTGCAGCGGCTGCAGCCGGGCACGTTTGGCGTGGTGCCGGGGCGCGATCTGGCGCTGGCGCTGGGGGTGTTGCCAGGTGACCCGGTGACCCTGATCTCGCCGTCCGGGCAGGTCACGCCAGCGGGGGTCATGCCGCGCATGAAGCAGCTGGCCGTGCTGGGCCAGTTTGTGTCGGGGCATTACGAATACGACTCGACGCTGGCGCTCATGCACATGGACGACGCGGCCCGGATTTTCCGCCTCGAAGGGCCCACCGGCATCCGCGTCAAACTGCGCGACCTGCATGCCGCCCGCGAGGTCGCCCGCGAGTTGCAGCTGCAGCTGGGCAGCGCCTTTTATGTGCGCGACTGGACGCAGCAAAACCGCACCTGGTTTGCCGCCGTGCAGGTCGAAAAACGCATGATGTTCATCATCCTGACGCTGATCGTCGCGGTGGCGGCCTTCAACCTGGTCAGCACCCTGGTGATGACCGTGACCGACAAGCGCGCCGACATTGCGATCCTGCGCACGCTGGGCGCCAGTCCGCGCAGCATCATGGGGATTTTTGTCGTGCAGGGGGCCACTTCGGGCGTGATCGGCACGCTCACGGGTCTGCTGCTGGGTTTGCTGGTGGCCTTCAATATTGACGTCATCGTGCCCGCCATCGAGCACCTCATGGGGGTGAGCTTTTTGCCACGCGACATCTACCTGATCAGCCGCATGCCCAGCGAACCGCAGTCGGCCGACATCGTGCCGATCACCGTGATCTCGCTGATCCTGGCCCTGGTGGCCACGCTGTACCCGAGCTGGCGTGCCAGCCGCGTGAACCCCGCGGAGGCGCTGCGCTATGAATAAGCTGATCCTTTCGGCCCAGGGCCTGACCAAACGCTTTGCCGAAGGCCGCATCGACCTGACCGTGCTGCACGGTGTGGACCTGCAGGTGCATGCGGGCGAGACGCTGGCCATTGTGGGCGCGTCCGGTTCGGGCAAGAGCACGCTGCTGCATTTGCTGGGCGGTCTGGATGCGCCCAGTGCAGGCCATGTGACGCTGCAGGGTCAGCGGCTTGATGCGCTCAGCGCGGTCGAGCAGGGCGTGTGGCGCAACCGGCACCTGGGTTTTGTTTACCAGTTCCACCACCTGTTGCCCGAGTTCAGTGCGCAGGACAACGTGGCCATGCCGCTGTGGATTCGCCGCATGGACCGGGCGCAAGCGGCGCAGCAGGCGCGGGAGTGGCTCGGACGCGTGGGTCTGGGCGAACGCCTGCACCACCGCCCGGCCGAACTCTCGGGCGGCGAGCGCCAGCGCGTGGCCATTGCCCGCGCCCTGGTGTCCGGCCCGGCCTGTGTGCTGGCCGACGAACCCACGGGCAACCTGGACCGCAACACGGCCAACGGTGTGTTTGAGCTGATGCTCCAGCTGGCGCGCGAACGCGGCACGGCCTTTGTGCTGGTGACCCACGACCGCGAACTGGCGGCGCGCTGTGACCGCCAGCTGCAGCTGGTGCAGGGTCGCCTGTCCGAACTGCAGCCCTGATGTGGATCGACACGCACTGCCACCTGGACGCGCCGGAGTTTGACGCAGACCGCGATGCGGTGCGCCAGCAGGCGCGACACGCCGGGGTGGGCCTGTGTGTGCTGCCCGCCGTGCAGCGGGCGCACTGGGCCGGTGTGCAGGCGCTGGCCGCGCAGCACGGCGATGCGTATGCGCTGGGCATCCATCCGCTGTATGTGCCGCAGGCGCAGGACGACGATCTGCAGGCGCTGGACGCGGCCCTGAGCGAAGCCCGCGACGACCCGCGCCTGGTGGCGGTGGGCGAGATCGGTCTGGATTTTTTTGTGCCCGCGCTGTGCACGCCGGACCTGCGCGAGCGGCAGTGGCACTTTTATGTGGCGCAGCTCAAGCTGGCCAGAAAACACGGCCTGCCGGTCATCCTGCATGTGCGGCGCTCGGCCGATGCGCTGCTCAAGGGCTTGCGTCAGATTCCGGTGTCGGGCGGCATCGCACACGCCTTCAATGGCAGTGCCCAGCAGGCGCAGACTTTCATTGATCTGGGTTTCGCATTGGGCTTTGGTGGTGCCATGACGTTTGAACGGGCCACAGCCTTGCGTGCATTGGCACAAAGCCTGCCCCTGCAGTCGCTGGTGCTGGAAACCGATGCGCCCGACATCCCGCCGCAATGGATTTACCGCACCGCCGAAGCCCGTGCCAGTGGCCTGGCGCAAGGCCGCAATACGCCTGCCGAGTTGCCGCGCCTGGCGCAGGTGCTGGCCGAGCTGCGGGGCCTGGATGTGCAGGCACTGGCGCAGGCCACCAGCGGCAACGCACGGCGCGTGCTGCCTGGGCTGGAGCGTCTGACATGAGCCGCCTGCAAGGCTTGCGGCCTCTGGTGTCCCCCGCCACGCGGGTGCTGGTGCTGGGCAGTTTTCCCGGGGTGCGTTCGCTGCAGCTGCAGCAGTACTACGCGCACCCGCAAAACCATTTCTGGCCCATGGCGCGCAGCCTGTGGCCGCAGGCGCCCTGGCCTGTAGACGGTGACTACGCCGCGCGCTGCGCCTGTGCGCTGGCGCAGGGTCTGGGCATCTGGGACGTCTACGCCAGCTGCGAACGCGAAGGCAGCCTGGACAGCGCGATTCGCGCCGCGCAGCTCAACGACTTCCCGGGACTGCTGCGCCAGTGTCCACAGCTGGTGGCCATCGCGCACAACGGCGGCGAAAGCTTTCGCCATGCGCGCGCCGTGGAACAATCGCTGGCCCAGGCGGGCCTGGCCACCCGTGTGCAGATCCACAAGCTGCCCTCGACCAGCCCGGCCAACGCTTCCTGGAGTTTTGAACGCAAGCTCGGCGCCTGGCGCGCGGTGATGCAAGAACATGGACTGGTATGAGCCGCAAGAAAACCGTTGAACTGCCCGAGGTGAATTTTTCCGAAGACGGCGACATCCGCTACCTGCACCTGGCCTCGCCCTGGATTCAGGGCTCGATGCTGATCAAGAAGCCCTACGACATCGAACTCGAATACGTGCAACGCATGATGGCCTGGCTGCTGTTCATGCCGCCCACAGAAGTCGCGGGCGCGCACGCCATGCAGCTGGGCCTGGGGGCGGGCACGATCACCAAGTTCTGCTACAAAAAACTCAAGATGACCTGCACGGCGATCGAGCTCAACCCCGGTGTGCTGCACGCCTGCCGGGGCTGGTTCAGGCTGCCGCCGGACGATGAACGCCTGCGCGTGGTGATTGCCGACGCGGCTGAAGAGATCCGTTCGCCCGAATGGACGGGGGTGGTGGATGCGTTGCAGGTGGATATTTATGACCACGAAGCGGCCAGCCCGGTGCTCGACACGCTCGATTTTTACCAGGACTGCCGCGCTTTGCTCAGCCCGAACGCCTGCATGACGGTCAACCTGTTTGGCCGCTCTTCCAGCTATGAAGAGTCGCTGCAAAAGATCGCGGCCGCTTTTGGTGAAGACGCCGTGTGGGCCTTCAAGCCCACGCGAGAAGGCAACACCATCGTGCTGGCACAGCGCACACCGATGCGGCCCAAGCGTGAGCAGCTGATGGCAGCGGCGGAGCAGATCGAGGCCAAGTGGGGTCTGCCCGCGACCAAGTGGCTGCGGGTGTTCAAGCCGATCGTGAAATAGACAGCTGCTCCCGCACCATCGCTTGCAAATCAAGGGTTTACCCTTTGCGAATCACCTCGGCGACATAGGTGAAACCCACATCGGATCGCGGTCATTCCTCCAACACAATCGCTCCATCCAAATTCTGGAGGAGTTGTATCGTGCTCATCAAAAGTCAGAAAGACTTTTTCTCGGGGCTGATGTTCACCGTGGTTGGTGGCGCATTTGCTTACGGGGCAACCGGCTACAGCGTCGGTACGGGCGGCCGCATGGGGCCGGGTTATTTCCCGCTCATGCTCGGCGTGATTCTTGCCATTCTGGGCGCCATCATCATGTTCAAGGCGCTGGTCGTTCAGACCGCTGACGGTGACAAGATCGGCAAATGGGCCTGGAAACCGCTGTTCCTGATCATTGCAGCCAACCTGCTCTTTGGCGTGATGATCGGTGGCCTGCCCAGCATTGGCCTGCCGCCGATGGGCCTGATTGTCGGCATCTTTGCACTGACCATCGTGGCCAGCCTGGCCGGTGACAGCTTCAAACTCAAGGAAGTGCTGATCCTGTCAGTGATCCTGTCGATGGGCAGCTACGCGGCTTTCATCCTGCTGCTCAAGCTGCAGTTCCCGGTCTGGCCCACGTTCATCGCAGGTTGAGGAGAAAAACAACATGGATCTGATCAACAACCTCGCGCTCGGTTTTGGCGTTGCCTTCACGTTCCAGAACCTGATTTACGCTTTTGTCGGCTGTCTGCTGGGCACGCTGATCGGCGTGCTGCCCGGCGTTGGCCCCGTGGCCACCATCGCCATGCTGCTGCCCGCCACCTATGCGCTGCCCCCGGTGGCGGCGCTGATCATGCTGGCTGGCATTTACTACGGCGCCCAGTACGGTGGGTCCACCACCGCCATTCTGGTCAACCTGCCCGGTGAAGCCTCCTCGGTCGTGACCATGATCGACGGCTACCAGATGGCCCGCAAGGGCCGTGCGGGTCCCGCACTGGCCGCGGCCGGTCTGGGTTCGTTCTTTGCAGGTTGCGTGGGCACGCTGATCCTGGCGGCCTTTGCCGCGCCGCTGACCGAAGTCGCCTTCAAGTTCGGCCCGGCCGAATATTTCTCGCTGATGGTGCTGGGCCTGATCGGCGCCGTGGTGCTGGCTTCGGGTTCGCTGATCAAGGCCGTGGCCATGATCGTGCTGGGTCTGCTGATGGGCCTGATCGGCACCGACGTGAACTCGGGTGTGGCGCGTTTCTCGTTCGACATCCCTGAACTGACCGACGGCATTGGCTTCATCACCATTGCCATGGGCGTGTTCGGTTATGGCGAAATCATCCAGAACCTGTCGCACAAGGAAGAAGACCGCGAGGTCTTTACCGGCAAGGTGACGGGCCTGTTGCCCACTGCCGCGGACTTCAAGAACATGATCCCCGCCGTGCTGCGCGGCACCACCATCGGCTCCACCCTGGGCATCCTGCCTGGTGGCGGCGCGCTGCTGGCGGCCTTTGCGGCCTACACCATCGAGAAGAAGACCAAGCTCAAGCCGGGTGAAGTGCCTTTCGGCCAGGGCAATATCCGTGGGGTGGCTTCGCCTGAATCTGCCAACAATGCTGGTTCTCAAACCTCCTTCATTCCGCTGCTGACGCTGGGCATCCCGCCCAATGCCGTGATGGCGCTGATGGTGGGTGCCATGACCATCCACAACATCCAGCCGGGCCCGCAGGTGATGACCAGCAACCCCGAACTGTTCTGGGGCCTGATCGCCTCGATGTGGATCGGCAACGCCATGCTGGTGATCCTGAACCTGCCGCTGATCGGCATCTGGATCAAGCTGCTGACGGTGCCCTACCGTTGGCTGTTCCCGGCCATCGTGCTGTTCTGCGCGATCGGTGTGTACTCCACCAACAACAACACCTTCGACATCTGGATGGTGGCCATATTCGGTGTGGTCGGTTACCTTTTCATCAAGCTGGGTGTGGAACCTGCCCCCTTGCTGTTGGGCTTCATCCTGGGCCCGATGATGGAAGAAAACCTGCGCCGCGCCATGCTGCTTTCCCGCGGTGACTGGAGCGTGTTCGTCACGCGTCCCCTGTCGGCCAGCCTGCTGGCTGCGGCTGCGGTACTGCTGGTGATCGTGATGCTGCCTGCGGTCAAGTCCAAACGCGAAGAAGCCTTCGTGGAAGAATGAGCCCGCACTGAGCTCGGATGACAAAGGCCCCGCAAGGGGCCTTTGTCTTTGGGGTTGTCCTGTGTCCGACAGCAAGGCCACGGTGGCTCTGCCACAATGGTTTGCATGAACAAACGTCACCTGCTTTCCTTGGGCGCCGTGGTGTGTGCTGCGGCCTGTTTCATGCTTCCCTCTGCCTATGCGCAGACCTATCCGAGCAAACCGATTCGCCTGATCGTGCCCTTTCCGGCCGGTGGCGCTACCGATCTGTTTGCACGCAGCCTGTCCCAAAAACTGGGCGAACGGCTGGGCCAGTCGGTCGTCATCGACAACAAGCCCGGTGCTGGCGGTACGCTGGGCTCGGACCTGGCCGCCAAGGCACCCGCCGATGGCTATACCCTGCTGCTGAGCACGACCAGCACGCATTCGATCGGTCCCAACCTCAACCCGAAAATTCCGTACGACGCGATGCGGGACTTCACACCGATCAGCCAGGTGGGCAATGCCCCGAGCATCATGCTGGTGCCCAACAGCTCACCGGCCAAGACAGTGCAGGAGTGGATCGACTACGCACGAAAGAACCCGGGCCGCTTGAATTACGCCTCCAGTGGCAACGGCACCATCGTGCAGCTCACGGCCGAGCTGTTCAAATCGCAGGCGAACCTGTTTGTGGTGCACATTCCCTACAAGGGCACGGCCCTGGCGATTCCCGATCTGGTCAGCGGCAAGGTCGATGTCCTGTTTGACTCTCTGCCGACCGGCCTGCCGCATGTGAAGGACGGCCGTTTGCGCGCGCTGGGCGTCACCTCTGCCAAACGCACGCCACTGGCGCCAGACCTGCCACCCATTTCCGACGTGTTGCCCGGTTACGAATCCACCACCTGGTTTGGCCTGTTTGGCCCCAAAGGCCTGCCAGCAGAGGTGGTCACCCGCGTCAACACCGCGGCCAACCAGGTGCTCAAGGACCCGGAGGTGATCGACAAGCTCACGCGTCTGGGCATTGAACCGGTGGGCGGCACGCCCGCGCAATTCACGGCCATGTTGGGCACCGAGCTGGCCAAATGGAAAAAGATCATCCAGGAACGCAAGATCACGCTGGACTGAACCATGTCATTCAACTTTGCCAACCCTTACACCAGCACGCGCCTGCCGCTGTTCGCGCGCAACATCGTTTCCACCTCGCATCCGCTGGCGGCCCAGGCCGGTCTGCGCATGCTGCAAAAAGGTGGCAATGCGGTGGATGCCGCCATTGCCGCGGCAGCCACCATCACCCTGACCGAGCCGGTGAGCAACGGCCTGGGGTCGGACGCTTTTTGCATTTTGTGGGACGGCCAGCAGCTGCACGGCCTCAACGCTTCAGGGCCTGCCCCCGCGAGCTGGACACCCGACTACTTCCACCGCAAATACGGCAATGACACCAAGACGCCGCCCAAGCGGGGTTTCGATTCGGTTTCGGTGCCGGGCGCGGTGGCGGGCTGGGTGGCCTTGTCGGAGCGTTTTGGCAAACTGCCCTTTGCCGACCTGCTGGAGCCTGCCATTGAGGTGGCCGAGCGGGGTTACCTGATCCCGGTGGTGGTCCAGCAGAAGTGGGCGGCCGCCACGCCCGAGCTGCAATCGCAGCCCGGTTTTGCGCAAAGCTTTCTGCCCTGGGGACGTGCGCCGAATGTGGGTGAACTGTTCCGCTTTCCTGCCGCTGCACGCGGCCTGCGGGCCATTGCCCAAACCAAAGGCCAGGCCCTGTATGGCGGCGAGATCGCCGAGGCGATTGAAAAATTTGCCGCGCAAAACGGGGGCAGCATCACGGCCAAGGATCTGGCTGCCTACAAGCCGGAATGGGTCGAGCCCATTGCCCAGAGCTACCGCGGCTACACCCTGCACGAGATCCCGCCCAATGGGCAGGGCATTGCGGCACTGATTGCACTCGGCATCCTGTCCAACTTTGACCTTGCGGCCATGCCGGTGGACGGTGTGGCTTCGCAGCACCTGCAGATCGAGGCCATGAAGCTGGCCTTTGCCGATGTGTACCGCTACGTGGCCGACCCGCACCACATGGATGTGACGCCCGATCAGATGCTGGACCCGGCCTACCTGGCCAGCCGAGCGAAACTCATTGATCTGAAGAAGGCGCAGAACTTCCAGGCGGGCAACCCGGTCAAGGGCGGCACCATCTACCTCACGGCGGCCGATGAAAACGGCATGATGGTCAGCTTCATCCAGAGCAACTACATGGGCTTCGGCTCGGGCGTGGTGGAGCCCACCTACGGCATCAGCCTGCAAAACCGCGGTCATGGTTTTTCCACCGACCTGGCCGGTACCAACCGCGCCAACCTGGTGGCGCCCGGCAAGCGGCCCTTCCACACCATCATCCCGGCCTTCCTGACCCAAGACGGCCAGCCCGTCATGAGCTACGGCGTGATGGGCGGCAACATGCAGCCGCAGGGCCACATGCAGACCCTGGTGCGCATGCTCGACTACGGCCAGAACCCGCAGGCCGCCTGTGACGCACCGCGCTGGCGCTTCAATGCCGGGCTCAACATCAACGTCGAAGCGGCGATGAATGCCGACACGGTCAATGGCCTCAAGGCCCTGGGCCACGAGCTGGATGTGATCAACGATTCCTACCAGGACTTTGGCGCGGGCCAGTTCATCTGGCGCATGGGCGATCCGGCGGTCGAGGGCTATCTGGCGGCGAGCGATCCACGCCGCGATGGCCTGGCGGCGGGTTTCTGATGTCGGGTGCGCGCCCGGCCCATCTGACCTCCGGTCTGCTGCTTGCTGCAGCGGGCTCCATCGCCTTCAGCGGCAAGGCGATCATCGTCAAGCTGGCTTATCGGCATGGCGTGGATGCGGTCACGCTGATCATGTACCGCATGCTGTTTGCCTTGCCCATGTTTGTGGCCATGGCACTTTGGGCAGGACGCGGCAAGCCTGCGTTGGCATCGCGCGACTGGCTGGGCATTGTGGGGCTCGGTTTTTGCGGCTACTACCTGTCGAGCTTTCTGGATTTCTGGGGGCTGGAGTTCATCAGTGCCTCGCTGGAGCGGCTGATCCTCTACCTCAACCCCACGCTGGTGCTGGTGCTCGGCTGGTTGCTGTATGGCCGCAAGATCAGCCGCCAGCGGGCCCTGGCCATGGGGCTCAGCTACTGCGGTGTCTTGCTGGTGTTCGGGCACGAGGTCTCGTTTGCCGGAGCCCATGCGGCGCTGGGGGCCTTGCTGGTGCTGGGCAGTGCGATCAGCTACGCCCTCTACCTCAACTACAGCGGTCAGCTGGTGCAGCGCATGGGGTCTTTGCGGCTGGCGGGCTGGGCGACTTCGGCGGCCTGTGTGTTTTGCATCGCCCAATACGCATTGCTGCGGCCCTGGCATGAGGCCACCCTGGTGCCCGCACCGGTGGTCTGGCTGTCCCTGCTGAACGCGATCGCCTGCACGGCTGTGCCGGTGCTGCTGGTGATGATGGCGATCGAACGCATCGGCCCGGGCCTGACGGCGCAAACCGGCATGATCGGCCCCATGTCCACGCTGCTGATGGGCGTGTTCATTCTGGGCGAGCCTTTCAACGCCTGGGTGCTGGCGGGGACCGCGCTGGTGCTCAGTGGTGTGTTTTTGGTGACGCGCTCGCCGCGCGTCTGAATTCAATTTCTCTCAGGAGTCAAGCATGGATCTCGGTATTGCAGGCAAGTGGGCGCTGGTCGGTGGTGCCAGCAAGGGACTGGGCTGGGGCTGCGCGCGTGCGCTGGCGCTCGAAGGCGTGAACGTGGTCATGGTGGCGCGTGGCGCCGAAGTGCTGCAGGCCAGCGTGGACAAACTCAAGGCAGAAACCGGCGGCCGGGTCCAGGTGCTGGGGGTGGCGAGCGACATCACCACCGCGGCTGGCCGCGAGGCGATCTGGAACGTGCCCGGAGGTCCTGGCAAGGACTACGACATCGTGGTCACCAACGCGGGCGGTCCGCCGCCCGGCGACTTCCGCGAGTGGGACCGCGAGGCCTGGATCAAGGCGGTGGACGCCAACATGCTTACCCCGATCGAACTCATCAAGGCCACCGTGGACGGCATGGCGGCGCGGGGGTTTGGCCGCATCGTGAACATCACATCGAGTGCCGTGAAAGCGCCGATCGATGTGCTGGGCCTGTCCAATGGCGCACGCAGCGGCCTGACGGGTTTTGTGGCCGGTGTGGCGCGCAGCAAGATCGCTGCCCAAGGCGTGACGATCAACAACCTGCTGCCCGGCAAGTTCGACACCGACCGCATCCGTGCCACGCTGCCCGCCATGGCACAGAAGCAGGGCAAGACGGTTGATGAAATGCGGGCCATCCAGCAGGCGCAGATTCCTGTGGGCCGTTATGGCACGCCTGAAGAGTTTGGCGCCATCTGCGCCTTCCTGTGCAGCCAGCAGGCGGGCTACATCACCGGGCAGAACATCCTGCCCGATGGTGGGGCGTATGCCGGTACTTACTGAGCGGCAGGCCGACCCATCCAGCCCCGTTTCAGAGTGATTTGGCAAGGGTGCCTATGCGCACCAGAGCCTGCTTCTGCTCGGGGCCCCATGGCCCTGCAAAACTCAGCCGCAGGCAACGCCCAAAGCGGTTGCTGGCCGTGAAAAGGCTGCCGGGCGCAAACAGAATGCCCTCCTGCTGACACAACTCAAACAGCGCCAGCGTCTCGATACGGGGCGGCAGCTCCAGCCAAAGCGTCAAACCCGTGGGTGGATCACTGATGCGTGTGCCCGCCGGAAAGGATTGGGCAATCAGTGCGCGCGCCTGTTGCAAGCGCTGGTGCAGGGATGATCCGAACTTGCGCATGCGCGCCTCGTAACCGACCTGTGTGCTCAGATCGGCGAGGGTGTGTTCGAGCACCACGTTGGTGGCAATGCCTTCGGTCTGCCGCAGACGCTGCACTTTGTCGTGCCAGCGCCCGGCTTGCAGCCATCCGATGCGTATCCCGGGACACAGGGTTTTGGAGAACGACCCGCACACCATCACATGCCCTCCGGTGTCAAACGATTTGGCGGCGCGGCGCCGCTCGTCCGCCCCCAGCAGGTCATTGAGCACCACGTCTTCGATCAAGGGCGTTTGGCGTTCAGCGAGCAGATGCACCAGTGCCCGTTTGTCGTTGCTGCTCATGATGGCACCCAGCGGGTTGGACAGCGTGGGGACGGCCAGCACGGCTTTGACCGGTTGGGTCTCCAGCGCCAGCTGCAGGGCGGGCAACGACATGCCGCTCTGAGGATGGGTGGGGATCTCCAGTGCCCGCAGCTTGAGCGATTCCAGCAAATCCAGAAACCCGAAATGGGTCGGCGATTCCAGCGCCACGATGTCGCCTGGCTGGGTCACGGCGCGCAGGCAAAGGCTCACGCTGTGCATGCAGCTGCCGGTCACGGTGATGTCTTCGGGCTCAAACAGACAACCGAGGTGCAGGGCCCTCTGCGCAATGGCCGAGCGCAGCGCAGGGGTGCCAGATGGCCCTGCGTATTCGATCAAGGCGTGCCGGTGCCTGCGCAGCGCCTGCTGCATGGCGGTGCGGATGCGGCCTTCGTCAAAGAATTGAGGGTCTTCCGGACTGGCGCTGCCAAAGCTGGCCCGCAGGCGTTCGGGCGGCAAGGACAATTGCGCCACCCGGCTGCTGTGCTGTACCACCATGCTTTGTCGGGGTGGTCGACTGGTGCCTGGCAAGGCGGGCGCATGGGCATCGGCGCAAACGAAGTAACCGCTGCGCGGGCGTGCTTGCACGATGTGACGCTCTTCCAGCCAGCCCATGGCCTGCACGACCGTGGCCACAGAAACACCCCGACGGGCGGCGATGTCGCGGATGGAGGGCAGCTTCTGTCCGGGCTGCAGCACGCGGGTTTCGATCAGCGCCACCAGGTCCTGGGCAATCTGCACGTAGAGCGGCTGGCGCGTGCTGGCGGCGGAAGTCGACATGGCCCGATTGTGCCGCTTCAATCGGCGTGTCCTTTGTAATGAACCAGTACAGATGGCGGCGATTGCGACCTGCACAGCCGCCCCAGTGGGACCTTTCTTCCGCCTCATTCTCAATGGTCCTGTGTCTGGCGCGACGGGAACAAGACAGGCACAGTCATGCCATGAATGCTGCTGAACCCCTTTGGCTGTCCATGGCCGCCTATGCCCTGGGCACTTCCATCACCCCCGGCCCCAACAACACCATGCTGCTCACCAGCGGGGTGAATGTGGGTTTTAGGGCCACCTTGCCGCTGGTGCTGGGCATCAACCTGGGTGGTCTGGTGCTCTGGCTGGCGGTGGGCCTGGGGTTGGGGCAGCTGTTTTTGGGGTGGCCGGTGCTGCAACAGCTGTTGCGCTGGGTGGGGGGTGCTTATGTGCTGTACCTGGCCTGGCGCACCTGGACCGCAGGGGCCGCACAACCCCGGCACGGTGAGGCCGCTGCCCGGCCTTTGGGGCCCTGGGCCGCCGCGGCATTTCAGTGGGTCAACCCCAAGGTGTGGTTCATGGTGCTGGGGTATTTCGGCACCTTCTTGCCTGCACAGCCCGAACCTTCAGAGGTGGTGATGGCCTCGGTGTATTTCACGGTGCTGAACCTGCCTTGCATCAGCCTGTGGGCTTTCGCGGGTTCCAGGTTGCAGGGCTACCTGGGTCAGCCTGTGCGGCGCCGTGTTTTCAACGGGGCGATGGCGCTGTTGCTGGTCGCTTCCATGCTGCCTATGCTGGGCTGAGGCGGGGCTTCTCAGGGCCTGGCCGACCACCAGATGCCCGCGACGATGAGCGCGAAAGCCGCGCCGTGGTAGAGCTGAGGCAGTTCGCCAATGAAGGCGGCAGACATCAGGGCTGCAAAGACCGGCGTGAGGTTGGCAAAAAAGCCCGCCACAGCCGGGCCCGCCTGGGCGATGCCCAGACCCCAGCAGCGGTAGGCCAGCACGGCCGGGCCGACAGCCACAAAACCCAGTGTGGCGATCAGGGGCCAGCCCCAGTGGATGTGGGCGTCGGTCATGCCCCATTCGAGCGCGGAAAACAGGCCGGACCAGCCCAGGCCAAACACCACCTGACCCAGCAGGAAGGCCGCCCAGTCCCCGCGAATCTGCGCGGGTTCATCACGACGTGAGAGGAGCCAGCTGTACAAGGACCAGCAGGCGGTGGCAATCAGGATGTAGAGGTCGCCGATGACCAGGCGCACCTGCAGCAGCTGCTGCCAGTCCCCGCGCGAGAGCACCACCAGCACGCCGCTGATCGAGAGCAGGGCGCCCAGCAGCTGGGCGCGCCGCACCGGGGCACCGAAGAACAGGGCGCCGATCGCCAGGGTCCAGAACGGGCCGCTGGCCGCCACCAGGGTGACGTTGAGCGGTGTGGAGGTCTGCAGCGCCAGGTATTGCAAGGCGTTGTAGCAGCCGACGCCCAGCAGGCCCAGCAAGGCAAAACGACGCCAGTGCGACCACAGTCCCGTGCCGCGACGCAGCACCCAGGCGGCCAGCGGCAACAAAATGAAGAAGGCCACGGCCCAGCGCAGGAAGTTGAGCGTGATCGGGGGCACCAGGGTGTTGACGAGACGGCCGACGACCGCATTGCCGGCCCACAACAGCGGCGGCACGGTCAGCAGCAAGGCCGTGACCGGCGAGAGTTTTTGAGACATGGACGGACTGTAAGTGCATTCGGGTTTACCCCTTGTCGCACAGGGGTCGGGCACAGGCCTGAGTGCCCCGCAGGGGCAAACGTTTCATGGCAAAGTGCCGGACATTGCATTGACCCCGATTGAGGAGCACAACATGAGCCTGGCCGTCCAGATTGACCAGAATGGTGGACCCGAAGTGATGAAACTCGTCGACGTTCAGGTCGGCGAACCCGGTCCCGGCGAGATCCGCATCCGCCACAAGGCCATTGGCCTGAACTTCATCGACGTGTACCAGCGCAGCGGCCTGTACACCTTGCCCATGCCGCTCAAGCTGGGCATGGAAGCCTCGGGCGTGATCGAAGCCGTGGGTGAGGGCGTGACGCACCTGAAGGTGGGTGATCGCGCCGCCTATGCCAGCCAGCCGCCGGGCAGCTACTGCGAAGTGCGTGTGATGCCTGCCAAGTGCGTGTGCAAATTGCCCGATGCGATTTCGTTCGAGACCGGCGCGGCCATGATGCTCAAGGGCCTCACGGCCCAGTACCTGCTGCGCCGCACGCTGCCGGTGGAAGGGCTGGACAAGGGCGATTTCGTGCTCTTCCACGCCGCTGCCGGTGGCGTCGGCCTGATCGCCTGCCAGTGGGCCAAGGCCCTGGGCCTGCGCCTGATCGGCACGGCGGGCAGCGATGCCAAGTGCCAGCTGGCGCGCGACAACGGCGCCGAGTTCTGCATCAACTATTCCACCGAAGACTTCGCGGCACGGGTCAAGGAGATCACCGATGGTGCCGGTGTGAAGGTGGTCTACGACTCGGTGGGCAAGGACACCTGGGACAAGTCACTCGACTGCCTGCGCCCCTTTGGTCTGATGGCCAGCTTTGGCAATGCCTCGGGCGCTGTGGCCCCGTTTGCGCCTGGCATTCTGGGCAACAAGGGCTCGCTGTATGTGACGCGCCAGACCTTGTTCAGCCACATCACCACGCGCGAGCGCACCCAGGCCATGGCCGATGAATTGTTTGACGTGGTGCTGTCGGGCAAGGTCAAGATCCACATCGATCAGACCTTCCCGCTGGCGCAGGTGCAGGAAGCGCACCGCGCCCTGGAAGCGCGCAAGACCACGGGCTGCACGATCCTGACGCTGTGATGGCAGCAGAAGCGGTCCGTGACCGCTTCTTTCAGCGGTAAGGGTTGGAGATTCCCAGACCGGCCAGGATGTCGATTTCGCGGGCCTCCATGGCCTCGGCGTCTGCCTCGCTGGCTTCGTGGTCCCAGCCCTGCGCGTGCAGGGTGCCGTGCACCAGCAGGTGTGCGTAATGCGCCGCCAAAGTCTTGCCCTGCTCCTTGGCTTCCTTCGCGACCACCGGTGCGCACAGCACCAGATCGGCCATCACCACGGGCTCCTGCGCGTAGTCGAAGGTCAGCACATTGGTCGCGTAGTCTTTCTGGCGGTAGCTTTTGTTGAGTGCGCGGCCTTCTTCTTCGCCCACGATGCGCACCGTGATTTCGGCATCCAGGTCCAGCGCATGGCGGATGGCACGGGCCACGCCATGGCGGGGCAGGGCGGCCCGGTGACGGGCGGCGTAGGGGATGTCGCCGAACTGGAGCGAGAGTTGCAATTGTTTGAGGGCCATTTTCATTCTTCCGTATTGACACGGCGACGCGGGGCACTGCGGTCACGTAAAACGGCGCTGCCTTGGGCGTCGTAAGCGTCCACGATGCGGGCCACCAGCGGGTGGCGCACCACGTCGGCGCTGGTGAAGCGGGTGAAGGCAATGCCCTTGACGCGCTTGAGCACGCGCTCGGCGTCGATCAGTCCACTCATCTGCCCTTTGGGCAGGTCGATCTGGCTCACATCGCCGGTGATCACAGCCCTGGCGCCAAAGCCGATGCGGGTGAGGAACATCTTCATCTGCTCGGGCGTGGTGTTCTGCGCCTCGTCCAGGATCACAAAGGCGTTGTTGAGCGTGCGCCCGCGCATGAAGGCCAGCGGTGCGATCTCCAGCGCGTTGCGTTCAAAGGCTTTTTGCACCCGGTCAAAACCCATCAGGTCGTAGAGCGCGTCGTACAGAGGGCGCAGGTAGGGGTCCACCTTTTGCGACAGGTCGCCGGGCAGAAAGCCCAGGCGTTCACCGGCCTCCACCGCCGGGCGCGTCAGCACGATGCGCTGCACCGCCGAACGTTCCAGCGCATCCACCGCGCAGGCCACGGCCAGATAGGTTTTGCCAGTGCCCGCCGGGCCAATGCCGAAGGTGATGTCGTGCCCGGCGATGTTGTCCATGTAGACCGACTGCCCCGGTGTGCGTGCCTTGAGGTCCGCGCGGCGGGTTTGCAGCGTCTGGGCGCCATCGGCGTCTTCGCCCAGCGCCGAATCGCCCGCCAGCATCAGCTGGACCATGTCGGCGGCGATGGGGCGGTCGGCACGCTCGTACAGGGCCTGCAGCAGTTCCATGGCGCGCTGGGCCTGGGCCTTGGGGCCGTCGACCTTGAACTGCTCATGGCGGTGCGCAATGCTGACCTGCAGTCCGGCTTCGATGCTGCGCAGGTGCGCGTCCATCGGGCCGCACAGGTGCGACAGGCGTGTGTTGTTGTGGGGGGTGAAGGTGTGGCGAACGATCAAGTGATAATCCTGCGTTGAGGGGGCGACCTGTTGGGGTTGCACATCCAACCCCGATTTTCCTCCAGACCGCGCAATCCAGGGTAACCCTTCATGATCGGCAAACTCACCGGCCTCCTTTGCGACAAGAATCCGCCCGAAGTCATTGTGGACTGTCACGGCGTGGGCTACGAGGTGAATGTGCCGATGAGCACGTTCTACAACTTGCCTGCCACCGGAGAAAAAGTCAGTCTGCTGACGCACTTTGTGGTGCGCGAGGACGCGCAGATTCTGTATGGCTTTGGCACGACCGCCGAGCGCGAAGCCTTTCGCCAACTCATCAAGATTTCAGGGGTCGGACCGCGGACGGCACTCTCGGTGCTGTCGGGCATGAGCGTGGCCGAACTGTCGCAGGCCGTGACCAGCCAGGAAGCCGGTCGCCTGGTCAAGGTGCCGGGCATTGGCAAGAAAACCGCCGAGCGCCTGCTGCTCGAACTCAAAGGCAAGCTGGGCGCCGACATCGGCGCACCGGTGGCCGCTGTGGGCGATGCGCAAGCCGACATCCAGCAGGCCCTGGTGGCACTTGGCTACAGCGACAAGGAAGCCGCTGCCGCCCTCAAGGGCCTGCCGCCCGATGTGGGTGTGAGCGAGGGCATCAAGCTGGCGCTCAAGGCGCTGGCCAAGTAATTCAAGGATGTCATGAGCATCAAGACCGACGATTTTGGTTTGCCTCCTGCGCCGCGTGAATCCACGCGCGTGGTGTCGGCCGCCCCTGTGTCCAACAGCGAAGAAGCCATCGAACGCGCCCTGCGTCCCAAACAGCTCGAAGAGTATGTGGGCCAGGCCAAGGTGCGCGAACAGCTGGAAATCTTCATTGGCGCCGCCAAAAAGCGCGAGGAGCCGCTGGACCATGTGCTCCTGTTCGGTCCGCCCGGGCTGGGCAAAACGACGCTCTCCCACATCATCGCCGCCGAACTGGGTGTGAACCTGCGCCAGACCAGCGGCCCGGTGCTTGAAAAACCCAAGGACCTGGCGGCGCTCTTGACAAATCTGGAGCGCAACGATGTGCTCTTCATCGACGAGATCCACCGCCTCTCGCCGGTGGTCGAGGAAATCCTATACCCCGCGCTGGAGGACTACCAGATCGACATCATGATCGGCGAGGGACCGGCGGCGCGCAGCATTAAGCTGGACCTGCAGCCCTTCACCCTCGTGGGCGCCACCACGCGCGCGGGCATGCTCACCAACCCGCTGCGTGACCGCTTTGGCATCGTGTCCCGGCTGGAGTTTTACACGCCCGAAGAGCTCTCGCGCATCGTCACCCGCAGCAGCGGCTTGCTCAAGGCACCGATCGACGCCGAAGGTTCGTTCGAGATCGCGCGACGCTCACGCGGCACGCCCCGCATTGCCAACCGCCTGCTGCGCCGCGTGCGCGATTACGCCGACGTCAAGGGCGATGGCCGCATCACGCAGGCCATGGCCAAGGCGGCACTCTCCATGCTCGACGTTGACCCCGAAGGCTTTGACCTGATGGACCGCAAGCTGCTCGAAGCGGTGATTCACCGTTTTGATGGCGGTCCGGTCGGCCTGGACAACATCGCGGCCAGCATTGGCGAAGAACGCGACACGATCGAGGATGTGATCGAGCCCTACCTGATCCAGCAGGGCTACCTGCAGCGCACGCCGCGTGGACGCATTGCGACGCTGGCGGCTTTCCGGCATCTGGGCGTCACGCCGCCGAAGGCAGCAGGCAGTCTCTTCAGCGACTGAATGTTTGTGGGAGCGATCCCCTGATCGCGAAAAGGGTCCTTGAATCGCGATCAGGGGATCGCTCCCACAGCGCTCAGGTGCTTGACTCGTCGCGCGAGCGGCCTTCCAGGTGGCTGGTGTCTGCCCAGCCCACCAGACTCAGCCCCTGTGGCGTCCAGAGCAGCCGGTTGACGGCGGTGTTGGGCAGCAGCCAGGTGCGCGGTGCCTGCAAGTCCAAACGGGTGGCGGCGCGGTAAAGCACGTCCATCACGCCGCCATGCGCCACCAGCACAATCTGTTCGCCCACATGCCGTGCAGCCAGTTCATCCACGGTGGACAGCACCCGCTCGCGCAGCGCGATCAGTGATTCGCCGGCGCCGGGTGGCGTCCATTCTGGCGTGCGCTTGCGCCAGTGGTGGGCGTGTACTGGCAGCTCGGCTTCGATTTCGGCGAAGGTGCGGCCCTGAAATTCGCCAAAAGAACGCTCGCGCAGACCTGTGTGGGCAGTCACTGCGAGCCCCACGGCCTCGGCAATTGTCTGTGCCGTCACATGGGCGCGGGCCAGATCGCTGGCATAGATGGCATGAACTTCATCGCGCTCGGCCAGTACCTGGGCCAGCCAGCGGGCCTGCTGCAGGCCGGTGTCGTTGAGCGGGATGTCCAGATGGCCCTGAATGCGTGTGTCGACATTCCAGGACGTCTCGCCATGCCGGATGGCGAGGATGCGGGTGGCTTCCATCTTCAGCGCGGGATCTCGATATTTACCCGCTGCGGACCGACAGTCGGGTTCGGGAAGTTGGCCAGGGCCGCCTTGAACAGGGTGGCAAAAATGGTGGTGCTGTCGCTCCAGGGCCCGCTGTGGCTGGCCCGGGTTTCGTAGACCACCTGGCCGGAGCGCAGGTCACGCAGGATCAGGCTGACCTCCCGCTGGTAATGGGTGGGCGGCGGAAAACGCATGCCCATGCCGAAACCCACGCCAGAGCTCCAGGGCACGCCGCGCCCAATCGAAATGCTGCCGTAGGGGCCCGGGTAGGGGTAGCCCCAGGGGTCGGCCAGATACTGCGTGCCCTGAAAACCCACCAGCACGCTCAATTGCGCTGCCGCATCGTTGCGCACCAGACCCACGGCGGTCAGCGCCTGTTCGGCCTGCTGCTCGGCCAGGCCAGCTTCGGGGTTGTTGACCTGCGAGGGCAGGCGTTCAAAGCGGTACGTCGCACCTTGCAGCTGCACACCCGGTGGCACATTGGCCACAGCCTGCACCTGGCTGTCGACCACACGCATGCCAGCGCATCCGCTCAGCAGGGCGGCCAATGCCAGTGTGAACAGGGAGACAAGGCGGTTCATGGTGTCAATTCATCAAGATGACCTGAATGCCAGGCAAGGAGGCTTCGCTGAATTCTTCCTCATCGAAAGCCTTGTCGCCTGCCTCGTCGGCAATTCCGGTGATCTTCAGGTTTTTGAAGTCGTGCAGCCGCGCATCCATCAGGTGCGAAGGCACCACGTTCTGCAGGGCGGCGAACATGTTTTCAATCCGGCCGGGGTGCTTCTTCTGCCACTCGCGCAGCATATTGCCCACCACCTGCCGTTGCAGGTTTTCCTGGCTGCCGCACAGGGTGCAGGGGATGATGGGGAACTGTCGGTGCGTGGCCCAACGCTGCAGGTCGGTTTCGGCCACATAGGCCAGCGGACGGATCACCATGAACTCGCCGTTGTCGCTGACCAGCTTCGGCGGCATGCCCTTGAGCTTGCCGCCAAAGAA
>JACCDV010992177.1_pt1 | contig 36277 bp, 30 predicted proteins | sample 7446131 | NCBI WGS metagenome assembly JACCDV01 (sample SAMN15323448, study PRJNA562643) | freshwater metagenome | isolation source: river surface water | place: USA:Blue River Watershed | collected 2017-08-17
CAATTTTGTGGGCGTAGGTGATACCGGCTTCAGGTTGCTTGGTCGGCTGCAACTTACCCATCTGTGCATCGGCCCAGGCACGCACGATCACTGAGCCGCCCATCTGAGCCAAGCGGTCGTGCAGGCTGGCGGTGGTGTCGTCTGCGGCAATGTCGAGCACGTCGGTCAACAACATGTCGCCAGTGTCGAGGCCCGCATCCATTTGCATGATGACCACGCCGGTTTGTGCATCACCGGCTTCAATGGCGCGATGAATCGGCGCAGCACCCCGCCAGCGTGGCAAGAGCGAGGCGTGAATGTTGAGGCAGCCCAAGCGCGGCGCATCGAGCGTCCACTGCGGCAGGATGAGACCATAAGCAGCGACCACCATCACGTCGGCTTTTGCGTCGGCAATGGCGGCTTGTGCAGCGGCTGCGTCGTCTGGGTATTTTCCATCGAGGCGCAGGCTCAAAGGCTGCGCCACGGGAATGTTGTGCTGCACGGCCAGTTGCTTGACGGCCGAGGCTTGCAACTTCATGCCACGGCCTGCAGGGCGATCGGGCTGGGTCAGGACCAAAGGGACAACATGGCCAGCCGCCAAGATTTGGGCCAAAGCCACCGCCGCAAATTCTGGCGTGCCTGCAAAGATGACGCGCAAAGGTTCACTCATCGCGCGTTCACTCGTTGTCGCGCTGGGCTTTGAGTAGCTTGGTTTTGATGCGGTTGCGCTTCAAGGGCGAGAGGTATTCCACGAACACTTTGCCCATCAAGTGATCCAGCTCGTGCTGAATGCACACGGCCAACAACCCTTCTGCTTCGATGGTGCGTTCCTTGCCGTGCTCATCCAGCGCCTTCACTTTCACATGCGTGGCGCGTTCCACGCCGTCGTAAATGCCGGGCACCGACAAGCAGCCTTCGTCGCCCTTCACGCGTTCTTCGCCCATCCACGTGATTTCAGGATTGATGAGCACCATGGGCTCGTCGCGTTCTTCTGAGATGTCAATCACCACCAAGCGTTCGTGCACGTCCACTTGCGTGGCGGCTAGGCCAATGCCGTTGGCGTCGTACATGGTTTCCAGCATGTCGGCAATCAGTGTCTTGATGCGCGCGTCAATTTCTTTGACGGGCTTGGCCACCGTGTGGAGCTTGGGATCGGGGAATCGGAGAATGTCTAACTTGGGCATAGCCATATTGTCTCCGCTTCTTTGCCTTGTTTTAGGCGCTGCGTGCAATGCCCCCGCGGGGGCGGTGGAAACCGTTTAAGGACTCAACACCAAGCTGTGCGCCCACGCATCAGGTTTGTTGCGCAGGGGTCGGTACTTGCCTGCGGCCCACTCGTCTTTCATATCACGGTAGTTGTCTGACCAAACCAAACCGCTTTGGCCGGTCTGGTAGATGAACTGCGATTGCTCAAGGTCTGACAGGTCATACACCACACGCAACGAAGCGGCGTGACGGTTGGCAAACGGCAGGTATTTTTCACCTGCCCAATACTGGCCCACATTAACGGTGAACAAATCCCCCTGCGAGGGCACGCGCACGCTGAACAGCTCGCGCAACAGAGGCACTTGTCCAAAAGGCCTGTGGGCGCTGAGCGCCACATGCGCTTCGCCCCAGCGCCAGTTGGCCGGGGTAGCGCCATGCTGTGCCGCAATGCGCACCAGCGCACGGTCGAGGGCAGCCGTTGATTGCTCGGCACAGGTTTGAGGTGCGCACCACGGGCTGTTGGCTTGTTGCATCACGCTTTCCAACAACGACCGGAAGTGACGTTTGCCATATTGCGCCTTGAACACATCGGCTCCCAACTTGGGTTCGATCAACCCGCGTGTGAGTTCATCAGCCCACACCGCAAAAAGCAACGGCGCGGCTTTGTCTGCGTCCATGTATCCGTCAAATCCATTTAGGGTTTGCTTCGCTTGATCCGCCAATGGATGCTGTGACGATGTCGCTTTGAGCACGGGCATCAGCGTGCGCGTGGACAACGACAGCGTGTCGTTTTGCAAAGCCTGCATGTCTTTGAAGCTGTGTTTGGGCTTGGCTTGTAGCACTTGCTCAATGCGATCAAAGCGCTGCGGCGTGTGCCAGTCTTGGCCCAAGTAGTGCGGGTAGTTGGGCGGCGTGATGCGTTGGTTGGCGGTGGCCACCCAGCCTTTTTTGCCGTCGTCCGCAGGCAGGTCGGCGTAGGCGACCCAACCTGTCCAGTCGTAGCGGGCGTCCCATCCGGGCGAGGGGGCAACGCCGCGAATGTCATTGGCGACGCTACGCACGGGCACGCGGCCTGCGGCCTTGTAGGCGATATGACCTTGCGTATCCGCCATGACGATGTTGTGCGTGGGCGAGTGGTTGTCGCCGTAGGCGATTAACAAATCGGCCACACTTTGGGCTTGTTGTGCTTTGAAGCCGGCGACCAAGGTGCGATTGTTCGGGTCTAGCGCCGTCCAGCGCAAAGCCAACACAAAACGTGACAGATCTAACACTTCGCCATGCACGGCTTGTGCATCACTGATCACTGGTCCATGTCGCGTGCTGCGCACCACGTGCGTGACATCGGGCTTGCCTTTGACCGCAATGGTTTCGGTGCGTGTACCAAAAGCCTGCCAACCCGTCGGTGTTTTGTAGCGACTTGAATCAGAGGGATCTATTTGTTCTAAATACAAATCCTGCACATCAGGCCCAGTGTTGGTAAAGCCCCAAGCCACATGCGCATTGCGCCCGAGCACCACAAATGGCAAGCCGGGCAAACTGGCTCCCGTCACATCGAGGTCTGGTGTTTGCAAGTGGGCGTAATACCAAATGGCGGGGGCGCTCAGGGCCAAGTGCGGGTCGTTGGCCAACAGCGGTTTGCCTGTGGTGGTGTGCGAGCCAGCCACCACCCAGTTGTTGCTACCTCGTCCTTCGTTAAAGCCGGCCTCGCCAATGATGGGCAAAGAGAAAGAAGTCTTCACCGAGCTGTCGGTTTTGTAAACGCCTAGCTCGCGATAAAGCTTAGACAGGTCGACGTTGGATGCGGGCTTCTCACCGGGGTAAGGCGGGTACAAGTCCCACAGCTGCTGGGTGCTGAGTGTGCGCGCAGCAGTCAGTCGCGCGAACTCGTTGCCCCAATTGCCACCCAAATCGAGCGCCATGACCAACGACCAACCCACGCTGTCAACCGGCTGCCAAGCCACGCCCGATTTGCCACCGGGCTGCGTGCGCATCAACGCAAACTCAGGCGGCAAGCCTTGGGGACTGTTGGCATGAAACGCGTTCACGCCATCGCTGTAGGCCTGCAACTGTTCGCGCACCTCAGCGGGCAATTGGTCTAGCTGCTGTTGCGCCACTTGCATGAGGCCTAGCGTGCGCATCAGCTTATCGGTAGGCAGCGTGACATCACCCAAAATTTCTGACAACTCGCCGTGCATGATGCGACGGTTGAACTCCATCTGCCAGCTACGGTCTTGCGCATGCGCAAAGCCCAACGCAAAGGCTGCGTCGCGGTTGCTTTGCGCAAAGATGTGCACCACATCAGCAGCATCACGCTTGATGCGCACGGGTTGCTTCAAACCCTCGCTGGTGAGCTGCCCGTCATACATCGGTTGGGTATGGAACACCCACAGACCCAAGCCTGCGACCAACGCCGCGAAGCCCCACAACAATGCTTTGAAAATGCGTTTCAGCCAACGTGACATAGGCGTCCTTTTTGTATTCACTGCGCTTGACACACAGCTTGCCTTAATGGGCACTTTACCCACTCTGCGCACTTATTAAGTTTTCGAGCTTCAGCACCGCACCACAGCGATGCGCGTTCTGACAATGGTTTTCTCGTTCGATAGGAGAACCCCATGAACAAAGACGAGTTGCGCGCATGGCTGCGCTTGAGTATGACCGATGGCGTGGGCAACGACACTGCGCAAAAACTGCTGGCCTGCTTTGGTAGCCCACAAGCTGTGTTTGAACAAACTGAAGCCGCGATGCGCCAAGTGGTCACCGAAAGACAAGCGCAATCCCTGATGCAGGTACCCAACGAATTGGCCGTGCAGTGCGTGCGCACTCACCAGTGGCTGGCTCATCAGCCCGACACCCACTGTCACGCACTTTGGACACTGGGAGACTCCCACTACCCAGCAGAATTGTTGCAACTCGCCGACCCACCGCTGATGCTTTATGTCTCGGGACAAACCGAACGCACCTTGGGCAATGCCATTGCCGTGGTTGGCAGTCGCAACCCCACACCGCAAGGTGCAGAAATTGCCACGCAGTTTGGTGAAGCTTTGTGCGAGGCGGGTTTGTGCGTGGTATCGGGCTTGGCTCTAGGCGTGGATGGTGCCGCACACACCGGTGCGCTACGGGGTGGGCAAGCACACCCCACCTCTTCAACACATTGGCACACCGTGGCTGTGGTGGGCACAGGCCTCGACCGTGTGTACCCCAGCAAACACAAAATGCTTGCCCAGCACATTGCCTTGCATGGCTTGTTGATCAGTGAATACCACCTAGGAACTGCACCACTTGCTCACCATTTTCCAAAACGCAATCGACTCATCGCCGCATTGGGCTTGGGCACCCTGGTGGTAGAAGCTGCATTGAAATCCGGCTCGCTCATCACCGCCAAGATGGCGCTGGATTTGAACCGTGAAGTGCTGGCCATTCCCGGCTCGATTTACGCCACACAGTCGCATGGCTGCCACGCACTCATTCGCCAAGGTGCCAAATTGGTCGAAACCGTGCAAGACGTGTTGGAAGAATTGCAGCTCGCGCCGCAACAACAAGTCAACTTGTTTGGGGATGCTTTGACAACGGATGATCACACACCGGGTGACGACAACGAACACCCTTTACTCACCCACATGGGCTACGCCCCCGTGAGCTTAGATGCGTTACAAGCACGTTGCGGGCTTGAGACCGCAGCACTTCAAGCGCAACTGCTCACGTTAGAACTCGACGGTGTCGTGGGTCGTTTGCCAGGTGGTTTGTTTCAACGTTTGGCCGCAGTCTAATCAGGGTCAACACCGATGTTTCGTGGCAATTGCGACATGAAAAACATGTATATTGGCCCCATGTTTGAAGTGCTCGTATTCGTCTATGAAAACTATTGGCGAGGCGATGCGTGTCCAGAGCTTGAACAGCTGGGCCGCAAACTCAGCGCCGCTGGTTTTCACGTAGAAGACATCCAACAAGCCTTGTCGTGGCTCGACGAGCTCAACTTGGCATCGCACAAAACCGAGCTGATCGACATCAGCCAAGCCACCCGCGAACACCACACCGAATCTACGCACAGCATGCGCGTGTACTCGGTGGCCGAGCAAGACCACTTGGGTCGCGAATGCTTGGGCTTCATCAACTTTCTTGAGTCTGCCGATGTGCTCTCACCTCACATGCGCGAAATCGTGCTCGATCGCGCCATGGCCATTCCAGGCCATCCCATGCACTTGGACGACCTCAAAATCATTGTGTTGATGGTGTACTGGAGCATCGGCCTAGAGCCTGATGCGCTGATGCTAGATGAGTTGTGCGATGACGCTGATCGTGTGGCGCACTAAAGCCACCACACGCGACACCCAGAAACAAAAAAGCCGGTTCACAAACCGGCTTTTTATTTGGCAGCGAATGCGTTAAACCACCGCACCTGAGTTTTCATCCTCAGGATCATGCGCCGTCTTGTTGGCGTGGTGTTTGATGAGATCCTCACGGCGAATACCGAGCCACATGGCAATGGCGGCGGCCACGAACACAGATGAGTAAATGCCAAAGCAAATACCAATCGTGAGCGCCAGCGCAAAGTAGTGCAGCGTGGCACCGCCAAACAGCAACATGCTCAACACCATGAGCTGCGTGCAGCCGTGGGTGATGATGGTGCGGCTGATGGTGGAGGTGATGGCGTTGTCGATGATTTCGACCGTGTCCATTTTGCGGAAACGACGAAAGTTTTCACGAATCCGGTCAAAGATCACAACGGATTCGTTGACGGAGTAGCCCAACACGGCCAACACCGCAGCCAACACAGGCAACGAGAACTCCCACTGGAAGAACGCAAAGAAGCCCAAGATGATGACCACGTCATGCAAGTTCGCAATGATGGCCGCCACGGCAAACTTCCACTCGAAGCGCATGGCCAAATAAATCATGATGCCCACCGCCACAAAGGCCAAAGCCTTGAGGCCGTCCACCGCCAACTCGTCGCCCACTTGAGGGCCGACAAACTCGGTGCGACGCAACTGCACAGTGGCATCGGTCGCTCTGAGTGCGCTCAACACTTGTTCGCTTTGCTGGGCAGAGCTTTGGCCTTTGACCGCAGGCATGCGAATCATCACATCACGCGCCGTGCCAAAGTTTTGTACTTGCACATCGGTCAAACCGAGCTTGGCAATTTGGTCGCGCACGGCATTGAGGTCTGCTGGTTGGCTGTAGCTGACTTCCATGAGCGTGCCACCGGTGAACTCGACCGACAAGTGCAAACCACGGCTGAACAAGAAGAATACGGCCGCCACAAACGTGATGAACGAGATGGCGTTGAACGCCATCGCGTGCTTCATGAACGGGATGTCTTTGCGAATCTTGAAAAACTCCATGTCGATTCCTTTTAAGCGCGCCAAACAGTGCCAATGGACACGCTTTGCAATTTCTTTTGGCGGCCATACCAAAGGTTGACCAAGCCGCGAGAGAAGAACACCGCCGAGAACATGCTGGTCAAAATGCCCAAGCAGTGCACCACGGCAAAGCCGCGCACAGGGCCGGAGCCAAAGGCCAACAAGGCCAAGCCCGCAATCAAAGTGGTGACGTTGGAGTCCAGAATGGTGGCCCATGCGCGGTCGTAACCAGCATGGATGGCCGACTGCGGCGCTGCACCGTTGCGCAACTCTTCGCGTACGCGCTCATTGATCAACACGTTGGCATCAATCGCCATACCCAACACCAAGGCCATCGCGGCCATGCCAGGCAAGGTCAAGGTGGCTTGCAACATGGACAGCACCGCGACCAAGAGCAACAAGTTCACGGCCAAGGCCACGCTGGAAAATACGCCAAAGAGCATGTAATACATACACATGAAGGCAGCCACCGCCACAAAGCCCCAAGTGACGGAGTCAAAGCCTTTGGCAATGTTTTCAGCGCCAAGGCTTGGGCCAATGGTGCGTTCTTCAATGATTTCCATCGGCGCAGCAAGCGAGCCCGCGCGCAACAACAAGGCGGTGTCGTTGGCTTCTACGGTGCTCATGCGACCCGAAATTTGCACGCGACCACCGCCAATTTCGCTGCGTATCACAGGCGCTGTGACGACTTCGCCCTTGCCTTTTTCAAACAGCAAAATCGCCATGCGCTTGCCCACGCTCTCACGCGTGACGTCTTTGAAGATACGTGCGCCTTTGGCGTCCAGCGTCAAATGCACAGCAGCTTCTTGACTTTGCGTGTCAAAGCCAGGTTGCGCATCAGTGAGGTTCTCGCCCGTCAAGATGACTTGCTTTTTCACAATCACGGCTTGACCGTTGCGGTCCATGAAACGCTCGGTGCCAAATGGCACAGGGCCGTTGCCAAACTCGGCACTGCGGGCTTCGGCGCTGTCGTCCACCATGCGGATTTCCAGCGTGGCCGTGCGGCCCAAAATGTCTTTGGCCTTGGCCGTGTCTTGCACGCCAGGCAGTTGCACCACGATGCGGTCAACACCTTGTTGTTGAATCACGGGCTCGGCCACGCCCAACTCGTTGATACGGTTGTGCAAGGTGGTGATGTTTTGCTTGATGGCTTGCTCTTGCACGCGCTTGGCCGCCACGGGGTTGATCACCGCCGTGAGCTTGAAGTCGGCGCCATCAGGTGCAGGACTGGTTTGCAGGTCCAAGAACTGGTCTTGAATCACACGTTGTGCAGCTTCGAGGGTTTCCATGTCTCGGAAACGGATCTCGATGGTTTGGTTGTTGCGACTGATGCCGCTGTGGCGCACGTTCTTTTCACGCAAACCGGTGCGAATATCACCAGCCAAAGACTCGGCTTTTTTGGTCAGCGCTGCAGGCATGTCCACTTGCAACATGAAGTGAACGCCACCGCGCAAGTCCAATCCCAAATACATGGGGGCTGCATTCAGCGAAGTCAGCCACGCGGGTGAACGGGCCAACAAATTGAGTGCCACGACATACGAAGCATCGTTGGCATCGGGCACCAAGGCAAGTTGTATCGCGTCCTTGGCTTTGATCTGTTGGTCGGTGCTGCCAAAGCGCACCTTGAGCGAGTTGCCATCTAAGCTGATTGCATCAGGCGCAAGGTTGGCGGCGGCCAAAGCAGCTTGCACACGCTCTTGCACAGCCATGTCAACTTTGACGGACGACTTGGCGGCAGACACCTGTACCGCAGGCGCTTCGCCAAAAAAGTTGGGCAAGGTGTAAAGGCCACCAATCAACAAAGCGATCACGATGATCGCGTACTTCCAAAGGGGGTAACGGTTCATGATCGCTTCGTCGTCAAGTCATTAAATGCTGCCTTTTGGCAACACTTGCACCACAGCTTGGCGTTGCAATTGCACCTCGACACCTGCAGCAATTTCAATGGTCACGGTGGCATCAGCCAACTTCGTCACCTTACCGAGCAAACCACCCGCGGTGGCCACTTCGTCGCCTTTGGCGAGTGCGTCGATCATGGCTTTGTGTTCTTTTTGACGCTTCATTTGTGGGCGAATCATCACGAAGTAAAGCACCACAAACATCAAGATCAGCGGCAACATGCTGCTGAGAGAAGTCATCACATCACCACCTGCAGCAGCGGCAGGCGCGGTTTGGGCAAAAGCAGAAGAAATCAACACGGTCAAACTCCAATTTGAGGGACTGCTGCTAGAGGCAAAAACGCCTCAGCAGACCAACCACAGATTGTATGCGGCCGACTCCTTGCCTCAGTTGGAAGCGACCCACTGCGCTTTCAAGTTGTTCCACTTTTCACGCGCAGCCGCCAAGTGACGCGCCTTCACATGACCAAAGCCTTTGATTTGTTCAGGTATTCGCGCCATCTCCACTGCCAAGGCGTGGTTGTTGGCGTTGAGTTGGTCCAGCATGGCATCCACACTGCTTTGGTATTGCGCAATGAGGGCACGCTCGGTGCGGCGCTCTTCGGTATAGCCAAACACATCCAGAGCGGAACCACGCAGCCACTTGAAGTGCTTGAGCAGCTTGAAGCCCGTCAGCATGAGGGGCCCAAACTTTTGCTTTTGCAATTCACCTTTGGCATTGGTCTTGGCAATGAGGGGAGGCGCCAAGTGGTAGTTGAGCGTGTAATCGCCTTCAAACATGTCGTTGATTCTTTGCAAGAAGGCTGCGTCGGTGTGCAAACGCGCCACTTCGTACTCGTCTTTGTAAGCCATGAGCTTGAAGAGGTTGCGAGCCACCGCTTCGGTCAGCGTGGTCTTGTTCAGCGCGGCCTCGGCCACGCGCACACGCTCCACCACCGCACGGTAACGCTTGGCGTATGCTGCATTTTGGTATTGCGTGAGAAAGTCCACGCGCTGATCAATGCGTGCCTCCACGCGCTCAGGCTTGTAAAAGTTCACCACTTGCGCAGGGGCCAACACGCTTTGCACCGCTTCCCAATGCACGGCACAGTGGCGACCCCATTCAAACGCGGCTTTGTTTTGTGTCACGGCCATGTCGTTGAGTTCTATGGCGCGCATCAAGGCGTCTAGACCCAAAGGCACCCAACCTTTTTGCCACGCGAAGCCCAAAATCATGGGGTTCACAAAAATGCTGTCGCCCAGCACTTGGGTGGCCACGCGGTCGGCGTCAAATGCGCTCACGTTGTCTACCCCCACCGCCTGTGCAATTTCAGCGACACATTGCTCACCTGGGTTTTGCCAGTTGGCATTGCGCACAAACGCAGCGGTCGGCGCACTGTGCGCATTAAGTGCCACATGGGTTCGCCCGGTGCGCATGCGCTGCAAGGTTTCTTTACCAGCCACCACAATGGGGTCACAACCAATCACAAGGTCCGCCGCCGCGGTGCCCACACGTGTGGTGCGAATGTCGTTTTGGTGGTTGGCAATCAGCACATGACTCCAAGTAGCGCCACCTTTTTGCGCCAGACCTGCCGCGTCTTGCGTGACGATGCCTTTACCTTCGATGTGCGCGGCCATGCCAAGCAACTGGCCAATGGTGATGACACCCGTGCCCCCCACACCCGCCACCACCATGCCCCACGCTTGGGTGGTGTCGGGCAAGGTGGGCTGTGGCAGCTCAAGCGCGGGCAAGTCAATGCGTGACATCCCTTTGGCTTTCTTCTTCAAGCTGCCACCTTCCACTGTGACAAAGCTCGGGCAAAACCCTTTGACGCAACTGATGTCTTTGTTGCACGTGCTTTGGTTGATGGTGCGTTTGCGGCCGAACTCGGTTTCAAGTGGCTCTACGCTCATGCAGTTGCTTTGCACGCCGCAATCGCCGCAGCCCTCGCACACCAGCTCGTTGATCAAAACCCGCGTGGCAGGGTCAACCATCGTGCCGCGTTTACGACGGCGGCGTTTTTCAGTGGCACAGGTTTGGTCATAGATGATGACGGTGCACCCTTGAATTTCTCGCATCTCACGCTGGATGCGGTCTAACTCGTCGCGATGAAACACAGCCACGCCATCCACCAAGCCTACGCCTTCATATTTCTCTGGCTCGTCGGTCACCACGGTGATGCGCTTGGCGCCTTCTGCTTTCATGCTTTGGGCAATTTGCAACACCGAATGGCCCGAAACCGCTAGGCTTCCTTGTTCGCCTTGTCTTTCACCCACAGGCTGCCCACCCGTCATCGCCACGGCATCGTTGTAAAGCAGCTTGTAGGTGATGTTCACGCCCGCCGCAATGCTTTGGCGAATCGCCAAGATGCCGCTGTGAAAGTAGGTGCCATCGCCCAAGTTAGCAAAGATGTGCTGGTCGTTCACAAAGGGTTGCTGACCCACCCACGGCACGCCTTCGCCGCCCATTTGCGTGAAACCATTTGTGTCGCGGTCCATCCACAACACCATGAAGTGGCAGCCAATGCCTGCCATCGCGCGCGAACCCTCTGGCACTTTGGTCGAGGTGTTGTGTGGGCAACCCGAGCAAAACCAAGGCATACGATCGGCCTTGAGCGTGACGGTTTGCATCTGCTTTTCTTTGGCACTGATGATGGCCAACTGCGCGTGGATGCGCGCCGTGGTGGTGTCGTCTACGCCCAGCTTGAGCACCCGCTGCGCTATGGCTTTGGCAATGAGCGTGGGGTTGAGGTCGGCATTGGCACGCAACAGCGTGTTGGCGCTGGGGTTGGGCATGGACCATTCGCCGCCGCCGCCACCGAAGGGACCTTGCACGCCGTCGCCTTCCACCTCATTGAACTTGCCCAGTACGTTGGGCCGCACATCAGCGCGCCAGTTGTACAGCTCTTCTTTGAGCTGGTATTCAATGACTTGGCGTTTTTCTTCAATCACCAAAATTTCTTGCAAGCCCTGCGCAAACTCACGTGTGAGCTGTGCATCCAGTGGCCACACCACGCCCACTTTGTGCAAGCGAATGCCCAAGCGTCGGCAGGTCTCATCGTCCAATCCCAAATCGAGCAAGGCTTGACGCGTGTCATTGAATGCTTTGCCGCTGGCTATCAACCCCAGTCTGTCGTTCGGTCCTTCGATGACGTTGTAATTCAATCGGTTAGCGCGCACATACGCGAGGGCGGCGTACCACTTGTAGTCAAACAAACGTGCTTCTTGTTCCAGCGCTGTATCGGGCCAGCGAATGTGCAGACCACCTGCAGGCATTTCAAACTCAGGAATGACGATGTCAACGCGGTGCGGGTCAATCACGGCGGTCGAACTTGACTCCACAATTTCTTGAATCGTCTTCATACCCGACCACACGCCGCTGAAGCGACTCATGGCAATGGCATGCAAACCCAAGTCCAAAATTTCTTGCACATTGCTGGGAAAAAACACGGGCGTGCCACACGCTTTGAAGATGTGGTCGCTTTGGTGCGCGGCGGTTGAACTCTTAGCCACATGGTCATCACCCGCCACTGCCAGCACACCGCCCCACGGTGTGGTGCCTGCCATGTTGGCGTGTTTGAACACATCCGAGCAGCGATCCACACCAGGACCCTTGCCATACCAAATGCCAAACACGCCATCAAACTTATTGCTGCCGGACGGTGCAAAGCCTAACTGTTGTGTGCCCCACAAGGCAGTGGCAGCCAGCTCTTCGTTCACGCCAGGTTGAAAGACGATGTTTTGTGCTTCTAAATAGGGCTTGGCTTTCCACAGAGATTGGTCATAGGTGCCGAGTGGTGAGCCACGATAGCCACTGATGAAACCTGCCGTGTTTTTGCCTTGCAGCGCATCGCGCTGACGCTGCAACATAGGCAACTTGACAAGGGCTTGCACGCCGCTCATGAACGCGCGACCCGTCTCCAGGCTGTATTTGTCGTCCAGCGTCACGGTGTCAAGTGCGCGGCGAATGTGCTCAGGCAGAGGTGCGTTCATGGCTAGCTCCCATCAATGGCATGCTTTGCCAAAGTTTAGGGCGAGATCTGAAAACCCACACGCCGTAGGTGACACCTAAGGCTCATGGTCTACCCGCAATCAATGAATGATGGGGGTGCCGCCTGGACTCAAATCGCTTGGACTGGCGTCCTCTGCAAGCCCCAAGCCGACGCCCCAATCGGCAATGCCTTGGAGCTTGTCAAGCAAGGCCAACATCACATTCAGCACGGTGGGACTCATCTTCACCGCCACCGACTGGCCCGATTCCACATCCAACTTGAGCGTCACCTCTTCGCCGGTTTGGTTGAGCATCAAGCCCGTCACCAACAACGGCACCTCACCCATCGGCTTGTCTTTGGCGACTTGGAAGGTTTCTTGAAAATTGAGCTGCTGCGTGACAGACGCCTGTTGAAACGACTGCATGACTTGTGCCACTTGTGGCGGATGCTTCCGCGCTAGGGCTTGCACCGTCAGCTGCTGCGCACCTTGTAACAAACCTTTGAGCACATAGCGGGTGAGCCAAAAACTGAACTCTTGGTCGTCGCTGGTGTTGAAGCGAAACAACACACGGTCTTGCTGGCATACCCATTCGCCATTGAACTGTTTGATGCTCATCGCATTACTTGGGCCACAAGACCCACAAGCGCAAGCCTTGCTTCATGCGGCCTGCATAGTCACCCGCCTCGGCGCCTGTGCCGGCAAAGTAATCCGCACGTACGGCACCGACGATGGCGCTGCCCGTGTCTTGCGCAAACACCAAGCGTTGCAAACTGCCGTTAGGCCCAGCACTGGCTAGCCAAACGGGTGTGCCATAAGGAATCGAATCTTTGTCTACCGCGATGGAACGACCGGCGGTGAGGGGTACACCTTGCGCACCTCGGGGGCCCAGATCAGCATCGGCCGCGCTGCGTGTTTCTTGGCGGAAAAACACATAACGTGGGTTGCTCCACAACATCTCTTGCACCAAACGCGGGTTGCTTTGCTGAGTGCTGACAAGCCATGACTTGATGCCTTGCCACGACGCATCTTTGATCAAACCACGGTCTAGCAACCAACGGCCGACGCTTTGGTAGGGCTGTTCGTTGGATCCCGCAAAGGCCAAGCGCACAACACCCACAGTGCCATCGGCGTTGGTGATGCGCACACGGCCTGAACCTTGGATGTGCAACACCAAGGCATCAATGGGGTCAGCCAACCATGCGACTTCGCGGCCGCGCAACGCGTCTCGTGCGAGGGGATTGGTATCAATTTCTTGACGGCTGAACCACGGGCGACCTGCGCGGCGCGCCTCAGCCAAGCCATCGGGTGGCGCGTACAAGGGCACTTCAAAACCAGGGCGCATCTGGGCCGAGGCATCAAACAGGGGTTCGTAATAGCTGGTGAGCAAGCCATCTAGCGCACCCTCGAGCGACTCCACACGATAGGGCTGCAAGTGACTCATCATCCACAAACGGCGGTCATTGTCGCTGCCCAACATGAGTTGACGCACGTCTTTGCACAGTGGCGCAAACAAAGGCCCCGGGCGCTCACAGTTTTGCAACCAAGCATTCCAAGCATCTTGCAACTGGTCGTCTTGCCAACCGGGTATATCGTTCCAAGAGACGGCGACCCATCGGCTGCGATAACTCTGCTGCGGACTGGGCGTGCCGGGTGTACCAGCCAAACTGCCACTGGCGCGCGGCGCATCACTGGGTGCGCGAGCGGCAGGATGGGGGCGGCCGTAGTCGTTCACAGGGGCGCGACGGGTCGAGCCGCAACCGCTCAAGGCGGTGATGAGCATGATGACGACCAACGCCTGAGTCCAACGCACCGCCATGTGTCTCATTCGCCGCGCAATAGGTTAGCCAGCTCCACCGCTGACTTGACATTCATTTTGTCGAACACGCGGGCACGATGTACTTCCACAGTGCGCACACTGATGTCGAGCTGGTCTGCAATGAGCTTGTTGGGCAACCCTTCGATCACCAAATGCATCACATCGCGCTCGCGCTCCGTGAGGTCGGCCAAGTTGTGTTGCAAGCTTTGTTTGGTGCGCAGGCTTTGCAGGGTTTGGGCCGAGCGATGCAAGGCTTGTTCAATTCGATCCACCAAGACATTGTCAGAAAACGGTTTCTCACAGAAGTCAAATGCACCGCGTTTGACGGCATCTACCGCTGTGGGCACATCGGCATGGCCCGTGAGAAAAATCACCGGCAACACATCCAGCAAACAGCGCTCAATGAGTTGCTCAAACAAGGCCAAGCCACTCATGCCTGGCATGCGCACATCCAGCAACAAGCAGCCGGGTTGGTTGGGCTGCCACGCATGACGGCGATCATTCAAAAACGCAGCAAAGGCATCGGCGCTTTCGAAGGCTTGACTAGGCAAACGGCGCGAACGCAGCAACCACGCGAGGGCTTCACGCACGCCCGCGTCGTCGTCAACAATGAATACCAATGCGTCTTGTGTGGGTTGCATGTGTCTGACCTTTGGTCACGATTGTGGCAGGGTAAAACTAAACACCGTCCCACGTGGGGCATTGGGGCGATGGCTTAAGAAGCCGCCATGCTGCTCGACCACTGTGCGGCACAAACTCAAGCCTAGACCCATGCCTTCTTGCTTGGTGGTGAAAAATGGCGTGAAGAGTTTTTCAGCAACTTCTGGGGCAATCCCGTGACCGACATCAGCCACAGAGAACTCTAGCCAACGGTGATGGCCCCCAGATGCGGCAGGCTGCACGCTGAGGGCGAGGACTTTGTGAGGCGTGTCTTCCGCCATGGCCTGCATGCCATTACGCGCCAAGTTCAACAGCACTTGCTCCACCATGGTGCGGTCACACAACACCGTGGGCAATTCAGGCGCACAGTTGACGACCACGCGCACGCCCAATTTGCGCGCTTGCAAGCTGATCAAGGGCATGACGTCATCCAACAAAGCGCGTGGCGTGACAGCCTCGCGGGCTTGGTCGCGGCGACGCACAAAGTCGTGCACACTTTTGATCACCTTGCCCGCACGCTCAGCTTGTTGGCCAATGCGTTGGATGGCGCTGCTGAGGTTGTCAGCCAGCTGCGGATCTGTCACCGCGGCATCTTTGAGCAAGTTCATGCTGCCGGTGGCATAGCTCGAAATGGCTGCCAAGGGTTGGTTCAACTCATGGCTCAAGAGAGAGGCCATTTCACCCACTGTGGCCAAACGTGCGGTGGCTTGCAAGCGCTCTTGACTGGCTCGCGAAACCTCTTCCACGCGCCGTTGCTCACTGATGTCGAGCACTGCCCCCATCCAACCTGTTTGTTCACCCAACGCATTGATCAGGGGCGCCTCGAAAATCATCACAGCAAAACGCTCGCCGTTTTTGCGCATGAACACCGATTCAGCACCTTCGCGCGGCGGCGCGTTGCCGGCCAAACGCAAAGCTTGGCGCTGGCCGTACTCATCCACCATTTCAGGCGGCCAATAAGGCGCTGGAATGCTTTTGCCGATCAGCTCATGCGATTCAAAACCCACCATTTCGCAAAACGCAGGGTTCACATACGTGATGCGCCCTTGCTTGTCACGCGCACGCAAACCGGTCACGAGTGAGTCTTCCATCGCCTTGCGAAACGCCAAGGCGTCGGCCAAATCCAACTCCACACGTTGACGGCGACGCATATCACGCGCCAGCATGATGAGCACCGTGACCAGCGCCAGCGCCATGGCCATGACGAGTGCGGTCAAGACATTGGGAAATAAATCGGGGGCACCACGCCAGCTGTCCATGCGCAACACCATGGTGTGCCCGGGCAAGTCAATGAGTTGTTTGGCAACGAACACGCGTGAGCCTCGTCGCGCCGTGCCATGCATGGCCAAACGCGTGCCGTCAGATTCAGTGAACGACACCTCTTGGCTGCGCGTGAGCTGCGGGCCCACCATGTTGATCAAAATTTCATTCAAGGCATAGGTGGCCACGGTGTAACCTGTCAGCTCACCTTCGGTGATCACGGGCAAGCACAAATCCATGATTTCTAAGCCCAGACCATCCGACTGCGGCACATACGCGCTAGCGCCATAGCCTGGACCGCTTTGGCGACGCGCGATGCCACAGGCTTGCACCACTTCGGGTTGATTGGTATCGCGCCCGAAACGTTGGAACACAGGCGCACGAAACGGCGTGTCCACACTTTTGATCACGCGCAGATCCGCATCGCGCAACTCCAAGCGCAACCACTCGCGGTGCTCTCGCAACATGACGTGTGCATCTTGCTCCCAGGGCGCAACAGTGCGGTTGGCATATTGCAGCGCTTGCAAACTTTGCACGTTACGGGTCAGCGCGGTGCGTATGTCAGTGACGGCGTCGGATGCATCGCGCTCTAGACGACTCTGAACTTGCCCCACCTCATAACGTCCTGCCAGCCATACCAAGATGCTGAGCATGGTCAGCACAAGTGCGACCAACAGGCCCCACAACACCCATCGACGCACTTGCGGGGCAGGTGTAAACAACATCAGTCCACCTTGGTGACGCGAGGGTCGGACCATGTGCCGTCAATGTGAAATTCGCTTGTGCCTGCACGCACCAAAGGCTTGCTGAGCACCATTTGCGCCAAATAGCTGGTGAGCCCCACCAGCGGGTTGATGGTGGCCACATACAACGAGGCCGTACCCGCATTGATCTCTGGGACCACGACGACCTTGAGGTCTTGGGTTTCACGCACGATGTCAGCTCGGCCTTCTATCAAAGCGCCCGCCACCACGCCTTTCATTTGCAGATTGTTGGTGTAGGCCACCCCTTGGTCCATGCGTACATCGCCACGTACAAAATCAAAGGCGAACCCCTCGCTAAATACATCTCGAAAGTCCAACGTCAAGCGGCGTGGCAAAGCTTGCAAATTCAACACACCCAACAAACGTGCAGCACCAGGTTCGGTTTTAAGAAACTGGCCTTTTTCCACCAGCAACTGCATTTTTCCATCCATGCTGGCGTAGTCCAAAGTGATGGGCGACCCCTGCCAAGACACATCCCCTTCCAAACGACCTTCGCCACCACGGATTGCGTCGGGTGTTCCCAATCGCGCCAGCAGACCACCGCTGTCACGCAAGACCAACGCAAAGTTCAAATGTGTGCGTCGGGTGCGCGGGCCTGTGGTCGCCCAACTGCCCGATGCGTTGAATGTCGCCTCTGGCATCGCCAAGTTCAATTTGTTCAAACGCCATTCACGTACCGAATTAGCACCCGCACGATTGATCGCGTCAATTTCCAAGCGGCCTAGCTTTTTATTGCGCAAGGTCAACTCATTCACCACGATGTCCAAGCTGGGAATGCTGCTGGGCTGATCGGTCAACAAACGTTCGACATCAGGCACAGAGCTGGGTGGGATATTCAGATATGCCAGTCGAACATACAGCTGCGCAGGCACATTGCCATTGGGTGAACGCACCTCGGCTGACCCATTGAGCTCATCTGCACCGATGTTCATGCGCCAGACATCCGCTTGACGGGTGCCCCCGATCACCACCTTGTGGATGAAGCGATCAAAGACTTTGACCTGACCAGCCTGAATGGTTGCAAACGTAGGGATGTAATCTTGCGCATTGTCTGCACTGGCTTCTTGCCCCACAACCGACTTGTTGGACGCCTTGGTTTTCACCAACGTGGTGCCCGTCACTTGAGACATCGCAGCCCCCCACGCATCCAAATCCACGGTTGCGAGTTGCAAATTCAAACTCACAGCGTTGTCGCGCATCGGCACGGCGTCTGGCACCGACTGCCCCACCGCAACGCCACCACGAAGCACGCGCGGACGTGGACCGGTCAAATCACGCATGTAGACGACGGAGACCCATCGATCCAAAGAAACTTTGATTTGGTCTTGCAGCACACGCGCCTTGGGCTGCACAGACTCCGGCGTCAACTGTTGCTCAATGCGCAGAGGCATGGCGGCAGAGGCAACTTTGTTCAATGGCGCTGGCAGACCCAACGCCATACCCTTGAGGTCACTTTGAATCAGCAACTCAGGTTGACCACGGCGAAGACCCAAGGTGGCGGTGTAAGCCGCTTTGCCTGTGGCACGCTGAGCCACACGGGAGACAAAACCGAGTTCGCGCGCTTGTCGCAAGCCCTCGGCCGTCAACTGGCCCTCTATCTTGAGCTGCCAAGGCGATTTGGCTTCATGGGCTGCAAATGACAAACCGCCATCCAACGTGGCTGCGCCACCGAGCAATTCAGCGTGCAAATTTTCTAACTTAAAACCTTGCTCGTTGAAATGCAGTAGGCCTTTGGCATGGGCCAACACAGGCGTGCCAGGAATGACTTGTAAGGCGTTGTCGTCAAAGCGAACACTGCCCTGCACCTTCGATGCATCCAGTTGTTGAATAGGCAAGGTCAAGGCCAATTTGTACGTCGCATCCCCTTTGGCTTGGCTTTTGTTTAACACGCCGCCTGTCAAATCATTGAGTGCTGTTTTGGCCACAGTGTCTAGCACCTGCTGCAAGGGGCCACGTGCTTCACCCGTCACACTCACCACCGTGTGCGCCAAGTTAGGAATATGCGCCTCGACTTTTTGCCATGTCACATCAGGCGCCCCAGCCAGTTGGGTTCGGCCCTTGAAATGCAAAGCACGTCGATCAAACACCAGCTCACCATTGAGTTGGGTCAGCGCTGGCCATGAAGACGCTGGCACACCTTTGGGTTTGTCAGTGACGGGCGGCACATACGCATACTCACCATCCGCCAGTTGCGCCACGATTCGGAACTCACCTTGCTTGGGGTCGTCAAACGGCATGTCATTGAGGTTGCCGCGCAAACGCAGGTTGACACGGCTCGCCTCGCCGGCACGTACGGCATCGCGCACATAGCTGCGCACATCGGCAGGTAAGGTGTTAGGCAAGTAACGGTAAATCTGCGCCAGTTTGGCTCGCTGGATAGAGGCGGTTAAATCCAACACACCCGGCCATCGGGCATCCCCCTCACCGGTTTTCCAGTTACCACTGAACTCACCCGACACATCGTCGCCTACCAAGCGGCCTTGGTTGAATTGCAAGGCCACATCGTCGCCCCTGACTTGCCACGCCAATTGTGCAGAGGCTTCTTGTAACGCCAGACGCGGCTCATCCAAACCCAAAGGTACGGTCACACTACCATGGCTGATGCTGATGCGTGCTTTACCGCCCTTTTGACTCAAGTCAAATTCAAGCTGTGCGCTTTCTAAGCCAGGTAAATTGGCCAATGGACTGTCCGCTTGCGCATCTCTGCGCATGGACAACTGCCTGACTTGACCATGTGCGGTGTAGTTGAGCGCTTGATCAGTTTTCTGCCATGTGGCCTTGAGCTGGTTGACTTGGCCTTGTGGCTGAACACGCGACAGCATGGCGCGTAACGCTTCGGGCAAAGGCAGGCGCTGGCTGATTTGATTCAATGCATCCAAATCCAAACGATCGGCTTGCAATGTGCCTGAAGCGAAGGTGTCGCGCGCCCAACTCACACGCACCACACCACCCGGCCAATGCTCGCCCTCTTGGGTGTCGAACACCAAGTCTTGACTGCTGATTTCGACCTCACCCCCCACCGCTTGAGCACCAATGCGGCCACTCACACGACGCAAGCTCAACGGCAACAAATCAGCACCTAAACGCACATCCACTGCGTCCAAAGACACATCCGATGTGACACCGATCAGTGCCCCTTGCTGCACATCGCTCCACACGCGCACCGCACCGCGTCCCTCTTGCAGGGACAAGCCTTTGTCCATCGGCACCCAATGCCGCAACGCGGCAAGGTCGACATGCGGCAACTCAGCGAACGACTCGCCAGACCAAGTCCCTACATCCCCCGCCGCATGCCAAGGGGCTTGGAAGAACTTGCCTCGCACGGACAAGCGCTGACCCAAGGCCTCAGGGGGCGTCACATCGGCACGCAGCTCATGGCGAAACCATTGATTTTGAATGACGACATCCACGCCTTGCAGCGTCAACACAGGGGCATTCAATTGCAACGCGGCTGCGCGACTTTCATCACGCCAATGCACCACTCCCCCGCGCACCAAAAACTCAGGCTGAGAGAAGAACCAGTCTGCACCGCCACCATCACCCACTGCGCTGATGTCTAAGCCGGCCACCCACACATGCCCTTGTGCATCACGACGAATTTCTAACTCAGGCTGTTCAATGTCGAGCTGCTCAAACTTGCCCCGCAACACCGACAACGGGGAAACGGCCGCCAACACGCGCGGCAAGCGGAGGGCTTCCCGCCCTTGACGGTCGTACAGCTGAATGTCATTGAGTTCAAACCACGGCACCCACCAACCACCTTGCGCACGGATCTGCCCAATGTCGACGCGCAGCCCCAAGGCACGTGTGGCTTGTTGCTGCAGCACCTCACGGTAATCGCCAATTCGCGGCACAATGAAAACGTGTAACACGCCCCAAGCGAATACCACCACCACCCAAGCGAACACCACCCAGCCCAAAGCCCATTGCAGCGCACGTCGCCATCCGTGCTGGGCTTTGTTCAATGGAGACGGCAGATTTTCAGGGGTGGGATTCACAGAGTCAGAAACAGTTTCACGGTACGAGCACTATGACGGGAATTATCCCCTGCCCCATGCAAAACTTGAGTACTTATTCACGCTTCGTGCAGCGTTTACGTCGCCGCTATGCCAAAGAACTGCATTTGCTGCCCGCTGGTGCGCCTGTTTTGGCCACGATGCAGACCTGTTTTGAGGCCCTGCGCCAAACGCACAACTGCGGCGATTCTCTGCGGATGCTGCGTCAATTGGTGATGGAGCGGCTGGTGGTGCTCGACTGTGAACAACATGCAGACCTAGAGACCATCACGCGGGCCGTGACTGAACTGGGCGAGTTCACACTCAATGCGGCATTTCACGAAGCCCAGTCGCAACTTGACAGCAGCTACGGCATGCCCACCACACCCAGTGGCGAACGCGCCACCTTGTGGATCATCGGCATGGGCAAATTTGGCGCACGCGAGCTGAATGTGTCCAGCGACATCGATTTGATTTATGTGTACGACGAAGACGGTGACACCACAGGCCTGCCCGATGGGCGTGGACGCATCAGCAACCATGACTACTTTGCACGCGCCGTCAAACTCATTTACAACTTGATCGGTGACACCACCGAACATGGCTTTGTGTTTCGCATGGACTTGGCTTTGCGTCCCAACGGCAACTCGGGGCCGAGTGTGGTGTCGCGCCAAGCCTTGGAAGAGTATTTCTTGGTGCAGGGCCGCGAATGGGAGCGCTTTGCATGGCTCAAGAGCCGCGTGGTTGCGCCATTCAGCGCCAAAGCCAATGCGTTTGAACTGCGCGACACCGTCTTGCCGTTTGTATTTCGTCGCTATTTGGACTACAGCGTATTTGAGTCACTCCGTGGCTTGCACCAACAAATTCGCAAGCACTCGATCACCCAAAGCGCGGGCCGTCCCGAACGCGCGAATGATGTGAAGCTGTCACGCGGTGGCATTCGTGAAATTGAATTCACCGTGCAGCTGCTGCAAGTGGTGCGCGGCGGCCATTTTCCTGAACTGCGCACACGCCCCACGCTGCAAGCCCTGCAGCGCTTGAGTCAAGCCAACTTGATGCCACCCGCCACAGCCGATGCGCTGGCCAAGGCCTATGTGTTCTTGCGCCAAATCGAACATCGCATTCAATACTTGGATGACCAACAAACCCATGTGCTGCCCACCGGCGACGATGACTTGAACTGGATGGCCCTGACCCTCGGTTTTGGCGATGTGTGCGACTTTTTAAGCCAACTCGATAGTCACCGCGAGCGGGTGGCACAAGAGTTTGACCGCCTTCTGGGCTTGGGCGAAAAAACCCAAAGCACCAGCAACGGCGATTGCAAAGGCTGCACACCCAAAAACGACGATGTCGACTTGGCCTCTTTGCTCCCCGACTTGAACCCACGCTTGCGTGAGCGTGTGACGCATTGGTCTGAACAACCTCGCGTACGTGCCCTGCGCGATGATGGCATGCAACGCTTGCTCAAACTCCTGCAACGCACCAATGCATGGATTGATGATGGCCGAGTCAGCGAAGAAGCTGCGGTGCGCTGGACCGATTGGATAGAGCCGCTGCTGCGCCGTGACAGCTATTTGGCTTTGCTCATTGAGCGCCCGCGTGTGCACGAACAGCTCATGCGCTTACTCGGACTGGCACGCTGGCCTGCCAAGTATTTGCAGCAACACCCCGGCGTGATTGACGAACTGGCCGGCGAAGCCATGCTGGCCGAGCGCTTTATACCTGCTGAATTTGAGCAAGAGCTGGAACGGCGGTTGGCATCCTTGCAATCCACCGGCCAAGCGGATGAAGAGACCTTGCTCAATCTTCTTCGACGTGCACACCACGCTGAGGTGTTTCGCACCTTGGCACGTGATGTAGAGGGGCGCATCACGGTTGAACAAGTGGCAGATGACTTAAGCGCCTTGGCCGACACCGTGTTGAAAATCACCAGCCGATGGGTGTGGCAAAACTTCAAGCAACGCCACCGTGACGAGCCACTCTTTGCCATCCTCGCTTACGGCAAATTGGGCGGCAAAGAATTGGGATATGGCAGCGATTTAGACATTGTGTTTGTCTACGAAGACCCGCACGAACGTGCTGGCGAAATTTACGCCGCCTATGTGCGCAAACTCATCAACTGGCTAACTGTCAAAACAGGTGATGGCGATTTGTATGAAATCGACACCGCTTTGCGCCCCAACGGCAACTCTGGACTTTTGGTGTCCACCTTCGACGCCTATGCAGACTACCAATGCCAACGCGGTGAAAACACGGCATGGACATGGGAACACCAAGCCATGACGCGTGCACGGTTTTGTTTGGGCTACACCGAATTGCAAGCCCGCTTTGATGCTGTGCGTGCCAACGTCATCAACGCCAAACGAGATCAAACATCGCTGCGTCAAGAAATTGTGGCCATGCGCGACAAGCTCCGTGCAGCGCACACGGTCAAAGCTGATTTGTTTGACATCAAACACAGCGCAGGCGGCATGGTCGATGTGGAGTTTGCCGTTCAGTACTTGGTACTGGCCCATGCGCAGCAACATCCATCTTTGCTAGCCAATGTAGGCAATATTGCTTTGTTGCTCAGCGCAGAAAAAGTGGGCTTGTTGCCCGCAGGCGTGGGCGAAGCTGCTGGCAGCGCCTACCGTGAACTTCGCCGCGTGCAACACCGCGCACGTTTGGACGAGCAACCCACACAAGTGCCAGAAGCCGAATTGGAGAAAGAATGCGCCGCAATCAAAGCCTTGTGGCAGGCGGTGTTTGGCTAAGCTTCAGCCTTGGCGGATTTTTTTTACCAACGCGGTGGTCGAGTAACCATCGACAAACGGAATGGCTTGAGCACGTCCACCATAAGCCTCAACCACTTGGGTTTCGGCTAACTTGCGCATGTCGTAGTCACCGCCCTTGACCAAAATGTCGGGACGCAACTCGGTAATGAGTTCAAGTGGTGTGTCCTCGTCAAACCACGTCACCAAACTCACCGACTCCAAAGCTGCCATCAGCGCAGCACGGTCGAGTTCGTTGTTCAAGGGGCGATCTGGGCCTTTGCCCAAACGACGTGCAGATGCATCGCTGTTCAAAGCCACCACCAAACTGCCACCCAAGCTACGCGCCTGCGCCAAGTACGACGCATGGCCACGATGCAACACATCAAACACACCATTGGTGAACACCACGGGTCCGTTGGTGCGCAAGGCCGCTACACGCGCCACAGCGTCTTGGCGTGAAGCCAACTTGGATAAAAAAATAGGCGAAAGCGAAGTGGTGTCGGTCATGGTGAGCCAATTCTAGGCGGCACCACAACAAACATCTGCGAGCTTATGACCAGCCACCGGCCTTGTTTTCAGATTTGATTTTTTGACGACGCCAATGCTCGACAGCGTTAGCAATCGCGTTCAGATCGTGCATCACCAACACACGCTCTATTTGACGGCGACGCAAGGCAGGGGCAGCGCCACCCACCCACACGTCCACAGAATCAGGCAGCAACAGGTTCAACTCTGTCAAACCATCCACCACATGGTTTGGGTTCATATTGAGGCTGAAACTCAGAGCCACCACATCCGCTTCGTGCGCAATCGCTGCTTGCGCAATGTCACGAACAGGGGTTTGGGTACCCAGCGACACGCAGCGACACCCTTGCAAGGTCAACAAGCACTCCACCATCAACAAGCCCAAACCATGGGCCTCTTGCGGGAACGTGGTCAACAAAACGGCAGGCTCACCACCGCCCTCGGGTTTGGGGATCGACACAATGGCTTGACGCATCAACGCGCCCACACACTCGGTGTAAAGATGTTCTTCATGCACGGCCAAGTCGCCACGCGCCCAAGCATCGCCCACCATGGCCGTCAGGGGGGCCACCACATCGGTCACGAACTGCTGCAAACCCTCTTTAGACAAGTTCTTGAGCAACTCGCGACGAATGCCCTCATGGTCTTGCCGTTGCAACATGCCAATGTAGGCCAGCAAATCCTCGCGCGCCGGAGCCGCCACAGCGGTCTGTCCGGCTTGAAGTGTGGCCTCGCCACGGCTCAGATGCTGCAAGGCATCGATGCTCAAGGCCACGATTCGACCAGGTCGATGCCCTTGATCCATCAAACGCTTGATGACTCTTAGCTTCTCCACCTGCGCCATGGGGTAGATTCGCTCGTCATTCGCATCACGCCCTGGCGTAGGAAAGCCATAGCGGCGCTCCCACACGCGCAAGGTGTCTTTGCCGATACCGGTATCGCGCTCCACAGCAGCGATAGAAAGCGTCATCTGTGAATGGTCATCACGTGAGTTCATGAATCGAAATCCCCTGTCAGAAAACATGGAGAATGCATCTGTCCTAGACAAAAATGCAATACTAAGCCATGATTGTCCACGATTAAAGAAGGGCCATGTTGTGATTTTTCGTTTTCTTTCTATTGGGGCTTGCCTGCTTTTGAGCAGTACCGTTGCACAAAGCGCACAGGATGCGCCACCCAGCGCCGCAGCATGCCCAAAAATACTGCAACACACGGTGGCTCGCCTGCAAGACGAAAAACCACAAAACCTGTGCCAATATGCCGGCCAAGTTGTGGTGGTGGTCAACACAGCCAGCTTTTGCGGCTTCACCTCACAGTACAAAGGTTTAGAGACGCTCTACGCCAAATACAAAGACCGTGGCTTGGTGGTGCTGGGTTTTCCGAGCAACGACTTTTCGCAAGAACCTGAGAGCAACGCCAAGATCGCTGACTTTTGCGAAAACACCTTTGGTGTGAAGTTCCCCATGTTCGTGAAAACCACGGTCAAAGGTTCGGGTGCATTGCCCTTGTACAAGCAGTTGACAGAGCAGACCAGCACTACACCCAAATGGAACTTTTACAAATACGTCATCAGCCGTGATGGCAAAGACATCAAGAGCTTCAGCAGCATGACAGGGCCACAAGACAAAAGTTTTGTGCAAGAAATTGAGAAGCAATTGGCCATGAAAGGTCCCACCTCATGAAGCCACGTATCGCCATTGTTGGCTCAGGCATCTCAGGCCTATCCGCTGCACACCATTTGCATGGCAAAGCCGACATCACGTTGTTTGAGGCCGGTGACTATTTTGGCGGTCACACGCATACTGTGGATGTGACCCTGCCTACCCCCACAGGCACCCAAACACATGGCGTCGACACCGGCTTTTTGGTCTACAACGAACGGACGTATCCCGGACTGATTGCTCTGTTCAAAGAGTTGGACGTCAGCACCGTCAAATCGGACATGTCGTTCTCGGTGCAAGTGCCACACAAAAATGGCCAAGGCGCTTTGGAGTGGAATGGCGCCAATCTCAACACCGTGTTTGCACAGAGAAGCAATGTTTTCAAGCCCAGTTTCTTGAAGATGTTGCGCGATGTGATTCGTTTCAACACCTTGGCCACCGAATTGGCTGAGCGCAACCAAGACCACGAACTCGCTCAACCCTTGAGCGGCTTCTTGTTCTCGCACAAATTCAGCGATGCGTTTCGCGATTGGTATCTGCTGCCCATGCTGGGTTGCATTTGGAGTTGCCCCACCGACCAAATGTTGAAATTCCCTGTGGCCACCATGATTCGCTTTTGCCACAACCACGGCCTGATTCAAGTGAACAACCGACCTCAGTGGTACACCGTGGCAGGCGGTGCGCGCCACTATGTTGAAAAAATTGTGGCGCGGATACCCGACAAGCGCCTCAACACCCCCGTGCTCAACATTGAACGCGACGCCCACAGCGTGAGCTTGCAAACACACCAAGGCACTGAACGCTTTGACAAAGTCATCTTGGCCTGTCACGCCGATCAATCGCTGGCGATGCTGGCCGAGCCAACAGCCGAAGAACAAGCGACGCTGAGTGCCATTCACTACCACCCCAACCACGCCATGCTGCACACCGATACCTCTGTCATGCCCAAAAAGAAATTAGCATGGGCAGCTTGGAACTACGAACGTGCGGCGCACGACAGCACCGAGTCCACCCGCGTGTGCTTGCACTACTGGCTCAATTTGTTGCAACCGCTGCCATTCAATCAAGACGTGATCGTGTCGCTCAATCCCGTGCGCGAGATTGACCCCGCACACGTGATTGGCGAATACGAATATGCCCACCCCGTGTTTGACCTGCCCGCCATCCAAGCGCAAGGCCAGATGCCACAGCTGCAAGGCCAGCAACACACATGGTTTGCCGGTGCATGGATGGGCTATGGCTTTCATGAAGACGGCTTCAAAGCTGGGCGCGAGGCCGCACATAGCTTGCTCAAGCGTTAGATCCCTCCACCCCCATGACGCACGCAGCCACATCTGAAGTCACCCAGCAACCAGCGCAAGCCATGATTGGCTTTGGCCAAGTGCGCCACACGCGTTTACGTCCTACACGACACGCCTTTGCCTACAGCACTTTCTTTTTGATGCTGCCCATGCGCACGTTGCAACGCACGGCCGACACAGCGCTGCCCATCAACCGTGCAGGAGCAATCAGCTTTCACGAGGCCGACCATGGCGATGGCCGAGATGCTGATGCCGGTGGTGCATTGGCATGGCTGGATGAATTGCTGCACAGCGAAGGCATTCATGACGCCACAGGTGAAGCTTGGCTGCACTGCTACCCACGTGTACTCGGCTACACCTTCAAGCCTGTGAGCTTTTGGTATTGCCACGCGGCAGACAATAGTTTGCGCGCCATCGTGGTGGAGGTGAACAACACCTTTGGCGAACGGCATTGCTATTTACTCGATCGCCCGACATACGGTGTGGAGCAACATGCCAGCAAAGTGTTTCATGTGTCCCCATTTTGCGAGGTGCGAGGCAGCTACCGTTTTCGCTTCATGCGCACCGCAGACCGCACGGTCGCTCGCGTCGACCACGACGATGGCGACGGTCCCCTGATTGAAACCAGCGTGAGCGGCCAACTCGAGCCCATCACCTCCGCCCAGCTTCGTCACGCCTTGTGGGGCTACCCACTGATGACACTGATGGTGATGGCACGCATCCACTGGCAAGCGCTCAAGCTGTGGCTCAAACGTGTGCCGTTTTTCACCAAACCCACACCACCACAAGATTTTGTGACCCGTTGAACCTGAGAGAAGTACAGCCATGAACACCACCACGACCTCGGCCCCCGTCATCTCCTCCACCCAAACCATGCCTGCTGTTGCGCGACGCGTGGTCGGATTGCTGCAACGCTTGCAACATGGCACGCTGCATGTGCAATGGCCCGATGGGCGCGTGGAGCAGTTTGGCTCTTCTAACGGTGAAGGACTCAATGCCACCTTGCATTTGCACAGCTATGCGCCGCTGACACAGGCCATGAAGTCGGGCGACATTGGCTTTGCAGAAAGCTACATCGCTGGCGAGTGGACCACCAACAACTTAGCCGAGTTGCTACATCTCTTGGTGGCCAACCGCCGCGACATGGAAGAGTTGATTTACGGTAATTGGCTCGGTCGTTTGTTTTATCGCGTGCGCCACTTGTTACACCGCAACACCCGCAGCAACAGCAAGAAAAACATTCACGCCCACTACGACTTAGGCAACGCGTTTTATGAGTTGTGGCTCGACCCCACGATGAATTATTCATCCGCTTGGTTTGACAACGACCGCAGCCAACCCATGGCCCAAGCTCAAACGGCCAAAGTACGTCGCGCCCTGCGCATGGTGGACGCCAAAGCAGGCGATCGCATTTTGGAAATCGGGTGTGGCTGGGGCGCTTTGGCTGAACTGGGCGGCCAAGAGTTTGGCGCACGCATGCATGGCGTCACCCTCAGCCACGAACAGCTCGCCTATGCCAATGCACGTATGCAACGCTTGGGTCTGTCCAACACCAGCGACTTGCGTTTACAAGATTACCGTGACATCAACGACGGCCCCTACGATGCGATTTGTTCCATCGAAATGCTCGAAGCCGTCGGGCAAGAATACTGGCCCACGTATTTTGAGAGCGTGGCGCGCTTGCTCAAATCGGGCGGCAAAGCCTGTGTGCAAACCATCACCATCGACGACAGCTTATTTGACCGCTATGTGAAGAGCACCGACTTCATTCAGCAATACATCTTCCCCGGCGGTTGTTTGCCTTGCCCGCGCGAGTTCCGTGCGCACGCCGAACGCGCCGGTCTGAAGGTGATTGACGAGTTGGCTTTTGGCTTGGACTACGCCGAGACTTTGCGTCGCTGGCGTCACCAATTCATGGCCGACAAAGCCCAAGTGTTGCAACTCGGTTTTGACGAACGCTTCATGCGCATTTGGGAGTTCTACCTTGCTTATTGCGAAGCCGCCTTTGAACAGCACAACACCGATGTGATGCAGTTCACCTTGGTCAAACCATGACCTCAGCACGCGCAGCATTCGTCCAAACCGTGCGTGCGGCGCTGGCTTGCTGTGCTATTGGCCTCACAACGGCAGCACATGCCAACCTGCAAGACACCCCTAAGCCAAGCGCAACTGCGAGTGCAAGCGCGGCATCAGACTCTGTGCGTGCCGCCTTGCGCGGCACACCGCGGCTCGTTGGACAACACCGCTTTACCTACTGGGGCTTTGAGGTGTACGACGCCAGCCTATGGAGCAGCAACGCATTTGTGCCAGAAGCTTGGGCCAAGCAGCGCTTGGTACTCGAACTACGTTACTTGCGCGACTTCAACGGTGCAGATATTGCGCAACGCTCGATCGACGAAATACATGGCCAACGCGCCTTGACGACCGCCCAAAAGCAAATTTGGTTGGCTGCGCTTGAGCGCCTCATTCCGAACGTGCGCAAAGGTGAGCGCCTGAGCGGTGTCTATTCGCCCGACAAAGGCATGCAACTTTTGCATCAAGACCGCTTGGTGGGAGAAGTGGCGGACATCGAGTTGGCCCAACGCTTTTTTGGCATATGGCTAGCCCCTGAAACATCGCAGCGCCAGCTTCGTCAGCAACTGCTGGCGGGCGCGCAACCATGAAGCCCTCCACGCCCACCTTGTCGGCGCTCAGCGCCATGGCCCTGCCTCTGGCCTTTGTGAGCTTGCCTTTGTACGCTTTGCTACCCAACCGCTACGCCGCGCAACTGGGTGTGTCTTTGGCCAGCATCGGCGCTTTACTCTTGGCCGTGCGCGCCTTGGACGCCGTGCTCGACCCATGGTTGGGCCAGCAGTGTGACCGCTGGTTTGCGCGTGGCACGGCGCATGTGTGCCGTGTGAGTCTGGCACTCAGCTTGGCACTGACGATCGGCTTTGCCGGCTTGTGGATGCCCGATGTGTGGCTGGCCTTGATGGGGTTCAGGCCCACACCCAACGCAGTGTTGTGGGCCGCCGCCCCGTGCTTGGTGCTGGCATATTTAGCCGCCACCGCTTTGAATTTGACACTACAAACTTGGGGCACACGCTTAGGTGGCAACGCCGTGCAGCGCAGCCGCATCACCGCGTGGCGCGAGGGTTTGGGTCTTGCCGGTGTGGTGTTGGCCAGCGTGCTGCCATCGGCACTTGAAGCACACGGGCTGGTGAGTGTGTTTGCTGTCTTCATCGCGATCGCTTGGTGGCTGTGGACGCGCACGGCAAGCGCTGCAGATGCACCTCTTGCGGCCAACACCGCTGATACCCATCCCATACTCGCTCACGCAAAGAGTGGCTTATGGCTGGGCCCCTTGCACCAAAACCAATTCCGCGCTTTGCTACAAGTGTTTTTGCTCAACGGCATTGCCAGCGCCATCCCCGCCACTTTGGTGATGTTCTTCATCCAAGACGTGTTGCAAGCGCCTGCAGGTGCTGAAGCGTTCTACTTGGGCGCGTATTTTTTGGCTGCCGCAGCATCATTGCCTCTGTGGCTGCGCGTGGTGCGGCACATAGGCTTATCTCGCGCTTGGTTGCTGGGGCAAGCGCTGAGCGTGGCCGTGTTCATGTGGGCGGTCAATTTGGGGGCAGGCGACGTTTGGGGCTTTGCCGTCATTTGCTTACTTTCAGGCGCTGCATTAGGAGCCGACTTGGTGGTGCCCGGCGCACTGCTGACCGGTGTGATTCAGCGCAGCGGCGACAGCGGTCAAGCCGAAGGCGCTTACCTGGGCTGGTGGCAAGTGGCCACCAAACTCAACTTGGCCTTGGCTGCTGGTTTGGCATTGCCGCTGCTGCACGTGTTTGGCTACAGCGCGGGCACGCGCAGTGCCGATGGCTTGTGGGCCTTGAGCGTGGCCTATGGCGTGTTACCTTGCGTGCTCAAGCTCTTGGCCATGTGGCGCTTATGGGCAGCACGCGTTGAACTTTGGGAGACCTCACATGGTGAATAGACGACACCTCTTAAGCCGCAGCGCCGCAGGCGTGGCAGCTTTGACTGCCGTGGGCTTGACCGGCTGTGCCAGTCACTCGATTGATGACTACACAGCCGACAAGCCCACGCTCGATTTGCGCAGCTACTTCAACGGCAAAGTGGATGCGTGGGGCATCTTCACCGACCGACAGGGCAAAGTGGTGAAACGATTCACCGTCGACATGACCTGCACTTGGCAGGGTGAAGAAGGCGTGCTGGATGAAAGCTTTGTGTATTCCGACGGCACACAGGAGCGTCGCATTTGGAAACTCACCCATTTGGGTAACGGCCGCTACCAAGGCACCGCTGGTGACGTGGTGGGCACAGCCAGCGGCCAAACACGCGGCAACGCGTTTCGTTGGGGCTACACCTTGGCATTGCCCGTCGACGGACGCGTACTGCATGTGAACATGGACGATTGGATGTATTTGATGAACGACCGCGTCATGCTCAACAAAGCTCGCATGAGCAAGTGGGGTGTGCACTTGGGCGACGTCACTTTGTCTTTCACACGCCGAGGTTGACATGCCTTTACTCACCCCCCTGAACACCCCCATCACAAACTGGCAAGGCCGCAGCGTATGGCTGATTGGCGCCTCCAGTGGCATTGGCTTGGCCACCGCCAAAGCATTGCATGCCGCAGGTGCGCGTGTGGTGGTGTCCGCACGCAATGCCGAGTTGCTACAACAATTTGTTGATGCACACCCCGGTGCACAGGCAGTGGTGCTTGATGTGGCCGACGCTGCCGCCATTGCCACGGCGGCTCGCTATGTGCAAACGCAACAAGGCTTAGATGTGGTCATGTACTGTGCGGGCTATTACCAAGCCATGCGCGCGCCGACCTATTCACTGCCCGAGATGCTGCGCCACCTCGACATCAACTACACCGGTGCACTGCGTGTGTTGGATGCTGTGTTGCCCGACATGCTGCCCCAACAGCGCGGCCACATCAGCTTCATTTCAAGCGTGGCAGGCTTTCGTGGTTTGCCAAAAAGCTTGGCCTATGGCCCGACCAAAGCCGCACTCATCAACCTGGCCGAAGCCTTGTATTACGACGTGTCACCCCACGGCATTGGCGTGAGCCTGATCGACCCTGGCTTTGTAGCAACACCTCTGGTGGCCAACAATGAGTTCCCCATGCCCGCGCTCATCACACCCGAGAAGGCAGCGGCCGAAATTTTGAACGGTTGGCGCAAAGGACAATTTCACATCCACTTCCCCAAGCGTTTCACACGCATGTTGCTCTTGCTGCGCTTGCTGCCCTATCGCTGGTACTTCGCTTTGGTGCGACGTGGCACGGGCATGTAAAGGCTAATCATGTCGCTTCACATCACCTCCCCTGACACCCCTGAAGCCGCGCTGCAACGCGTGGTGCATTTTTTTGAACATTTGCAACCCAGCGATGTGGCGCAAATTGCACAGCTTTACACGGCAGACGCACAATTCAAAGACCCCTTCAATGAAGTGCAAGGCATCCCAGCCATCGAACGGATTTTTGACCATATGTTTGTGGCGCTCCATTCACCGCGCTTTGTCATCACCCAACGCGTGCAAAACGACACGCAATGTTTTGTCACGTGGGATTTCTTCTTCTCTGTGCCGCGCATGGGCCAGGGTGCCACCCAAACCATTCGTGGTGCCACCCACTTTGTGTTGCGCAAAGAAGCTGACACTTGGCGCGTCGCCGTACACCGCGACTATTGGGACGCTGCCGAAGAGTTGTATGAAAAGTTACCGGTGGTGGGCGGCATCATGCGTTGGCTCAAGAAGCGGGCCAACAATTGAACCACCCAAGAAAAAGCCCTTCAACGAAGGGCTTTTTGCATTCAAACCTGTATCAGGTCGGCAAGGTGTCTTTGAAGCTTTGGCGCTGTGACAAGCGCTCATACAGCGCCCCCAAATTCGGATGCTGACCACGCCAGTCAATTTGCGGAAAGCGGAAATCCAAATAACCCACCGCCACACCCACTGCGATATCGGCCAAACTCAAGTGAATGCCCACGCAATTGCTACGCTCGGCCAAGGCACGATCCATCGCGGCCAAGCTATCGTCAATCTTTTTAAGTTGACGATCAATCCACGCTTGGCAGCGTTCACCTTCTTTGCGGCCAGGCCAAGTCGCTTCTAGGCGAGCCAAGATGGCAGCATCGAGCAAGCCGTCTGACAAGGCTTCCCACGTTTTCACTTCTGCGCGTTCGCGGCCTGCACCAGGAATGAGCTTGCCCACGGGTGAAAGGGTGTCCACGTATTCAACAATCACGCGCGAATCAAACAAAGCTTCGCCACCTTCCATGATCAGGCAAGGCACTTTACCCAAAGGGTTGGATGCAGCGATTTGCGTATCTGCTGACCACACATCGTCCTGCACAAACGCGTAGTCCAGTTTTTTCTCAGCCATGACAATGCGCACTTTGCGTACATAAGGGCTGGTGATAGAGCCAATCAGTTTCATATGTCTTCACTTGTTTTCTGAAGTGTCATTTTATCTGGGCGTGCGTATACATGTCATTGGAGGGGCTCCCCTAAAATTGCAGGATGAGCAATACACACCACACCTCCCAAGCCATTTCCCAAGTGACCGCCCTCTCCCCTTTGGATGGCCGCTATGCAGGCAAAGTTTCCGCGTTGCGCCCCTTGATGAGCGAGCAAGGCTATATGCACCGCCGTGTGCAAGTGGAAATCGCGTGGTTCATTGCCTTGAGCGATGCCGGTTTTGCCGAGTTCAATCCCTTGAGCGCCGCTTCGCGTGATTATTTGATCAGTTTGGTGACCCACTTCAGCACGGAAGACGCACTGGCCATCAAGGACGAAGAAAAAGTCACCAACCACGACGTGAAAGCCGTGGAGTATTGGATTAAGAAAAAATTCAAAGGCCACCCCTAACTGGAAGCTGCGGCCGAGTTTGTTCACTTTGCTTGCACCAGCGAAGACATCAACAACACCAGCCACGCGCTGCAAATTCAAGCGGGCCGCGACCAAGTGATCTTGCCCGCCATCGACGGCATGATCGCCAAACTGCGCGACATGGCCCACGCCTACGCCGATGTGCCCATGCTCAGCCGCACCCATGGCCAAACCGCCAGCCCCACCACGGTGGGCAAAGAGATTGCCAACATCGTCGTGCGCCTGCGGCAAACCCGTGAGCGCATGGCCAACGTGAAGATCATGGCCAAGATGAATGGCGCCGTGGGTAACTACAACGCCCACCTGTCTGCTTGGCCCGACTTCGATTGGGAAGCCTTCAGCCGCAAAGTGGTTGAAACACCGGCGCCAGTGGGCTTGGGTCTGACTTTCCAACCGTACAGCATCCAAATCGAACACCACGACTATATGGCCGAGTTGTTCGACGCCGTGGCACGCACCAACACCATCCTCATTGACTGGGCACGTGACGTGTGGGGCTATGTGTCATTGGGGTATTTCAAGCAAAAGCTGAAAGACGGTGAAATTGGTTCGTCCACCATGCCGCACAAAGTGAACCCGATTGATTTTGAAAACGCCGAAGGCAATTTAGGCTTGGCTAATGCCATGCTCAAGCACCTGAGCGAGAGGTTGCCCATCAGTCGCTGGCAACGCGACTTGACCGACTCTACCGTGCTGCGCAACATCGGTGTGGCGCTGGGCTACACCGCCTTGGCCTACCAATCGATGATGGTCGGCTTGAACAAACTTGAACTCAACGAAGAAGCCTTGGCCGCCGACCTCGATGGAGCTTGGGAAGTGCTGGCAGAGCCCATTCAAACCGTGATGCGTCGCTACGCTGTGCAAGGCGCTTACGAACACCTCAAAGAAGCCACACGCGGCAAAGTGGTGCGCCCTGAAGACATGCACAAAGTCATCCAAGCATTGGACATTCCACCGTCGGAAAAAGACCGCTTGCTGGCCATGACGCCTGCGAGCTATGTAGGCAAAGCGGCTGAACTGGCGCGTCGCGTTTAATTCGCATGGCTCTCAAATCCACCATCTTCAAGGCGAACGTCCAAATCGCCGACATTGACCACGGCTACTACGCCGACCACGCGCTCACCTTGGCGCGCCACCCCAGTGAAACCGACGAGCGCATGATGGTGCGTTTGGTTGCGCTTTCACTGCAAGCACATCAACTGCAAGACCTGTGCGGTGGTGATGCCACCCTCAGCTTTGGCGCTGGACTGTCTGACCCCGATGAACCCGATGTGATGCTCATCGACTTCACCGGCCGCAAACGTCTGTGGATTGAAGTGGGTCAGCCCGAAGAAAAACCACTCCTCAAAGCGTGCAGCAAAGCCGATGCCGTGGTGCTGTATGTGTTTTCCAGCTCAGGCGAGGTGTGGTGGAAGACCATGCAAAACAAACTCATCAAGCCTACGGCATTGGAGGTTTGGCGCATTCCCAGCAGCGCATCACAAGCGTTGGCGCAACTCGCCGAGCGCAGCATGCAGCTGCAAGCCACGATCCAAGAGGGCGCGTTGATGCTGAGCAATGGTTCACACACCGTCACGATTGAGTGCGAGCGCTGGAAATAAGCTCAACGCACACCCAGACAAAGCGCACTTAAGGTGCGCTTTTTTCTTGCGCGTCTTGTGGAACCTCTCCCACATCAACTGACGCACAAGCCAACGCACGTTCTGCATATTTGTTAAAGCGCCACGACGTGCCAATCATGGTGATGCGCCGCCACGTGCTGCGCTTCTCACCGGGAGACATTTCTGGCCAAAACTGCACTTCTTCAAACGTGCGCCCACAGCCTTTGCACTCTTCGTCACCTTGGCTGGTCGAGCAAATGGCAATGCATGGCGCATCGGGTGTGGTGTTGTACCAACCCAGCCATGCTTCATAGGCTTTTTTAGGAAAACCTTTTTCAGCCGCTTCTTCGTGGTGGTAATAAATCATCAAGGCATACACCTCCGCTAGCGCACGAATTTCGGGTGCAAGTGTGACGCCATCGGGCGAAGGCTTTTGTTCGCGCCAATAGTTAATGGCAGCTTCTATGTCAGTGATGTGAATGCCAGCCATCGCGTTAGAGTCTGTTACCTAAAAAGCAGGGTGAAAGTCGGGGTGTGGATGATAGCGGCAATGCTATGCTGATCGCGCAATGAAACTACTTTTAACTTGGGTACTGCATGCCACGGCCTTGATGGCTTTGGCC
>JACCDV010487561.1_pt1 | contig 36240 bp, 33 predicted proteins | sample 7446131 | NCBI WGS metagenome assembly JACCDV01 (sample SAMN15323448, study PRJNA562643) | freshwater metagenome | isolation source: river surface water | place: USA:Blue River Watershed | collected 2017-08-17
TATTATTTTCATCAATAAATGATATTAAATAAGTTAATACTTGGCGACAAATATGTTCATCAATACCCATTTTAGATTTAATTGAATTCATTTTTAATTCTTAATATAAATTTATTTTTTAATCAATTTTTTTAATTATATAAATAATAAATTTATATCTTTAATATAAATTGCAATAAACTTATAATTGCTATATAATTGGTTGCCGATCCGTCAACAACTGATATAAAATTAATAGCATAGTAATAAATAGTTCTATTTGGTGATCGACCACTAAATAGAACTATGCATATTATCAAATAATAACTTTATTTAATTAAAAAAAATACATATTGTATTTGTAATAACATTGCTGCAATGAAGTTTATGTTGCGTACCTAAGAGTTGCACTGCCATCTGAGACAAGTAAGAAATTGATTGCAACAGCGTTAACAACTAGTTCAGCAGTAAAGCTGGAAGTAATGTACGTAGAGTCATATTGAATGTAGAACTCACGAGCGCGAGAAAGATTGATATGACCCGATGGTTGGTACGTACCGGGATAAAGATTAAACGCAATCATATATAAACCCGGATCCTCAGGCGTGCTAATATTCCAACCACCATATTGGTAAGGAATGTAACTATTAAAGAATTTAGCAGGGATATTATTGTAAAGTGGCACACCGTGCGCAGTAACCGAAAGACGAGTGACATGTCCATCTTGAGTGGAAAGTACATAACCAGCAGCAGCACCAGTAACAAAAGCAGCATCCGCAGCAAGAACCGATGTGGTTGTTACAACACCGAATTTATGCCAGTCAGACATGTTAGCATCAATAGAAGATACTTGCGAACCAACAGTAGTTAAAGTACTGTTAGAAGTGGTATTAGCAGTTGGACGAACACCAACATACATAGTTTCAACAGGCCATTTAAGTTGCTGTAACAGAATGTTATCCGAAGATTTGTTAACATTCGTAATTTGGCGACGATGTACACGAATAAGAGTAAAACCAATACGAGCAATAAAGATATCATGAATATCAGGTTGAACGAAAATATTATTAATGTAAAGATCAAAGTTAGTAAACGTTGGAGTAGTAACAGTAGGAGCAGAAAGTCCAGAAGTAGAAAGAGCACCTGGATTAATAATAGCACGTAAAAGTTGAGCAGGAGTAGCTAAATCAATGTTAATAAAACGTTGACCATATGGAATAGCAACAGAAGGGATAGCAAGACGAGGATCAGTGTTAAACCAGAAGAGAAGAGGAATTAACATTTCAAGTTCATTGTGAACTTTTTTATAAGTTTGATGACCGTTGTAGTAACGGAAAGAAGCACGAGCTCCTTTAGGAGCAGTTGGAGCAGTAGTATCATCATGGTATTTGTACATAGCTTCAACAGGAAGTTCTTGTCCCATATTTTTAAACCATCCGTGTTTTTTAGAAGCAGATAAACTAAATTGACGATGCATGTTATAAGTATCAGGATAATATTCATCTAGAGGATTACCATTAACATCAAACGAAACTTTTTGGAAAAGACGTTCACCTGGGAAATCACACCAACGGTATAACGCACAATCAACAGTAGCATTCGAAGCGGTACCAGCAAAAGAAGCAGTAGGAGACGAAAGTTTTACATGAACAACCATATCACTAAAGAAATCACCAAACTGTGGGATGGAAAATTGAACTTTAGATCCGAGGGTTGGATTATTAGCAGTTACTTTATTATATTCATAACCAATAGCAGCGAATGGTTTGAAATGAGCATTCATAAATAAGATATGAGTACGTTCAATATCAGAAAGAGTTGGATTAGGATTTTCCATATTCTTACGAGCTTCACGTACTTCAGCTAGGCGTTGAGACAAAAGCTCAGTAGCCATTAACATTTTATCTTGCTTACCATCATTGGTAATAAGTGAGAAGATGCCACCAGTACTCATTTTGTTATTAACTTGAATATGCCAATTAAATTAATTTGCTAAATTGCAAATTTTAATTTGTTCAGCTTAACTGCTTTATTATATGTTTTATATATATTATTAATAATATTTTTGAAGGAAAAAAAAATAAATAAATATCATTAATTTATGGGTATGTATCAATTGTAACTAAAATTACTATTCTAATACAAATTTATATCTATGAATAGAACAACATTCAATCGTACATTGACAATCATAAAACATATAATATAGTTGATTATTATCATCATCCGGACTATTAATTAATTCATTAATAAAATTTAATAAAATTGGTAATCTTTTATTTAAAGAAGTTTCTTTATTATTATATTTATCTGGGTTAAATCTAATAATTGCAGTTTTAGTATTAAATGATTTATAAACTGCTTTCATACGTTCAAATTCTTCTTCATTAGTATATCTTCCATGTTGGTTTTCATCAACTTCAATAATAATATTTATTAAATCAGATTTAATTACAAAATCAGGACGATATCTTTTACTAATATTTTTATATTCAAGTTTAATTTGTTTATTATAATCAAATTCAATGTTATTCAAACTATCTTTAAATTCAAATAAAATACTTATATACTCGGTATATTTACACTTTTATATACTGATGTAATAAAAAAATCAATTTTAATTAAAGAATTTATATATATATAAATATTACACAATGTTTCATATTATCGATAATATTTATCTAAGTAATCTTCGAGATGCAGAAAACTATCAATTAATTAATGATAATAATATTAAAATAGTAATTAGATTATCTGAAGATGAAAATAAATCTCCATATATGAATAATATAGAATTTTATAATTTTGAAATTGAAGATAATTTGTTATATAAAAAAGAATTAATAGATATTAGTGAAATCGTTTATCAACTTATTGAAGATAATAAAGATAAAAATATTTTAATTCATTGCAATGAAGGACAATCTCGAAGTGTATCAGTAATTATTTACTATTTAATTAGAAAATATGAATATGATTATTTTAAAAGTTATGATTTAATTAAAAATATTAAAGTAGATGCTAAACCTAATATGGCATTTCAAAAAGTATTAATGAGTTATTCAGATTATATTTTAGGTATATAAATATATTAATCATAGTATATATTAAAAGATGACAACACGAATTGATATAAAAGAATATATAGATGATTTAAATAATATAGATTATTTTATAAGATTTAAAAAAATAAAAAAATACGAAAGAAAAATATATTTAAAAAAATCTATTTTACAATTATTTGTAGTAACTTTATTTTTATTCTATGCAATAATTTTAGCATTTTATCAATTATATATTGATACAATTTATAAACTAACACTTACATTATTTACTTTATTAGTATTAGTAATTTTATATAATATGTTATTATTTGGATATATATATCCAAAACTTAGTCAAATAGAATTAGAAAAAAATATATTAAAAGCAGAAAAACATGAAATTGATATATTATATCCAGATCAGAGGATAAATTTTAATTTACTTAATAATAATAAATTTGAATTCTAAACAGTATAAAAGAGATTATTGATTGCTATAATTGATTCTATAGGAACAGCAATAATCTTAGATATAGTTGAAACTATATCATCATAATTAAAAATTTGAATATCTAAATTTTCAATAATGTTATAAATACAATTGATAATATCTGTATTTTTTTTATTAAATTTAATTCTTAATTTTAAATTTATAAGAATATTATTTTTAGAAATAAATGGCATAGTTGGATTTAACAATAATAAATTAGAAATAAGAATAATATCATCTATAACACTATTTGAAATATCAATAAGATTTAAACATGAATATCTATAATATATACATTTTCTATAATGTATTTGCAATCCTTCTTCATTATTGAATCTAAAATCACACTTGTAGCATTTAATATTAGACATAATTTATACTATATAACATAAAAAATCAATTATTTTTAATAACTTAAAGAATATTTAAATATGTATATAAATAAATTACTATAATTTAAGATAAAATATTATTATTTACATGTTTATAAAAATAATTGATTTTTCGATTACTATATAATATACGTCACACAGCAATCATGAAGGTTGCCAACTCAATGAAGGTTTTCCGCTATGACATGTTGAGTGATGAGGATGTTCACCAGTGGAGATTTGACACCTACCAGAACCTGGGAGTGCAGAAGAACTACAGCTTGAGGGACATCAGATTGCTGAATGCTCAGTTTCCAACTGAGCAGACTGTGATCTCAACTATGATGAAGGAGAAGGAAAACCAGGGCTACAAGGTGGTGTACATGGGGTTTGATTCATCAACCGTGTGTGACATTGACGTGCTTGGAAGCATTTCGCGCCTTAAATGTGATTTGCAGAACATGTACGGAGAGCCCATCTATCTGGTGTTTGTGGATACTTACATCAGCTTGGTGGAGAACAAGTACAAGCTCGCCAACATCGAGAAGTACAAGTGGGTAAAGCCAGAGCTGTTGGAGAAGTACGTGGAGTTTGTAGAGGGCAACTCAACGGGGGAGTACGACGGTACTTACGGGATTGATTTCATCTACAAGGTGGATTTCTTGACTGCGAGTAAGGCGTTGGTGTATGAGGAGTCGATTCCCATCAATCCGAGAAGCGGGGTGCGTGAGAAGAACGAGTGGAATGACAATGCGCAGATTGGGCTGTTGAGTCAGTTCAGGCAGAGTTATGGAGACTTGTGTGTGATGTTGTCCAATGATAAGGGGTTGCTGTGGAAGTGCAAACAAATCGGAGTGTTGTCGTGCAAGATGCAGATTACCAAGGCGCAGAAGACGATCACGACCTGGGGGTAAAGCAAGAGGAGACGAGAGGAAGAGAAAAGTAAAAAAAATATATAATGTGAGTTTATGTATATTTTGTTTTTTTATTTCTAATTAATTTCTAATTTATTTCTAACCAATCTCTAACTTCCATCAATGCTTTTCCAAGTAAATTTTTACCAAAATAATTATTTTCAATTATATCTGATACTATTCCGTTAGCTTTAAATTCTAAATCATACTGTAGTAATTTATTAAGTTGTATATAATTATATCCTATTCCCCATATTTTATCTGTGGCTGATGTTTCATATAATTTTTTAGGATATGTTTGTAATAATTTAGATTTAATATCGTCATTTTGACTAAATTTTAATTTCAATGCATTAAGCATATGTTTATAACGAATATTATCCCATATATCTTCATTATAATTGTCAACTTTTCTACCTAATTTTTTAACTTCTGTAGGTGTTTTAGCTTTCATAATTGCATTAGAAATAATAATATTTTCTGGATCAAATGTTTCTTGTTTCATTTTCATAAAATATTGTTCACTATTATTATATTTATTACCGTTATTATCATAAAATATACATTTATAAAAATTACTCATATAACTAAACTCATCATTACAACCATAGAAAAAGATAGAATTAGTGGTTTCCATTATTATATATCTAATAAAAAATATAAATTCAATTTTAATTTAATTAATAACTATATGCATATAGATTAAGGTGTAATTAATCTATAATATAAAGATTGTGCAGATACATCATCATTTCTTAATATTTTAACAATATCACCAATATTACCTGAAGACCAAATAATTTGTGGATCAATAATTTTAATTTTAGGTAAATTTGATTTTTTACAAAATAATACATTATTTAGAATATGCTGTCCTTCATCTTTAGATAATATTGTATGTTTATTAGATAAAATATGTTTTGGTATAATAATGATAAATAAATCATAAACATAAGAATATATATTTAATTTAAAACAATTACAAATAGAACTATGAGATAAATTACATATAGGATTTTTTAAATCAAATGGTTTATTATTAATTGTTTTAATATAATTTTTAACATGTGTTGCTAAAGGATATCTAGTAATTATAATTATATCATATAACATAGTTGTTTTACTTAATGTATTAATAATTTTTTTAAATTCTGGAGTTTTAGAGTTAATTTCATTAGAATAATGAAATATAACTATATAAGTAATTTTAAAGTTATTGTCATTTTTATATTTTAAATTAGATAAATTATCTTTAATAATTTTTTTTTCATCATTATTTAAGTTTTGAATATTACTTACAGTATTAATAATAAAATATTCATTATTATAAATATGTTTTATAAATTCATCATTATCAATTTGTTTATCTAATGGTGTTAAACCTCTATATTCAAAAAAGGTATATAAATTATTATAAATATTTGATAATGTATTATTTAAACTCGTCATATTTACTATATTAATAAATTGTTTTTTATATTCAATTTTAATTTTATTATATTCGATTTTATATACAAAAATGGATGAAAATATTTTAATAAATAAAAAAGAATTAGATAATAAAATTATAAAATATGAAAATTATATTTGTTCTTTACAAATAATAATAGTATTATGTTTAATTTTATGTATGTTACTATTATATCTTAATTGTTCAAAATCCCCATTAAAATCTATTTCACCTGATAATCGCGAAGATGTAGATGAAGATATATTATTTTTAAATGAACAATTTTATTATAATTCATTATGTAAAAAAAATAAAAAAAAATATAATAAATTAGATCCAAATGAAAAAATGAACTGTATTAAAACAAATTTATTATATAAAACTTTATGGAATTAAATTAGATAAAATTAAACTATTTATAAATAATTTTTTATCTTTAACTAATGTTTTTGTATTACATTCTTTGATGATATTAATAACTTTATGAACTAAATCTAATACTGAATCTGTTAGTAATTCATTTTTATAAATTGGATTAATATTAATATCAAATAGTTTAAAACAGAAACAACCTAAATAAATCATATTTTCTGGTATATTATTTTTTTTATCCTTAATTTCATTTTTAAAATTTGTAATATTAGTATATTTTTTAAAGTAATAATTTTTACTATTTATATCATTTAAATATAAATTATGATATTCAATTTTAATATTTTTATGATCTATAATATTTTCCATTATGGCATTAATTATTTTATAATTTCCAATTGCTGATAAATCAAATTCATGAATGTTAAAACTATTAATATGTTCAGTAATTAAATTAATAATATCAATCATATTTTTAGAAATATCATCTTTAGAATAATATAATGTAAAAGCTCCATATGCTAATGGATTATTTTTATATTGTAAATTTTTATAAATACCATCAGGTCCTTTTTTTTTATCAAAATGATATCTAGTATTATATTTATTATTTAAATTAATAATATCATTATATGAACAAAATCTAAAAACACCTTCTATAAAAATAGAAACTTCACATATATCTATTACATGCATTCCCATTTCAGGTTGTGGTTTATAATAAATAGGAACAATTCCTGGTTCTGGTTTTCTCATAAATGGATTTTTAAATTCAAATAAAATTAATAATTCATCATCATTTTTATTATCGAAATTAGATTTATTATTAATTTTAAGTTCAATATCATCACTATTAAAAATATGTGTTAAATATTTTTTATTAACAACAGCTAATCCATCTGGTGAATATTTTAAACATTCTGATTTATTATATTGTATTGAACCAGTTTCATAAATTTTAGTATGAAATATTTGTTCTGTATAATTTTGTAAAACAGATTCCATAATATTTCCAAACCATAATGGAGCTGATTTAGTAAATGTAGTTATTCCAGTTTTTTGACTAATTAATTTTTTTAAATTTTGATATGGATTTAATCCTAATAATGTTGCTATTTCTGATCCTCCTATAGTTATACTTCTTGATGATAGCCATTCTTTAGAACCTTGAGCAGGCAAATGTTTATTAGAATTAATAAAATCATCTAAAGCTAATTGTTTAACTGACATATTTTATTATATATTAAAACTAATGTTTAAATTCAATTTTAAAATAAATTAAGAATCATTAATACTATGTACACAACCAATTAATAATACTGATAAACTTGCTTGATATAAATTAACTGCATCTTCCCAATTAATATTTTTAACATTTTCTTTAACTTTAGATCCATCTTTAAAATCTATACAATTATATATAATTGGATTACTTGAAAATTGTCTTGTTTGATGATAATTATCTTCATATCCAATTATAGGATCATGATAATATTTGCATTTAATTCCATTTTGACATTTTTTATTAAATTTTTTAATATTGTTATTACAAATTATAGATCTATCATTATCTATTTTATTTCTTGGATTATATACTCTATATAACCTACTATTAATAAATTTATATTTTTTATCATTACCAACTTTAATAACTATTTGATCTAGTTGTTTAATATAAACTAATAAATTTAAAGGAATATCATCATTTATAGTATTATACACATTTAATTTATACATATTTCCATAACCAACATCAATATATTGATAATTTATATTATTAATAGTTTTATTTTTAGGTATGAATAAAGAATGTATATCTTCTAAATCTAAATTTATATGTATATTTATATTTTTTATATTAGATATAATCTTATTATTTTTTTGAGTTTGTTTTAATTGATCATATGAATTAATTATATCTGTATATTTAATAATATTTTTTTTATAATATAATTCATTATATTTAATTATAGTATTATGATCAATAATAGTTAATTCATTTAATATATTATCTATCTGTATCCCATAGTTAATTTTATATTGGATTAATTCATCTATAATTTCATTAATTATATTACATAATTTTTTAAAATGAAATATAAAATGAAATAATAAAATTAATATTTCTTTAATAAATTCTTCATTTTTATTACTATTTTCAATATATTTTATTATATTAGTAAAAATATTTATTATTTTATTTTTTAAATCTTTACCAGTATCCATTACTATATTTATACTAAAACATATATTTAGAAATAATATCTTTAATAGTCAGACGTTTATTATAATCATATATAAAAACTTTAATAAATATAGTTAAAACTTTATTAACGAATTCTTCACTATTTTTATCATTATATATAAAATTAATTATATCTCCAATATGATTATGATTAATTTTACCATTTTGAATAATTTTATTATCTATAAAATTATTACTTATTTCTCCCATTAACTGACCATTAGAATAATATGTATTAACATATTTTCCAATTAATATATCATTATTTCCTATTTTATTTTTGTATATATGCAATAATGCAAAGTGTTCAAAATCTTCATCTTCAAAATCTTCACTATCTTCGCTCTCTTCTTCACTTTCTTCTTCACTTTCATCATCTTTATTATATTCTTTAAAATTTAATTTATTTTTATTATTATTATTAAATACATCAAATAAATATAAACTAGTAGATAATTCATGTATAATACAACATGCCGCCCATAAGTCAACACTATAGTTATAATCTCTATTACCTAAAATAATTTCAGGTGGTGTATAATATAAAGTTTGTATACTAGTAGATTTAAATATTGATTTATATTTTTGTGTTTTATTAAAATCAATGATTTTAATATCAAAAATACTAATTAATTTATCTATTGATAATTTCTTTTTTTTTATATCTTTAAATAATGTATTTATGTTATTATATCCTTTAATAGAAATCATAATATTATCAGGTTTAATATCTGAATGAATAAATCCAGAATTATATAATTCAAATAATCCAATAAATAATGAATTATTAATTTTTTTAATTAATGGTATAGGTAATACAGAATTAAAAAATTTATTATATTTTATATTAAAATCTTCAATTGTACACATATATTTTTTAAAAATAGTATATATATAATCTTCTGTTAAATAATAATCTTTTAAGGTAATAAGTTTACTTTTAGATGTAATCTTATATTTTAATAATTCATCTTTAAATTTTTTTCTATTATTTTTTAATTCTAATAAAACTTCAATTTCATTTATTGCTTCGTTTTTATCACTATTATTATGAATTTTAACAATATAATTATTATTTTTATCTGTAGAATCAAGAGAATAAATTTTACTAAATGCCCCACCTCCTATAATATTGTTTTTATTTAATTTATATTTACCATTAGAAATATCTACTAATTCAGTCATATTATTTTAAATTTATAATATAATTATTCATTAATATAAGTTTTAATTTGTAATTAAATATGAATAATTATAAATTAAAAAAATTGATTTTTATTATGAATAATTATATAAAGATGAATATTAAAGAATATAATTTAGTATTAGCAAATCATGAATGTGCTTATACATTATGGACATATTTACATATTATTTTACCTAAATATTTTCCTGAATATAAAATACATATTTTATTAAGACTAATTACAATGAATTATAAAGAATATGATATATTTATTCAATATGAATTTATTAAACAATTTAATTTAAAAAAAAAACCCAATACATATATTAAAAAATATAAGTTTACTAATAATATTGATTTTAAAATTTTAGATAACAAATATAAATTTACACCTAATGCATTTAAAAAAATATTAATAGGAGAACCAAATAATATATATAAAGAATATTTAATTCTTATTGATAAATGTATGTTTTATTATATGGAATATCAAAATAATGCTCAAAAAAAAATAAACTTACTAATAAATCAAATTACAAAATATTAATCTAAATATTTTGATAAAATTTGATATAATAATATATCATGCATTAATTGATTATTTCTTAATTCTTTTTCATAAAGACTAGTATATGATAAATCTTCACTTAAAGTATCTAAAGAAGAAATAAATCTAGAATTTTCTAAATCATATTTAATACTACATAATTTATTTTTTTTAATATGTGACCAACTATAATATGGATAATTTTTTACTTCATTATCATGAATATATTTACAATCCTTTTTATAAAATTTTTCATTACAGTTATTTTTATTACATTTATGTGTTTTAATTTTAGCTTTACTATCTTTTGGTTCTAAAATATTTCCTATATTTCCTTTAATAATATTATTATTAATTTTAATTGCATATTCTTTAGTATCTTCAAGATAATATATTGGAGTATTTATAATATCTTGTATATTTTTACTTGAAGTAGTAATAACTGGACATTTCATATAATCTAAGTTTTTATATTTATCTAAATTAGTTAAATTATTATAACTAACTGATTCTTTATTTTTTATATTATTCTCTTTTAATGTAGAATTAAGTGATTTAAATTTATTTGAACGTTTTAAGACAATATTAGTAAATACGACTTTAATATTATTTTGTATAGATAATATTGTATTTATAGTTTTATTTATTTTTTTTAATTCAATATCATATTTTTTGACTTTATTAAAAGATTTATTAATATCTTCGATAGAAGTATCATTATATATTTCATTATTAATATTTTCAATATCTATTAATACTTCATCTAAAATTAATTGTAATGTATTCATTTTCTAAAATTAACTATATTAGTTTTATTATAAACTGTAAATTATATTAAAATTTAAATACAATATTTCTTAACTATTTTAAATACATGTTTAACAAAATTAATAAAATTATTATTACCTGCATAAATAAGTGATATATAAGTAATATTAAAAAATTTAATATCCATTGATTCCATAATTGATGAATTTTTATCAAATGATATTTCTATTGATGGTTGGTATTTACTATCTAACATTATAGATAAATAATATACATACCTATATGTTGTATTATCATCTATAAATGTATATACAACTGGATCTTTATCATATAAAATTTTATATTTATGTTTTTTAATTCCAGTTTCTTCATAAAATTCACGTATAGCTGCATTAATATTTTGCTCATTTTTATTAACCATACCCTTTGGCATTTCCCAGATACCATATGCAGATTTAGTATTTTTAATTAATTTTAATAATCTTTTTCCTTCATCTTGAAGAAATCTTTTTTCAAATTTAGATTTACAATTTTCATATTTTGTTAAATCTTTTAATGCTAATTTATTTGGTAATGTTAAATATGATTTATGCCATATTATATTAAAGTTTAAAGATGAAATGCATATTTTTTCTTCTATAGTCATATTATTGAATAATTTTAATAATTCATTATCATTATTTTTATTATATATTCCTTTAACAAATGTTATATATGCATATGTTAATCTTTTTTTAATAAATAATAATTCATATTGACCAGTAATATGATTCTTTCTTGCTAACGCTAAACCATATGAGGTAATCATTTTATTAATAATAGTATATAAATTTTAAAACTAATTAAATTATTAAAAAAAAATATTATATTTATTTATAATGAATTTACATAGTTATCTAATTCCTCAGTATATTTTTCTATTTCATCTTCTAATACCCATTCATCATCACATATTAAGTCTTCTTCATCTTTTGTTTTCTTTATTTTTTTACATGGTTTACAGCTATTATAATAAATATAAAATAGTAATACTATTATTATTATAGTAATAATATATATATATTCCATTTTACTAATCAAATTAAATATATATTCTATTATATATTTAATTTTAAAAACCAATTTAAATTAAAACTTTGATTAAAAAATCATAATTAAAAAAAAATAATTTTATTTATATTTTTTAATATTTTTTTATTTTTTAATTTAACCTCCAAGCATTCGTTTTTCAATTTCAGATTCTGGACTACGTTCATCAGATAATCCTTCACGAGAAGTGTACATATTAGCTCCTTTTTTAACCATTTCGTAATCATAATCTTGAAAGAATACCGGAATATCACGAGAACCAGTTAAACCAGATTTTTTCTGAGATGCATCATAAACACGATCATCTAAAGATACTCCACCAAGTCCAACTTGATAACGACGAATGTTATTAGGATCTTCTAATCCTGCTTTATGAACTAATCCAGATGTTAATCCAATTACTATCAATAGTAATACGATAACAAATGTAAGTAAATTACATACTGTAGTTAGTGTTGGATTTGTCCAAAGACCCATTTTTATATATTTAATTTCCTTGTAATTATTAAGGTTTGCCTATATTGTTTTATATATATTAAGATATATATTATATAAAAAAAAAATAAATATTTAGATAATTGTATTAATAGTATCTATTAATTATTTATATATATAAATTAATGTATTTTAACATTCAGATATATCAACAGGACTTGATGGAGTATTCATATGGATTTTTGCTAAATGAATATAAGTATCAATTTTATCTTCATTTAATAGATAAAAATCTTTATGTTCCTCACAAACTCTAAAATCATGCACTTTATAATTACATAGATTTGTACATTGTTTATTTGTATTTGAATCAATAGCTTTACAAGTAAGACCTACTGCATAAGTATGTAATTTATAATGATCTTTACAATATAAATTTTTATTTTCTCCTTTAATAGTTCCTTTATTTTTACAATCTGAAATAGCTTCACATGGTTTATCTGTAAGTTTATTATAATGCAATCCACAATAAAATTCTTTTTCTAATTCATTAGTTGCTTTTTTACCACATATTTTTTTAGTTTTTTCATTTAGATAAACACATTCATTAATAACTTCAATCATTTTTTTATAATGAACAGTACAATAATTTTTGTTTTCATATTCATTAGTAGATTTTTTTCCACATAATGTATTATCTTTTTTAGTATATTCACATTCTATAATAACTTCAGTTACTTTTTTAAAATGTACATTACAATAATCAATCTCATTATGTTTATTTACAGCTTTTTTTCCACAAATTTTATTATCTTTTTTCATTACAAATTGACATTGAATAATAACTTCAATCATTTTTTTATAATGAACAGTACAATAATTTTTGTTTTCATGTTCTTTAGTTGATTTTTTCCCACATGGTGTATTATCTTTTTTAATATATTCACATTCTATAATAACTTCATTCATTTTCTTAAAATGTACATTACAATAATATTTATCTTCATAAATATTAATTGCCCTTTTATCACATAATGTTTCATCTTTTTTTAATGCTACACATTTATTAATAATTTCAGTTATTTTTTTATAATGAACAGTACAATAATGTTCACCATCAATATCTTTAGTAGCTTTTTTATCACATGGTATATTATCTTTTTTTAAAGCTTCACAATTAATAATAATTTCAATTGCTTTTTTATAATGAACAGAACAATAAAATTTACCTTCATGTTCATTTTCTTCTTTAGCATTTTTATCACATGAATCACCATCACTTTTAACACCCATACATTTAATTTTAGATTTAATATTTGTCTTATTCTTAATATTAGAAAAGTTAATTTCTTCAGTTAAGTCAATATGATCTTCTGATGACATGTTGTGATGATAATTTTATGATAATATAAATTAATAAAAAAAAATCAATTTTTTTTTATTTTTTATTAAGAATAAACTGCACCATTTTCATATATAATTACAATAGATTCATCTCTTGGAGTTAATATTTCTAATTTGGAATTTCTTTCTTTTTTAGTAAACGCTATACGCATTAATTTAGAAATATAATATATAATTGTAACAAATATTAATACAGCAAATATAATTAAAACTGCAATTATAATAGTTTGGCTTTTGTTAAAACTATTCATTTGCTATATTCAAGTATATATATTAAAGTAAGAAAATCAATTATTTTTTTACTTTAATATTAAATATAAGTTTGATATTAAATATATTTTAAATGGATTTAATAGATTTTGATAAAAAAATATTAAGTAAACAAATAAATAATTTTACTGATTTTAGTAATTTATTAACTCAAATTACTAAAATCAGTAATTTTAATGTTTTAGAATATTATATAAATTTAGATAAAAATAGTATTAAAACTATAAATTATATTTTATATTTATCTAAATTAACATTTAAACTTGATAATAATCAAAAAAATAAATTTAAATTAAATAGATTAGAAATATCTATTATATTAGCTAATTCTTTTTTATGTTTATATAAAGAAAAGAATAATTTTTCTAAAATGAATTTTATTAATTTATATAAAGAAAATAAACTAATAATAAATAATACAAATAATTATGAAGAATTTTGTTTACAAATAGCAAAAAATGAAATTAATAATGGTGATTATGATGATATATTTAATTTAAAAATTGAAAAATTAAAATTTATTTTTAATTATTTTAATCAAATATCAAAAATAAATATAAAAAATCAATTAGAATCATATTGTATTTTTGAAAAAAATAGTATTAATTTAGATATAAATAAAATTATATGTAAATCTAAATTATCTAAAGTAAATATATATAATAATAAAAAAATAGAAGATTCATTAAATGATGATATTAAAGTTGACTTTGCTAATAAATATATAGGTGGCGGTATTTTAAATAAAGGGTGCGTACAAGAAGAAATATTATTTTTAATTCATCCTGAACTTATTGTAAGTTGTATAATAATAGAAAAATTAAATGATAATGAAGCATTATTTATATATAATGTTAAACGTTATTCAAATTATAGTGGATATGGTTACGATATAAAATTTTTAAATTTACCAAATAATTTAAAACAATATAATAATTTTGTAGCTATTGATGCATTAAATTATAAATATATTAATCAATATACAAAAGATAATATTGATAGAGAAATAAAAAAATGTTATATAGGATTTAATAATAATTATAATATTATATCATCTGGTAATTGGGGTTGTGGTGCTTTTTTTGGTAATATAGAACTAAAATTTTTAATTCAACTTTTATCTGCATCATTAAATAATAAACAATTAGATTATTATATTATAAATAACTGTAATAAAATTCAATGTATATATAATAAAATACATCATCTTAATTGTAATGAATTATATAATTATATTCTAACAAATTATATTAAATAATTAATTAATTTTTTAATTAAATGTTAAAAACAAAATATATTATAATTAAAAAAATATTTTTAACTATTTAAATTAAATAATGAGTTCTGAAACTAAAACAAAACGAAATGTTGGAAGACCAAGATTAACGCCACCGGTTGAACCTTTACAAAAGCATGGCATTGTAAGCAATCCTAATGATAATGATGATGTAATGGAATTATCATATGATAATGTAAGTAGTTTTAAAAAAATTTTTAGTCTCTTAAAATCAATGAATGTAAAAGAAATAAATATACAATTTAATTCTAATTATGTAAAAATATTTGGAATTGATCATCTTGAAAAAAATTTAATAAATATTAAAATTAATGCTACTGAACTGAATCATTATTATTGTAAATTTCCAATTGGAATTACATTAGATCCAAAAAATTTAGATAAAGTAACTCAAAAAATTGATAAAAATTATACTTTATTTTCTATGATTTTACGTTCAAGTACATATAGAAATAATTTAATTATTATTCTTAATAATAAAATACTATCAATAGATGAATCTCATATTATTAATCTTATTGAAAATGATGTGGATTTACATCCATTCTATGAAAAAGCTTTAGATTATAATATTTATCCATTAAAATTTACATTAACTGGTAAATATTTTAAAAAATTAATTAGTGATATTTCTATATTTAGCGAAATATTTACTATAGAAAAAATTAGTGCAGATTCTCATTTACAATTTACTTATAAAAATATTAATAATACAATTAAGGGTTATAATATTTGTAATGATAATGAAAAAATTAAATTAGAAACTACATTAAATAATGATATATTTTCAGTTTCTGTAAGAATTGATTATATTAAAGCACTTAGTAATGCATCATTAAGTGAAAATATTAATATTTATGCAGACAGTGAAAAAGATTTAGTTTTTAATTTACTTATTGATGGGCGCACATTTGAAATTGTAATTTATACTACAATTAATAGATTTACTACAAATAATAATTAATGGACTTTTTTTATTATAATAATTAATTAATAGATAATTCTTAATTGTAGTGAATTAGATTCATGACTTATATTTGCAAGTTTATCAGCCATGACATTTCCACGTTGGTAAAGATTTAATTCTTCATTTTTTAATTTAGTATCTGAATGTCCTTTAATATGTTTAAATACAATTTGTATATTATTTTCAATTAATAAATTCATATAATAATTAATATATAAAATAATATCAACATTTTTTTTTTCTAATACAATTTTTTTATTAATCCATGAATTTAACCATTTTGTAATAAGATCAATCCAAAATAAAGAATCAGTTACTATTAAAAATTTATTAATAGATTCTTTATTATAATTTAATACCTTTAATGAATTAAGAATATTATTTATAATAGGTAATTTCATATTTTGACTAATTAATTTTTTATTTTTAATTTTATCTATAGTTAATAATTTTATATACATTAATGAATATAAAATACCAAAACCTTCAGCTCTAATATTTGTAGGTGAATATGTAAAATAATAGTTACTAAGTGTCATTTTAGGTTTTTTATGATTTTTACAAAATCCTATATCATATGTTCCAAAATTAGTACAATCATCTCTTTTACATAATATTTTAGAATTATTAGTATGTGTATAATTATAATATATAATATCTAATATATCTTTTTTATAGAAAAAGACATCTTTATCAATCTTTTTAATTATTTTAGTATCATTATATGTATAATATTCTGATTCAGAATTATTATTATAAATATATATGCCAAATCCTCCCTTAGCTTTATTAGTTTCTTTTGAACCATTGCCACAGCAACTTCCATCTGAAAATATAATCAAATTAAATGAATTAAGATAATTAATATCTAAATCATCAATCTTTGATTCATTAGTCTTATTTTCTTGATAATCATCAGAAATAAAGCTATCAATATCAAATTCTTCCATTATACTTACTTATATGTATATTATATATATATAATTCAATTTTAAAATCAATTAAAATTGAAACTATTATATAAATATATTATAACTATGAATTTTAATATAATTGCTTGCTTAGATAATAAAAATGGCCTTGGAACTCCATTTAAAACTTGGTTTTTTAAAAAAGATTTACAATATTTTAATAAAATAACTAATGGGAATATTGTAATTATGGGCAAAAATACATATTATTCTATAGGTAATCCATTAAAAAATAGAATTAATATAGTATTAACAAGTAGTATTATAAAAGATGTAATTTGTATAAATAATATTAAAGATATTTTATTATATATTCATGAAAATAATAAAGAAAAAAAAGATATATTTATAATCGGAGGTTGTTTAGTATATAAAGAATTTTTAAATTTAAGATTAATTAATAAAATTTATTTTACTAATATTAATGGAGAATTTGATTGTGATACATATTTAGATATTAAAATGAAAAATTTTAAATTAAACTGTTCAATTAAAGATACTGATATTGATTTAATTAGTAAAAAACAATACAATTTATTATTTAATACATATGAATATATTAATAAAGAGGAAAATTATTTTCTAGAAACCATTAATAAAATTATTAATAAAGGCGTATATAATTTAGATAGAAGTAAAGTAGGAACTTTATCAATTTTTGGAAAATCATTTAAATATGATATTAGAAATTATAGATTGCCACTTTTCACCCATCGTAAAATATTTATACGTGGTATAATTGAAGAGCTCCTATTTTTTATTAGTGGTAATACAAATACAAAAATACTTGAACAACAAGGGGTTAATATTTGGAAAGGACATACATCAAGAGAATTTTTAGACTCAAGAGGACTGGCACATTATAAAGAAGGAGATATGGGGAGTGGCTATGGATTTAGACTCAAACATTGGGGCGCTGAATATATAAATGCCGATACTAATTATACTAATCAAGGAATAAATCAATTAGAAAATATTATTGATTTAATTAAAAATGATCCAACATCAAGACGTATTATATTTAGTTATTGGAATCCATCTTATGATAAAACTACATCTCTTGTGCCATGTCATATTCTATATCAATTTCATGTAAATATAGATACTAATGAATTATCTTGTTCATTCTATCAACGTAGTAATGATGCAATACTAGCAAATTGTTTTAATATTTGCTCTGCGACTATATTAGTATTTATGTTATGTAAAATATGCAATCTAAAACCAGGTAAGATAATTCAAAATGTGGGCAATTTACATATTTATTTAAATCAATTAGAAGTAACTAAAGAAATTATAAAAAATAAACCACGTAATTTTCCATTACTTTATGTAGATGATAATATTAAAAAAATAGAAGATTTTAGATATGAAAATTTTAAATTACTTTTCTATTTTCCAAAAAAAAAATATAACATCCCAATGGCAATTTAATTAACGGCGGAGAGACCACCAATGTTTTTTTTTTGATTTTAAAGTATTACTTTCAATATCAATTAAATGTTGATTTATTAATTTTAATTCTTTATCAATAATGTTTGTTAAATTTTTATTATCATTTTGTAAATTATTAATTTTATCATCTATATCATCTTCATCATGATTAAATTTAACATAAGTTTGATCGATTTTTTCTACTATGTCAGAATATAGATCAATAATTGCATTCATTTCAGATTTTAACTCTTTTATATTACTTATAATTGTTAAATTATTATCATTATTATTTACACTATTCGATAATATAATATCAATATCATTATAAATTTTATTAGATAATATTTTATTAATATTAGTATTAATATTATTTATTTTATTAGTTAATTCATTTAGATTAATATTTATTCCATATAATTCTGATTTGCAATTTAAATCTTCTATTTTTTTATTAATTGTTTCTAGCACATCACTTTGAGAAGTGATATTCTGTTCTTTGAACAGAAGTACTATTTTATCAAAAATATTATTATTTTCATTATATAATTCTTCATATTTTTTATAATATGATATTATCCTTTCTATTAATAAAAAATATTTAATACATTTACTGTTACCTGATAATAATAAACAATATTTAAAAGCATAAGTTGTTAATTTATATTCTTTATTATAATTATTTGGTAAATGTATTATTCCAGTTTTAATTGTTGTTTTATAATCAATATCTTCAATTAGTTGATAATCTTTTATAAATTTAGAAATAAATATATCTTTATCATGTTGAATTAAATCAAATTTATATAAAATATCTGAATCAATATTAAATATATTTGGATTATCCTCATATTTAATATATTCATTTAATAAAATAATATCAATATCATTATAAAAATGACTATGAACTAATCTTATATATTCATCAATATTATACTTATTTGTCAATGTGGATATATGATTATTAAAATCGTCTACTGAAGTATAAATACTCATTGTGTAATATCTATATATCTTTACTTATGTATTTGTAAAAAAAATAAATTATTCTTTATGTTTATAAAATGGATAATTTATATATGACTCTTTTTTATATAAAATTGACGGATATATTTTAATTTTTGCATCATATTCAGAATAATCTATTTTTGCATCATTTTTATATATGGAATTTTTATCTTCTAATAATACTATATCATCTTTAGAATCTAATAATATTATATCATTTTTAGGTGTTTGCTCGTATGATATATTACTTGAAGATTTTTTCTTTTTTAATTTTTTTAATGTTAATTTACTATTTAAATATATTTTTTGATAATTTTTATTATTTTGATTTTTTGACATAGTGATATATTATACTATATTTATATTAGTATAAGTATATTAATATTTCTTTTTGTATAGTTCCTCCTGAGATTTTATCTTTATGTTGGAGTATATCTAAATCTTTTTTAAAATTTTTGATATATTCTAAATCTATTTCTTTTTTTGTTTCTAATATATTATGTTTTAAATTATTAATTATATTGAATGGATATTTACTATCATCTTTAAGTTCTTTTAATTTATTATACTCATTTAAAATATCCATTATATATTATCTATATATTTATATAGATAATATAATTAATATTAAAAAATATAAATATGACATCATATTTAGATATTGAAAATAATAATTTTTATAGAGATATAAACTATAGAAAAGAATTTATTGAATTTGATATAAATAATGATAAAGATGATTTTTTTATAGATGAAGTTTTAAAGGAAGAAAAAAAATTAATTTTAAATAATTATCAAAGATTTATTACTAATTTTATAAATCCAAATACTAAATTTGATATATTATTATTAGTTCATTCTACAGGTGTCGGAAAAACTATTACTTCTTTAGCAACTGCTATGAATTTTATAAAAACAAATACACCAAATAAAGTATTTATTATTGGGTTTTCAAAAAGCGTATTTAAACGCGAATTATTTTCTAGACCTGAATTTGGTATTGTTTCTAAATCAGAAATTAAAGAAATGAATGAAATAAAAAGATTAATACTAAAAAATAATGACGATAGAGATAAATCTAAATTAAAAGAATTAAAGAAAAAATATAGCATACGTTTAAAAAATGGAAAAGGTACTGGTTTTTTTGAATTTATTGGTTATAAAATGTTATTAGATAAATTAATTGTTAAGGTTGATCTTAATTATGATTTGAATATTTATAATATAAAAAGTGAAGTAGAATTAGATATTTATCTTAAAAAAAACGTAATAAAAATAAATACTGCATTTTTAGAATATATTAATATGTCATTATTAATTTGTGATGAAATACATAACGTATATAATTCTTTAAATATTAACAATTGGGGATTTTGTTTAAAATATATTTTAAAATATACTAAATCAAGAGCATTATTTTTATCTGCAACACCAATTAATAATAAACCAGATGAAATAGTAAGTATTTTAGAATTATTAAATACATCTAAAACATTTAATAAAAAAGATATATTTAATTCTAATAATGAAATATCTACAAATGGTAAAGAAATAATAATTAATGGAATTAAAAATAAAATATCTTATCTTAAAGATATGAATTTAGATTTATATCCGTCTAAAATAATACATGGTGAAAAAATTAAAGATATTGATTATTTAAAATTTATAAGATGCCCTATGAGTGATTTACATTTTAAAACATATGCAAATTTAGCATTATTAAATCAATCTCAAGAGCAGGAAATAAAAAAAATTAAAGATGTTGATGATATTAAAGTTGATGAAGAAGAAGTTGAGGAAATTTTAAATGAATTAAAAGAATATAAAATAAATTTAGAATCTGATAATAGATATTTAAATGATTTTGTAATTCCTGATCCAAATAGTAAATTAGGTTTATTTAAAAAAAATGATGTTTTAAAGGCTATTAATAATGCAGATGAAAAATGGAAAACTAAAATAGGAATTGAATTAATTAAAAGAGATAAGTTATTAAATAATACATTAACAGGTAATTTTTTACATGAAAAAAATATAGGTAAATATTCAACTAAATATTATAAAATGTTACAATTAATAAGAAATAGTGTTGAACAAAATCAAGGTAAAATTTTTATATATCATAATTTTGTACAAATGTCTGGAGTTAATTTAATTGGAGAAATTTTAAAAGAAAATGGTATTTTAGATTTAGAATCTGGTAATGAATCTGGTAATACAAGATGTAGTATGTGCTATCTAGAAAAAAATAAACATAATTCAACTAATATTAAACATGATTTCAAAGCTTTAAAATATATAACTATTACTGGTAATATATCTAAAAGTGTAATAGAAAATCAATTAGATATGTTTAATCTAGATTCTAATAATTATGGCCAAGAAATAAAAATAATATTAGGATCTAGATCTATAAAAGAATCTTATGATTTAAAAGCAATACAGAATTTAATTGTATTGCATCAGCCAGATAATATATCAACCCTTATTCAAATATACGGTCGCGCAATACGTAAAGGTTCCCACATTAGCTTACCAGAAGATAAACGAAATGTTAATATATATATGTTAGTTTCTTCTATGCCTGATTATATATTAAAAAAAAGTTCAAATCATAATCATTATATTTATACATTTGAAGAAATGAAATATAAACATAAAATTAATACATATAAAATAATTCAATCAATTACTGATTTATTTATTGAATCATCTATTGATCTTAATATTAATTATTCTATAAACTATCCAGAAAATATGGATAAAACTAAAGATTTATATAATATAAAAAATATCAATAAAAATAGTTTAATAAAAATAGATTATAATAAACTTAATTTAAGTACTTTTCAAACATATTATTATAATGATGAAATAAATATGTGTAAATATATAATTAAAAGATTATTTATAGAATATTCAAAAATTTGGATTTATGATGATCTTTTAAAAAATGTAAGAAATCCTTATTTTAATATTAATTTTAATACTAAATTAATTAATGAATATTCTTTTGTAGTAGCTTTAGATTTTTTAGTTTATAGAAAATCTAATGTAAATATAATAAGTGACAAAGATATATCATATGATATAACTAATAATATTTTTGATCATAATGAAAAATTTTTATATGACGGAGATTCTAAATATATAATAGTATATATTGATGAATATTATATGTTAATACCATTTAATAATATATCTAATAATATTTATGATAATATTGAAATAGATTATGATATAGTATATAGAAATAATAAGTCTAAAGAAAAAAATAATACATTAATAAATATAAATAATTACTTAAATACTCATAAAATAGATGATTATGATACTATTAAAGATCATTTTATAAATAAATATTATAATGTTGATATTAAAGATATGTTAAATATTATACTAGAATATGATTATAATTTTCATAAAAAAATAATAGAAGAAGTTATCATATATATTTTTAATGTATATACTAATATAAATTATCCATTAATTAGTGATCATGATTTTTATATAAAATTATTATATTTTTATGAAAAACTTAATATAATAATTTTTGCAAATAAAGTAGATAAAGATCTAAATGACTTATATTCAAAATATATAATACCTACAAAAAATATATCATTTACATCAACATCAGATAATGATGAAAAACATAATTATAACTATAATAATTTAATTAATTCATTAGAAGAAGAATTAAAAATAAATAAAAATAAATTAGATTTTTCATTTTATAACAAAACTTTAAAATTAAGTAATGAACATATAAAAAATAAGAAGAAGAAGATATTTGATTATATGTTACCTATTGGACATATATTTGATAATAAAATGAATTTTTATAATCCAAATGGAAATTGGTTTGTTAAAGAAAAATATAATATAATTAATAGTAAATTTAAAGATAATGAATATATTATTGGTTATTTAGATAAATCTAAAGTAGGTTTTGATATTACATTTAAACTTAAATTAAATAATAAAAAACAAAAAATAATAGATAAACGACAAATTCAAACAGGACTTCAATGTACTAGTATGGATAAAACAGTATTAAAAGATATTTGTAAAAAATTAGATATTAATGTATCTAATAAAGAAAATAGAAAAAAAACATTGTGCGATTTAATTAAAATTAAATTAATTAAATTAGAACTTGCAGAACGTAAAAAAGATAGTAATTTAAGATATTTTTATTTTTATTGGGAATTGATTTGATTATTAACCTCAGAAGCAATCCACTGTGGTGGTTTAATTCCAGTTTGATCATAAATTGTTTCTACTAATGGTGGTAATGATTTCATAATATCATTAATAGGATTTGAATTAGTATTTGAAGTTGTCCAATGTGTAATTTTAGGATTTAATCCTTGAATTGCATCAGCATTAGTTTTAGATAATCTTTCTAAGACCCCGCCATCGATCATTAAATATTTTAATAGAAAATCTGGATTATTATTAACTGATAATAAATTAGTTAATCCTTCTGCTTGAGAATTTAATAATATTTGAGTAGCTTCAGCTATATTTTTTTGTTTAACTAATTCTGCATTAGATTCTTGAATTATTTTATATTGAATAGAATCTGCCATAGCATTATTAGAATATTTATCAGCATCCGCTATACATTTTTTTCTATATGATTCTGCATCAGCACTACGTTGAATTGATTCAGATTCTACATTTGTTTTTGTTAAAATTTTTGCTCTTAATAATTCGGTTTCTTTTAAAATATTAGCAGATTCTAATTCTTTTTGTAATTGTATTTCTTTAATTTGACTTGCCTTTTCAGATTCAATATTAGCAATATTACATAATCTATTATAATTTGCTTCTTTAATTGCTAAATCTGATTTTGATTTAGCAATTTCTGCTTGCTTATTATTTTCATATTCAATAGCTGAATATTCTAATTCTGCTTTTTTAATTCTTAAATCTCTTTCTCGTTCTTTAATATATACATCACCATTAAAATCGGCATTTGCAACATTAATTAATGCATTATTTTTAGCTTCTGCTACTGCTTTTTGTTTAATATAAATAAAATATTGTGAACCTGGGAAATCTTCAAGTTCTTTAATATTTGCATTATAAATAAATAATCCAAAATAATTTAATTCTCTTTGAACTTCATTAATAATATTTAATTTAAATGAGTTACGATCTGAAAAAATATCTTCGATAGACATATTAGCTGCAATTCCTCTACATTCTCCTTCTATAATACCTTTAATAATATTTTGTATATCTTCATGTGATTTTTCATTTAAAAATTTACTATATTTTTCTAATTCTTTTGGAATATCCTTAGGTCCTATAGTAAATACACAAGGGATTAAAAATTCTAATTTTTCACAAGTCATAGCTTCTAATGTAAATATATAATTATATGGTTCTAAACTTAAATAATTAATTTTTTGAAGGGGATACTTTATTCCAGATTTAATTATTTCCATATTATTTATATTTATTCCAGTTTTAACTAAATATTGATTTGGCTCAGCCACGTAGTAACCACATAGTAAATTACCCATGTTAAAATTATATATTTATTACTTTTTAATTATTTAATATATATTTATTTATTTAACATATTAATTTTCTCAATTACATCTTTATTAGTACTTTTAGTATATCCATCTAAAAATTTATTATATTCAAATACTTCGATAATTCCATCATTTTTAGTAAAATAATATTTAATATTATCAATTATAATTTCTTCGGCTTTTACTTTTTTAGATCTAATACAATTATTTGATATAGTCATATCTACTTGGATATCTTCATCATATAATTTTTTATTATTTGGGGTACAGCTAAAACAATCAAAATTTAAATTTTTATTAAATAATGGACATTCAATAGAAGTTGATGCAATACATTTTAAAAATTTATAAATAAGTTCTTGATTTTTTAATGCATTTTTAAACATATTTATATCAGTAGTAAATTCTATTGATTCTTTTTTTTTCTTTCCTCGTTCTTTAATTTTATTTTTTTCATTTTGAAGATAATCTTTATTATAATCACTTAGATAAATATATGTTTGTACATTTCTTTCATCTTCTTTTAATGCTATATGTGATTTATATCTAACTCCTCGTGCAATAATTTGCTGTAATAGTGAAAAATTCCAATATGGTTCCATAATATGTATTGATCGAACACATTTAATATCTAAACCTTCAGTTCCAGATTTAGATATTAATAATACACTTATATTTTTTCCATATTTATTATCATCGTCATTTATTATTTTTAATATATTTTCTCTTTCTTCTGGTGTTTGGCTTCCGCTATATATAGCATAATATTTAGTTGATTCATCTCCTTTTTCATTGTATAATTTATAATTATTTAATTCTAATATTTTAGAAAATGCTATAATACCATATTCTAAAAATGTTGAATATACTACATTAATCATAGATTTATGATTATTATTTATATTATTAAATATAGCTTCTAATTTAGGAGAATATTTATTAATATTATATTTTTCTAATTTTATTGTAGGATCTAGATAAATATTAGATAATTGTCTAGATTTAATTCTATATGATGTTGATGCTAAATTTTTGTCTTTAACTATGGCGCCCCCTTTAAAGGAACTTTCATGTTTTTCTTTATCTCTAGCCTTAGCATACTCAATATTTTGTAATTGTGACATTTCTATAATTTCAAATTTTATAGGCAATCTATCTGGATAATTTTCTTTAATCATAGTTTTTTTTAAATCATCTGCAATTGATAGTTGTTTTTCAAAATACATATCTCCATAATAACTAACTAATCCAAACGTTCTATTTTTAAATTTTTCTTCATTTTTTATTTTAATTCCAGTAGGATCTATAAAAAATTTTTTAAAATCTGTATAATATTCTGGCATTATTGTTATATAATTTTTCTTTTTCTTATTAGATGAATTATATATAGGACCATATAACATATTAAAACATATTGAAATTTCAAAAGGATCATTTATAATAGGAGTTCCGGTTAGAAATATTAATTTTATATTTTTACTTGCCATGATCATTTCGTAAAATTCATTTGCTAATTTAGAACCATTAGAAATAGAATTAAATAAATTATGTGCCTCATCTACAATAATTACTTTATTTTCTAAACTTGTTTTATTTATATTTTCTAAAATATTTTCTATACCTGATATATCTCGTTTAGTAGATTTATTTTGTAATATATTAATCATATTTCTTGCATTTGAAGTAACAAATTTATATCCATTTAATACATCATCTGATTCTAAATTATTTTCTTCTTCTATATCATCTAATATTTCTTGTTCCATATCAAGATTTTGTTCACCTCCTTTAATTAATTTATTATAATTTATAATTTCTTTTTTATAGTTAGATTGTAAAGATTTAGAAGATAAAATAATTATTTCTTTGCCCATATTTTTAAAATATTCAGCAATTGATATAGATGTCATAGTATTATGAGTAATTGTAAAATCACCTAATACATATCTATTATTACCATTTATAGTAAATCCATAATAATAATCTATTTTTTGAAATTTTACTTGTATTTTATAACCATCATTAAATGATTCATTTCCAATAACTATATTTTTAAAATTTATAACAGGTATTTGTAATATTTCTTTACCATATATATATATTTTAATTTTATTAATAACTTTATCATATTTAGATAATATACCAATACTATTACAAAGATAAATAATATCCATTGCTAATAAAGAATCTAATATCATATAATATCCATTTTCAGTTAATTCAGCACATGAATCAATAATACCAGCCAATATTTCAAGTCTTATTTTTTTATGATTGCATTTATAATTATGTGGTATATGTTTATTATTAATAAGATTTAATGATTTTAATTCAGTATAAAATAAATTTTGTTTTTTTTCTAAATCATTTGATCCTAACCAATATCCTAATTTATATGGATTTATTGTAATATTTTTTTTAAAAAATGATATTTCTTTTTTAAATCCTCTTAATTTGTTTCTAAATTTTATTGGTAAATTTAAATAGTCTTTAACAGATATTTCAATTATTTGACTACTTTTATCTAACGAATTGAAATATTTTTCCGCATCATTTTGATTTAAAAAATATATTTTAGAAGGTTTATTATATTTTATATGTTTAACATAATATTGATTATCTATATCTTTTTTAATTTTAGGATATGAATTATTTTTTAAAACTAATATATGATCACTATTAACTATATAATTATTATTATTACCATATATAATATTATACATTTTATCACTTCCTCTTGCTAATGTTAAAATTTTTCTTGGTGTACTATCATCTCCCATTATAACATCCCCTATTAGTATATCCTTGATTAATTTTATTTTACCATTATACATAAGTATAGGTGTATTTTTATCCATACATTTTCCACTACCTACAGAATGATATAATAATATACCTCTTTTATTCATCTTAATAATATAATTATATACATGTTGTTGATAATCAAATAAAGTAGTATTAGTATTATCTCTTGATAAATCTTTTAATTTATTAAATAATATATCTGGATAATTAGTATTATTAGTTTCTTCCATATTTATTTTTTCTATTTCTCCAAATATAGATAGTTTATATTTTAATATATATTAAATAGTATAAATATTTTAAACTTAGTTTTAAACTTTAATTAATAAAAATGAGTATTTGTATATTAAATAAAGAACAGGATCACTGTCTTCCTGAAAATATTATTAAAAAGATTGAAATTAAAATATTAAAAAAAAATACAAATTTTGATAAAATAAATAAAATAGAATTACTTGCTGAAAAAAAAAATTGTAACGGTGAAACTTTACAAGAAAAAGAAGTATGTATATTAGAAAAAATAAATGATGACGAATCAAAAAAAATATTACTTCATCATTTTAAACCAATAACTAAAAGTTTTAGTAAAAATCATTGGATTACTAATACAGAAATAGATTCAATACAATATCAATTAAGTTTAGAATTTAAAGGATATTATTATTCTAATATACATATGATAGATTTAGTAATGTTTGATCCTAATACTGCAGAACATATGAATTATAAAGCTAAGTGTATTAAAGATATTAATTTTATTAATGAAATAAAAAAAACTAATAATATTTTAACGTATAATGGTGAATTAAAAAACTATGGAATAGTAATAAATACAGACACATCTAAAGGCCATGGATTACATTGGTTTAGTATTTTTATAGATTTTAAAGTAGATCCGATAACCGTAGAATATTTTAATAGTTCTGGTTATGATTTAGAAAATATAAAATTTAAAAATTATTTTGAAAATATTATAGATGATATAAAAAAAGATAAAGATATAAAGGATTGCAAATGGGTCCAAGTTACTGAAATCCAACATCAACGAGATGATACTGCAAATTGTGGTGCATATTCATTATATTATATTTGGATGAGACTTAAAGGAAAACCATATGAATATTTTTCAAATCATAAAATTATAGATGAAGATATGGTGGAATTTAGAGAGTTTTTATTTAGAACAAAAACAAAAAAATAAGTATAAACTTATTATAATATTAATTATATATTATTTAAGAGAATGAAAGATCTTTAATTTTATCTCTTACTAAATTATCTTGTTCATCATAATCATCAATTTCTTGTTCATCATTATGTTCAGATTCTTTAGTTTCTTCATTAATTGAAACTTCACCTAATTTCTTTTTTGAATCTTCAATCATAGATTCAAATTCATCATCATCAAACATATGAATACTTCCTGTAGGATTTTTATTAGAACGTACATATAAATTTTTAGAGATTTTAGTATTTAAATTAAATGATTGACTAGACATAATAACTTGCATATAAATTGTTCCTGAAATTAAACTATTTCCTGTAATAAATTTATGTACATTAGTATTATCAATCTTTTTACCATCTACAGTAGCTAATTGTGGTTTTCTATTTTGTATTTTTTCTAAATCATAAATATTTAATTCAAAATCTTTAACTAAAAATGGTTTTCCATCTTTTTTGTAGTTAAAATCTAATCTTTCTAAATCCTTTTCTTCATCTTTAGTATAACGTTTAAAATTTAAACCAAGCCAAATCATAGGATTTTCTAAAATTACAGTTTTACCTGTTTTATCTTTTGCTCTTTTTTGTAAAGGAGTTTGAGGTTTACAAGTTTTTACATATAAACAACCAGGCTTATCTGAATCATCTTCATCATCACTAATTTTACCTTCTTTTACTAAATCTTTAATAATTTCAATATAAGTATCATAAATTAATTGCATTGCTTTTCCAAATTTTGAATCCTCATTTGTAATATCATTAACTCTTACAGCAAGTTTTAGTTGTTCATAATCACGATCAATTGGAGCTTTAATCTTACTAGCAGTAGTTAAATTTACATATTTAATAACTGGAATTACTTCAGATCCATCTACTTTTTTAAGTTTGATATTTCCATATTTAACAGTTTTTAAAATATTTTCTTTAACACTTTCATTATCTAAAGCAGGAACTAAAAAGTTTTTACCATATTTATTATATGAAGCTAAAACATCTTCAGGTGTTAAAATTGATTGACTCATATTATGAATTTGAATTTTGATTATTCTATTTACCAGATTAAACTATACTAGTATATATTATATAATTTAAATTAAAAAATCAATTTTTTTTACTGATTTATATGCTAATAAATCAATAAAATAGAAGATTTTGATATATGTATATATTTAAAATTGATTAATTATATTATATTTAAATATATAACATATAAGTATAATAACTTTAATTAAGCGTTAATATGTATATTCTTTTAAGATGTCCATCTTGTAATAATTCACTAGCAGAATATATAGAATTATATGAATTATTAAAAAATTATATTTATGCAGAAGAATTAAAAAAATTATATAAAGATAATTATGACCCATCTCAAATTGAAATTGATAATCTTATCAATATTAAATTAAATGATATATTTGATCTATTAAATATAGAACGTTATTGTTGTAGAAGAGTTTTAATTACTAATGTTAATTTTGATTCATTATTATATTCATCTATTAATAATTAATTAATCTAATAAACTTTTAAGAATAGCTTTTTGTTCAGCATCTAATGATCCAACAATATTAGCTAAGAAATCTCCACTAGGGGATTCAAATCCTCCAATAAAATCTCTATTATTACTACCAAGTAAATTAATCATTTTTTTGCTTCCTGCACCTCCAATTGAAGTAAGTCGTTCTTTAAATTTATTATATAATGTACTATTATATAGAACATATAAAAATGCACTAGAATTAACAAATTCTTTCATAAGTTTAAATAAAGATGGTTTATATAAACAACCTTTAGATGGAGATCTAATTAATACTAATGATGCCTCTGGATCATCCCAATTAATTGAATTTAATTCATTTACTACATGGCTATCAATTTCAGTTTCATTAGAATATCTAAATCGTAGTTCATCTTCTAATAATTTTAATTTATCATTTCCATATGCATTTTTAATACTATTTAAAAGCATATCAAAACCATCTTCATTTAATCCTGTACGTGCTGTTTTAGCAGTCATTAAATCTGAAGTATCATTTGAATTTGATTTTTCAAAAATTTGTTTAATAGTAGTTAATTCAGATAAATTAACTGTTTTATTTTGTTCACACCAACTATTAAATAAATGATCACTAATATATGGATCTGATGTTTTACCAGGTTGTACTAAAATATACCAACTAAGAATTAAATTTGAATCCATTTTTTTTGATAATTTTTCAAATAATTGTGTATCTTTAGAAATAAATTTTAATAAAGAATTTAATTTAAATGCTACTTTTTTTTGTAAATCAGATCCACCTCCAGATTCCATTAAATCTTTTGTTATCTGAATTTTATTATCGGATGGTCCAAACCAACTTCCACTTACTCCTTTACCTTTAGATTTACGTTCAGTTTTTGGAATTGCTACTATTTCTTTACCTACAGTTGGAAAATCTTTAGAATCATATGAATATACAATCGAATTATCTCTACTTTCCCAATGTTGATATTTTCCATCTTGTTTTAAATTAGATAAATTATCTGTTATTAAGTTTCTACCATTAGTTACTAATTCTCCTTTTAAAGAAGTATGTTTACCATGTATAAATAATTTTTGAAGTTGATGGAATGCTTTTTCACTATCACCATCATTTATTAATTTACTAAGTTTTTCAACTATATCAGGTCCCGGATTTAAAAATGTAGTAGGAAATCTTGGTCTAAAAAGACCAACAGCACACATATCCTCTAACAATTCATATAATTTTGGATTATGTTCTTTAACGAAAGTATATAAAGAACAAAACGTTTTTTTGCCACCATCCATCGTCATTGTTTTATATTTTTATATTTTACTATATTATTGTATATAATTATTATATAATAAAAATTATAAATTAATTATTAGTTATGTTTTAATTAAAAAATATATTATTTTTCTAATTAATTTTTTTATATTATAGTAATGATATAAATTTTTATAAAATAAATAAATATTCAATATTAATTAAAAAAAATATTATTAATTGAAAAATTATATTCTATAATAATATATAAGATTTAAAAAGAAGTAAATTATATTTAAAAAAAGGTGACTAACCATAAAAAATATGACTTCACAAGAACCTAATATTCTTGATAAATTAAATGATACTATTAATGAATTAGGAAAAACTGTTAATAAATTCGGAGAAGAAATAGATCGAAGTGGATTTGAAGTTATTCCTAACCCAGAATCTAGAGTTGTTCCATCCGAAATAAGTTCTGCAGGATTTGAATTAGTAGGAGGTACATTTTCTATGGATGATGGGGTACATGCTTCTTTAGAATCTGGATTAGCTAATTATTTAGGATCTTATGATGATGTATCTGGTGGAGACTATTCTGGAGCTTCTACTGAGGTACGTGCATTAAATAAAATAGAAGGCGCCAGTAAAAAAATTCATTCAAAATTAAAAGGAATTTCAGATTCAGTAACAACTAGAATGCAAAATATTCTTAGTATTAAATCAGTTATGAATAAAGGATTTGACCGATTATATGAATTAGTTAAATTAAGTGATAATGGCGCTAATAAAAGTAATGCTAGTGTAATTAAAGAAGTTCAAAAGGCTTTAGATGATGAATTTGAAAAACAATTAAAAGGATTAGAAAATATACTTAATCTTAAAATTAAACCGCAAGAAAAAGATTTAAAAGATTTATTAAAAAATACTGAATCTTTTACAGCATTAGCCGAAAAATTAGGTGTAGCATATAATGATACTGAAGCGAGTGACCGTTTAGCTTTAGCCTATACTAATTTATCTCAGCTAGGATTAATTTCTCGTCAAGTTAAGGATTCTTTAATTACATTAAAAATATCTCTAGATAAATATAAGAGCATAGAAAATTTAAATAAATTAAAATCAACTCTTACTTCTTCACTAGATAAAATCAGAGATTCGCAATCAACTGACCAATTAGCTAAAATAGTCAAAGCCATGGAAGTTTTAGGAAAACACCAACATCGTCATGATGAAATTGTTGATTGTTTAGAAAATAAAAAATGTGTAGGATCAAATGAGACTAGTGGTTCTTATGAAACTGATGGAGGTGAAGTAGATGGTGCTATAGATGTTGATTATAATGGAGGTGATGTAGATGGGGGTGATGTAGATGGTGGTGATTATACTACAGGTATTGGCCGTGTTAAAAATGTTGCCCGTAAAAGTGCGTTAACTACTCGTATTAAAACTTATGAAAAAACATTAAAAGAACTATTTAAAAACTTTTTATCTCAATTAACTCTTAACTTTACTGATATTCGTAAAGATGTTGAAGTAGTTGCTGATCAACTTGGAGATGAAATTCCATATAATGATGATATTAAATTATTTATTAGTATTTTTGAAGGTTTTAGTCAAGATATTGAAAATGAAAAACTATTTTATGCATTAATTGGTTTAGATATAACAATGGCAGGACGAGAAATTAAACAACGATTTACAGATAATCTTAATCGTTTAATTGAATCTCTTACTGTATTGAAAAGTCACAAGTATTTAGCTGATATTCGACGCCAATTAGAATCTACTAAAGAAAATATCGATACTTATTCTGATACTGTCCTTGGTATTAAAAATGCCGAAGAAGTTAAAAAAGGAAGCGCTGAATTTATGTGGACAGATAAATTAGTTGATCCTACATTACCTATTAATACTGCTAAAATTATTCGTGAAACTATTGTTAAACTTAAATTTTATGGTAATGTATCTATGATTAAAGATAATTTACATCGTATGTCAAAAGAACATGTTGAATATCAAACTGATTATACTAAAGTACTTGGTAAATCCATAGGTATTAAACTAACTGAATTAAATCGTGAATATGTTGAACAAATAGATCGCCTTAATGATAAAGAACGCGGTCGTGGTTGGTTATTAGAAGATTATAACAAAACTGTCCCTGCGGATCAAAAAATTCCTCGCGGTTTGATTGAAACTGTTTATAAATTACAATATGATGCTAAAGTTGGTCTTTATAAAACTGTGGAAGCTATAGATATTTATCTAATGGATTTCACAGAAAATTTATCTGGTAATATTGAAGCGGTTAAAGAATTAAATACTATGTTAAAACAAACAGAAATTATTTCTAAATGGTTTGATACTAAAAGTGGTACTAATATAGATGATTTAATTCGTTTAATAACTGTAGATGTTAATAATACTATTGCTACAGTCAATGCTACTGCTTTAAATACTTCTGAATTTTTAGGAGTTGAATCTTTTATTACTGGAACTAATATTAAAAATGTATTAGAAGCATCTAAAAAAGCTATAGATTCTGTTGCTGTCCTTAAGAATATTATATCTATGTTTGTACATATTGGCGATAAATTTGGAAATAAAACTCTGTCTAGTGAGATGTATATGTCTCCAAATATTATCTATAAGAATTTGATTAAATATATTTGGGTTAGTGCATTTACTATGGGATATGGAACTGCTGGAGGTGATACAACAGTTGAAATTAATTCAACTAAAAAAGATAAAGCAGGTTATGAAATAGAAAAAGGTAATATTGCATCTTTCTTTCATGTTAAACCAGTTACATTAACTACTTCATTAGATATTCTTAAAAAACAAGAAGATGCATTAAGAGCACGACTTATTATAGAAAAAAGAGATGCATTAGCAGCAATTTTAAGATTTGAGGCTGCAGGTGTTAGAGGTGCTAGACCTCCATTAATACCTAATATAATTACAAATGAAACTGATTTAATTACAGCAATAAAAAATGGAAAATCCACATTAGATCCTGCTGGTGTATCTTTATTAACTACGGCAATAAATACAGTTAATGCTGGCGGGGCTGTTGGACAATATGTAATTGAATTTGTAAGATATGCAAATGCTTATTATTTAGAAAAATCAATTAGAAATGATATATTTGTTAATGAAGATAAATACTTTATTTTAGCTTTAAAGAGTATTACTGCTAAAATTCTTACCGTTGTTGGATCTGCTAATTTACTTAAACAACCTAATAATGTTACTAATATGATTATTAACCCTATTCGTACAATTATTGGTGGCAAAACTCCAGAAGTAAATGATGAAGCTGTAGAATTATATATTCGTCTCCCACTCTTAGTTGAATTTTATAAAAATATTTTTGAAAATGGTAACGATAACTACAAAAAAAATAAATTTGAAAATGATGAAACTGAAACAATTGCATTTATTCCTGAAGTTGGATCTAAGTGGAGTGGATTAATTCAATGTATTTTTGATGAATCTAAATATATTAATAATGGTATTTATGGTGTTGAAAATATGAATCGTATTATTGTAGAAGTTAATAATATTTTTAAATATTATAAAGATACTGAAAAATCAAAACTTGTACGTACAGTAGTTTTAGATTTAGTAGCTGAAATTAA
>JACCDV010881303.1_pt1 | contig 36189 bp, 35 predicted proteins | sample 7446131 | NCBI WGS metagenome assembly JACCDV01 (sample SAMN15323448, study PRJNA562643) | freshwater metagenome | isolation source: river surface water | place: USA:Blue River Watershed | collected 2017-08-17
ATGCCGATCTCAAGAAGGCCTATCGCAAGCTTGCAAAGGAATATCACCCGGACAGAAATCCGGGTGATGCCAAGGCTGAAGCCAGGTTCAAAGACATTTCCGAGGCCTATGACGTGCTCTCCGATGCCAATCAACGCAAAGAGTATGACGCGATTCGCGCCATGGGCGGTGGAGCTCGCTTCACGGCTGGTGGTCAAGGGGCGGGATTCGAGGATGTGTTCTCGAACCTCTTCGGTGGCGGCTTTCAGGGCCAGGGGTTCCCAGGTTTTGGGGGCTTCGGTGGCTTTGGCCCCCAGCGTGGCAGTGATCTAACCACCACCTCGACCATCAACTTCATCGACTCGATCCATGGCACCCAGCTAAGGCTCACTGTTCACGGCGACACCGTGAACGTCAAGGTTCCAGCCGGAATCCAGGACGGTCAGAAACTAAAGGTCAAAGGCAAGGGGCAGCACTCACCAAACGGCGGACCAGCTGGAGACTTGGTGGTGACCATCAAGGTGAAACCGCACCCCGTTTTCTCCAGAGACGGAGAAAACCTTAGGGTCACGGTCCCGATCACCATCACCGAGGCCATTTTGGGAGCGACGATCTCGGTTCCAACTCTCGGAGCTGAACCGGTCAAGCTCAAAGTTGCCCCTGGCACCCCAAATGGCAGGACCCTCAGGGTCAAGGGCCGCGGAGTGCAGCTGCCTTCCAAGCAGGGAGACCTCTTGGCAACCGTGGAGATTGCGGTTCCCGCACACGTCTCTGACAAGGCCAGGAAACTGCTCGAGCAGTTCGAGGCCGAACTACCTGACGAAGATCCACGTGCCGACCTGTTGACCAAGGCCGGATTGCTCTAGGAGGAATCATGGACCTAAACGAGACCACCCCACTGTTTGTGATCTCGGTTGCGGCTGAGCTCTGTGGCATGCATCCTCAGACCCTGAGGCAGTATGACCGGATGGGCTTGGTGTGCCCAACGAGAACCCTGGGCAAATCCCGCCGCTACACCATGCAGGATGTGGCGAAACTTCGAGAGATTGCCCGCTTGAGCCAAGAGGGTGTTTCCCTCGAGGGCATCAAGCGAGTGCTCACACTCGTGGATGAGAACCTCGAGCTACGCGCTCGAGTGAGAGATCTTGAGCGTGAGCTCGCGAACCAAGTTATGAACCAGCCAGGAAACCGTGTGTTTGCCGCTGGAGAGCAAGGAGTCATCAGACTCAACCCCGGACAACGACCCGAGAGAAGTGGTTCGGTGGTGCTATGGAGGAGGCGCTAAATGCAGCCAGAGAATCAAGAGCAGCAGTCTGCTCTGGAGCAGTTTGGAATTGACCTAACCGCGGTCGCAAGAGCGGGAAAGCTGGACCCAGTTATCGGCCGCGATGCCGAGATCAGACGAGTGAGCCAGGTGCTTTCTCGCAGAACCAAGAACAACCCGGTATTGATTGGTGAACCCGGTGTCGGTAAGACAGCGGTTGTAGAGGGTCTTGCCCAACGAATTGTTGCTGGGGATGTGCCGGAGAGCCTAAAGGGCAAGACCCTGATAAGTCTTGACCTGGGTGCGATGGTTGCCGGATCCAAGTTTCGAGGTGAGTTTGAAGAGCGACTCAAGGCTGTTCTGAAAGAGATCCAAGATGCCCAAGGTCAGGTAATCACATTCATCGACGAACTCCACACCCTGGTTGGTGCTGGGGCTGCCGATGGATCAATGGATGCATCCAACATGCTCAAGCCGATGCTCGCCAGGGGTGAGCTGCGACTAATTGGTGCCACCACCTTGGATGAGTATCGCGAGCGCATTGAAAAAGACTCTGCCCTGGAGCGCAGATTCCAGCAGGTTTACGTTGGTGAGCCAAGTGTCGAGGACACCGTGGCAATTTTGCGCGGCTTGAAGGAGCGCTACGAAGCTCACCACAAGGTGACCATCGCCGACTCTGCCCTGGTTGCTGCAGCCCAACTCTCCTCAAGATATATTTCTGGCCGCCAACTGCCCGATAAGGCAATCGACCTTGTCGATGAGGCGGCCTCGAGATTGCGCATGGAGATTGACTCCGCTCCGGTTGAGATCGACGAGCTCCGTCGCCAGGTTGATCGCCTCAAGCTCGAAGAGCTGGCTCTGAAAAAGGAAAAGGACGATGCTTCCAAGCAGCGTCTTGAGAAACTCCAAGAGGATCTGTCTCAAAAGCAAGAGCGTTTGAACGAGCTGAATCAGCGCTGGGAGAAAGAGCGAGCTGAACTGAACAAGATTGGTGAGATTAAAACCAAGCTTGACGCTCTGAGAATTCAGGCTGAGAAGGCTCAGCGCGAAGCCAATCTGGAGCTCGCGTCCAAGCTCTTGTATGGCGAGATTCCACAGCTTGAAAAAGAACTAAAGGCTGCCGAGAACCAAAACACAGAGACCAAGGAGCGCATGGTCGGTGAGCAGGTCACCGAGGATGAGATTGCAGCTGTGGTTTCAGCCTGGACCGGGGTCCCAACTGGCAGGTTGCTTGCCGGTGAAAGCGAGAAGCTACTTCACCTGGAGCTTGAGCTTGGCAAGAGACTGATTGGTCAAAAGGCTGCCGTCAAGGCCGTGAGTGATGCGGTGCGCAGAACCAAGGCCGGAATCTCTGATCCCGACCGACCCACCGGTTCATTCATGTTCCTGGGTCCAACCGGTGTTGGTAAGACGGAGCTGGCTAAGAGCTTGGCTGCTTTCTTGTTTGATGATGAGAAGTCGATAGTTCGCATCGATATGTCCGAGTACTCAGAGAAGCACAGCGTCTCAAGACTGGTTGGTGCTCCCCCGGGATACATCGGTTACGAAGAGGGCGGTCAGCTAACCGAAGCCGTTAGGCGCAGACCCTACTCAATCGTGCTGTTGGATGAGATTGAGAAGGCTCACCCAGAGGTCTTCGACATTCTGCTGCAGGTTTTGGACGATGGTCGCCTAACCGATGGTCAGGGAAGAACTGTTGATTTCAAGAATGTGATCCTGATTCTGACCTCGAACCTCGGATCGCAGTTCCTGATTGATCAAGAACTTTCAGATCAAGAGAAGCGCCAGCTTGTTATGGACACCGTCAGGGCTAGCTTCAAACCAGAGTTTCTAAACCGACTAGATGATGTCGTCATCTTCGATGCCCTAGGCAAAGAGGAGCTTGGTTCGATAGTTGATCTCAACATCTACCGACTAACCGCAAGGCTGGAGCAAAAGCGCATCACCCTTGGCGTTACCCCAGCCGCAAGGCTTTGGTTGGCAGACCATGGTTACGACCCGGTTTATGGAGCCAGACCGTTGCGCAGGCTAATCCAGCGTGAGGTTGAAGACCGCCTCGCCAACCTTTTGCTCGCTGGTGAGGTCGTCGATGGCACCTTTGTAACGGTCGAGGTTGGCGAGAATCTAGAGGCACTGGCTTTGAAGATGAATCAGTAGTCAAAAGAGAATCTTTTGCCGGCTACCTTCTTTAGTTGCTCGGGAATCACTAAACTCCCGAGCATGCCAGTGAGTAAGACAACGCGGTCGTTCGGTCAGGGAGCTCAGGGGGAGCCAGAGGCTCCTAAGGCTAAGAAGGTCGGACTATGGGCCAAGCTTCGCTACAACTTCGATAACTCCATCGCCCAGGGCGGCATGTTTGTTTTCTACGTCCTGCTTCTGATGATGTTCATCGCCTTGGTGATGGTTGGTGTGCGGGCACTGATTACCAGCGTGCCCTTATTGACGCAGGCTCCCGACCCCAATAACCTCAGTCTGTTTGACCTGTTCTGGGCATCGTTTACAAAGATTCTTTCCCTGGGCGGCGAGCCCACCTGGGGCGAGCGAATCATCGCAATTCTCTACTGGGCTACCACTACAGCGTTGACCGCGAGCGTTATCGGTTATGTAGTTGGTGCAATTCAGCGCACCTTCGCAAGACTTCGCAAGGGCCGCAGCCCTGTAATCGACTCCGGCCACACCCTGATCCTTGGCTGGTCAAACCGCATCTTCCCAATTTTGGAAGAGTTGGCAATCGCTAACCAGAACGTCCGCAAACCGTTGGTTGTTATCTTCTCCACCCACGAGCGCGACTTCATGGAAGACGAGATTGAGTCCCGCGCGGAGAATCTGGGCAAGCTCAGAATCGTGACCCGCACCGGTGACCCAACCAACCCAACCGACCTAAAGCGCACCAATCTCAGTGCAGCGAAGTCGATTGTGGTGCTGGAGGCCGACTCAACTGGCGATGCAACAGTCGTTTCCACCGTGTTGGCAATCAAGTCGCTGAACACCAATCCAAGCCTCAAGATAATTGCCGAGCTGGATGACAAGGACACCGCAAAGGCGTTAATCACCTCGACCAAGGGTCAGGTCATCCCGGTTCGCTCTCACGAGGTGATCGCCAGAGTTACCGCTCAGGCTTCACGTCAGCCTGGTTTGGCTGCAGTCATGCTTGACCTTCTTGACTTTGAAGGCGACGAGATCTACTTCACTGACGTTCCAGCCCTGGAGGGCAAGACATACGGTGATGCACTGCTCTCCTTCAACTCCGCTTCCATCATTGGTATTCGTAAGTCAAGTGGAGAGGTGGACCTCAACCCACCTGCCAAGACCAAGCTCGCAAAGGGCACACAGCTGATCGCCATCGCAAGCGATGACGACAAGGTGGTTTACACCGGGATTCAGGCTGAGCTTGTCGGCAAAGCCAAGAAGACCGCAAAGCCTGCTGGAAAACCAGAGCGCCTGCTTGTAATTGGCTGGTCAGAGATGGGCCGTTCGGTTATCGGCGAGCTGGCAGCGTTTTTGCCAAAGGGCTCAACCGTGCACATCGTTGCTCAGAAGAAGCTTGTCGACCCAGACCAGCTGAAGGATCTGGACTTTGGTCCAAACGTCAAGGTGACTGCAGCATCAGTATCGGGAGACATCGCAGACCTAACTGCAGCTGCCTCCGCGAAGTACTACAACGAGATCATCGTGCTCGGCTACCGCAATGCAATTAGCGAGGCCGAAGCCGATGCCCAAACCATGCTCACCATGCTTCAGCTGAACCAGTTGTTCGAGGCTGATGGCAATGGTGTTGAGCCAACCCGTTTGGTTGCTGAGATCCTCGATGGTCGCAAGGCAGAGATTGCTCGAGTTGCTGCGGTTGATGACCTGGTTGTTAGCGACAACCTAGCGGCGCTCGCGATTGCTCAGCTGTCCGAGAACCCAAGTCTGGGAGTGGTGCTGGATGACCTGTTCGATGCCGAAGGCGCATCAATCAACGTTGCACCGATTGAGCTCTACGCAACCGTTGGCAAGGAGATCAGCTATGCCCAATTGGTTGCGAATGCAGCCGCCATGGGCGAATCCGCTATCGGTTACCGCCACGCTCACCTCACCGAGGGTGACTCAGCAAATGGCGCAAGGCTAAACCCAGCGAAGGACTCCAAGTTCACACCCAAAGCTGGTGATGGCCTGGTAGTTGTGGCGGGATGAGCTCTGAACTAGCTGAGCTTCGTAGGGAGCTCAGAGAGTACGCAAACCCAAGACGCGTCAAAGAACTCGAGTGGTTTTACAAAACCGAGCCCGGTGGCTACGGCGAGGGAGATAAGTTTCTGGGACCCATGGTCCCCCAGACCCGCTCGGTTGCAGCCAACCACTACAAACTTCAGCGCTCGGATCTCGATCAACTATTTCGTTCCGAGTATCACGAGGAGCGACTCTGTGGGTTGGTGATTCTCACCAAGCAGTTTGAGCGGGCCAAAAACCCTGCCGACAAGGCTGAGTTGTATGAGTACTACCTATCGCTCTATGAGCTTGGTGCGGTCAATAGCTGGGACCTGGTTGATGTCTCGGCAAACAGATTCGGAAAGTACCTGCTTGGTGATCCCCACCGAATCGAAAAGGTTATGGCTAGGACCACGAGTGAAAACTTATGGATTCAGCGCTCAGCCATCATTCTGACCTTCCCGATGATTGCCGAGTTCGACTTCGAACCAACTATCGCGACCTGCACTGCGCTGGTGAACCACAGGCACGATCTGATTCACAAGGCTGTCGGGTGGGCGATGCGCGAGGTTGGTAAGCGTGAACTCACTCCACTTAGAGAGTTTCTTGAGACCCATGCGGCCACCATGCCAAGAACCGCCCTTCGCTACGCGATTGAGAAGCTCTCTGATAAAGAGCGTGCCGACTGGCTCAGTCGGAAAGCTCGATAATCACCGGCACGTGATCGCTCGGGCCCTCGCCCTTTCGCTCATCCCGTTCAATGCTTGCTCCAATAACTCGCTCGGTTAGAGCGGGTGAAGTGAGCGCGAAGTCGATTCGCATCCCGTTGTTCTTTGGGAAGCAGAGGTCTTTGTAATCCCAGTAGGTGTATTGATTGGGCACAAGTTCCCGAACCCTGTCACTAAAGCCAATCTGCTCGAATGCCTCGAATGCCTGCCGCTCAGGCTCTGAGATATGCGTTTCAAACATGTTCACGTCGTACACGTCGCTATCAAGTGGAGCGATGTTGAAATCACCCATCAAGCAAAGTTCGACATCTGGATCCATCTCCAACTGCTCGGCAGAGAGTGAGGCCAGCCGGTCCAAGAACTCAAGCTTGTATTCCATGTGAGGGTCTTCAAGGCCTCGCCCGTGTGGCACATACAGAGACCAGACTCGAACCCCACCAAAGGTTGCCCCGATTGCCCTGGCCTCGACCACATCTTTGAAGCTTGGCTGAGATGAAAACTCGAATTCGATGTCCTCAGGCTCAAGATCGGCCCTGTAGGCAAAGGCAACGCCGTTCCATTGGTTTAGTCCGTGGGCTATGACCTTGTAGCCAATCGCTTCAAACTCTGCAACTGGAAACTGCTCTGGCTTGCACTTGATCTCCTGCATACCTAGAACATCGACCTGGGTCCGATTTAGAAAGTCAATAACTCTCGGGTGTCTCGCTCTGACCGAGTTCACATTCCAGGTGGCAAGTTTCATCCCTAAACTCTAACCATGACTTTCACTGCCCCTGAAAAACCACGTCTTGTCGAGCTCATCAAAGAGTTGGCTATAGTGCAAGGCAGAGTAACCCTCTCATCCGGCCTCGAGGCCGATTACTACGTTGATTTGCGTCGAGCAACCCTGCACCACGAGGCAGCGCCGCTGATTGGCAAGGTAATGCTCAAGCTGCTGGCTGACAACGGGATCAAAGACATAGATGCCGTGGGTGGTTTGACTATGGGTGCTGATCCAGTAGCAACCGCACTCATGCACCAGGCAGCAAACCAGGGCATTGCACTCGATGCATTTGTAGTTCGCAAGCAAGCTAAGGCACATGGCATGGGACGCCAGGTTGAGGGCCCTTCGGTTGAGGGCAAGCGGGTGGTTGTTCTTGAGGACACCTCAACCACCGGCGGATCACCGCTTACGGCAGCCGAAGCTTTGAAAGCGGCAGGAGCAATCGTGGTTGCGGTTGCAACAGTTGTTGATAGGAACACCGGCGCCAAAGAGGCGATTGAGGCCGCGGGCTATCCTTATTTGACGGCCATCACCCTTGAGGATCTTGGTCTTAGCTAAAGAGGTTTTTGTGAAGCGCAGACTAGCGCCGTTTGTTTTTAGCCAGTTCGCCAACGTTGCGAGTGTGATCTCGGGATCGATGGTCTTTATTGCGGTCCCCTGGATCGCCCTCGAAATTACCGGTAACGCGGCAAGTGCGGGTCTAGTGGTTGCCGCAACAGCAATTCCTGGTCTTTTGATGGCACCGGTAATTGGGTCAATAATCGATCGCTTTGGTAGAAGAAATGTTGCTGTTTTGGCCGAGCTTCTTACCGTTTTCGTCTCACTTCTGATTCCACTGGTGAGCTGGCTGTGGCAGCTGACGCTGCCGGCCTTGATTGCGATCGGCATCTTGCGAGCCATCACTGCCCCAGGAGGCAGCACAGCTCGAAAGTCCCTGGTGCCGGACGTGGCGGGCCCCGCGACCATGACGCTAGATCGAGCCAACTCGATTCATGAGGGTCTCTTCGCTGCTGGATTCGCTATCGGCCCTGCGCTATCAACCTTCTGCATTGCCTGGTTTGGTATTTCCAATACCTTCTTGGTGGTTGCCGCCTTCGGTCTGATCTCCGCAATCTCGGCCTTCATGATTCGGGTTACCGAGCAACATGAGGAAAAAGACGAGAGCGACTCCGGTAGTTTCTTGAAGTTCGCGGTTCAGGGGTTTGTGATCCTGTTCTCAAACAAGCCTGTGTTGATGATGATGGTGACCATCATGACCCTCGCGGTCATTTACCTGCCGACCGAGATGGTGATTCTCCCCGCCTACTACAACGCCCTAAATGACCCAGAGGGGCTTGGTATTGCGGTCTCTGCCGCGGCAGCCGCATCCGTGGTTGGATCACTCGGGTTTGAGCAAATCCACAAGCGAATCAGCTACGCGAACATCTTGAGAATCGCAATCATCGGCATTGGTTTGTCCATGCTTCCAATGAGCCAGCTACCGGAGCAGTGGGTGCTGGTCACGTTCTTCTTCCTGCTCGGTCTTGCCTGGGGACCACTTCTGCCGCTACTAAACACCGTCATTCAGACCAGAATCCCAGCCAATAAGCGGGGTCGCGTGTTTGCGCTGGAGATGACTATCTGGAATGCGGGACCACTGATCTCGATGGTGGCTGTAGGAAACGCCGTAGATGCCTTCGGCGTTCAGTCCGTTTACACGGTGCTTGCGATAGGCGTTTGTATTGCTGCGGGGTTTGTCGCAACCAGCAAGCACCTCAAAGAGCTCAACGTCTAGTTCTCCACATCCCTCCTGTTCACTGTCCTCGATAGCCCAATTCCTGAAGGAGTTGTGGGGTCCTATGGATGACGAGACTTACGCCATCTACGAGGAGATCCTTGCCAGGCGGCATGACCCCCAAAACCTCGTTGGCGGGGAGTTGGATCGAGACCTATCGGCCGCGTAGTCCTTGATACCTCGGCCTGGAGTCGGCTGAAACGTAATCAAATCGTTTTCTCTAGGGAGGTGACCTGCTTCTTTTTGGCAATCGGTTGCACTAGTGTTTGACTAGTGGTCAGCGTTGCCCAAAAATCCCAGCCCGAGCCTAACGGCCTGGGTGACCAACAGGAATCTCTTGAGAGGAAACGTTGCCATGTGGCACATAACAGGCTTTGCAGATGAAATTTCAAAAAATCTCGATGAGCAGATTGAGCTGCTCAACACCCTAGGCATCAAGTTCGTCGAGTTCAGAAGCGCCTGGGGCACCAAGGTGCTGGATTTGTCTCGCGACCAGCTGGATCTGGCCAAGGCAAAGTTGGATGCGGCCGGCATCAAGCTCTCATCCGTGGGATCAGACTTGGGCAAGATTTTTATCACCGACCCGTTTGAGGCACACCTGGAGCGAGCCAGACACGGGGTCGAGGTGGCCAACTTCTTTGGTGCCCGCTACATCAGGATGTTCAGCTTCTTCATCCCCGAGGGTCATGACCCCGGCCAGTATCGCGAAGAGGTGCTGCGTCGCACCCAAGCGATGGTTCAACTTGCGGAGGAAGGCGGCATTACCCTGCTGCACGAGAACGAAAAAGACATCTACGGTGACATCCCTGACCGCGTGGTGGATCTGATGACCACCATCGCTTCGCCCAACTACCGCGCGATTATCGATCCGGCCAACTACGTGCAGTGCGGATATCGCCCATTTGACGACGCCTACCCCATGGTTCGCGGGTTCACCGACTACATCCACTGCAAGGACGCCTTCGCCCCTACCCCCGAGAACCCGCTGGGTGAGATTGTTCCCTCCGGACAGGGTGATGGCCAGTTCGAACAGTTGATTGGCGGCCTAAAAGCCGATGGTTACCAGGGCTTTCTGTCTATCGAGCCGCACCTGGGCGACTTTGATGCCTTCGGAGGACTGTGTGGTCCGGAACTTTGGACCACCGCCCACACCGCCCTAATCAAGCTGCTCAAGCAAGCAAACGTTGATTTCTCCTAGCTCACAAGAATCGAAAGGACTAACAGTGTCAAACAAAATCAGGCTCGGAATCATAGGCTTCGGTGCCGAGGGTGCCGCCTACGCCGATTTCATCACCAAGGGCATGGTCCCAAACATGGTGGTTGGTGCCATCTCTGACGTGAACCCAGCCATTGAGGCCAAAGCCCATGAGCTATCGGTCCCATTCTTTTCGGACTACAAGAGCATGATCACCTCGGGAGAGGTGGATGCGGTTGTCACCACCGTGCCGCACTACCTGCACCCAGAGGTCGGTATCTATGCGCTTCAGAATGGTGTCCACGCCCTGGTTGAGAAGCCAATCGGTGTCTACACCAAGCAGGCTCAGCGACTGATTCAGGTTGCTGCCAGCAAGCCAGAGCTTAAGTTCGGCGTCTTCTTCAACCAGCGCACCAACCCGCTTTATAAGGACCTTCATGACCTGATCACATCCGGTGAGCTTGGTGCTCTGCGCCACAGCTCTTGGATTATCACCAACTGGTGGCGCCCACAGGGTTACTACGACTCCTCCGCATGGCGCGCAACCTGGGGTGGCGAGGGTGGCGGAGTGCTTGTGAACCAGGCCCCCCATCAGCTCGACCTCTGGCAGTGGATCTGCGGTGTCCCAAAGTCCGTCTTCGCCAAGGCTCAGTTCGGCTTCAGAAGGGATATTGCCGTGGAGGACGAGGTAAATGCGCTAGTCAGCTTTGCTGATGGTGCGACCGGCAGTTTCATGACAGCAACCCATGACCTAATGGGCACTGACCGACTAGAGATCCTCCTGGACAAGGGCAAGGTAGTGGTTGAGAACTCCAAGGACGTCACCATCTGGAAGCTGAACAAGCCGGAGCAGGAGATCTCCAAGGGCATGGACATGGAGGCTGTCGCAAAGCTCTTCCGTGGTCAGCTGGACACCTCAACCTTTATGAGCAAAGAGACCAAGAGTTACTCCTCGGTCTGGGGCGAGCAGCACTCCGAGGTGATGCGCAACTTCGCAGCCGCTTGCCTAGGCGAGGAGGAGCTTATGGCGCCAGGAGACCAGGGCATTCATGGCGTTCGCCTAGCCAACGCCATCCACCTCTCGAGCTGGACTGGCCAGGAAGTCTCGATAGAACACTTCGACGAAGATGAGTACCTGGAACAGCTGAACAATCGAATTCGTCAAGAGGGCAAGTATTCGGAGCGTGACTAACATGGCAAAACTTGGCGTTCAAATGATGATGCTCAAGGAGCAGGTTGCCGAGCAGGGGATGTTCTCGGTCCTAGAGAAGCTCGCTGAAATTGATATCCGCTGTGTTGAGGTGTCCCAGATTCCTATGGATCAGGCCAACACCGCCGATCTAGAAAGAGCAATCAACGAACTCGACTTTGAGGTTGGAGCGCTGTCCGCAGCCCTCCACCCAAAACCAGGCATCGACTCGCTCTCCGGCGAGTTTGACAAGGTGGTTGCCGACTGCAAGCGCCTTGGCACTCGCTACGTTCGCATCGGCATGATGCCGTTTGAGGCAATGGTCTCCAAGGAGGCCACCGAGGCTTGGGCGCGAGAGCTCAACCCCTTCGCTCAGCGCCTTGCGGCGGAGGGGATCACCCTCTGCTACCACAACCATCATGCCGATCTTATTCAGTTTGATGGCGAGCGAATCTTCGACATTGTTCGCAGGGTCGCCCCAGATGTGTACTTCGAGGTTGACCTGCACTGGGTGCAGCGCGGTGGTATGGCTCCCTTGGACATGCTCGAGCTATACCAGGGCGTCTGCAAGTTGATTCACGTTAAGGACTATCGGGTTGCAGCACTGCCCCAGGAGGCAATCGAGCTGTTCAATGCCGGCAAGTTTGTCGAGGGCTATGACAAGTTCGTCAACATCATTCAGTTTGCTGAGGTCGGACAGGGCAACATGAACTGGCCAGCGCTGCTGCCAGCAAGCGAGAAGGCTGGAGCTGACTTCTTCTTCATTGAGCAGGACATGACCTATGGCCGTGACCCGTTTGACTGCATTAGAGACTCTCGAGAGTATCTAAAGTCCATCGGCTACTAAAGCCGGAGGGAAAGCAGCCCCAACCCGGGGCTGCTTTATCTTTTGATCTAGACCAGATCAGCTACCGAGGCCAGAATCTCGGTTGGCCTGAATGGGTACCTTGCTATCTCGGCATCATCTGAAATGCCCGTTCTCACCAAGATGGTGTGAAGTCCGGCTTCAATGCCAGCCACCACATCGGTGTCCATGCGGTCACCGATCATGGCGGTGTCTTTGGAGTGAACGTCGATCTTGCGCATTGCGCTTCTAAACATCATCGGGTTTGGTTTTCCAACGATGTATGGGGACTTGCCAGTCGCTGCGGTAATCAACGCTGCCACAGAACCAGTTGCTGGAATCGGACCCTCATTTGATGGGCCGGTTACATCCGGGTTGGTTGCGATAAACCTTGCACCCTTGTTTATCAGACGGACAGCCTTGGTTAGAGCCTCAAAGCTAAGGTTTCTGGTCTCACCCAACACCACATAGTCAGGGTTTACCTCGGTCATGACGTAACCGATTTCGTGCATGGCGGTGGTGAGGCCTGATTCACCAATCACGAAAGCCTTGCCGCCGGGTAGCTGAGACTTTATAAAGTCAGCTGTTGCAAGTGCAGAGGTGTAGATCTGCTCTTCCGGGATTTCTAGGCCACCCGCTTGCAGCCTGGCGGCGAGATCGCGTGGTGTGTAGATCGAGTTATTGGTCAGCACCAGAAACTTGGTTCCCTGTTCGGTCCACTTTTTGATCAGTTCTGGGGCACCTGGAATCGGCTTGCCCTCGTGCCAAAGCACCCCGTCCATGTCGGTGAGCCAGTTATTGATGTGTGAACGATCGACCATGTTGCCTAGCCTAGCTTTAGGCTTTAGCGCGTGAGTGAAGACACAGAGCGCCCAACCGAGCAATCCACCTGGGGGGTTGGTCCATACCTAGGTGATCCGAGCGAGGACCCAAACTTTGCGAAGTTTGATCCCGAGCTCTTGGCCGAGGGCGACACCAGAAATGTTGTCGACCATTACCGCTACTGGTCGATGGAGGCGATTGTCGCCGACCTAGATTCCAAACGCCACCCATACTTTGTCGCGATCGAGAACTGGCAACACGATCTAAACATTGGCTCGATCGTGAGAACCGCAAATGCCTTTCTGGCCCAGGGTGTTCACATAGTTGGAAATAAGCGCTGGAATCGTCGGGGTGCGATGGTTACCGACAGATACCAGCACGTCACCCACATGCCGTTAATTGAGGACCTGATTGAGTGGGCAAAGACGGCAGGGCCAAACGGCAGCAAGCTGCCAATTATTGCGATTGACAACGTGCCCGGCTGTAAGCAGCTGGAGAACTATGAATTGCCAAAGCACTGTGTCTTCCTGTTTGGTCAGGAAGGGCCAGGCCTTTCCCAAGCAGCTTTAGATGCCTCAGATGTGGTTTTGGAAATCACACAGTTTGGTTCAACAAGATCCATCAACGCCTCTGCAGCTGCCGCAATAACTATGCACACTTGGGTTATGCAGCATGTTTTTAGTTAGACTCTCCTAAGGGCCAATCGCCCGAGAATCCCCAATGACGGAAGGGGTACAGTCATGCCCGCAGTAGTCCTCGTAGGTGCCCAGTGGGGCGACGAAGGTAAAGGCAAAGCAACCGACCTACTCGGTGACAGAGTCGACTATGTCGTTCGTTACCAGGGTGGCAACAATGCTGGCCACACCGTAGTCATTGGCGACAAGAAGTTTGCGCTGCACCTTCTCCCATCGGGCATCCTCACCCCAGGCTGTGTTCCAGTCATCGGTAACGGAGTTGTAGTCGACCTAGAGGTCCTCTTCCGGGAGATCGACGGCCTAAACGAAAAGGGTGTCGACACCTCCAAGCTTCTGATCTCGGCTAATGCTCACGTCATCACCCCTTACCACGTCACCGTTGACAAGGTCTCCGAGCGCTTCCTAGGAAAGCGCGCCATCGGAACTACCGGTCGCGGCATTGGCCCGACCTATGGCGACAAGATGGGCCGCCTAGGTATTCGTATTCAGGATCTATTTGACCCAAGCATTCTGCGTCAGAAGGTTGAGGGCGCGCTTCTCCAAAAGAACGAGCTCCTAGTAAAGGTTTATAACCGAGCAGCGGTTAGACCACAGGAAGTTGTAGATCACCTACTCTCCTTCGCTGAGCGACTAAAGCCAATGGTTGCCGACACCGCACTGGTTCTGAACAACGCTCTTGCCGAGGGCAAGACTGTTCTGCTCGAGGGTGGCCAGGGAACATTGTTGGATGTTGACCACGGAACCTATCCGTTCGTGACCTCCTCGAACCCAACCGCTGGTGGTGCAACTACCGGTAGCGGTATTGGACCTACCAAGATCACCGGAGTAATTGGAATCTTGAAGGCCTACACCACCCGTGTTGGTTCTGGACCTTTCCCAACCGAGCTGTTTGACGAGTGGGGCGAGTACCTGCGGAAGACCGGTGGCGAGGTTGGTGTCACAACCGGCCGTAACCGTCGCTGTGGTTGGTTTGATGCCCCAATCGCTCGCTATGCAACCCGCGTAAATGGTTTGACCGATATCTTCCTCACCAAGCTGGATGTATTGACCGGCATCAAGGAGATCCCGGTTTGTGTTGCCTACGAAGTTGATGGCAAGCGAGTAGAGGAAGTTCCGGTTTCCCAAACCGACTTCCACCACGCCAAGCCGATCTACGAAATGTTCCCAGGTTGGGAAGAGGACATCTCAACAGTCAAGACTTTCGACGAGCTTCCAAAAAATGCCAAGGACTATGTTTTGGCTCTTGAGAAGCTAAGTGGCACCAGAATCTCCGCAATCGGTGTCGGGCCTGATCGCAACGCGACCATCGTCCGCCACGACATGCTGGGCTAGATTTTGACAATCGGTTGCACTAACTTGCCAAATTAAGCCTGAAAAGCGCATCAAGTCAGGCAGATTGCCAACCAATTGCCAAACGGCATCTACCCGCTAAACAATAGGAAAACAAAGCGTTACACTTTTGTTATCGGAAAATGTTGTCAATCGGTTGCCAAAATAGTTTGGACAATCTAGCTTGATTGTGGGACATTGAAACAAATGAAGTTTCAAGCCACTACAAAAGGAGTTGTAATGAACCTCAAGAAGACTCTGAGGGCAGCTGTAACGGTTGTTGCTTCATTTGCCCTCATTGCCTCCGGGTCAGTTGCTCCAGCCCAGGCTGCCAACCAAAAGACCCTCACCCTCAGCTCCGTGATCAACGTCACCTCATGGGACCCAGCGTCTGCAGACATTGGTCACGGAATCGTTTACTACCAGGGTGTCTATGACAACCTGATTCTGCGATCCCCAGATGGCTCCTTCAAGCCAAACCTCGCAACCAAGTGGACCGTCAACAAGAAGGCGACTGAGGTTGTTCTCGACCTGCGCACCGGAGTTACCTTCTCCGACGGTTCCAAGTTCGACGCAACTGTAGCCAAGAAGAACCTCGATCACTTTGTTTCAGCCAATGGCCCGCAGTCTGCAACCATGGCTGGCGCAAAGGTAGCCGTCGTGAGCCCAACCAAGATCAAGATCACCTTGGCCACGCCTAACCCAGACATCCTTTACTACCTAGCCACCACCAACTCATTTATGACTTCGGGTAACGCAGTAGGTACCACAGGCGTCAAGACCACTCCGGTGGGATCCGGCCCATACTTGCTGGACCGCTCAACAGTGCCTGGATCTCAGGTTGTGTTCGTAAAGAACCCTAATTACTGGGACAAGTCCAAGATCAAGTTCGACAAGATCACCCTGAAGATCATGACCGATGTGACTGCACGCCTTAACGCAGTTATGTCAGGTCAGGTTGACGTTGCACTTCTCGATGTCCGCACCGCCGACACCGCCAAGAAGCGCGGCCTAACTCTTACTCAGTACAACGTTGACTGGCAGGGACTACTGCTGTTCGACCGTGCTGGAAAAATCAACAAGGCTCTGGGTGACGCTCGCGTTCGCCAGGCAATCGCCCACGCTATCGACCGTGCAGCTCTACTAAAGACTGTTCAGGGTGGCTACGGTGAACTAACCAACCAGATCTTCTCCAAGGCATCTGGTGCATACGTTCCTTCGCTAGACAGCATGTACAAGTACGACCCTGCCAAGGCAAAGTCACTGCTTGCATCAGCCGGCTACGCAAATGGTTTCACCCTGAACATGCCAGCTTGGCTAGACCCAACTATGCGCGCTGCTCTCTCTGACTATCTGGGTGCTGTCGGAATCAAGGTGAACTGGGACAACGTCCCAGCGGTCGAGTTCCGCAATGCAATGCTCAGCGGTAAGTACGAGGCATCCGTCTTCCAGCTGTTCCAGGGAACCGCTTGGGTGAACTTCAACCTTGCAGTGGCCCCTAACGGTGCACGCAACGTGTTCAAGAGCACCAATGGCCTAATTAACAACGCACTAAAGAACGTGCTCGCCGACCCATCGCCAAAGAACGTCAGCACTCAGATGACTGCCGTCAACCGCGAGATCGTAAAGCAGGCTTGGTTCGTACCGTTCTATCGCCTACCTCAGTTGCTATTCAGCTCTAAGGGTGTGAAGGTAACTCCACAGGCACAGAACGCCATTCCATACCTATACAACTACGCACCTAGCGGCAAGTAGTTAACCCCCTGGGGTCCCGAAAGGGGCCCCAGGGCACCAAACCCCAACCAAAACCGGAGATTCAAGATGCTGGCTTTCATCGCGAGACGACTCTTCTCAGGAGCACTGCTCCTGCTGGTGATTTCGTCCCTGGCTTACTTCTTGATGTTCTTTTCCTCATCGAACATCGCCATCAACATCCTTGGTGACTCTGCCACCATCGAGCAGCTGCAGGCTAAAGAGATTGAGCTTGGTCTGGACAGACCAATTCTCGACCGTTACCTGGAGTGGCTAGGTGCTGCGGTCCAGGGAGACCTAGGGGTCTCTTGGTTCTCGCAGGAGCCAATCGTCTCCGCGCTGCTAAACCGACTCCCAGTCACTCTGACCTTGGTTATAGCAACCATTCTGCTCACGGCAATCGTCTCAACCATTCTGGGTATGGCCGCAGCAGTCAAGGGCGGCATCATCGACCGCCTAGTTCAGGTTTTGGGTATCGCAGGCTTTGCGGTTCCAAACTTTGTCATCGCAATCTTCCTGGTCACAGTCTTTGCTATTCAGCTCTTCCTCTTCCCAGCCACCGGCTGGGTGCCATTTGAGGAGGATCCAATGCTCTGGTTCCAGTCCTTGGTTCTGCCGGTAAGCGCAATCCTGATTGGTGCTGTGGCCTCTTCTGCCGCTCAGATCCGCTCGGCGGTGAAGGCAGTATTGGAGAAGGACTGGGTCCGCACCCTTCGCTCCAGGGGCATCTCAGAGCGTGAGATCCTCACCAAGCATGTGCTTCGAGCCGCTGCTCCAGCTGGACTCACCATCCTCAGCCTTCAGTTCGTAGGAATGCTCGGCGGTGCGGTAATCATCGAGCAGATCTTTGCACTGCCAGGAATGGGATTCCTGGCCCTGCAGTCAACCGGCGTCGGCGACACCCCAGTTGTTATGGGCGTGGTGGTCGTAACGGTAATCATCGTCATTTTGGTAAATCTGATTGTTGACCTAGCTAATGGCTGGCTCAACCCGAAGGTGCGTGTCAAGTGAGCAACGAGACTCAAATTCCATCTGGCCACGCAAGGCCTATCGTTCGTCGCAGTCTGGCAGGGCGCCTGGTTAGAAACCCATTGGCGGTTATCTCTAGCCTCTACCTTCTGCTGGTACTGGCCGCGGCTATCGTTGCGCCCTTTGCTTCGCAATTCGACCCAAACTCAACTGACCTAGCGGTCACCCTGTTGCCTCCAGATTCGACTTATCTGATGGGTACAGACTCAGCGGGTCGCGACATCTTCACCAGAATCCTCTGGGGATCACAGACGACGCTGCTCTCCGCCGTGATTGTTGTGTTCACCTCGATCCTGGTTGGTGTGCCATCAGGCCTCTTGGCCGGTTACTACGGTGGCAAATTCGATGGCATCGCCAGCTGGATCTCAAACATGCTCCAGTCGCTGCCAGCGATCATCATCTTGCTGGCTGTTGCCTCCGCTTTTGGCACCTCGATCTTTATTGCAATGGCAGTCTTCGGTGTCCTGATTGCACCGGGATTCTTCCGCCTGACCCGAACTGCAGTTATGGGTGTTCGCAACGAGCTCTATGTTGATGCCGCTCGAGTGTCGGGTTTGAGTGACTTCCGAATCATGGTCCGCCACATCCTGACTGTGGTGCGAGCCCCAATCATTATTCAGTCCGCGATCATCTCGGGTATTGCTATCTCGATCCAGTCGGGACTTGAGTTCCTTGGCCTTGGCGATGCTTCGATGATCAGCTGGGGTGTGATGCTGAACGAAGGCTTCCTCAACATCTGGATGGCCCCAAACCTGGTGCTCTGGCCATCGCTTGTAATCTCGTTGACCATTGGCTCCTTCGCACTCCTAGGTAACTCACTTCGCGATGCTCTTGAGGACACCCAGAAGGTAGCCGCGAAGAAGACCAAGTTCAAAGCGCTAAAGGGCACCGAGACCGTTGTAAATCCAAAGATCCTGGATTCCGAGGGCAAGTTGCTTTCAGTCACCGGGCTATCGGTTGGATACCCTCAGGGCGATGGTTCAGTGAACCGAGTTGTCGAGGGTGTTTCCCTCTCAGTTTCAAAGGGTGAGGTGCTGGGAATTGTTGGAGAGTCTGGATCTGGAAAGACTCAGACTGCTTTCTCCATCCTGGGTCTTCTGCCTGAGAATGCTCAGATTCCTTCCGGCCACATCGTCTTCGATGGGGTTGAGCTGGTATCGGCATCTGGTGGCAAGATCAGCCAGAAGCGCATGACCGAGCTTCGCGGTAAGCGCATTGCTTACATTCCTCAGGAGCCAATGAGCAACCTGGATCCAAACTTCCGAGTTGGATACCAACTGGTTCGCCCAATGGTCAAGATTCTCGGAATCTCCAAAAAGGAAGCCAGGGAGCGAGTACTGAAGCTTCTGGACATGGTTGGCATCGTCAACCCAGAGCGAGTATTCAAGGCATACCCTCACGAGGTATCCGGTGGTATGGCGCAGCGTATTTTGATCGCTGGTGCTATCAGCTGTGAGCCAGATCTTCTGATCGCGGATGAGCCAACCACCGCTTTGGACGTAACAGTCCAGGCGGAAGTTTTGGACCTTCTTCGCGACCTTCAGAAGCGCCTCGGTATGGGCATGGTTTTGGTTACCCACAACTTCGGTGTGGTGGCTGACCTTGCGGACAAGATCGTTGTGATGCAGTACGGCAAGATCGTGGAGTCCGGCGATGTCAGAACTATTCTTCGCTCACCTCAGCACCCATACACCCAGGTCCTACTGAGCTCAATGCTGGAGGACAAGACCCCAATGACCTTCCTCACCTCCGAGACCAAGGAGAGCTAAATGTCTGATTTTCTAAAGGTTGAAAACGTAGACGTCGAATACCCAGGCAAGGGCTTTTTGTCCAAGCCATTCAAAGCGCTGCACTCTGTTTCCATTGAACTCGGCAAGGGTGAAACCCTTGGTCTGGTAGGTGAGTCTGGGTCGGGCAAGACCACCCTGGGTCGCGCAATCCTAGGTCTTGCACCGGTGACCGCAGGTTCTATTCGCTTCCAGGGCGAGGAGATTTCCAAGGCCTCTCGCAAGGAGCGTCAGCGCCTGAGTCGTGACATCCAGGTTGTGTTCCAGGACCCATACACATCCCTGAACCCATCGATGGAGATCGGCCAGATTCTGGCTGAGCCACTTGAGATCCAGGGCATGAAAGGCGATGAGGCAAAAAAGCGCATCAAAGAGCTTCTGGATCAGGTCAACCTTCCTAAGGATGCCCTCCACCGCTTGCCTCGAGAGTTCTCGGGTGGTCAGCGTCAGCGCGTTGCAATCGCTCGCGCGTTGGCGCTAGCTCCAAAGCTAATCGTTTGTGACGAACCAGTCTCAGCGCTCGACTTGACTACTCAGGCCCGAATCCTTGACCTGTTCCTGCAGATTCAGCAGGACACTGGTGTCAGCTACCTGTTCGTCTCTCACGACCTTGATGTGGTGCGGCACATTTCACACCGCATCGCGGTGATGTACAAGGGCGAGATCGTGGAGCAGGGTGAGGCGATGAAGGTTTCCAAGAACCCAGATCACCCATACACCCAGCGCTTGCTCATGGCGTCTCCAGTTCCAGACCCAGACCGCCAGGCGAAGCGTCGCGAGGAGCGCAAGGCACTACTTGCTTTACAGGCGCAGGCAGCAAGCTAAGCTTGGCAACTAGTTTCCAGAACTTGGAAACAAACAGCTTTTGGAATAGGACAAAACGTGGCAGAAACAAATGGCAAGAAGCGTAAAAACTCGCTTCCAACCATTTATGACATCGCCGAGTTGGCGGGGGTTAACCCATCCACTGTGTCACGTGCCCTAAACAATCCTGGTCGCATCAACGCTGTGACCGAGGCCAAAATCAAGGACGCTGCCAAAAAGCTCAACTATCACGTCAATCCTTTTGCCAGGGCTTTGCCTACCGGTAGAACCAAGATGATCGCCTGCATCGTTGCGGATATCACCAACCCGATGTTCTTTGACGCGGTTCGTGGCGCTGAGGCCCAGGCTTCAGACCTTGGATACACCCTCGTGATTGCCGAGTCCCAAGAGTCCAGCAGCCTCGAGGCTGCGACCGTGGAGCGCATTATGCCGTCGGTTGACGGAGTTGTCTTGGTCACCTCCCGTTTGGAAGATGCTGAGGTGAAAGAGATCGCCTCTCGTAAACCAGTGGTTTTGATGAACCGTCGGATCGATGGCCTGGCGGATGTTGTTGCAGACATCACCAATGGCATTGAGCAAGCTGTTTCACACCTCAAAGACCTTGGCCACGAGTCGGTTGCCTACCTATCCGGACCAAGTACCTCTTGGATGTCCAAGCACCGCTGGCAATTGATATTTGAGGCTGCGGTTAAGCAAGGTCTCAAGGTGGTAGAAATTGGACCTAACGAACCTGTTGTCGATGGGGGTAAAGCCTCTGTTGATCTGGTGCTGGCCTCCGGAGTCACCGCCGTTATCGCCTACAACGACCTCATCGCTATTGGACTAATGAGTGGTCTCGCTGAGCGTGGAGTGAAGGTACCAAGTCAGGTAAGCGTCATCGGCTTCGATGACATCTTCGGTTCAGACCTCACCACTCCGGCTCTGACAACGATCAAGTCTCCTTTGGAAAGTGCTGGCAAGCTGGCGGTTCAGGCACTGCTTGCCGACATCGAAGATCACGACGCGCAGCAAGCCTTGGAAACCGCTAAAAGACTGGCCGGTCACCTTGTGATGCGCGCCTCAACCGCAGCTCGAAAGTAACCGAACCCAAATTGTTACCAAACTTGTTTGACCTTTTGGCAATCGGTTGACAAAATAAGTTTAGAAAGGTGGAAAAGCCAATGAATGACAAGGTTTTTTCAGTAAGCAACCGATTGCTTCCAACCAGTAATGGTGAGCGTGCGGTTGCCGAGCACCTCTACAACTTGGTTCGCGACCTACCGATCATCTCGCCACACGGTCACGTTGATCCAAGAATCCTGAGTGAAAACACTCAGTTCTCCAATCCAGCTTCGTTGTTTCTTTACTTCGATCACTACATCACCCGCCTCCTTCACGCCGATGGAGTTGACCTGGCTTTGCTACGTGAGCCAAAGGATCCCTTGGATGAGGGTCATGCCAAAAATGCCTGGGAGATCTTCTGCTCTCGCTGGCACCTTTTCGCTGGCACCGCATCCGGCTATTGGCTGGTTCACTCGCTGGAGACAATCTTTGGAATCAACGAAGAGCCATCAGCGGAGGGTGCGGACGATCTCTACGACCAGATTCAGGCCGTTCTGCTAGACCCAAGTTTCAGACCGAGAGAGCTGTTCCAGCGATTCGGTATCGATTTCTTGGCGACCACCGATGATCCAGCCGATTCGTTGGAGCATCACATTGAGCTCAATTCAGACGCTAGCTTCGGGGGTCGAGTCGCCCCAACCTTTAGACCCGACTTCTACATCTCACCAGACGCGGATGGCTGGCTCCAGCGAGTTGACAATTTGTGCTCGATGACCTCACAGCCAGTCACCCACTCTGGCTTGGTTGAGGCACTGTGGCAGCGCAGGCAGTTTTTCAAGCAAAACGGCTGCGTGAGTGTTGACATCGGAGCCGAGACCGCCTTCACGACCGTGCTTTCAGCCTCCCGAGCTCAGCTGCTGTTTGAGAAGGCGGTTGCGGGAACAATCACCAAATCTGAGTCCGAAGAGTACCGCGGCAACATGATTTGCGAGATGGCCAGAATGTCTTGCGAGGACGGACTAGTAATCACGCTTCACGTTGGTGTCTTCCGCAATCACTCCCCACACACGCTCGCTAACTTTGGTCGCGACACCGGTCACGACATCCCAGTGCGAGCCGAGTTCACCTACAACCTGAAGCCACTTCTAGACGCATACGGATTGAACCCGAATCTGCACATCATTCTGTTTAGCCTGGATGAGACCACCTGGGGTAGAGAGGTTGCACCACTTGCCGGGTTCTACCCTTCAGTCTTCATCGGAGCACCTTGGTGGTTCTTGGATGCCCCAGACTCGGCAGCGCGCTACCGCGATGCCATCACCGAAACCGCAGGCTTCTACCGCGGTTCAGGGTTCATTGATGACACCAGGGCATTTCTTTCGATCCCAGCTCGTCACGACATGGCGCGCAGAATCGACAGCTCATACCTATCGAATTTGGTGAACCAGGGTCGAATCAGCTTGGCAACCGCGGAGAAGGTTGCAGTTGATCTGGTGACCACAGTTCCAAAGCGGGCATTCAAGCTATGAAGCCAGAACGTATTGTCCACTTAGGTCTTGGTGCCTTCTTTAGAGCGCACCAGGCCTTCTACACCCAGCATGCCAGCGATGCTGATCAGTGGGGGATCGTTGCTTACACCGGCCGTTCAAGCGAACAGGCTGACTTACTAAATGCTCAGGACTGCAAGTACACGCTGATTACCCGCGCTGCCGACCAAGACAGTTTTGAGCTGATTGATTCGGTGGTGCGCGCCGAGCCAGCCGCGAACCTCGATGACCTGATCAAAACCATTTCAAACCCAAACATTGCTTTGGTCACATTGACCATCACCGAAGCGGGCTACCAGCCGGCCGGAACAGATCTTGAAGCGAGCGCTCTGGGCCGCCTCTTGTTAGGACTTAGAGCTCGATACGCAAACGGCGCGAAGATTGCTCTGGTCCCATGTGACAACCTGCCTTCCAACGGTGAGGTGCTGAAGAAGGCATTACTCAGCCTTGCCAGCAATGAGGGCTCCGGGTTCGTTGAATACCTGAAGTCGCTAAGTTATGTCACTACCTCGATCGACCGTATTACCCCAAAGACCACCCAGGCGGATGTCGACCTGGTACTGGCAAAGACCGGCTTCAGTGACAGCACACCGGTGGTTACTGAGCCTTTCCGCGACTGGGTGCTGGAGGGTAACTTCCCACTTGGTCGACCAAAGTGGGAGAGCGCCGGAGCAAGATTCGTCTCGGAGATTGAACCTTTTGAAAACCGCAAGCTTTGGCTGCTAAATGGAGCTCATACCCTGATGGCGCTCTTCGGAACACTCCGTGGTCACCAGAGTGTGGACCAGGCAATCCAGGACGAAGAGGTGCTGCTCGAGGTAAACCGATTTTGGAATGAGGCAGCCACTCACCTTGATGAGAAGCTGCTCGAAATCGTTGCCTATCGCAGAGCGTTAATCGAGCGCTTCTCAAACCCAAGGATTGGTTACCAGCTTTCGCAGATCGCCCAAGATTCGCTAAACAAGCTCTCCGTTCGAATTGCCCCGGTAGCGCTTTTGGAGCTCAAGGCCGGCCGCATCGCTCACGGAGCGGTGACGGCAATTGCGAGCTGGATTTGGTTCGTTTCCTCTGGTGTCGAAATCAAAGACTCTCGTGTAGTCGAGATAAACGGAGCCAAGAGCCCGATCGAACATCTGCAGTTGGTCTCCAATGACTTGGCCCAGGACAGTCAGTTCGCAGCGGCTGTTTTAGACAAGGTGGCTGAGTTTCAGCCCCTCGCCCCGGAATACGCAAGGTAAGAGAGGATCCCCATGCTAAAGCCACAACTAAACCCAGCTCGGCAGCTGGTATCGCTGGATGGTATCTGGGAGTTCAAGGTCGATTTCAAGGACGAGGGCTTCAACCAAAACTGGGCTCAGGCCAAGCTGGACACCGATTTGGATGTAGCTGTGCCATCGAGCTACAACGAGCTATTTACCCAGCGCGAGATTCGCGAGCACGTCGGTTGGGTTTGGTACCAGCGCGAACTTGTCATCCCGAGAGGCTTCTCAGGACAGCGCTATTTCGTGAGGGTTGCTGCTGCAACTCACGAGGGCGTGCTCTATGTAAATGGCAAAGAGCTGGTTCGTCACGTCGGTGGCTACATGCCATTTGAAGCTGAGATTACTGACCTAGTTGCTCCAGGTGAGGTGGCGCTGCTAACCATTGCCGTCTCTAATGTGTTGACCAATGAGACCATTCCTCCAGGTGAGGTGCAGGTTCTAAAGACCGGTCGCAAGGAGCAGTACTACTACCACGACTTCTTCAACTACGCAGGCCTAGCTCGCTCAGTATCGCTTTACTCCACTCCCAAGAGGGCGATTCAGGACATGACTGTTGTGACAACTGTGTCTGGCACGAAGGGTGTTGTCTCCTACGAGGTCCAGAGCGACGATCCAGTGTCAGTCAAACTCCTCGATGCCAACGGCATCGAGGTCGCATCTTCCCAGGGATCCAAGGGCAACCTTGAGGTGGCGGATGCAAAGCTATGGGGACCAGGGCATCCATACCTGTATCAGTTGGTGGCTACCTCTGGAGAAGATCAGTACCACCTAAATGTCGGCATCAGAACCATCGAAGTCTCGGGCACCAAACTTCTCCTAAACGGCAAGCCAATTTATCTGACCGGCTTCGGTATGCATGAAGACCACCTGGTTAAGGGCAAGGGTCATGACAACGCTTTCTTGGTAAATGACTTCGAGCTCTTGAAGTGGGTTGGTGCGAACTCCTTCCGCACCTCCCACTACCCATACGCCGAAGAGGTTATGGACTACGCAGATAAGCACGGCATCTTGGTAATCGATGAGACCGCAGCGGTTGGAATGAACATGGGTCTTTCCTCTGGAGTGTTTGGCACTCAGCCGAAGAAGACCTTCACCGAGGAAAACATCAACAAGGCCTCGCAGGCAGCACTTGCGTCCCAGATTCAGGAGCTAATCGCTCGCGACAAGAATCACCCGAGCGTGATCGCCTGGTCAATCACCAATGAGCCGGCCAGCGAAGAAGAGGGTGCCGACACCTACTTCGAGCCGCTTTTCAAATTGGCCAAGGAGTTGGACCCATCTCGTCCGGTGACCTATGTGAATGTGATGCTCGCGCCATTTGATAGGTGCAAGTTGGCTCAGTTTGCGGACTTTATTTGCCTGAACCGCTACTACGGCTGGTATGTAAACCACAACGATCTAGACAGCGCGATCCTTGCGTACCGCAGCGAACTAAAGGGTTGGGTGGAGACATTCAATAAGCCACTTGTTATCACCGAATACGGTGCTGACACCCTGCCTGGTGCACACTCGATCCACGGTCTTCCATGGAGCGAGGAATACCAAGTCAACTTCTTGGAGGCTAGCCACCGGGTTCACGACGAGTTTGAAGCGGTTGCCGGTGAGCAGGTGTGGAACTTTGCAGACTTCCAAACCAAGCCCGGTATTTTCCGCGTGCTTGGAAACAAGAAGGGTGTCTTCACTCGTGACCGGCAGCCAAAGGCTGCTGCCTATGAGTTGAAGAAGCGTTGGACCAATCTCGGCAACCAAAAGCCGAAGCGATAGAGAGAAGCAAAATGGATAAGGACATGAGAATTGCGAAGGCTGAGGTCTTCGTTCACTCCCCAGGTCGCAACTTTGTGACCCTGAGAATTACCACCGAAGGTGGCCTAGTTGGTCACGGTGATGCCACCGTCAACGGTCGTGAGCTCTCGGTTGCCTCCTACCTGCGCGATCACCTAGCTCCGATGCTCATCGGTCGTGACGCTCACAACATCGAGGACACCTGGCAGTACTTCTATCGCGGTTCCTACTGGCGTCGTGGCCCGATCACCATGACCGCGATTGCCGCGATCGACATGGCACTCTGGGACATCAAGGCCAAGGCTGCAAACATGCCGCTATACCAACTGCTTGGCGGCAAGAGCCGTGAGGGTTGCCTGGCCTACGGTCACGCATCCGGTCGCGAGATTTCAGAGATTCTGGACTCAGTTCGCGAGCACATGGAGAAGGGCTACCGAGCAATCCGCGTGCAGTCCGCAATCCCAGGCCTAAATTCCGTTTACGGTGTTGCCGCATCCGCTAACGCTGCTGCGGGTGCCGGTAAGGGCAAGGGAGCATCCTCTGCTCGCTACGACTATGAGCCAGCTAGAAGATCAGCCGTTCCGGTTGAAGAAGAGTGGGACACCCGCGCGTACCTCAACTACATACCGTCGGTTTTTGAAGCTGTCCGCAATGAGTTCGGCCCCGAGCTTCCGTTGCTGCACGACGCTCACCACCGTCTAACTCCAATTCAGGCGGCAAGACTCGGAAAGTCACTTGAACCATACGACCTGTTCTGGATAGAGGATGTCACCCCAGCCGAGAACACCGATGCATTCCGACTAATCCGTCAGCACACCACGACCCCGCTCGCAGTTGGTGAGATTTTCAACACCATCTTTGATTACAAAGATCTGTTTGAAGAGCAGCTAATCGACTACGTTCGCAGTCCAGTCAGCCACGGTGGCGGTATCACCCCATTGAAGAAGATCTTCGACTACGCGGCTGTCTACCAGATCAAGTCTGGCGTGCACGGACCAACGGATGTTTCGCCAATCGGTCACGCAGCATCGCTACACCTGGGTATGGCAATTCACAACTACGGCATCTCCGAGTACATGCAGCACTCGCCAGATACCAACGATGTGTTCCAGCCCGAGTACACCTTCACCGACGGCCTGATTCGCCCAAGCGACTCACCCGGACTCGGTGTTACCTACGACGACAAGCTGGCATCCCAGTTTGAATACGAAGCCGCTTACCTGCCAGTCAATCGCCTAAAGATTGATGGCACCATGCACGACTGGTAAATCGATGACTAAAGCCTCAGCCAAGACCCCCTGTCAAATTGTTGTGATGGGGGTGTCTGGCTGCGGCAAAACATCTATTGGAGTGCTGCTCTCGAGGGCGCTAGGTATTCGCTTCACCGACGGCGATGACCTACACCCAACCAGCAATAAAGAAAAGATGTCGGCCGGCATTCCACTAACTGATGAAGATCGCTGGCCCTGGCTAGACCTAGTCGGCCTGACTTTGGCTATGCCGGAGGGCGCGATTGTTGCCTGCAGCGCACTGAAGAAGTCCTACCGCGATCGAATTCGAGCTGTGGCGCCTGATGCAGTCTTTGTTCACCTGGTTGGTTCGCGGGAGTTGTTGATGGAGCGCCTGCAGAATCGAAAGAATCACTTCATGCCGCCGAGTCTTTTGGAGTCGCAGCTAAACACTCTGGAGCAGCTTCAGCCGGATGAGGCTGGGTTCAGTGTCGATGTTGGACCAAGCGAGGCTGAGGTGCTTGCATCAGCAATGGCGAGGCTACCTAACTGCGTCCCAGTTCAAGCTTGAATAAGTCATTACATTCTCAGCTCCCGTGGGCGAGAATTACTGAGTGAGCAAAAAGAACGAGGATCTGGATTCAATTCCTTATCCCGATGAGGCATTTAACACCTGGGGTGCATCGGCACTCGGTGTTGACCCACTGCTCGCCAGTTTCACATCTGCTCCCTACCAACCAGTTAGACCCCACGTCCCCTTCTATCGATTCTTTGCCTACCCGGACATTTTGGACCTTCGAAAAGTGGGCTATGAGATTGACAGGTTCATCCCACTTTTCGATGCTCTAGAAAACGTTCGCTATCGCGAAGCGCTGACTCTTAGTGAGATGCTGCACTTTCCAAATCCAGCGATCCCTTGGAATCCAAGAAGGGCGAGAGAAATCGAGCTTGAGGTTCGAAGCCAACTGCATGAGCATGGACTTGGTGACATCCCACCTCTTCTTCGAAGGTTCTTAGGCAAGGCCTTCCCGGGCGACACCATTAGCTATCTGAGTGTGGATCTAATCAACATATTCTTCTGGGGTTCGATTGCTGAGTTGGCGGATGATTTGGCCTGGCGAAACCCAAGCTTGAGTTGGAAAGCCGAGTACCTGAGGTTCCCCATTCGAGCGATTGGTCTCTAGCAAAACGGAATCAAAATTCGCTTCAATGCCGGGAGATCTGGCTCAGCCCAGTCGAGTTTTGATAGATCTTGTTCCCTAACCCATCGCAATTCGGAGTGATCGGTTGATGAGGTAGGGGTATCGCCCTCGAGTTCACAAACGAAGCAGACCAGGTCGATATCTCCGGTGGTGCTCCGGTCAAACTGGCGAATCACTTTGATTTGAGTGCCGAGCTCTTCCTGAATCTCTCTTTTTAGAGCGTCTTCTAACGACTCACCGACTTCTGGCTTGCCACCTGGAAACTCCCACTTGTTTGGAGCTGATTTCCATTCCCCGCGCTTGCAGCACAAATACTCCCCTAGGGAGTTTTGAATGATTGCTGCCACGACCACGGTCATGGTGGAAAAGGCTACCAAGAAGTCACAGATTTGAAATAGGCTGTTCCCACGAGCCCATGCGGTTCGTGGAAATCCCGGCAGACCTCCGGACGGTGGTCTCGCCGGGTTTTCAACTTAAGTCTGGTCAACCTTCACGCGGGTAACGCTTCTAGGTAGCTTAAATTTTGGGCCACGTTGGTAACACCACGCGAAGATGTCTGGCAGCCAAAGCAGGGGTTCCCGAGAGGGGATCTCAAAACCAAAACCAAATTCCAGATTGCGTGCCTTCGACTGTTTTTCGAAATCTGCCAGTACGGCTTGATCCCGATTAAGCGAGCTCACATCGAGCTCCATACAAATCTGCTTTGGAGCCATATGCATGAGTAGCTGACGAAGTGCAATTTCTCTTGAGGTCGCATCAGGCTTGAGATAGGTGTCGAAGACATAGGTTGACACCTCAAACTCCTTGACCTTTGCAAGGATTTGCCTTCGGCGAGGATCGGACTCTTTGGCAAAGTGAATGGACCTCTGACCGGGAAGGAGCAAGCTCTTTAGTTCAGACCGAAAACCCTTTGCCGCTGTGTTTGGAACGACGCACGCCACCAGAACCATCGACCGAGATTTGGTTTCATCGACGTATGTTGTTTCCACCTGAGAATGCTAGTCAGCACGATTTGTGCGATGACGCTTGTCGACAGGTTACCTCGGGAGGTTGGCCTCAATCAGCGAAACAATCGCCTCGTCATCGGGCTTCACCTGGGGGCGGAAGCGCTTTACCTCACCGGAGGGCAGAATAAGGAACTTCTCAAAGTTCCACATAACCGGCCCAGCAAGGCCCATCGAATCCTTGGTCTTGACTAGCTCCTTATATAGCGGGTGTCGGTTGCGACCGTTGACATCGCTCTTGGTGGTCATCGGGAAGCTCACTCCCCAGGTGGTGGAGCAGTATTCACCGATTGACTCATCGTCCTTCAGCTCCTGCTTGAAAGAACCAGATGGAACACCCAAAACGGTGAAGCCACGATCTGCATACTTGCGCTGTAGCTCTTCGAGCTGTGCATACTGCGGGGAGAGTCCGCAGCGAGATGCGACGTTGACAACCAAAATGACATTGCCCTGAAACTCCGCCAAGCTGCGCTTGGTGCCATTGAGCATTGTTAGTTCGTGACTGAAAGAAAGCATGTTGGGTGTAACAAGGTTTCTTAGAAACTAATTTCTGCTACCTACCCGCAGCGATCTTGCTAAAGCTCAGTCTTACGCTCTGGAGCAGGTACCCAACAACCAAGAAGAACACGGTTATCGCACCCACATACATCAGCATGCTCGGCACCCCACCCTCTTCGTTTGGATTGATGAACCAGTATGGCCACCAGTTGGTGAATAGACCCCTGACAACCGAAAACGCGAGCCAAGCCAATGGGAAGATCGCAACCCAAAGGCTCGCGCGCAGGCGAAGCTTGGGGGACTTGATGGAGAACAGATAGTCGATCACTATCAATATCGGTGCGTAGGTGTGGATGATCTGGTTTGGCAATACCGGCCAGACGTAGCCAACATCCCTGGCATCCGGAGCCGCATCCGCCAAGAGCGCGTGATAGACAACACCGACAATCACCATCGCTGCCGCGAGGCTGAGTCTTGCGATGTTGTGGAACTTGGTTTCGTCTTTGCCTGTGGCTAAGACATATGCGGAGTAGAGCGAGAGGCCGCCGGCAACGATCGCACTCACGATGGAGAAGTAGGCGAAGTACTCCTCTGGTCGGAAAACATTGTTGACCACTCGATCGGTCACCTGCCAGACAACGCTGCCGAGCAGACCAATTCCAAGAGCAAGTCGAAGTGAAACCATCACCGCTTTATACATGCTCTAAAACCTACTCCTGGGATTCGATATACCGAATGATTACGCTCGCGAAATCTGCCGGCTTTTCCTCATTGGGCAGGTGCCCGGATTCCTTGATGATCGCTAACTCGGCGTTTGGTAGTTCACCCGCAAGCCGAACCGAATTCTCTGTCGGCACCACCTGGTCGTTGTCACCGGTCAGCACCAAAGTGCGAATGGTGATTTCTTTCACCCGCTCTGCAACACCGATTGATCTGGGGGCTTTGTTGAACTCCCAGAACGCTCTTTCCCAGCCTTTGATCTTCAGTGGTGCCGTATAGCCGGCAAGTGTTTGTTCGGTGATCTGACTCGGATCGTTGTAGCTGCGATCTAGCAGCTGCAGACCGGAGGTTGCGATTGATGAGACCGCTAATGGCCCTAGGTGGTCTAGCTGTGGAATGTCGTAGATCCAGCTGAGCCAATCTGGCGAGCCACCGGAGCCATAAACGGCTGGGGCATACAGCACCAACCCTTTGAGTTTGTCCTGATGCTGAAGTGCATAGCCTGCGGCCAAGGCACCACCTGCGGAGTGGCCCACCAGGAAAACCTCTTTACCCGCACCAAATATCTCAACCAGTTGGTCGATTACCTCGAGCTGACCTTGAGCCGAGTATGGATTCACACCCTCCCAACTGGTTGGACGCTCCGTGAACCCGAAGGCAGCTCGGTCGTAGGCGATGACGTGCCCATACTCACCAAGAGGTTCTAGAACGTCTCGGTATGAAAACGCACTTGCCCCAAACCCGTGGGCCAAGAGAATTAGTCGATCAGAAGAGGGGTCACCGGCCTCAACATAGTGAACTTCGTGATTCAGAACCTCAACGAACTTTGATCGACCCTGCCAGAGTTCCGCTGCCGCTTCCTCTTTGGTCAGGGTGCCGCTTGATTCGACCGGAACGAGAAATGGCCCCACCAAAACCAGTGCTGCGATAGACCCGAGAATCACTTTGGTTCGAAGTTTCATGTCTCTAGAAAACCACCAATTGAGCAATCTCGTTCCAATGGGATTCGATGCCAAAAAATCTGGTTGTATAAACGCGTACGAAGGAGTCCAATTGCCAACCACCAAGTCACTTGTTTCGAAGGCCCCAGGCGCAAAGTTTGAAAAGGCGGATATGCCACTTAGACCGCTGGGTGAAAATGCGGTGGCCATCAAGATTCTCTACTCAGGCATCTGCCACTCGGATATTCACCAAGTTAGAGACGAATGGTTTGAGGGCATCTTCCCGATGGTTCCAGGTCACGAGATCTTGGGTGAGGTAACCGAGGTTGGCTCCAAGGTAACAAAGTTTTCCGTAGGTGACCGAGTCGGTGTTGGAACCTATGTCGATTCCTGCCGTGAATGTGAGTACTGCCTCAGGGGCATGGAGAACTACTGCCTCACCGGCAACGTTCAGACCTATAACGGTCGTCACTATGACGGATCAGAAACCTACGGCGGTTACGCCCAGGACATCGTGGTTGATCAGAACTACGTGCTATCGGTCCCCAAGAACCTAGACCCTGCGGGAGCAGCGCCACTTCTTTGTGCCGGGATCACCCTGTACTCGCCGCTAAAGCACTGGCAGGTTGGTCCAGGCAAGCGGGTAGCTATTTTGGGTCTTGGAGGCCTTGGTCACATGGGTGTGAAGTTTGCGGTTGCCATGGGTGCCGACGTTTATGTCCTTGGCCACTCGGCAGCCAAGAAGCCGGATGCGTTGAAGTTTGGTGCCAAGGATTACCTGATCACCACCGACTCATTTGATACCCACAAGAACTTCTTCGATGTGATCGTGAATACCACCTCGGCAGACCTAAATGTCGATTCACTCCTTGCCATGCTCAAGGTAGGCGGGTCACTTGTGAACGTGGGCCTTCCCGGCAACAACCAGACCTACAACCCGTTCTCAATCATTGGTGGGCTCAAGAGCATTGCCGGTGCAAACACCGGCAGCATCTTGGGCACCCAGGAGATGCTCGACTTCTGCGGCGAGCACAACATCGTTTCCGATGTTGAGATTGTCGATGCATCAAATGCCCAGGCGGTTGATGCTGCCTATGAGCGTGTGGTTGCTTCGGATGTGCGCTACCGCTTCGTGATTGACGCCAGCACCATCTAGCCTGTGGAAACTAAGTTCCTAGCGCTTGCCAAATTCTGTAGCCTCGAGCGGAGTTAGAAATAACTTGGTCAACTTGGTCAAGTTGTTTAGCATTGAGCTATGAGGCACAGAGTGAGCATTTACGAGGCAAAGACCAACTTCTCAAAATACGTCGATCTCGCGTTGCAGGGGGATGAGGTCATCGTCACGAATCGTGGTCAAGATGTGATTGGCCTAACCCCACTGAAGAATCAGTCGCAAAGCGGTTATGGAGTGCTTGCTGAATCATTTGGGGACTTTGACTAGGATAGGGCCGATGCCGATTTTCAGCAGAGCTACAACGCGGAAAAACTTTCGTGATTCTGCTGGATACCCAGACACTGTTCTGGTACCTAACATCAGACTCCAAACTTGGTCGTGCCGCCACAAATGCCCTCAGGTCTAGTCAAGCCCTGTATTTTTCGAGCTTGAGCATTCTGGGGCTCGAATCCAAGTTCTTTGATCAGCGAATCTCCAACCAGAGAATCCTTCGTTCAGCTGCGCTGGAATCAGGCCTCAAGGAGCTGGTTCCAACCGGGGCTGAGTTGGAGCGCGTCGGTGACTTTCCACAACTTGTGAAACACGATCCCATAGACCGAGCACTGATGTGCCAGGCGAGTTGGCACAACGCCATTTTTTACACCTCGGATAGGAAACTGCTTTCTATCGGTTTGAATTGGGTGAGAGACTCACAGGATTAGAAACTCAGGAGCGGGCAATGAAGCAGCACAAACTAGGAAACACAGAAGTTTCAAAAATCGGTCTTGGCTGCATGAATGTCTCCTGGATATTCACAAACGGTTCAGCACTTGATCCTGTTCGCAGGGTGGAGGAAGCACTACCTGCCTTTCACTCGGCACTGGATGCGGGCATCACTTTTCTAGACACCGCAGATATCTATGCCCCAACCTGGGATGCATTTGGTCACAACGAGATCTTTGTTGCCGAGGCACTGAGAACTTGGTCCGCTCCGAAGGAGAAAAAGGACAAGGTCGTAATCGCAACCAAGGCCGGCATTACCAGAAGACCCGGTGAGGTCTGGGGCAGAAGCGCAAACCTTGACTACCTACTCCGAGCAGCTGAAGCCTCAGCACTAAGACTGGGAGTTGACAAGATTGCGCTTTGGCAGCACCACCGTCAGGACCCAACCCTGCACTTCGAAACCCAGGTTGAGAACATTCTGGTTTTGAAAGAGCGCGGCATTATCGACCAGCTCGGAGTCTCAAACTATGACGCTAAGCAGCTGCAGCAGGCGGTCGAGATGGCTGGACCAGGGGTCATTGTCTCGATTCAAAACGAGTTCAGTCCTAAGTACCGCTACGACCTCGATGTCTTGGAGGTCTGTGAGCGCAACAACATCACCTTCCTGCCCTGGTCACCACTTGGCGGCGCTCGCGAGAAGAGCGTTATCTCCGGCTCATCGGCATTTGAGGAGATTGGGGCAAAGTATGGAGCGTCTCCATTTGCCCTGACTCTGGCCTGGTTGATGAAGCACTCCGAGACGATCCTGCCGATTCCGGGTCCGACTAGACCGGAGACTATCAAGGACTGCATCTCGGCGCTGGATATCAACCTCAGCGACGAGGACTTCGCCTACCTGAATGCAAACTTGCCTCCTCAGGCCGAGTATTCACAAGAACTTCTGCCTAAGCCTCCGCACCGCGCCTAGGCATTGTCACAATTTGGATTCAGTTGCCCGCCGACCCTTTTTGGGTCTCAGGTGTGACCGCTAACATTTGATTACGCACAGAGGAGTGTCAATGTCTCAGAAGGAAATTTGGTTTCTAACCGGATCTCAAAACCTTTACGGTCCTGAAACTTTGGAGCAGGTTGCTCAGCAATCTCAGGTCGTGGTTTCCCAGCTAGCCGAGGGTATTTCGGCAAATGTGAAGCTGGCTTGGAAGCCGACACTGAAGTCAAACGAAGAGATCCGCAAGGCTCTCTCCGATGCCAACGCAGATTCCAACTGCATCGGTGTAATCACCTGGATGCACACCTTCTCACCCGCCAAGATGTGGATCAACGGTCTTGATCTACTTCGTAAGCCTCTGCTTCACCTACACACCCAGGCTGGTCAATCGCTGCCATGGTCCACCATCGACATGGACTTCATGAACCTGAACCAGGCCGCTCACGGTGACCGTGAATACGCCCACATCCTCACCCGCATGTCGATCGCGAGAAAGATCGTTGTTGGTCACCCAACCCAGGCCGATGTAAAGAGCGCGGTTGATGCCTGGAGCTATGCAGCCATTGGTTGGCACACCTCGCAGAATCTCAAGCTTGCTCGCTTCGGGGACAACATGCGTTACGTCGCAGTCACCGATGGAGACAAGGTTTCAGCCCAGATCGATCTCGGCATCTCCGTTGAGAACCTCGGTGTGAACACCCTGGTTGAGGCGGTAGACAAGGTTTCCGATTCTCAAGCCGAGGCACTTGCTGCCGAGTACGAAAAGCTCTACGACGTCGTGCCTGAGCTCCGTGCTGGCGGAGCCAGACACGACTCTTTGGTTTACGCCGCAAAGCAGGAGATTGCGCTGCGCGCAATCTTGGAGCAGGGCGGATATCGCGCCTTCACCTCAAACTTTGAAGACCTCGGTAGCCTCAAGCAACTCCCCGGTCTAGCAGTCCAGCGCTTGATGGCAGATGGCTACGGTTTTGCCGGTGAGGGTGACTGGAAGACCTCGGCACTGGTTGCAGTCTTGAAGTCCATGGCACCAAACGGCCAGGGCGTTAGCTTCATGGAGGACTACACCTACCACTTTGGTCCCGGTACTCCGAAGGTCTTGGGCGCTCACATGCTCGAGGTCTGCCCAACCATTACCAAGGCCAAGCCAAAGATCGAGATTCACCCACTGGGTATTGGTGGCAAGGAGGACCCGGTTCGCATGGTCTTCACCGCAACCCCAGCTAGCGGTCGAGTGCTTTGCTGGGTCGATCTTGGTGACCGCTTCAGAATCATCACCAACGAGGTTGAGGTTGTTGAACCAACCGAAGACCTACCAAAGCTTCCGGTTGCGAGAGCAGTTTGGGAACCAGCTCCTTCGCTAAAGGTTTCGGCCGAGGCCTGGATGCTATCGGGTGGTAGCCACCACACCGCGCTGACCACTTCGGTTTCGCAGGAGACCATTGATGACTTTGCGCGCATGCTCGGTGTCGAGCACGTAGTAATTGATCAGAGCACTACCTCAAAGTCAATTCGCCAGGAGCTTGCTTGGTCCTCCGCCTACCACCGTTTGGCGGCAAGGCTCTAACCACTTAGGGTTGCTTCGTGAATCTAAACGGCTGGACCTTGCTGGGTAAAAGACCGGTGCCTCCGGCACCGAGCTGGACCTATGTGGTGCTGGCGTTTTTGCTGGCAGCCGAGACCTTTTTGGAGCTTGAAGCTCAGTATCCGCTGTATATGTCGATAGCCGTTATCGCTGGTGGTGCTTTTGCAAGCTACTCAGCCATCAAGCACAAGGCGATCTTCGGTTTGACGGTGTTCCCGGTTTCGCTGATCTGGCTGGATCCAATCTTGGGCGGCGACTGGTTTTTATCAATCAACCCGATCATGTTCCTATCGCACTCGGTAATGGCCTTGCTATTCGCCTCAGTTGCCTACACCTATTTGGCTCGTGAGCGTA
>JACCDV010263856.1_pt1 | contig 36179 bp, 37 predicted proteins | sample 7446131 | NCBI WGS metagenome assembly JACCDV01 (sample SAMN15323448, study PRJNA562643) | freshwater metagenome | isolation source: river surface water | place: USA:Blue River Watershed | collected 2017-08-17
CTATCTGCGCATAAATAAGATGGATAGGAAGACCTGTCTTGCCAAGTAAGATTGCCCCCGCACCCAGTAGTTATGGCAGTAGTACTGGAGGCGGTAGCTCAGTTGGTTAGAGCCCCGAACTCATAATTCGGTCGTCGTCGGTTCGAGCCCGACCCGCCTCACTTCGAAGTTTCTCGCCTTATCGATTCTCGAAGACTTTGAGAGTCCCGCCGTAGCAAGCTACCCAGGTTCTGTTGGTAGAAGAGTCGTAAGTAACACCTATTGGTTCATTACAGACTTTAATTGTCTGCATTACCTTCATATCTGATGCCCGGATCTTTGAAACAGTATCCCCGTTGAAGTTGACTACAAAGAGAGCGCTGCCATCGCTAGAAATATCTAGACTGCGTGGCTTGGCACCGGTCTTCACGCTCTTGATTGTTTTATTTGCGATGAGATCCCATGCTTGAACTTTTCCGGCGAGATTCATCGTGACATAGAGCTTGCTCTCATCAGGTGAGAGCACAACTGCTCTTGGATTAGAACCAATCGGAATGAGGGTCTTTGAGAAATCACCGAGGTCTATACGATGAATATGCGAGCCACCCATCTCTGCGACATAGGCGTAACGACTGTCCTTGGTGATTGCAATACCGCGTGGATAGCGTCCTATCTTTATTGTTTTGGCAGTCTTGCCACTTTCCACCGAAATGACAGAAACCGTATAGGAGCACCAATTGCTCACGAGAATATATTTGTTATCTGGAGTTACTTGTACAACCTTAGGTACAGACCCCACTGGATAAACAGCATCTATCTTCTCGCTCTCTAAATTGACTCGTGAAAGAAAGCTCTTGTCATAACCAGATGCGGGAGAACATGTGTCATGTCCCTCTTTGTTAAATCCTTTTCCGTACATCGCATAATTAGTGAAGTAGAGATATTTGCCATCGGGAGAGAATGCTCCTTCTACTGGAGCACCCCGATAGGAGCCTGAATACTGTGTATATCCGAAGTCTGAGAGGACAACTGAATCAGGGATAGTTGCAATCAGTTCTGCACTCGTGGCATCGTAGAGAGTGACGCTGTGGCGATACATCATATTGTGGGCGCTAATTAAGCCAGAGTCCGACGCAAGAACTGATTTAGGTGAAATTGAGCCCCCGACACTGTCAATGAGAACCATCTTCTGTTCCGAGTTAAGCGTCTGTGCGCCAGCCGAGATAGTAGAGGTAGTTAAGAGAAAGATGAGTGCCAATACTTTTTTGAGCTGCATATCGCAGATTTTATCGCGTTGGAACGGTAGACAAAGAACTCTATGATGGAGTCATGGCAAAGAAGACCTGGACCATCAAGCATGCAAGAAAATGCATCATTATTCCTAGCGAACTCGATCACAAATACTCGCGCGGAACGCTTGGTGTTGTCACAGGTTCTGCCAAATATCCAGGAGCAGCAGTACTTACTACTCGCGCCGCTTCAGCGACTGGACTTGGCGTAATCCGCTTCCATAGTAATTCTGGTCTGGCTCATCTTGTTCTCCATCAAACTCCAGAAGCGCTAGTGCAGCCAGGTCCAGTCACCGCGTGGCTTGCCGGTTCTGGCATTGATTCAAAAAAATACAGCGATATCACCACTTGGTTGCGCCATCGATGGTTTGTGCTTCTGCAACGTCAAAGCGTTCCTACAGTCCTCGATGCCGGTGCCTTGCATTTAGCAGGATCTCTTGAACAGCCGACCTTGATCACGCCGCATTCTGGTGAACTCTCACAACTCTTGGCGCAACGTGGCGTGATTGCCAGTGCCGAACTCATTGAATCTAATCCTGCACATTGGGCGCAGGAAGCTTCACAGTTATTGGCTGTCACTGTTTTACTGAAAGGTGCGCGCACTGTCGTTGCACACGATGATTTCGTAATCGAACTTCCATTAGCGTCACCATGGCTTGCCACAGCAGGTTCTGGCGATGTACTTGCTGGAATCATCGGAGCGCTCTGTGCAACAAATTACATTGAGATTCTCAACAATATTCGTCGTGTTGCAGAGATTGCAGCAACTGGTGCTCTGATTCATAACGCGGCGGCAGAAATCGCAAGTAACGGCGGACCAATTAACGCATCATCTCTTGTTGAAGCAATTCCAGCGGCGGTAGCCTCAATCCTCAAATAAGACGGGCAAACCTAAACTTAACTTCACGATATCTTCACAAGAGCGTCACTTCACTACTTCTGGCTCACTTTCCTCGCTACCGTCACACCATGACAAAGAACGCGACCACTCTTCAGATTGAAAAACCACGCACTCTTATCCTCGATTGCAACCGCTTCGAACTCGCTACCTTGGCAGATTCACTTCGCATGCAGGGCCTCGATATCGTCGGTCAGGTCTCTGACTCTCATGGAGCGCTCCAAGTTTTCCGCGCCATCCATCCAGATGCTGTTCTTATTAACTTTCAAGGCTGCGATCACGGTTGTGTCGAACTTCTGGAAAGCTTCCGCGAGATTGATCCATCTCTCGGAATCGTACTTCTGACTGATTCACCCGATCTTCGCCTCTACGGAATACATGAAGATCAACTCCCCCGCGGTACACAACTCATCGAGAAGTCAGCTCTCGCTGAACTTCGAGATATCCGTAGCGCAATCGATCACTCACTGAAAGAGGGCGCACGCACTGTCTGGCTTGCCAATGATTGGGATTCATCCCTCAACTCTTTGACTGATATTCAGATCGAGACGCTTCGACTTCTCTCGCTGGGCTTGAGCAACTCTGACATCGGCAAAGCGAGATATGTCAGCGAGAAATCAGTCGAGCAGACCATCACTCGAATCGCGCAACATCTTCACGTTGTTCATGAGAAGGGTCGCAATATGCGCGTCATCTTGGCCTCTGAGTACTACAAATGGTTGGGCTCACCTCGCGAACATGCAATGTAGGTAATTCCCCTGCGGTAAAGTCGGGGTATGCCTACCGACCTCACCATTGCGGATATTCGCTCACGTTGGAATGAGGTCTTGGATCTACTCGAACGCCAGAACCGCATCGCCTGGATGGCCTTCTTTGACGGTCGACTCGAATCATTCGATAACGGTCGTCTGACGCTCGATTTTTCAGATCCCTCCAAGCTTGCTATGGGGCACGATTATCGAGAAGCTCGTTCACGAATGGCCCCGCAATTAGCTGGAGTTATCCAAGATATCTTTGGAATCTCCGTAGTGATTATCGAGAAGTAAATGCGCGCCCACAAAACTATCGCCGTTATTGCAGCTCTTACCTTTCTCGCATATCCGTTGACGACTTCGCCTTCATCTGCCGCCCCACGAGAATCAGCTCTTGCTGCTTCAGCGCTATCGATGTCTGGACCAGGCAATCGCATCCATGGCGCCGATATCAGTCGATGGCAGCATCCTGGTGGAAAGCCAATTGATTTCACGAAGATGCGCGCAGCTGGTCTGGATTTCGTCATCATCAAAGCATCCGATTCCCGACAAGATGCTGATCTTCTTGCGGTGAAGTGGGTTGCCGGTGATCGCAAGAGCGCACAGTCATCCGGGATTTATACAGGCTTCTATCACTATGCATCTCTTCCTGATGTGAAGAGAGATGAAGAGATCATCAAAGATGCTCGAGTGCAAGCGCAGAAAGCAATTTGGCGATTGGCCTCTCTTGGTGGGTATAACGAACTTGATCTTCCTTACGCACTGGATTTTGAGAATAACTGCACGAGATATCGCAGCAATGGATCATGTGCAAAGCGTGCAACCAAGGCGGCAGCAACTCTCTGGGCAAAGACCTTTCTAGCAACGATGAAGGAGCGCACCGGACGCACCCCCATCTTGTACTCCTATCCAAATTTCTTAGAGAGCGCGATGCTTCGAGATAAAGAGTTAGCGAAGTACCCACTCTGGTTGGCGCACTATGCGATAGATCCAGCGATTCCTACCGCACAACCTGGGGTAAAGAACATCGGGTGTTATGTGCACTCCTGGACGACATCAGCCTGTAAATCTGAATGGATTGTCTGGCAATACACCTCATGTGGAATCGCACCTAAATATGGAGTCCCTGGAAATCGCCTTGACCTCAATGTCTTCCGTGGCTCTCGAGAAGAGTTTCTTGCCCTCGCTACCGGAACCTGGGTGCCTGGTGAAATTGATCAGATGCCACATAATGAAACATCGACAATGCTCTTAGAGAGCCAATCTGCATCGACCACAGATAAGTATGTAAATTTCACGCTCCAAGTTCTTCGCCCAGATAGCTCTCCAGTTGTGACCGGTGATGTGAAATTTATTTCTGGTCGTAATCCAGTTCAATTTAAATTTACTCAATCCATTGTTCGCTCAACGAGTGGAACTTGGAAAGTTGCACTGAAGACAGATATGCCCGGTACATGGAATGGCGAACTTCGCTTTAGTGATCCATCCGGCACCCATGCCGATGTGGCAACGCGGGTAACTTTCAATTTGTTGCAAGGGGCAGCGCCAACTCCATCACCGGCTCCTACCGCAAAGCCAACGCCTAAGAAGACCGATGGCTGCAGGAATCAGATAAAGAACTAAGTTTTAAGAGTTAATCAGCGCTGCAAGGGCTGTTACTTCTGATTCAACCTGCTCGCGATATTCGGCAATCGATGCCTTCTTCTCTTTCGCGCCCCATCCGAGATACGGTGCAATCAGAGTTGCAATCTCTTCTGCTAATTCGATTCCTGCATGTGGCGCCTCGAAGGCTAAGCGAGTACGACGAGAAATCACATCATCAACGCTCATTGCACCTTCATGAGTAACTGCATAAACAATCTCAGCTTTGAGATAAGGAAGTGAAGAATCAAGCAACTGAGCTAACTTCTTATCCTCGGTAATGAGTTCTAGGACTTCGCTGATTAAAGAGCCGTAGCGATTGAGCAGATGAACTACAGACTTCTCTTCGAGCCCGAACTCTGCTGCGATTTGAGCTGATTGTTGTGTGAGAGCGAAGTAACCATCAGCTCCCACCAGTGGCAGCTTCTCGGTGCAAGAGCTATTGACCAATCGACGAAGATCTGTAACCGCAAGATCAATCGCATCCTTACCCATTACGCGATAGGTGGTGTATTTACCGCCCGCGATACTGACAAATCCAGGTGCGCTTCGATCGGTTGTATGTTCGCGAGAGAGCTTGGTCGTTGTTGAGTCTTTAGCATTTGCAACAAGTGGACGAAGACCGGCGTACACGCCAATTATTTCATCGCGACGAAGCTGTGGCTCGAGCACCTTGTTTGCTTGGTCAAGAATGTATTGAACATCTTCACTCGTTGCATGTGGATGGGCGCGATCCCCATCGTAGGGAGTATCAGTAGTGCCCACAATCCACTTATCTCCCCATGGAATGAGGAAGAGCACAGAGACAGCTGTCTTGAGGATGATTCCGGTATCGGATTTGATGGCAGATCCTGGAACGACAATATGAACACCCTTAGACATAGTCACGCCATATCCAGGTTTGAGACCAAACTTAGCGTGCATCTCATCGCTCCAGATGCCTGCGCACATGACAACTGCCTTTGCCGAAACTTTAATCTTCTTGCCAGTGACAGTATCGGTCACTTCTGCGCCAACAACCTTCTTGCCATCACGGATGAGTTGATCGACTTCGACCCGAGTAGCAATCACAGCGCCGTGGCGACGTGCAGTCCTAATAATCGTCATTGTGTGGCGAGCATCATCCACCTGCGCGTCGTAATACTTAACAGCGCCAGTCACAATATCTTGACGAAGTGATGGTGCGATTTCGGCAATCTTCTTCTGCGACATGTGTTTATGCCACGGTAGTGCACGCTGGAATCCACGGAGTACGTCATAGAGAGCCAGGCCCGCGCCAACGTATGTACGATCCTTCAATTTTTCGTGTAATGGATAGAGAAAACCAACTGGCTTTACCAAGTGTGGACTTAAAGATGACACCATTAACTCGCGCTCATGGAGAGCTTCGCGAACTAATTTAAAATCGTATTGCTCGAGGTAGCGCAGACCGCCGTGAATCAATTTGCTGGAGCGGCTCGATGTGCCCGAAGCGAGGTCGCGCGCTTCGACAAGTGCGACTTTGAGACCACGTGAAGCGGCATCAAGTACAGCTCCGGCTCCGGTAACTCCCCCACCAATAACAAGAATGTCGAAATCCTCGGATGCCAAAGATGCAATAGCGGCATCGCGCTGATCTGGACTGAGTTCGGATGAAAACATCGAGGGTATACCGATTTCTTCTTCTATTGAGTAGGCTTAAGGATATGGCATTCGTAGGTAGTTTGGATCAGGGAACCAGTAGTTCTCGCTTTATGATTTTTGATCAGAGCGGACGAGTTGTGGGGCAACACCAACTCGAACATCGACAAATTCTTCCGCAGGCAGGGTGGGTCGAGCACGATGCCGCTGAAATTTGGGAGCGAGTTCAGGAAGTCATCGCTGGTGCTCTGAAGCAGGCAAACCTCTTAGGTTCAGATCTCTCAGCAATTGGCATTACCAACCAACGCGAGACCACGGTCGCTTGGGATGTGGCAACTGGCCAGCCCCTCTATAACGCCATCGTCTGGCAGGACGTTCGTACCGCCTCATATTTAGATTCTCTTCCGGCTCAATCAAAGGAAGAATTGAGCACAAAGAGCGGCCTGACGGTCGCCCCATATTTCTCTGGTAGCAAGATGCATTGGCTGATCAAGAACTCACCGGCAGTCCGCGATGCAATTGCGGCCGGTACCGCTCGCTTTGGCACCATTGATAGCTGGTTGCTCTGGAATCTCTCCGGTGGCACACAAGGCGGAGTTCATTTCACTGATGTCACTAATGCAAGTCGCACATTACTGATGAACCTTGCCACCCTTGATTGGGATAGCAATCTTCTTGAAATCCTAGAAGTCCCTCGTACCGTGCTGCCTGAGATTAAATCTTCATCGGAAATTTATGCACACACAACACCTCATGGACCATTTGGAGCTGCTGTGCCGATCGCTGGAATTCTTGGTGATCAACAAGCAGCGATGGTAGGTCAGGTCTGTTTCGATCGCGGTGAATCGAAGACAACATATGGCACCGGTAACTTTGCACTCTTAAATACCGGAACAGAGATCGTGAAATCTCAGAATGGACTTCTCACTACAGTCTGTTACAAATTTGGTGACCAACCAGCGCGCTATGCACTTGAGGGTTCGGTTGCAGTAACGGGTTCAGCGATTCAATGGCTGCGCGATCAGCTAGGAATCATTACCCATGCCGCTGATACTGAAGCACTGGCATCATCTGTTACAGATACTGCAGGTGTCTACTTTGTTCCAGCATTCTCAGGGCTCTTTGCACCTTACTGGCGCAGTGATGCTCGCGGCGTCATTGTCGGACTTACCCGCGCTGCCACAAAGGCACATCTCGCCCGTGCCGCACTTGAAGCGATCTGTTACCAAACTCGCGATGTGATGGATGCGATGGTTGCAGATTCAGGTGTTCCGATGGCTGAGATGCGCGTCGATGGAGGTATCACTGCGAACTCTCTCTGCATGCAGATGCAAGCGGACATTATGGGAATCGATATCACTCGACCGCTAATCACTGAGACAACAGCGCTAGGTGCTGCATATGCAGCAGGACTTGCAACTGGTGTCTGGGAAAATACCGATGAGTTGAAAGCGCTCTGGCAGCAATCTCGTCGATGGAATCCCACATCGACTGAAGAAAGTAGAGCAATTGGCTACACCGGCTGGAAGAAGGCGATTGAACGCACCCTTAACTGGGCTTAGCGAGAAAACAACCTCTAGCGGGATAGAGTTACTCCATTATGAACGAGATTAAAGAGTTATCAGCCGGCGTAATTCGTACCGACCGCACTATGAACGATGGTCGCACCATTCGTTATTACGATACCGCTGGCCAATCTCGTACCGTGCTCGACCAGCGGGAAAAGGAAGAACAGCCGGGAATTGGTGAACTCCGATTAGATCCGCTCGTCAATGAGTGGGTTGCGATGGCAGCTCATCGCCAAGGTCGAATCTTCTTGCCTCCGAAAGAGCTCTGTCCGCTCTGTCCAACTACAGGCGAACTCCTGACTGAGATTCCTGAATCTGAATATGAAGTAGTCGTCTTTGACAACCGCTCCCCATCGCTTCGTCCGCCACAAGGCGACTTTGCGCTCCCTGATTTGGTAGGAGCAGATACAGATGAGGGTGTTGCTGCCGGAAAGTGTGAAGTCATCTGCTTTACCGGTGATCACGGTGGATCCTTTAAGACTCTCTCCCCTGCGCGAGTGCGTACTTTGCTAGAGGCATGGCGTGATCGCACCGCTGAACTTTCAACACTTCCGTATGTCGAACATATTGCGCCATTTGAAAACCGAGGTGAAGAAATTGGCGTCACTCTCGCCCATCCACATGGTCAGATTTATGCTTATTCCTACCTGCCACCTCGCGTCACCAAGATGTTGGCAGTCGCACGAGAGCATAAAGAGAAGACAGGTCACGTTCTCTTTGATGATGTCCTCGCGCGCGAACTCCGTGATGGTGTTCGCATCATTGCTCGCAATGAGCATTGGGTTGCTTACACTCCATATGCGTCGCGTTACCCGTTTGAGATTCATGTAGTTCCATTGCAGCCCGTGGCCGATCTCACCGAACTTTCACCAGCTGCCTGTGACTCTTTCCCATCCATTGCGATTGAAGTCATGCAGCGCCTAGATGGTGTTTTTGGAATTGAGATGGCATATATCGCTGCGTGGCATCAAGCACCGGTGCGCCAAGGGCGCGACCTCTTGCGTCTGCATTGGCAGATCACCTCTGTCCGTCGTGCACCAGGAAAGTTAAAGTATTTGGCTGGCTCTGAATCTGCGATGGGAGCATTCATCATGGATATGAAGCCAGAGCAATCAGCCCAGCAACTCAAAGATGTAAAGCTGTAAGCCATGTCTGCGCTGGAGACCACTTTTCAAGAACTATTCGGGCATAGAGCTCAGGTAATTGCGGAGGCGCCAGGTCGAGTCAATCTCATCGGCGAACACATTGATTACAGCGAAGGTTTTGTACTCCCATTTGCAATTGCCGATCGTACATATGCGCTGATCAGTCGTAATAACGATGGATTAGTTCGAATTGCATCGCAGCAACGAAAGAATCGCATCTTCACCATCGATATCAACGATGTAAAACCGGGAAGTGCCGGCGAGTGGGAGAAATACGTCCTCGGAGTTATCTGGTCGATGGGTGTCACATCGGGTGTAGATATCTTGGTTGATGGTCATGTCCCATCAGGTGCGGGACTCTCTTCATCTGCAGCGCTCGAATGCTCTGTTGCAGTAGGACTCAATACTCTCTTTGACCTTGGTAAAACACTCCAAGATATGGCTCGCGCAACCCAGAGAGCGGAGAATGACTACGTTGGAATGCCATGTGGAATCATGGATCAATCCGTATCGCTGATGGGCCGCGCGGGTTCTGCGCTACTGCTTGATTGCCGCGACCTCACCACCGAATCTGTTCCATTTGATGTTGCTTCAGCTGGTCTCGAGCTTCTCATCATTGATACCCAAGCACATCATGCTCTGGTCGATGGTGGATATGCAGAACGTCGCGCATCGTGCGAAGCTGTTGCAGCAAAGTTTGGAATCCCATCTATGCGCCACCTTTCGATGGATATTCTGGTGGCGCGTCGTGATGAGATTTCAGAGACAGAGTTTGTCCGTGCTCGCCATGCCGTTACTGAGATTCAGCGCGTCAAAGATGCGGTCGCTGCACTCCGTGCCTCAGATTTCACAGCTCTCGGTCGCCTGATCAATGAATCACATAACTCGTTACGAGATGATTACACCGTCTCTTGCCCAGAGCTCGATGAAGCGGTAGATGCCGCACGTGCCGCAGGTGCGCAGGGAGCGCGCATGGTTGGTGGTGGGTTTGGTGGTAGTGCGATTGCACTTATTAAGGCAGATCAGATTGAGTTGACAAAGGATGCAATCAGAAAAGCCTACTCAGCAAAGAACTTTAAAGCTCCGCGCTTCTTTACATCTCTGCCCAGCGCAGGTGCTTCTGCCCGCCTACTCCAATAACGAAAAGGTTTTACCTGCATCGATTGAGCGATAGATATTCGCTCCGACGGCAATGTAGATCGTTTTCCTTGCCCCTCGAATGGCATCAATTTTCCCTTTAAATGTATGTCTGACTTTCCAATCCTCACCTAAATTCGTTGAGACGAGCAGATTCTTACCCTGAGAGATGAATAAGCCACTCGTCGTCCAAGCTACATCTGCGATGGCCTCAAATTTCGTTAGGCGCTGTTTGCTAGCAAATCCATCAGTGGTGGAGAAAAGTCTGCCACGAGAGAGAGCGAAAGCTGCATTCTTTCCTAGCGGGGATAGAGCGATGGCTTCAAAATTATTGAGCCCTCTCCTCTTCCATGAGCGGCCAGCGTCCTCCGAGATGAAGAGTTCTCCGCTAACTGAATCACCTCCTACAACCACATCTCCTGATGCTTCAAGCAGATGAAAATCCGTTTTGCCGAGGAGGGAAACCTGTTTCCAAGTCTTGCCACCATCGCTACTCTTTAAAAGACCCAATAAGGAGGGTCTTTGATCGCCTTCTCCTGGATGACCACTGGCATAAATCAAATCGCCTGTCACGGCTAAGCCCATCACATCAAAGTTACTCCTGCTGATTCTTAGATGCTTCCCCTCTGCATTGAAATCAAATAGGCCATTGTGCGTTCCTAAAATCAATCGATTCTGAAAGATTTCAAAGTGATGGATATGTGCAATTGATGCATGCGCCTCAGTAGGAAACATGGCCAAAATGAATGTGAGGAATGAAGATATGAATACTTGAGACCTATTGATTCGTGCCTTCATTACTAGACCCTCCCCGCATATGGCATCATTCCTGGAACGCTATAGATATTTGAATATCGCAGTCCGCTCTTAGTAGATCGCGCCTCCCACATCATTCCATTTCCAGCATAGATTGACATATGGTGAATGGTGCTAATTGTTCCTTTATAAGAGTAAAAGATTAAATCTCCTGGTTCCATCTCTGCCAGCGGAATTTGTTTTGTGTATGTGTAATACAGTCCAGAGTTCAATCGATCCCAAATTGGCCACCCAAGTCCCGCGCTCTTGTAAGCTGCATAAACTAAGCCAGAACAATCGAAGGCATTAGGGCCCTCATCCCCCCATACATATGGTTTCTTCGCTAGAACCTGCCGCTTCGCAAATTCAACCGCCTTGGTTCGCATCTCTGGCGTCGTACGGAACGTACTCTTTCCAGTTGGGCCACCCGTCTTCCAAACCTTAGATTGACCGGGAGTTCTGCTGGCTTCATTAGCGCGCGTCTCTTCTAAAATTGCTAGTTGCCGTTGCTGCTCTAATGTAATGCGGACGTTTTTCGCGGCAGATAGTTCACGTTGCAATTTATCTTGAACTGCCTGGAGTTTATCTACCTCCAGTTGCTGGGCGGCTTCTGCTTCGTCAGCTTCGCGCTTAGCAATCGCGACTTTCTCCGTCACAGTGACCTGGGCTACTCTCGCAATCTCAGCTAAAGCTTTTGCTTCTTTCGATATCAACTCGGCTGCCTTAAATCTCTGCAGCGCTGTCTTATTCTTGACCCCGAGGTTTTCCAGAGTGGCTATTCGATCAATCATATCCTGTGGTCCGTTGGCGCTCAGGACTGCCTCTAAATCTGAGAGTCCACCGCCAGAGGTGTAGGCATTAATAGCTAATTTTCCAATTTCTGTATTGGTTGCCGTAACCGCTGCTACCGCCTCTTGATAGTGGGCTTCTGCCTTTTTCAATGAGGCATTGGCAATCGCGAGCTCTGACATCGCGGCTTGATATTTTGCACGTGCTTCATTTGCAATCTTTGATAGCGCTTTGAGGTTACCAAGTGCTTTTTTTAGACGTGTGGCTGCTGCTGCTGCCTGGCGTTTCTTGAGTGATTCCGCCTGCTTTGCCGCCTCAATTTCAGCGAGGGTCGGTTTATGTTTAGTTGCAATTGCGTTATCTATGGATAAGTTTAGTAAGAGCGCCCCAGTAAGGATGAGCGCATAGTGGCGTTTCTTTATCGTCATAACCGGCGAGCTCCCACAAATGGCTTTGCTCCAAATTTCTTTGTGAGTGGGACAACTTCGACTCGCTTACCAGGGCGAGGAGCTTGGACCATTTTTCCATTTCCCATATAAATAGAGACATGGCTGATTGGCTTGCCGAAGAAGAGCAAGTCTCCTGGCTTCAACGATGAGTATGAAATGTTCTTGCCGTATCTGACTTGAATTCGTGAAGAGTGGGGAAGGTTCACGCCTGCTTGCTGAAAAGCTCGCATGGTCAGACCGGAGCAGTCCCATCGAGTTGGCCCTGCAGCTGCCCAAACATAGACATCACCTACTTGTTTCAGTGCATATTTGAGGGCGATTGAACCTCGCGAATTATCACCTTTATATGAGATTGCATATTTTTTTGACTCTGCAAGTATTCTTCCCTCTCGTCTTGCTTCTGCTGCTTCAAGTTTTGCTCGATCAGCTTTTTTAAGAGAGGAGAGAACATTCTCCGCTTTCTTGAGTGAAACTAGAGCGGCTTTGACCTCCTTGCCAAGCCTGACTTTCTCTTTTTCTAGGAGAGTTTGTCGATCGCTAATGACAAACTGAGTTGCGCGAACTTTCTGCTGGGCGAAGGTAAATTCTTGCAGGCTCTTTGCGTAATTACGCGAGAGCAAATCCAGCACAGAGGAGTCCTTCAGATACTGAGTAGGGTCCGCTGAAAAAATTAAATCAAATCCCCCGCCAAATCCACTACCCTGATAATTCGCGATAGCGATTCGAGATAGCACCATGGAAGACTGCTCAAGTTTTCTTTTGACAATCTTGGCCTCGGCAGCGAGTCCTGACATTTCTCGCTCAAGACTCTTAATGCGTATATTTGTCTCATTCGCAGCTTCATATTTTTCAGCTGCTATGGTGCGCAAGCGATCTACTTCACGCTGGGCAGCAGCGACTGTGCTCGCAGCTTCGGCAATAGATGAAGTTAAGGTCGAGAATAAAATAGTAACGCTAATCAATATAAAAAACGGCATAGGTTTCCCTTCTCAAAGTGGCATTAAGCGTCTCTTTGAGAAGGTCTAGATACGAAGTGGTGCCGCTAATGAGAAGGGCAGGAGCGGCGGTGCTCCGATGCGAAATGGGGAGAAAGCTCTGAAACGCCTTACATTAAACGGTTGTAAATTTCCCTGGCGCTTTAAGGTGCCGAAAACTTTTCTTCCTAAGGCGATGACCAACAAGACCGCAAACCCAGCGCACATCTCCTGTGCAATATCGAAACTCTTTGCCGCTACTGGAGCTTGTGCACCATGATCATGGCTATGGTCGTGCGCTACGCTTTGAGAGACACCTGTTTGGTCCTCAGTTTCTTGGTGACACTGGAGGGAGATTGCAAAACCGGTCGAAAAGAGAGCCAATACGAGCGCAAGAGCAATCGATGTGGGCTTTACTCTCCATCGGCTGCGTCTCATGGGCAAAGTTTATCAGTTGGTACTGCTTGGGGTTGATCCAAGAGTGACTTTAAAAGTCTTCTCGCCACCTGTAGGAAGTGTCACTGTCACTGTTGCGGAGGCTCCAGGGATGAGTGAACGAATGCGGACAATTGCGCTCTCGGTATCAGGAATCTTGACGCCATTGATTGCAATAACGATTGAACCTGTAGGAATTCCTGCCTTCTCGGCTGCTTCACCAGCGCTCAAGCGAGTGATGCGAGCACCTACACCTGTATAAGTTGGATCAAAGAAGACGCCAAGTACTGGACGTGTTGATTTTCCAGTATCGATGATTTCATCGATGATGCGCTTTGCCTCAGTGATGGGGATTGCGAAACCAAGTCCGATGCTTCCGCTTGCACCACCAGAGCTGAGCGTTGCAATAGCAGAGTTGACACCGATGAGGCGACCCTGAGAATCGACGAGCGCTCCACCGGAATTACCTGGGTTGATGGCAGCATCGGTCTGGATTGCATTGACGTAGGACTCAGATCCTGCTGATCCCGTAGTTACTGGACGATTGAGAGAAGAGATGATCCCGCTGGTAACTGTATTTGCAAGACCGAGTGGTGAGCCAATAGCGAGTACTGCTTCGCCCACACTGACCTTAGTGGAGTCACCGAGTGTGATGGTGGGAAGATTACCGGCATTGATTCTGACAACAGCTAAATCATAATTTGCGTCGCGGCCGACGATGGTGCCCCGGTACTGATTGCCATCGACAAGCTCGATAGTGATCGTGCCACTTGATGCAGCGCCCTCGACTACGTGGTTATTGGTAACGATAAAACTTGTTGAGTTGTTTGACTTATAGATGGATCCAGAGCCATTACCGCCACCCGATGAGCTTGTGACTTTTACTGAAACAACTGAAGGGGTAACCAGCGATGCAATTGTCTTGGCATCCATCGATGATGCACTGCCGATTACAACGGGGGTGCGAGTTCCGGTACACGCGCCATTGTTTGCGAGATAGAGAACTTTGGTGCGATTATCAGCGCAAGCATTCACTGTAGATGTTGGATTAGTTGCCGCAGTTGCGACTCCACCTGCAAGAGCAGCTCCAGCAACGAAGGCGATAATGGTCTTTGAGTTCTTCATGGCACCAATACTGCCCGAGGATTCTGAGTTTTTCCTGTTATCAATCTTGTAAAAAGATTAGATATGCCTCTGGTTACGCCTCAACGACCCATCCGCCCTTAATGGCGACCTTGATAGTAGCGAGCGGCTTTTCGGCTGGCCCAGCAACGGGCTGCGCACCCTTGGCAGGATCGAATTGAGCACCATGGCAAGGGCAGACCAGCTTATTGACCTTCTTGGCGTAAGTGACGGTACAACCTTGATGGCTGCAGATCATCGAATAAGCGAAGACGCCAGCTTTGGTACGGAAAGCAATTGCCGGAATGCCCTTTGTCTTTGTTGTAAAGGTAAAGGTTGCGCCGATCGGAAGTTTGTTGAGTCTGACGATTCTGGTATCTGCAGCTGATGCACTCTGCCGTGAGAAGAGTGATGCGGTTGAGGAGAAGGCAATCAACATTGCTCCGCGAAGTGTGGTGCGGCGTGAGATTTGCTTGCCGTTATTCATATGCTCCCTGACTTGGATTCGAACCAAGAACCTGTCGATTAACAGTCGACTGCTCTGCCGTTGAGCTATCAGGGACTATCGTCTTGCGAGAGCGCACTCTATCGCACCGCTGGGAGTGCGACAAAATTAAAGGCTGCCGACCGCCAATTCGTGCAGGCTACGGCGGGTGCTTTCCAGGGCTACCAATTGAGCAAAGGAGGCGTTGTACTCCTCCCCGTTTTCAACTGGGTTGAGGCGCTGGAGGCGCGATTTGAGATCTGCGATTGCTCGGCTAATGCCGACCTCGCGAAGGCGAGCAACGATACTTGCAACATATCGCTCAGTGATTTCACCATCGGCGCGAATGGGTTCGACCGACAACTCGGTAAAGAGCGCTTTGAGTTGCGGATCAGAAATCTCTTCACTTACGAATGCTCTCGTTGCGCCGAGTGAATTAATGGTCGCAGCAAGCGCACTATATGCAGGGTGGGTAAATGATCCATCTTCGATAGTTGTCCAAGTCGAAACAAGTGCTGGCATTTGCACGCGAGCCTTAAGAACTTCGCGTTCGAGCATCAAAGTTGGCTCGAGTGGATCTGGCCGCCATGAACTCTCAACTGGAACTTCCTCGGAAGAGCTTTGCGGCGCAGCAACGCGCTTCACACCTTGGGCAACTGCGCGGGAAACTATCTCAACCTCAACACCAAGCCAACCAGCAAGTAAACGTGTGTACTCAGGGCGGAGAGACTTATCGCGAATCTGACTTACTAATGGCGCTGTTGCATTGAGCGCATTGACACGTCCTTCAGCGGTGTTGAGATTATGCTGATTGAGTTCGGTCTTAATTGCAAATTCAAAGAGTGGAATACGACGGGCAATCAAATCACGGAGTGCGAGATCTCCTTTATGTTGACGGAGGTCGCAAGGGTCAAGACCATCAGGTTCGACCGCAACGAATGTCTGCGTCACGAACTTTTGGTCTTCACTAAAGGCGCGCATTGCAGCCTTTTGGCCAGCGGCATCACCATCGAAGGTAAAGATAACTTCGCCACGGAATGCATCATCATCCATCAAGAGCCTGCGAATGATGCGGATGTGATCTGGACCGAATGCAGTTCCGCAGGTTGCAACCGCTGTAGTGATTCCCGCTAAATGGCAGGCCATCACATCTGTGTAACCTTCAACAACAACTACTTGGCGTTTCTTAGCAATCTCTTTCTTCGCCATATCCAAGCCGTAGAGAACTTGGCTCTTCTTGTAAATCGGAGTCTCTGAAGTATTGAGGTATTTAGGACCTTGATCTTCGGTATCACTAGCTAATTTGCGAGCACCAAAACCAACTACATCACCTGAGATGTCACGGATTGGCCACATCAAACGATTACGGAACTTATCAATGGGTCCGCGTTCACCCATCTTGGAGAGCCCGGCAAGTTCGAGTTCATCAATAGTGAAATTGAGAGCGCGTAAATGTTTAGTGAGGCCGTCCCATGAATTTGGTGCATAACCGACCCCAAAAGCTTCACATGCTGCGCGATCAAAACCACGCTTCGTTAAGAGTTCGCGACCGAAAGCTGCATCGGGTGAAGTGTTGAGCAGATTCTGGAAGAACTTTGCCGCCTCTGCATGAGCTGCGACTAAACGCGAGCGATTACCGACCGGCGCCTTCTCGCCACCGGAATACTCTTCATAGCGAAGTGTGTATCCCATGCGATCTGCCAGACGTTCGATGGTTTCAGTAAATGAGAGGTGGTCTATCTTCATTAGAAATGCGATGACATCCCCACCGGTTTGACATCCAAAACAGTGAAAGTAGCCCTTACTTGGCGTTACATGAAAAGAAGGAGACTTTTCGTCATGGAAAGGACAGAGACCTTTCTTCTGGCCACCACCTGCGTTCTTGAGTTGGACGTAATCTCCGACAACTTCATCGATTGGTGCGCGTTCGCGGATGTACTGGACATCTTCATCTCTAATACGACCGCTCATGTTGCTACCTTAACCACGCTTTCCGATTTGTCCACCGAGGTGGGCATGAAGCGAATAGGCGCCAGGATCAGTCAGGCTAGCAATCTGGTCAATCACAACGCGTAAGCGCTCTGCATCGTTGCTTGCGCCCTTCCAGTCATCTTCAAAGATTGGGTCGAGTTCTAGTGGGGCCTTTGCGTAGAGCATCTCTACCAGTTCGCGAATCACGACCTGCTGCTTCTCGTATCGCTCTTGCGATGCAGCGGCATTGATCAGGTAATGACCTGCAACTGCTTTGAGGAAATCCACTTCAATTACTGCTTCGCGTGGAATCTCAAGATTTGCGTTGTATCGAGAGAGATTGCCAGCCCCATGAATCTCGCGAGTTTGACGTTCGGCAGCTCCGACAAAGCGGCCTATTAATTGTGAGGTCGTATCTTTTAATCGAGCGAGCGAAGCATGGGTGCGGTCAAAACCACGTGGCCAGCAAGAGAGTTGAGCCAACCGAGAAAGCGCTGCCGCCGCCTCCTCTTTCTTTGCATCGCTCTTGTAATCATTGACCATCACTGAATACAGAAGATCAAAGTCGCGTTCGAAATCATTAACGGTTACTTGACCGGCAAAGATTGCATCCTCTAAATCATGTACCGAGTAAGCGCAGTCATCGGACCAATCCATGATCTGAGCTTCTATACATTTGCGATCTTGTGGTGCTCCTTGACGCATCCAATCGAAAATGGCTACATCATCTGCATAGACACCAAACTTGCGAGGATTGACTTGGTTGCTCCACGGATACTTTGTGGCGGCATCGAGAGATGCGCGCGTTAAGTTCAGGCCAACGCTCTTGCCTTCTGGAGTGACAGTTTTTGCTTCTATGCGAGTCAATAATCTAAAACTCTGCGCGTTGCCTTCAAAGCCACCGCAATCAACGGCAACTTCCGCTAAAGCTTCTTCGCCATTGTGACCGAAAGGTGGGTGTCCTAAATCGTGAGAGAGGCATGCGGTCTCGAGTAAATCTGGATCTGCGCCCAAGGATTCTCCGAGTTCGCGACCAATCTGAGCGCATTCTAGTGAGTGAGAGAGACGAGTTCGTTGAAAATCATTCTCCCAAGGAACTGCTACTTGGGTTTTGGCGGCAAGGCGACGGAGTGCCGCTGAGTGAATCACTCGGGCGCGATCACGCATGAATTCAGTGCGGCCACCGCGCTTTGCGGGTTCATCGAGGAAGCGCTCTTGATCGCTACCTAAATAACCTTTAACTTCGCTCGCCATAGCCCTACCTTATAAGCCTTTTACATCTATTGGGCTATTGGGTAAATGGTCACTGATATTAATTCCACGTCGGCCTAGTGTGATGTATGCGAGATAAGCCCCTGCCTCACGAACCAAATACCGCATCCGAGAACCCGCTAAAGAGTTTGGACCATCTTGTACTGGAGAGCAGGAAGCGATTGCATCCAAATCTTCTGCCATCGTGATGGCGCGGTTGCAATGGTAAGGATCTGTAGCGATGATGACATTGGTGAGCTTTCGCTTCTTCATTTCTGCCACATATGCTGAAGTTTGTGTTCGAGTATCACGTCCTGTTGGCAGGGCAACAATTGCGCTGCGCTTAACTCCATTGTTGCGTAACCAATATGCGCCTGCAGCTGCTTCAGTTGTTCGATCGCCAGGAGCACCTGATCCAACGGTGATAATCAACGGAGCAAGTCCTAATTGATGAATTCGCTTTGCTTCTTGCAATCGCGCCAAGAGCACATCACCTGGTGCGCCATCGAGCTGTGCTGCACCGGGAACAACAATGACATCTGCGCTTCTAATCGTTGGATGATGCGCTGAATTCCAGGTCACCATCACGGCATAGCCAGGCACTGCAATAGCTACTGTGACAAATACTGTGATGATGCGGCGAATCAACTTAAACATTAGCCACCAGAGAACATATCTTCAGCATCGAGATGAATCATCTCGTCCGGATCCTTAAGCCAGCCATCGGGAAGCGTTGGCGTGCGTCCATGGCTGGTGCGTCCGCGGGGTTTTTCGGCAACTTCAATTGGATATGGCTGATCTTCAAGTTGATCGAGCAGTGAACGAAGTTCTTGTAGCGATGAGTGCATTCCTAACTGGCGACGGAGTTCACTGGGGACTCGGAATCCTTTGAGATACCAGGCCATATGTTTGCGAAGGTCACGGCATCCGCGAATCTCGGATTCAAAGTAATCGACAATGAGTTCACCATGACGATACATCACTTCACGCACTTCAAAGAGGGTCGGCTGTACCGGAGATTGAGCACCTTGCAGTGCTGCTACCAAATCAGCGAATAACCACGGGCGGCCCAGGCATCCGCGTCCAACAACGACACCAGCGCAGTTGGTTTGCTTCACCATTTCCACTGCATCTGCGCCGGTCCAAATATCGCCATTACCCAATACCGGTACACCGGTTGGCTTGAGGTGTTCGACTAAGTTTGCAATCGCAGACCAGTCAGCTTTGCCTTCATACATCTGCTCTGCCGTGCGGGCATGGAGCGCAACCCAGGCAACGCCAGCATCGGCGGCTGATTTTGCTGCCTCTAGATATGTATGGTGATCGGTATCGATACCGATGCGCATCTTTACAGTTACTGGAATTCCAAATGGTTTTGCTGCATCTACAGCGCCCTTAACAATTGCGCTAAAGAGATTGCGTTTGTAAGGAAGGGCTGCTCCCCCGCCTTTGCGCGTCACTTTTGGGACAGGGCAACCAAAGTTCATATCAATGTGATCAGCAAGATTTTCGCGACCAATCATCTTTACTGCTTCTGACATGTGATGTGGGTCGACGCTATACAACTGGATCGAACGTGGCCACTCGCCTGGTCCTGGCTCAATCATGCGCAATGTTTCTGGGATACGTTCTAACAGTGCGCGCGCTGTCACCATTTCAGAGACAAATAAACCAGCACCTTGTTCGCGACAGAGCATGCGAAATGGTGCATTGGTGATTCCCGCCATCGGAGCGAGGACAACAGGTGGATCTACCTGATGTACCCCGTCCCGAAGCGGAAGAGCGAGTGGTTGTAACAAGATGGCCTAGTAACTTTTAACTAGCAACCAAGAAGCTTGGGAGCGAGCCATGATTCAACCTGGTCGATTGAGATGCGCTCTTGCTCCATTGTGTCGCGATCGCGAATAGTGACTGCATTGTCATCGAGAGTTTCGAAGTCAACGGTGATGCAGTACGGGGTACCGATTTCATCCTGACGACGGTAACGACGGCCAATTGCACCTGCATCATCGAAATCGATATTCCAATTCTTGCGCAACTGCGCTGCGAGGTCGCGCGCCTTTGGCGAAAGATCGGCGTTACGAGAAAGAGGCAGAACTGCAGCTTTTACTGGAGCGATGCGGTGATCGAACTTCATCACTGCACGCTTCTCCATCTCGCCCTTTGAATTAGGTGCTTCGTCCTCTGTATATGCATCCATCATAAATGTGAGCGCACAGCGGTCTACGCCGGCTGCTGGTTCAATTACAAACGGTGTCCAGCGCTCATTCTTCTCTTGATCAAAGTAAGAGAGATCCTTACCGGATGCTGCAGAGTGCGCCTTGAGATCGAAGTCGGTGCGGTTTGCAATACCTTCGAGCTCGCCCCACTCGGTTCCATTGAATTCGAATTTGTATTCGATATCTGTTGTGCCCTTTGAGTAGTGCGATAGCTTCTCTTTAGGGTGCTCGAAGAGACGTAGGCGATCTGGATTAATGCCAAGATCCTTATACCAATTCAAGCGAGTCTCAATCCAATACTTATGCCACTCTTCATCGGTTCCTGGTACAACGAAGAATTCCATCTCCATCTGCTCGAATTCGCGGGTACGGAAAATAAAGTTTCCTGGTGTGATTTCGTTTCGGAAAGATTTTCCAATCTGACCAATACCAAAAGGTGGCTTCTTGCGTGATGTAGTCATCACTTGATCAAAGTTGATAAAGATTCCCTGTGCAGTCTCAGGGCGAAGGTAGGCAAGACCTGACTCATCTTCGACTGGGCCCAAGAAAGTCTTGAGTAGGCCTGAGAATTGCTTTGGCGTTGTGAACTGTCCCTTATTGCCGCAGGCGGGGCAGTTCATCTCTGCCAATGATTCAAGCTTCTTCTTATGCTTTGCTTCGTACTGCTCTTCTAGATGGTCGGCGCGGTAACGCTTATGACAGGCAGTACATTCGGTAAGCGGATCGCTAAATGTGGCAACGTGTCCTGATGCTTCCCATACTTCGCGCGCAAGGATGACTGATGAGTCGAGACCGACAACGTCTTCACGTCCCATCACCATGGACTTCCACCATTGGCGCTTGACGTTATTTTTTACTTCAACACCGAGTGGTCCGTAATCCCATGAAGCGCGCAGGCCGCCGTAGATTTCTGATGAGGGAAATACAAAGCCGCGACGCTTTGAGAGGGAAACGATATTTTCGAGGCGATCTACTGCCATGAGGTGCTCCATCCGGTTTTTATGTAACAACCGGTGAATCGCAGGTGATGCTCCGGCTGGCTGTCGGCGCCCTCTAGATGATTGAACTATCTAATGAACGTGGATGAAGTTTAACGCACGCAATCGCACTTGAAATGCGCGCTAGAGATCGTTGGAATAGGCGCCGGGCTCATCGATGGCGAGCGCCAGCAGTGGAACAACTTCCATCTTGATCTGGGTTGAACTTAAGGCTCGACGATATGAACCCACATTGGCCCAATGAGTGACCAAGCTCCACAGCTCAGGTTCATCGAGATTCTGTCCATAGTCGCCATGGAGGAAACCATCGCGCTCAGCGAAGACGGCCAGCGCGTGGGCGAGCTGAACTTTGAACTCAGCGGCCTGGGCGATGGGGGTTCTAAAGCGTGCGATAGCGATCATGGAGCAAGGGTAGGGGCTTGGTAAAGGCTATGGAAATGAAAATCATTTTCATTCGTGATACCTTCTCGCCATGAATATCGCAATCGTTCTCGCAGCCACGACCGCAATTGCCACCACAGCAGGCGGCTATTTAGCCATCAAAGCAAAAGATCGCCTCCATTTAGTCCTTGGACTCTCTGCCGGTTTACTTCTTGGCCTTGTTGCCTTTGATTTACTCCCTGAGGTCTTTGAGCTTGGCACTGCTGAAGTATTAAATGCGCCAGCCGTCTCAGTTGCATTAGTTGTTGGATTCTTGTTACTCCACTTCTACGAGCAGTTGTTTGGTTCACACGAACCTGCAGAATCCGATTACGGTCATGATCACAGCCACTCCTCCAACATTGCAGGTGCGATGGGCGCACTTGCAATGGGTGGCCATGTATTCCTCGATGGCTTAGCGCTCGGAGTTGCCTTTAAAGTAAGTAGCGATTTGGGTATTGCAGTCTTCATTGCTCTCTTGGTGCATGCATTTAGCGATGGCCTCAATACCGTTTCATTCTTGATTAAGAGTGGTACCTGGGGCAAGAAAGGTGTTTGGCTCCTCGGTGTTGATGCAATTGCTCGAGTGAGCGGTGCGGCACTCGGAACAACACTGGCTCTCAGCAACAACTTCATCGCCATCTATCTGGCAGGTTTTGCTGGAATCGTTATCTACCTAGCGACATCCCACATTTTGCCGGAAGCGCACTCGCGTCACTCTTCACGTTACACAATCCTTGCAACAATCCTTGGTGTCGTAGTGATGTGGGGGTTGGTCAGTTACCTTCACAGTGGTGATTCACATAACCACGGATCAACAACGGCTATTCATGAAGAAGAGCACCACGAAGAAGACGGCCATAGAGATGACGATCACGCACATGACAATCACGCACATGACGAGGAAAAAGCGGTCAAGTAATGTCGCGCTCTAACCCACGTGTATTGAGCACTCTGGAACGCGCTGGTGGTTTTGCTAGCGCGCAAGAGGTCTATCGATTGATGCAGCGTGAAGGCGAAAGTATCGGCCTCACCACTGTCTATCGATCACTTCAGAGTTTAGTTAACGACAAGATTGTGGATGTATTGCGTCGCGATGACGGAGAAGCTATCTATCGCTTATGCGGTGAAACCCATCACCATCACCTCGTTTGCAAGAGTTGCGGCGATACGGTGGAAATTGAAGGTGGCGCTATTGAAAAGTGGGCGCTTAAAGTTGCCAAGGAGTATGGTTTCCGAGAAGTTGGACATACCGCTGAAATCTTCGGTATCTGCCAAAAGTGTTAGGCGATAAGTGTTAAGGAGATAGAGATGGCACCATGGAGAATCGGCGCTGCTATAGCTGGCATCGTGATGGTCCTGATCTATGCAGGTGGTGCTAATTACTGGAACCGCCAAGATGGTTGGTACGACGCGCTAGTAAAACCTTCCTGGCAACCACCAGGTTTTGTTTTTGGAATCATCTGGCCATATAACTTTATTGTCATCGGTATTGCGCTCTATATGCTCGCCTCGCAAGCAAAGCCTCTCTGGGTGGCGGCCGCGCTCACGCTCTTCGGGGCAAGTGTATTTTTCGCGCTCCGTTGGTCTTACCTTTTCTATGAAGTGCATGATCTGAAAGCAGCAGCCATATCACTTCTAACAACGGCAGTATTGACCTTGCCATTACTTGCCATCACCTTTGCACATTCAATCAAAATAGGCCTGGCGATGGTTCCCTATCAAATCTGGATCTTTCTTGCCGCAGCACTTAACTTCAATTTCGTTGCAAATAATTAATCTTTAGGGCGCTAGTGGCCCCAAGAGATACATTGACAATCTATTGACTGGTTTTACCTGACCGTAATGTTGCGCGGAAAATGCCTTACTTCCATCAGTTCCACATAAGAAAGTGATGGCAGATGGCCCACCTGGGTGTGAATTAATCCAACGAGTAAGGTCATAGACATTTCCATCTATCGCAGACCAGCAGCTCTTTGCCGTGTTATTGGCTGCGACATCTTTCATAGTTAAAGCTGGAGCTTTTGCGACCGTTGGAGATGGTGAGGGAGAGACCGTTACAGGTGGTGTCGCAGATGGAGTTGGCGAAGTCTTTGGAGCAGGCGCTGCTCCTCGAAGAACCTCGCCTGGAATCTCTTTCTCACCAATTGCAACAGTGACGGCGCTTTTCGCTTTTGACATAATTGAGATGGAGTAAATGCCCGCTTCAGCCTCTGAGTTGTAACGAGATAAGTAGAGATAATTTGTCCGGCTATATGGCTCAAAGAATGTGCTGCGTTCGTTGATCTTGAGAGTCACCTTTTTGCCACTCGGCGCCGTAATGGTCACAACTGGCAACTGGCTATTCTTCAACTTATTCTCAGGCGCTTTATCAATAATCAAATACTGAACCGCAAGATCATCACCGGCGGCTAATTGCGCACGAAAAGCACGAACTTGGTTTGCCTTAGTAAATGATGCGCGAATTGCGAAGGAAACGGTCCCATCAACGAGCAATGGACCTTTTTCAGCAGTTGTGTCGCTGGCCAGTAGCGCAACAGGCTGGTGTGCCTGTGCTGCAACTGGAAATGCTAGAGCTACCGCTAATAACGATATAAAGATACGGCGCACTCTGCGCTCCCTTCACCACTAATGCAGTAAAGGTTAAGCCTTGCCGAACCTTCTGTCGCGCTCAGAATATTCTTCTATGGCTTTCCACAAGAATGCTGGCGTCATATCAGGCCAGAGCACATCCATAAAGACCAACTCGGCGTATGTAGCCTGCCATGGCAGGAAGTTACTGGTGCGCTGCTCCCCCGATGAGCGAAGGAAGAGATCGACATCGCTCATCTTTGGTGAGTACAAGTACTTCTCAAATGTTTTCTCAGTGATGGAGTCAGCTTTTACCTTGCCACGCTTCACATCTTTCGCAAGCTCGGCGGCAGCATCAATAATTTCGGCACGACCGCCATAGTTGACGCACATATTGAGAGTGAACTTCTTATTTTTGGCTGTTAACTCTTCTGCCTCTTGTAGCTCATCAATCACTGATTTCCAGAGACGCTGGGGGCGTCCCACCCATTGCACCTTCACGCCTAGTTCATGCAAGCGATCGCGACGATTACGCAATGACTCACGGCTATAGCCCATCAAAAACTTTACCTCTTCTGGTGAACGTTTCCAGTTTTCAGTCGAGAATGCATATGCACTCATCTCTTTTACGCCGAATCCCATCGCAGCTTCTACAAGATTGAAGAGGACTTTCTCGCCTGCCTCGTGTCCTGCAGTACGAGGTAATCCTCGTTGTTTTGCCCAACGACCGTTGCCGTCCATCACGACAGCAATGTGGTTGGGGACTTCAATCTTCTTCTTGCTCATGCACGCTCCACCATTGGCAGACTTCGCAGTCCGCGTTCAAGGTGCCATTGTAAGTATGCGGCAATCAATCCACTAGCCTCTCGGCGATTGCGTCCTTCACTCTGTGAGGCGGTATCCCAATCTGAGTTGAGAAGTGCATCCATTAAGGCCAGAGTTTCAGGAGCTGGCGTTGCCGAAGCCGAGGGACGACAGTCGTTGCAGACAGATCCACCACCCACGAGTGAGAAGTAGCGATGAGGCCCTGGCTTTTCACAACGAGAACATTGTGAGAGCGATGGCGCATATCCACCGAGAGCAAGTGATCGAAGCAGAAATGCATCCAAGATAAGCGATGCGTCGTAGCGATTTTCTGCAAGAGCGCGCATCCCGCCGACAACGAGAGCAAACTCTTGTGGGGCTGGTTCATGTTCGTGTGGGGAGAAACGTTCTGCGGTCTCCAAGATTGCGCTTGCGATTGTCCATCGTTGGTAATCACTAGAAATCTCTTCACCATAATTTTGGAGCGCTTCAACTTGAGTGATGGTGTCAAAGGTGCGACCGGTGTGAAGTTGAATATCAACATGGCTACCGGGCTCTAACCGCGCACCAAACTTTGACATCGTACGACGAACGCCCTTTGCCACACCACGAATTCGACCATGCTCTTTGGTCAGCATTGTAATGATGCGATCGGCCTCGCCTAGTTTTTGAGTACGCAGGACTATCGCTTCATCTCGGTAGAGGGCGCCCTTTGTGCTCACGGCGCTAAGGGTAGTTAGCGAATCGCGCGGTTGATTGCAGACACGACCGCTTTCAGTGAAGCAGTTGTCGTATTAGGGTCGATTCCGACTCCCCAATAGACATCTCCATCGATTGCGCATTCAAGATATGCAGCTGCTGAGGCATCTCCGCCTGCAGAGAGCGCGTGCTCATGGAAATCAAGTACACGCACATCAACGCCGTAGTTATTGAGGATGTTGCAGAATGCTGCAATCGGTCCGTTGCCATGGCCTTGAAGTTCAACCGCTTCACCGCGATCGGTAATCTGAACAGTTAACTGAACATCTTGGTTCATCTCAGACTTTTGCGATAGACCCTTCAGGCGGAAACGTCCCCACGGCGCAGATTCGGTTGGAAGATATTCATCTTCAAAGATCTCCCACAATTGGTCGGCGGTAACTTCGCCGCCTTCGTTATCTGTCTTTGCCTGAACAATCTTTGAGAATTCAATCTGCTGACGACGAGGAAGATCGAGGTGATGTTCGCTCTTCAGAAGATAGGCAACGCCGCCCTTGCCTGATTGTGAGTTAACTCTGATGACGGCCTCATATGAGCGACCAATATCTTTAGGGTCAATCGGAAGATATGGAACAGCCCAGGTGTGCTGATCTACCGGTACTCCAGCTGCCTTTGCATCGCGCTCGAGGTGCTCAAAGCCCTTCTTGATTGCATCCTGGTGTGAACCAGAGAAGGCAGTAAAGACAAGGTCGCCACCGTATGGATGGCGCTCTGGAACCTTGAGTTGGTTTGCATATTCAACGGTACGACGAATCTCATCGATATCACTGAAATCAATATGTGGATCAATTCCGTGAGAGACCATATTCATGCCGAGAGTTACTAGACAAACATTTCCGGTGCGCTCACCATTACCGAACAATGTTCCTTCAATGCGATCTGCGCCAGCAAGATAACCAAGCTCTGCCGCTGCCACACCTGTTCCACGATCATTATGTGGGTGCAATGAGACGATGACTGAATCGCGATTGTTGAGGTTGCGGCACATCCACTCGATGGAATCTGCATAGACATTTGGAGTTGCCATCTCGACAGTTGCTGGAAGATTCATGATGGTCTTCCATTGTGGAGTTGGCTTCCAGATATCGTTGACTGCATTACAAACTTCAACGGCAAATTCGAGTTCAGTGCCGGTATATGACTCAGGTGAGTACTCAAAGGAAATCTTGGTCTCAGGAACGGTCGCCATCAAATCAAGACACAACTGCGCGCCATCGGTGGCGATTTTCTTGATGCCTTCTTTATCTAGACCAAATACAACGCGACGTTGCAACGTTGAGGTGGAGTTGTAGAGATGGATGATTGCCTGCTTGGCGCCAGCAACTGCTTCATATGTGCGACGGATGAGCGGTTCGCGGGCCTGGGTCAAGACCTGAATGATGACATCATCAGGAATTAAATCTTCATCGATAATCTTGCGGACAAAATCAAAATCAGTCTGAGATGCTGATGGGAAGCCCACCTCAATCTCTTTGTAACCCATCGCAACAAGCAGCTTGAACATCGCTAACTTGCGCGGGGTATCCATTGGGTCGATAAGCGCCTGGTTGCCATCGCGAAGGTCAACAGATGACCACTTTGGGGCAACTGTCATCTTCTTATCTGGCCAGGTGCGATCTTTAAGTTCTACTGGAATGAACGATGAGTAACGATGCACAGGCATCTTCGATGGGGTTTGCTTCGGGAAATTCATTTCTTGCTCCTAATAGTTGTGGGCCGAGTTGTTACCGGCAACACCAAACCCCGCAGCGAGGAGACCGGTCAATCTCATGGGCCGAGATCGCAAGCGATTCGGACCTTAGGCCTCGCTACGGCGGATAAGTAGGAGTCCGCGGAGCTTCATAGTGGGGTAATCCTAGCCTGAACCATTGCCGCTGCCAATACCGAGAGTTGCCACTCGGGTTTGCCTGATTCATGGATGTCTTCACTCTTGGCAGGCTTCGCGGAAAACTTTGAGCCAAGGAGAGTAAGTTGCGAAAATTGGGAGCTTTGGGGATTTCTATATTCTTGATCATTGCAGGAGAAGGCGCTGCTGCAGAGCCTCCACCAACCGGTCTGGAGGTAAAGAATCGGATTCAAATTAAATTCTGTCGTCACTCTTCTGAAATTCCTCATTTCTCAGAGCACGTTCCTGGAACTATGAATGCATCGGGCCGAACTACTTGCACCGGTGCTTCAAAAAATTGGCGAGTGAGTATTCGCGTAACTCTCGTGAGAGATGATGGCGGAAACACTCCACCGATTACTAAAAGTATTTCTGGAAATGGCAGAGCCATCATAAATATCTCGATGCCATGCAATCGTTCGCGCAAACAAGCACGAGTGCTCTATACAATAACAACAGTCCATAAGGTTCCTTCGGGAGAAAAGTTCTACACAGAAAATGAGGCGCTGCTGGCATGTTAAGAGAACATCACAAGTCCATGAAGCGTTATCTCTTGCAATTTCATCGTGGTGACTTCAGGGTAGAAACGCGACGCGTGGTTCGAGAAGGGCGATTTAACAAGTACGCCGAGATCCCAGTAGCAAGATTTATTCTGGCAATTTATTTCATAATTAAAGACGATGCATTCCTTCGCCCGCTTAAACCTGATGCAACTAAGCCTATGTTCTATCGTCGAGGACTTTGGAAAGTACATAATTGCGGTCAACGAAAGGATGGAACCTTCTATACATCAGGAAATGCTGGCATCATGATTTTTGAAGAGGGAAAAGAGACATTCGATTCATCCAAGTCCGACTTGCCTTATGAGGAAATCAAGGGCAAATGGGATGAGATGAATCGCAGATTAAGCAGCGAGGGTTGAAGCGAAGATCTGCCATGCGAGGGCTGACTTCGCAACAAGTGAGAGCGTGATGTAAGTGCGCTCTCCGCGGAGGTAGTCAGACCACTTTCCGACCTTCTTGTATTGAAGCCATTGCACGAGAGCAAAAGAGTTAAAGAACAAGAAGATAGAGATCACGATACCGTAGACAAATGCTGGAGCAGATGTATCTGCCGGTCCGCCGATGCTCAAGACATAGAAGATAAGTGCAAGCCAAGGAACGATTCCTGCGATGCAACCAAAGATAAATGGCAGCCATCCGCCGTTACCTGGAGTTTCGTACTTCTCTTGCAACCAGCCGAAGAGAATCATCGCAGCATTTGCCCCGAAGATGGCAACGATTGCTGCAACATCAGAGACGCCGGTAATCAGTGCGATAAGAACGATCATCACAGAAGAACTCATTGAGTACTCGACCCAACGGAAGTAGTTGCGCTGTTGCGCAAGACCTGCAGAGTAGCGACCAAAGAATTGTGGTGATGCAACAAGGAAGTGGAAGAAAGCTGAGAGCCCTAAGAAGATGGCGACAGTTAATCCAATTGGGGCATCGAGCAGAGTGATGGGGTCGGCAAAAGTTGTTCCTGGAGGTCCTGCCATATATCGGGCAACGATTGGCAAGGTGAAGTCATTTGCTAAGGCAAGGACGACAATCATCTGTGAAAGGTGGAGAACGCCTGCGATGATGTTGGAACGACGTAACTTTTGGACTGTTAACTCTTTGCTCATGCCAATAAAGGTACAAGATGGCTTGCGATTTTCCCCGCTGAATTACGCTGAAGTCGGAATCCAATAAGTGCGGTAGAGCTCGCCGTCATCGTGAGGATGTGGCACAAGCGCCGCGAATTCTCCTCCACATTTTTCAATTACCTTGCGGGATGCATCATTTGCATTGTGGCATGAGATGAAGATGCGATCCTCGCCGCGCTCCTTCATGAAATCCAGGCCATAACGCAACATGTAGGTCGCAACCCCTTGACCACGGAATTCAGGGGCGACGCCATACCCGATGTGTCCACCAACGAGCGCCAAGAAATCGTTGAGGCTATGGCGAATAGATAACCGGCCAGCAATTTTTCCGTCAATTACTGCCACCAAGAAAGTTGCAGTCACCATTCCTTCAGGAACTGTTGCCTCTTCTTTCCATGAAGCAACTCGATCTAGATAAGCGCAGAACTCTTCATCCTGCACATAATTACTGAGCAAGAATTCCCAATCATCAAGTTCTGCTACAGCCTTATGTACTCGTGCCGCATCTAGCGCATCTTCCGGACGCAGCTCGCGCATCTCGATGTTAAGCAATGTTGGCTGATTTCTTGAGGGCTTCAATTTCACCCATATCTTTGATTTCAAATATCCAACGCTTAAATTCGCCGGAACGGAAGTTAATAATTGCAGCGGGCTTGCGGCGATAGATTGCGACAAAATCTTTTCCACCGCGATAGCGCATTGTGCCGAGCATGATTACAAATGGAATTCCGGTTCCTGGCGCGCGAACGCCTTTGAGGACTTCACGAACCCAAGGTGTCTCTTCGATTTCAATTGATTCGACCTTAGAAAGATCAACCTCAAGTGAGCCGTGAAATGCACCGAGAACTTCAAGTAGAGAGAGGTGGAGGCGAACTTTTGCGCCATCGACTACAACATGTGCCATGGCGAAAGAGTAACGAAAGAAAAGCGTTAGAGGACTGGTAAATAACGATCGAGCTCGTACTGGCTCACCTGACGGCGATAATCCAGCCACTCTGCCCGCTTATTGCGTAGTACGTACTCAAAGACGCTCTCGCCCAGTGTTTCGCGAACGAGTTCGCTCTTCTCCATAATCGAAATTGCCTCATTGAGGTTTGCAGGTAACTTCTCTATATCGCTAGAGGCTGCAAGTGTGTACTTACCTTCAATGCCTTTTAGTCCTGCTGCAATCATTACTGCGAATGCAAGGTATGGGTTACAGGCAGAATCCGGTGAACGGAATTCGATACGAGTTGAGTTCTCTTTATTTGGCTTGTACATAGGAATACGAACCAGTGCGCCGCGATCGTTATGACCCCAGTTGATAATTGCAGGAGCTTCTCCCCCGCCTTGTAGGCGCTTATAAGAATTGACCCACTGATTGGTAACGGCTGTGATCTCAGATGCGTGCTTCAAAATACCAGCAACAAATTGACGACCTACCTCAGATAAATTGAGCTCTGCACTTGCATCATAGAAGGCGTTCTCTTCGCCTTTGAAGAGCGAGACGTGAGTGTGCATTCCAGAACCTGGATGATCAGTAAATGGCTTTGGCATAAAGGATGCGTAGAAACCTTGTTCGAGCGCAACTTCCTTGATGACATGGCGGAAAGTCATGATGTTATCCGCGGTGCTCAACGCATCGGCATAACGTAGATCGATCTCCTGTTGACCAGGTGCGCCTTCATGATGGCTAAATTCAACTGATACTCCCATTGATTCAAGCAGGGTAATTGCTTGGCGACGGAAGTCATGACCCACAACTGCGGGAGTGTGATCGAAGTAGCCACCTTGATCTACCGGAACTGGTGAGCTTCCCTTCTCTGGTTGGGATTTAAAGAGGAAGAATTCAATCTCTGGGTGGGTGTAACAGGTGTAACCCATCTGCGCAGCCTTTGCCAAAGTGCGACGAAGAACATTGCGTGGATCAGTCGGTGAAGGTTCACCATTAGGCAAAGTAATATCGCAGAACATACGCGCAGCACCATGTGCTTCAGTGCGCCATGGCAAAATTGAAAATGTTGCAGGGTCTGGCTTTGCCAACATATCTGATTCAAATTGGCGCGCAAAGCCTTCGATGGCAGATCCATCAAATCCAATACCTTCATCAAATGCGCCGGCGAGTTCTGCCGGTGCAATGGCAACTGATTTCAATGTGCCAAGCACATCGGTAAACCAGAGGCGGATAAAGCGAATGTCGCGCTCTTCGATAGTGCGAAGGACGAACTCTTGCTGCTTAGACATGTTGTCGCTGCTCATCCCCACATCCTGCCAATGCCAGATTACAGGCGTGTTACAAAGTTAAAGTTCACGCCAGTGAGAGGTCATTGGTAGGCGGCGATCCTTACCGAATGCCCGCATCGAGACCTTTGGTCCAGGCGGATATTGGCGGCGCTTATATTCAGCCTTATCGACCATGGCAATGACGCGCTTCACCAGTGCTGGATCAAAGCCCATCGCAATTAATTCGTTATGGCCATGATCCTCATCGACATAGTTGCGTAAAACTTCATCAAGAATTTCGTACTCTGGCAGAGAATCTGAATCCTTTTGATCAGGACGTAACTCAGCACTTGGCTCTTTCTCAATCGAGCGCACCGGAATCGGTGGCTTCTCCCCTGCAATGCGAGCCGCCTCATTGCGCCAGCGAGAAAGCGCCCAGACATCGACTTTATAAATATCCTTAATCGGCGCATAGCCACCGACGGCATCACCATACAAAGTTGAATATCCGCAAGCCAGCTCTGACTTGTTGCCAGTGGCCAAGACCAACATATTCTCTTGGTTTGAGATCGCCATCAAAGTAGTTCCGCGAACTCGAGCTTGCAAGTTCTCTTCAGCTAAGCCAGTCAACTTCATCTCATTCATGTAAGCATCAACCATGGGTGCGATTCCAACGGTGCGCAGGCGAAGGCCGGTATTACGGGCCAACTCTTCTGCATCTTCAATGGAATGATCCGATGAATACTTACTTGGCATCGCAACACCGTGAACTAGCTCTGGGCCGAGGGCGTCGCATGCAATCGCGGCGACTAATGCAGAATCGATTCCGCCGGAGAGGCCAATCAATACCTGGCTAAAACCATTCTTGATGACGTAGTCGCGAAGACCAACAACGATGGCGCTCCAAATCTCTTCTTCATCGCCGAGGCGATGGGCGATTCCTGGAGTGAGAGTGCGATCTAACTTCGCCTCATCTTCACTGATGATGACATCCGGTGTGGCAGTTGAACCAGCGGCATCGATATCGAGCAACATCATGCCATCTTCAAATTGTGGGGCGCGTGCAATCACATTGCCCTTCGCATCGACTGCGATGCTGTCGCCATCGAAGACAAGGTCATCTTGACCACCAGTCATGTTGACGTAGACCAATGGTGCGCCAATTTCGAGTGCACGCTTCTTTACGAGAGCGGCTCTCACATCATTCTTATTGCGCTCAAAAGGCGAGCCGTTGGGAACCAGCACCACACCGGGCTTTCGCGCAGCTAGCTTCGCAGTTGCTCCACCATCAATCCAGAGATCTTCACAGATCAGAATCCCGACATCGATGCCATGAATACGAACAACGAGTGACTGGTTGCCGGGCACAAAATTTCGGTACTCATCAAAGACGCCATAGTTGGGAAGGTGGCACTTGGCGTAGGTCGCAGCAACGGCGCCTCCGGTAATCACAGCGACGCGATTCTGTGGCGCTCCACCGACATGATCTAAGTACCCAACGATGGAAACGAGCTTTGGTGGCAGAACAGCGGCAAGCACCTCAATCGATTTGGCGCTCGCTATTTGAAATGATTTGCGAAGGGCTAAATCTTCCACCGGATATCCGGTCAGGGCCATCTCTGGAAAGAGCGCAACATGAGCGCCATTGTTTGCGGCCGATTCGGCGTGAGCCAAAATCAGTGCGGCATTGCCCTCAAGATCTCCCACGGTCGGGTTTATCTGGGCTAGAGCCACTCTCAACTTCATTGTTCAAGAGTACGGGAGTATCGTTTCTTCTTGCACCCGGAGACCCACTGTGGCTTCGAGGCTTAAGGAGAAATTAAGTGTCAACCACCCTCTATGGCGGAGCTGCGCACCGTCGCGTCACCATTCTCGATCTCAAAGCCGCCAAAGAGCGCGGCGAGAAATGGGCGATGCTCACTTCTTACGAGCAGATGACTGCATCCATTTTTGACGAAGCCGGTATTCCGGTTCTGCTCGTCGGCGATAGCGCCGGCAATAACTTTTTAGGCGAAGAGAACACCATCCCGGTAACAGTTGATGAATTGATTCCTTTAACTCGTGCCGTCGTTCGCGGATCCCAGCGAGCACTTGTTGTCGCTGACCTTCCCTTTGGCTCTTATGAATCTTCGCCGGAGCAGGCGCTGGCTACCTCAATTCGATTCTTTAAAGAAGCCGGCGCCATGGCAGTCAAACTCGAAGGTGCCCATCTTGAGACAGTAAAGAAGTTAACGTCTTCTGGGATTCCTGTGATGGGCCACTTAGGCCTTACTCCACAATCACTTCATCAACTAGGTGGCTACAAGGTTCAGGGTCGCAGCGATGGCGAGGTCATGAAGGCGGCTGCGCTCGACTTGGAAAAAGCGGGTGCATTTGCGATTGTTTTAGAGCTAGTACCTGAAGAACTCGCTCGTGAAATCACCGCGGCTCTCACAATCCCCACCGTAGGTATTGGCGCAGGAAATGTCACCGATGCCCAGGTCTTGGTCTGGACCGATATGGCCGGCTTTACGGCAAAGCCACCGAAGTTGGCGAAGGCATATCGAAATCTACGAAAAGAATTGATGGATGCGACGAAGGAATTCGCTCATGAGGTGCGCAGCGGAGAATTTCCGACCCAAGCCCAAACTTTCCACTAGATCTCTTTCTCAAGAGCACCTGCCGCGGTGCTCTTGCCATAGCGCGGTAGCGATTGGATAACCTACGCAAATGTCGAAAATCGCGATTGACTTCACGCCGCTCAAGAAATACCCAGATTTTCGCAACCTCTGGACCGCAGGGCTCATCTCCTACCTAGGTTCGATGATCACCTACGTCGCCCTGCCTTTCCATCTTAAAGAAATCACGGGCTCGTACCTCGCAGTGGGAATCTTGGGAGTCATTGAAATTGTGCCTCTCATAGTCTTTGGTCTCTATGGCGGCGTCTTGGCCGATGCGGTCGATCGCAAGAAGATGATCTGGGCGACCGAGGCGGGCGCGCTCTTGATTGTTTTGATTCTCTTGATCAACTCGACCCTTCCCAATCCAGAGACTTTTGTTATCTACGTAGCAGCTGCCCTCTTCGCCATGGTCGATGGGCTCCAACGTCCGTCGATGGGTGCGATCTTGCCGCGACTTGTCAGCCATGAAGATCTACCAAGTGCCTCAGCTCTCCTAACGCTGCGCTGGCAATTTGGCGTAATCGTCGGGCCAACACTTGGTGGAATTATTTTTTCAACAATGTCTATCACCGCGGGTTACGCCCTCGATATTGCGACTTATCTCATCTCGTTAATTTTCTTAATGAAGGTTCGTAATATCCCTCCACTGAAAGAGGCAGAAAAGCCATCTCTGGCTTCATTATTGGAGGGCGTTCGATACGCCTTTAGTCGCCAAGATTTAATGGCGACCTACATCATTGATTTAGCGGCGATGTTTCTTGCGATGCCGAATGCACTCTTTCCATTTTGGGCAGATCTCTTAGGTTCACCATGGGCCCTGGGGCTCTTCTACTCTGCCGGAATCGTCGGCGCAGTCACCGTCACTCTGACCAGTGGCTGGACCAAGCACTATCGTTTTCATGGCAAAGCAATTATCTGGGCGGCCATCGGATGGGGCGCAGCGATTGCGATTGCTGGCTTGAGTAACTCGCTCATCATCGTTCTGATCTGCCTGGCTTTCGCCGGAGCCTCTGACCAAATCAGCGCCCACTTCCGAACTGTGATTTGGAATCAGACCATCCCGGATAACCTGCGCGGTCGTTTGGCAGGTATCGAACTCTTGTCCTACTCAATCGGACCTCTCGCCGGGCAGATGCGAGCTGCATCAATGGCGGCAGCTACTTCGCTCTCCTTCTCGGTAACTTCTGGCGGAATCATGTGCGTCGTAGTGGTCGCCATTTTGGCTATTTTGATGCCGAAATTCCGCAAATATGATGCGGAAACCAATGAATTTGCCGTTCGAGAGCGAGAATCTCGGAAAAATAGCGAAAATTCCGTCGATGGCGAGTAATTTTTTAATTTGAGTACGGTTATTTCAAGAAAATAAGTCGCATTTTTATTAAATGCACGAAAAAAAGAAAAAAATAATTAGCGACACGCACTGTGTTTTTTTGCACTATGTAGTGGCAATTTTTTTTATTATCCGTCACACTTATCCACGAAACAGGTTTGGGTGACGGATCCGAACCCTTCCATTTAGGAGATAAACACATGGCTGCTGCTAAGAAAGCTGCTCCAAAGCGTAAGAAGGCTGCTGCAAAGCCAGCTGCTGCAAAGAAGGCTGCTCCAAAGCGCCGCAAGAAGGCTGCTGTTGCAGCTCCTGCTGCAAAGAAGGCTGCTCCAAAGCGCCGCAAGA
>JACCDV010449580.1_pt1 | contig 36160 bp, 31 predicted proteins | sample 7446131 | NCBI WGS metagenome assembly JACCDV01 (sample SAMN15323448, study PRJNA562643) | freshwater metagenome | isolation source: river surface water | place: USA:Blue River Watershed | collected 2017-08-17
ATGGCGGAGGAAGCTTTGTTCTTGTAACAGCCCATTTAGGAGCATTGGATCTTCTTGGGAATTTTTATCAAGAAAAAACAAAAGACAGTTGTTACGCTCTTGCAAAGCCTTCAAGATCTTCTTTTATGCAAATTTTTCTAGAAATTTTTAGGAAAAAGCTTCGCATTAAACTTTTATGGACAGGTAAAGCTAACTTTCAAAGAGAAGTTCTTTCTGTTTTAGCACAAGGCTCTTCTGTTATATTTTTAGTAGACCAAAAACCACATAAAAACCTAGGAGTGCCTATTAATTTTATGGGTTATAAAACAGAATTTGTAAAAGGCCCTGCTTACTTAGCAAAAAAATATAAAAAGCCTCTTCTTGTGTCTTTTCTTTTAAGACGAGAAAATTTTGTTTATGAAATGGTAAGTAATCTAATTGATAAAGATACAGTAGAAAATCTTAGTCTAGAAGAATTAACTCAAAAATATTCTAATATTATGGAAACTGTTATCAAAAAAAATCCAGAACAATGGGTTTGGTCGTATAAAAGATGGAGTGATTAAAATTAAAGAAAGGAAGCTTTTTTATGGCTGATCATAAAGCATTCTCATCAAAAGATTTTTTAGGCTTAGAAATGGATTTAACAGAAGAAGAACGATTAGTCCGCGAAAGTGTGAGAAGTTTCCTCGAAAAACATGCCAGCTCAATTTTAGTGAAACATTATAGAGAAGAAAGTTTTCCATACGAGTTGATTAAAGGATTTGGAGAACTTGGAATTCTTGGAGCTAGTCTTTCAGGCTATGGTCTTCCTGGTATGAGTGCTAAAGCTTACGGACTTGTTATGACAGAACTTGAACGTGTGGATTCAGGACTTCGTAGCTTTGCTTCTGTGCAAGGAGCTCTTGTTATGTATCCAATCCATGCTTTTGGTTCTGAAGAACAAAAAAACAAATGGTTACCTAAGCTTTTTTCAGGAGAGGCTATTGGTTGCTTTGGACTAACAGAATCAGAAGGAGGATCTGATCCTTCAGCTATGAAAACAGTAGCTAAAAAGTGTGGAGACAAATGGATTCTTAATGGTTCTAAAATGTGGATCACAAATGGGAACTTAGCTCATGTTGCCGTGGTTTGGGCTAAAACAGATGAGGGTGTAAGAGGTTTTGTTGTGCCCACAAACTTAAAAGGTTTTACTGTAAAAAAAATGAGTGGAAAACTTTCTCTTCGCGCTTCTGTGACCTCAGAACTCTACTTTGACAATGTAGAACTCCCTTTAGACTCAGTGCTCCCAAAATCAAAAGGTCTAAGTAGCGCTCTTGCTTGCTTAACCCAAGCTCGTTACGGTATTGTCTGGGGAGTCTTAGGAGCCGCAGAAGCTTGTTATGATGAAGTGTGTGAGTATGTAAAAGATCGTGTCCTTTTTGGCAAACCCCTTGCTTGCAAACAACTGATTCAAAGAAAGCTAGCTATTATGCTTTCTCGTATCACCCAAGGAAAACTTTTAGCTTTAAGATTAGCTGAGCTAAAAGATCAAGGCAAACTCCACTTTGCGCAAGTAAGTCTTGGAAAACAAAATAATTGTGAAATGGCTCTACAAGTAGCTAGGGAATGTCGAGATATTTTAGGAGCTAATGGGATCATGGACGAGTACAAAACTATGCGTCATATGTGCAATCTGGAGACTGTCTACACTTATGAAGGCACAAACGATATTCATCTTCTTATTGTTGGATCTCATATAACAGGAGAGACATGTTTCTAAAGATAGATCTTGAATCAATTTAATTATAAATAAGAGGGCACATGAACAAAGAAATATCTATCGTCATCCCTGTCTATGGTAGTGTTGATTCTTTAAATGAGCTGACCTCTCGCTTAATATCTGCATTTGAATATAAAAAACTTTCTTATGAAATTATTTTAGTAGACGATGGTGGTGGAAACTCTTCTTGGAAAAAAATTCAAGAGCTTGTAAAAATCAAGAAAAATTTGATAGGAATCAAGTTATCAAGGAATTTTGGACAGCACTATGCCATCACAGCAGGCATTGATCAAAGCTCTGGAAATTGGTGTGCCGTCATGGATTGTGATCTTCAAGACAAACCAGAAGAAGTCTTAAAATTTTATGAAAAAGCTCAAGAAGGTTATCAAATAGTTCTTGGTTTAAGAGTAAAGCGACAAGATAAATTTTTTGTTAAAATGACATCTAGACTCTTTTACTTTATTCTTAATTACCTTACAAACCAAAGTATTGATCATAGGGTGTCGAATTTTGGTATTTATTCTCGAAAAGTAATTGAAGCCGTCAAAAAATACAAAGAAAAAGATCGAGCCTTCAGTATTCTTATCTCTTTAGTTGGTTTTTCAAAAACTTATATTGAAATAGAACATGGTTTACGCGAATCAGGAACCTCAAACTATAATTTCAAGAAAAGACTAAGTTTAGCACTAGACTGTGCTTTATCGCACTCCAATAAACCACTTTTACTTTTTGTTCAACTAGGAGCTTTAGTTTCGATTTTTTCTTCTTTTATAGGTCTTTCGATTGTATTGAAATTTTTTCTTACATCTTCTCCTGTGAGCGGTTGGACAAGCATTATCGTTAGTTTGTTTTTTTTATTTGGAATTCTTATTAGTGTTATGGGTGTAATTGGTCTATATATTGGGAAAATTTACAATGAAGTTAAAAAAAGACCTCTTTACATTGTAGATGAAGAAACAAAAAACTAGATTTTTTTTTGAAACTTTGCTTTTAATTCTGCTATCTTTTTTTGATTAAAATTTTCTATTCTTTTTTCTTTCATTTTTTGTTCCAAATCTGACGGAAAGTGCCCAAGAGCTTCCATCTCATATTGAAGCCAGACACCTAGATCCTTCCAAACTTTTTCTCGAATCAAAAGAGAAAGCTCAAGAATATCACGACTAGTAGCACCTCTATTTTGAATAAAATTTGCGTGTTTTTGGCTTAAGACCGCTCTTCCTACAGATAGGCTTTTTAGCCCACATGAGTCTATAAGAAGCCCTGAGGGAACACTCACTTCTTTTCTATAATCATTTTTAAAGACACAACCACAACTAGGCCACTCATACTGATCCTTACTTTTGCGGTCTTCATAACAAGAAATCATTTTTTCTTTTAGGATGCTTTTATCTTGCGACTTAAGATGCACTGTAACTTCTGAAATAATCTCATTATTTTTCATAAAGATTGTATCTTTGTAGCCAGAAAAAATATTTTTTTCATGAGGCTTATTAGTATAAATTTTTTTTATACCTTTTTGATCGAAGCTAACAATCCTTGTGACAATTTGAGAAATTTCTCCTCCATAACAACGAGCGTTCATTCGTACAGTAGCCCCGAGAGAACCTGGCAAACCATACATCCAAGCTGCATCTCCAAGACCATTTTCGAGAGCAAATTCAGAAAGAGCAAAATTTGTAACCCCTCCTTCTGCTACAATCTCACAATCGTCTTTAAGTTCTAGCTTTTTCATTTCAGCTAAATTTAAAACAGATCCATCCCAAGGCTCATCACTCACAAGAGAGTTAGAACCAGCACCTAGAATGAAAAATTTTTCACTATTTTTGTGAATTTCTTTCAAAGCTTCTTCTAGTTCTTTTTCATTTTGAGGTTGATAGAGTTTTTTACAAACACCACCTGTTTTATAGTAACTAAGGTCTTTTAAATGAAAATTTTTGTAAATCGGCATAACTTAAAAAATCTCTGAGATCTTCTCGTGAAGTTGGTCGTATTTTTCAAGACTTTCTGTGATGAAAGTAATTCTTTTAAGCTTTTCAGGAAGTTTAGAAAAATCTAAAATTTTTTTTAGGTCTGCTAAAAAAGACTCTGTGTCTAATTCAAAAGGACAAACAAAAACAAGGTGTCTTAGATTTTGTCTAGGAAAAAGCACTTCTTCTAAAATATCTTCTTTTTTTAATGTGATAGTTTCTAAAGCTTCTCTTTTTTTCTCTAAAAAAGAAACTTCTAAAAAAATCATGAAATCACAAAAGAAATCTTCTTCTTTTCCAACCCAAAGATCGAGAGTGTAGTTTTTATAGCGTTTGAGGCCTAGCATTTAATAATTTATTTCAAGTAGTTTGAGTACTGTTGATCCTATTTCTGCAGGAGTTGGTGCTATAGCAGCACCACAAGCTCTGAGAGCTTCTATCTTTTCTTCTGCTGTTCCTTTACCGTTAGAGATAATAGCTCCTGCATGTCCCATACGCTTTCCTTTTGGGGCTGTTTGCCCTGCAATAAAAGCAGCTACAGGTTTTCTAATATTTTCCTTAATAAACTGAGCTGCCTTGATTTCGGCATCCCCTCCAATTTCACCAATCATAATAATAGCTTTGGTTTCATCATCTTCTTCAAATTGAGCAAGAATATCTATGAATGTAGATCCTATCACAGGATCTCCACCAATACCAACACATGTCGATTGCCCAAGACCAAGAGCAGAAGTTTGTCCAACAGCTTCGTAGGTGAGAGTTCCTGATTTCGAAATCACACCAACGTTCCCCTTTTTGTGAATGTAACCTGGCATAATTCCGATTTTACAGAGATCAGGACTGATAACTCCTGGGCAGTTGGGGCCAATCAAACGACTTTTTTTCGAAGCTTCGAGAGCTCTTTTCACAGGTAGCATATCTTGAACAGGAATACCTTCTGTGATGCAGATAATAAGCTCTATTTCATTATCGATTGCTTCAAGAATAGCATCAGCAGCAAAGGGAGGTGGAACAAAAATCATTGAGGCATTACAATTTGTTTTTTCTTTTGCCTGATAGACAGTGTCAAAGACTGGTAAATCTAAAATTTTTGAGCCACCTTTTCCTGGAGTCACTCCACCTACAAAACGAGGAGCATACTCATGAGAAAGACGTGTGTGAAAAAGACCAGATTTTCCAGTGATTCCTTGAGTGATCACTCTTGTATTTTTACCAACTAAGATACTCATGAATTTTAAAATCCTTTTTTGAGAAAAAAAGCAACTCTTAGATACAAAAAACTCTAACGACAAGCTGCTACAATTCTTTTAGCTCCATCAGCCATATCACTTGCTATGATCACATTGAGTCCTGATGTTGCAATAATTTTTTTACCTTCTTCAACGTTTGTGCCTTCTAGTCTAACCACAAGAGGAATTTTAATACCAAGCTCACTCGAAGCTGCACAAATTCCCTTTGCTATGATGTCACATTGCATAATCCCTCCAAAGATGTTCACGAAAACACCTTTTACAGATTTGTCTTGAAGGATTAGTCTAAAAGCGTTTGTCACCATTTCTTGAGTAGCCCCACCACCCACATCAAGAAAATTAGCAGGATCTCCACCATAGTGTTTAATGATATCCATCGTAGCCATAGCAAGACCAGCACCATTCACAAGACAACCAATATTTCCATCAAGACCAATATAACTCAGTTTGTGTTTAGAAGCCTCAACTTCTCGCTCATTTTCTTCATCAAAATCTCTCATAGCTTCGAGATCTCTTTGACGATAAAGAGCATTCTCATCCACAGAAATTTTTGCATCGAGAGCTAGCATTTCATGAGTTTTTGTGACAATGAGTGGATTGATTTCAAGAAGAGATAAATCTTTTTCACGAAAGCATTGATAGAGTTTTGTAATGATTCCTTCTAGTTGAGTGGACTCATTCTTATCAAGACCTGCTAAAAAAGAAATTTTATTGAAGTGAAAACTTCTAAGCCCTGTGATGGGATTAACAGAAAGAGTAATGATTTTTTCTGGGTGCGTCTCTGCTAATTCTTCGATATCCATTCCGCCTTCTTTTGAAAACATAAGAGAAATCGCGGATTTTTCTCGATCAACAAGCATAGCTAAGTAGTATTCTTTTGCGATATCACTACCTGCTTCCACATAAATTTTTCTAACTATTTTCCCTTCTTCTCCTGTTTGATGAGTAACAAGATTCATACCAAGCATCTTTTCGGCTGCTGTGTAGCACTCTTTTGGATCTCTCACAAGTTTAACACCACCACCTTTGCCTCTACCACCTGCATGCACCTGTGCCTTTACAACACAAACAGGAGAATGAAGTCGTCTGAAAGCAAATTCAGCTTCTACCGGGGTTGTACAAAAATACCCGTCTGGAACTTTTACTCCATAACTTCGAAAAAGCGACTTCGCTTGATATTCATGAAGGTTCATAGTGTTTCCTTTTTCGACAATCGTAGAACAGATCGTTAGACATAAAAATGAACGTAAGAAGAGAATACTATAGAAGCTTAAAGCTGGGAAGAGAAGAGTTTTTCATTTATCTCTTGTTGTCTTTCAAACTTCAAAAAAAGGAATTTTTAAAAATCGTCTCCCATTTTTATCTTTTTTTGGAAGTTTTCCTGCGTTGATGTTCACTTGAATACTAGGCAGAAGAAGTCTTGGAGGAGGTAAAGTTTTATCTCTAGCTTCTTTTTTTTCTATGAACTCTTTTTCACTGGTTGTTTCTTGCAAGTGAATATTTGTTTCTTTTTGTTCTTTAATAGAAGCTTTAAAGCGCAATTCTCTGCCACCTGGTTGATAGTCGTGACAAGTGTATATTTCAACATCTTCAGAAAGCCTGTAAATTTTTTCATGCACTGAGTGATAAAGATCTTTTGCAGAACCTCCCGGAAAATCACAACGCCCTGTTCCGTAGTCTGGCATAAAAATAGCATCTCCTGTGAAAAGAACCTTTCCAAAAAGATAACTAGAACAAGCTGGTGTGTGACCAGGAGTGAAAAGAACTTTGAACTGAAGGCTACCTACTTTCACAATTTCATTTTCTTTTAAAAGACGGTCAAACTGAGAACCATCTTGCTTTAAACTGTTTTCCATTCCAAACACAGTGGCAAATTTTTTTTGTACAAGACAGATATTCTGACCAATGGCAAGAGGAGCATCTGGAAATTTTTCTTTGAGAAACTGAGAAGAAGAAAGGTGATCTGCATGAGCATGAGTTTCTAAAATCATTTTCACATTCACTTTTAAACTCTCTACTTCTTTACAAAGCTTATCAAAAGAATCTTTAAAAATTTTACCGCCTGTAGGTTCATAATCTAAGACAGGATCAATAATAAGAGCATCTTTTGTGGTTTCATCATAAACAATATAAGTCACTGTAGACGTGATAGGATCAAAAAGATGTTTGATTTTCATGATTTTTCTTTCAAAACAAAAACTTTAAAAAAAGAGTGATAAAAAAACATACCAAAAAACATAGAAATTATAAAAATAAGAACAGGTTTATGAAATGTAAAAAGAGAAGCAACTGCAGGTCCTGGGCAGTAGCCAGCAAGTCCCCAACCAAAACCAAAGAGAGCTGATCCAAAAATAAGTTTGAGGTCAACTTTCTTGTTCGTTGGTATTTGAAAAAAATCAGCATAAAGTGGTTTTTTTATTTTTATGATAAAAAAATAAAGAACAGCATGCGTAGTGACGGCACCCATCATCACAAAAATGAGATCAGCTTTCCAGGCACCAAAAACATCAAGAAACCCTTGCACTTTTTGGGGGTCTGTCATTCCAGAGAGCCCAAGGCCAAATCCAAATATAAGAGCACTTAGAAAAGCACTTAGAAGACGCATTAAATTCCTCCTTTTCTAAGAACAAAAACAGCCAACATTCCTGTAAACATAAAAATAGCTGTCGCAGTAAGAGAGCGAGGAGAAAAACGACTGACACCACAAATACCATGCCCGCTTGTACAGCCTCCTCCTAATTGAGTACCAAAGCCAACAAAAAGCCCAGCCAGTACAAGGACAACTAGACTCTCTTGTCTTATTTGAAAGGACTCTGGAATACACAAAGAGGATAGAGCTCCTCCTGTAACAAGACCTCCCACGGTTGCAAACCGCCAAGAGAAATCCGTGGCTTTTATTTTAAAAAAACCTCCGAGAATACCTGAAATCCCAAAAATTCTACCTTTAAAAAAAAGAAAAAAAGAGGTTGCAAGTCCAATCAGGACTCCTCCTAAAAAAGCAGGGATAAAAGAGTTCACTTTGTTATTTCTCCCTAAAAGAAAATTTAAAAATTTAAGATTTTTTTATTTTTAAATACCGTAAGTTTTCACTTTAAGACTTACTACTTTAGAATTATTTTCTTCTTTAATTGTCAAAACAAAAAGTTTATTAAAAACAGAGTGATCGATTTCTGGTAATTCCTCTTTTGTTGCTCCTACTAGGTATAAAATTTTTGGAATGCTATTAGAGTGACTTGCTATAAGTAAGGCTTCATTTTTAAGAGAGAGGATCTCTTCGACAATTTTTTCATTTGAATCTTCTATTTCTATAGAAAGTTTTTTGAAGCGTGCTATGGGGCCAGCTGTTTCCTGTGTCCTTTTAAAGCGTGTCGCTAAGACTTTTGTAATGGGCTCATCTTTTAAAATATCTTGTAGGGATTTAGCTCTTTCCTTACCAATTTCTGTCAAAGACGGATCATTATTTCCATTTGTATAAAGAACTTCGGCATGACGGACTAAGTAAATAACAGATTGTTTTGCAAGTAGACTGTGTGAACTCATAAGTACCAATAAAAAAAAGGTTATACGTTGTTTCATAGTTGCTAATCCTTCGCTAAGTTGTACTAAGGGTTAGTGAGTAATAACTAAATTCATTAATCTTTTCGGTAGATCTTTACAAGCCTCAAATTTTAACTGATAACAAGAATCTTTGTTGGATAGTCGAACTTTTTTAGGTCTATCGTTTTTCCTTGCTTAATTGTACTCAAAAAACTTTGTTATTAAAAATGTAAGGAGCAAAAAGCTATGTTAAAAAAGACAGCTCTTGTCACAGGAGCTTCAAGTGGTATTGGACTTGAGTTTGCAAAACTATTAGCAGCAAAAGGTTATAACCTTGTTCTCTGTGCTAGACGAAAAGAACGTTTGATAGCAATAGGAGAAGAGCTTGAAAAAAAATTCTCTGTCCGAACTTATAGCATTCAAGCTGATCTCTCTAAAAGAGAAACTCCAGATGAAATCTTCAAAGAGCTACGGAGCAAAGACATTACAATAGATTTCCTTGTAAACAATGCAGGTCTTAGTTTAAAAAGAAAATTCAGTCGAAACTCTTGGGAAGAGATCGATGATTTTATGAATCTTATGATGGTGAATGTCACTAAACTTTGCCATCTTGTTATGCCATCTATGAAAGAAAAAAAACAAGGACACATCATTAATGTTAGCTCTATAGCTGCTTTTGTACCAGAAGATAGTGGTAGCCTCTACACAGCTAGCAAAAAATATGTTTCAAGCCTTTCTCTTGCTCTTGCAAAAGAAGGAGAGCCTTATGGGGTTAAAGTTCTTGCCCTGTGCCCTGGGTTTACACACACAGAATTTCACAAGGTTCTTGGGAATAAAGAAAAAGTAGAAAAATTTCCAAAGATTATGTGGATGACTGCAGACAGAGTAGCAGAAGAAGGTTATGACGCTGTAATCAAAGGAAAAAGAATTCACATCAATGGACTTGTAAACAAAGTGATTTGTTTTATTTTTCATATGATCCCTGAGTGTATCATTAAAATTATTACTCCCAAAAAAATGCTTGAAGACAGCTATAAATCAGACCATTAAAACAAAGTGAGTTCCTTTTATGAATATCAATGAAATTTTAGAACGCTTAGGACTTCACGCAAAAAACAAAGGAATTAGCACAGGAACCGAATGGCTTTCTTCTTCAGGCAAAGACTCTTATGAGTCGTACAGTCCTGTGAATGGAAAATTGATTGGTTCTGTAGAAACAGCTACAAAAAATGATTATGAAAAAGTGATTCTCAAAGCAAAAGAAACCTCTCTCTATTGGAGAAAGATTCCAGCACCTTTGAGAGGAGCTCTTATTCGTGAGTATGGAGAAGTTTTAAGACAATATAAAGATGACCTCGGTGCTCTTGTCTCTTATGAAATGGGAAAAAGTCTTCAAGAAGGTAGAGGAGAAGCCCAAGAGATGATCGACATCTGTGAGTTCTGCACAGGTCTTTCAAGACAGCTTCACGGACTTACTATGCACTCAGAACGCCCAGAACACAGGATGTATGAACAGTGGCATCCTCTTGGAGTTGTTGGTATTATCTCAGCTTTTAACTTCCCTGTAGCTGTTTGGGCATGGAACTTTACAATTGCTACCATCTGTGGAAACACTACTATTTGGAAGCCTTCTGAAAAAACTCCTCTCACAGCTCTTGCTTGTTTTAATCTTCTCTCCAAAGTTCTTAAAAAAAATAAAATCCCAGAAGGCTTATGTAATCTGATAATTGGTTCCGTAGAAAATGTAGGAATTCCTCTAGTGGATGATAGGAGAGTTGATCTCGTATCAGCTACAGGCTCTACACGAATGGGAAAAATAGTAGCTACTCGTGTGGCTGCAAGACTTGGAAAATCTCTCCTAGAATTAGGTGGTAATAACGCTCTTATTGTTAGCGAACATGCCAACATAAAACTTGCTATCCCAGCACTTGTTTTTGGAGCTGTAGGAACTTGTGGACAAAGATGCACAAGCACAAGACGAGCTCTTATTCATGAAACCCATTTTGAAACCGTAAAAAACGCTCTTCTAAAAGCTTATAAGTCTCTTTCCATTGGAAGTCCTCTTGATGAAAAAAACCATGTTGGCCCTCTAATTGACAAAGATGCTGTTAACAGTATGCAAGAAGCTCTCAAAAAAATAAAACAAGAAGGTGGAGAAATAATATATGGAGGAGAACCTCTAGACAATGAAGGAGGCTGCTACGTAAGACCAGCTCTTGTCGTTTTGAAAAAAACAATCCCCATGATGAAAGAAGAAACTTTTGTTCCTATTCTTTATCTTATTCCTTATTCAGGCTCCGTAGAAGAAGCTATTCAACTTCAAAACGATGTTGACCAAGGTTTATCGTCAGCTCTTTTTTCTAACAATTTCATTGAAACAGAGACATTCTTAAGCCACTGGGGTTCTGATTGTGGTATTGCTAATATTAATATCGGCACATCAGGAGCAGAGATCGGAGGAGCGTTTGGTGGAGAAAAAGACACAGGAGGAGGAAGAGAGTCAGGATCCGATGCTTGGAAATCCTACATGAGACGTCAGACTAACACACTTAACTTTGGAGATAGCTTACCCCTTGCTCAAGGAGTTCATTTTGATCTCTAAAAATAAAAAATCTAACTTTAATCGAAAAACCTAAAAATTTCTCCCTAGAAAAAATTTCATGTATAATCTAATTAGGTTTTCACCCAATGTAGAAAGGATTTTTATATGAAGTATTTCAAAGGGAGCATTCTTGGTGGTCTTGTCTTCTTTATCTGGATGAATATTTCATGGATGCTTATTGGTTGGCATCAAGCTTATATGAAACCTGTAGGAAATGAAATAGAGCTGACTCAAGCTATTCGCTCAACAATTAGCGAACCTGGCATGTACTTTATTCCTTATCATAATCAAAAAAGTGATAAAAATGATCAGGCAGAATTTATGCAAAAAATGGAAACAGGCCCATTTGCTAAAATGATGATTTACCCAAATGGGTTATCTTGTAGTTTTGGTCAGATGATGCTTATAAGCTTTCTTATTTCTTGCCTCCTATCAGGGCTTATCACATTCCTCCTAGAGCTCACAAAAAAACTTACTTTAGCTCAGAAAGTCATGTTTGTAGAACTAGTAGGGCTTGTGGGAAGCTCTTCTTTGATCCTTGGAAATTGGAACTGGTGGGGGTACCCTCATCTTTATGTGGTTGTAAATCTAATAGATGCTGCTATTTCTTGGTCTCTCGTAGGGCTTGTTCTAGGGAAGTTTGTCATTAAGGACTAAGCATGTCCCCCCCTGACTCTGAGCCCATTCAGCGGATTTTCCTCAGAAGATAGCTAAAAAACCTCTTTTTCAAGCTAAAGGAAAACAAAAAAGTCTTTAATTTTAGGCAGATAAGATATTCGCCTAGTAGTGACGTTCTTTCTATGTTAGAGTGTGCCTCTAAATAACTTACTGTTTATATTTTTTAAGGTTCGGCCCAAAAGCAGAAGCCTATTATTTTTAATGACACTTTAAAACGGATATCTTTGTATGAAAGATTCTATCGAAAACACTCACGAAACCAAAACTTTTCAAGAGCTTGGTCTTTGTGACGCAATTTTAAAATCGCTTGAAAAGCAAAATTTCACAATCCCAACTCCTATCCAAGCTGAAAGTATTCCGCACCTTCTCGAGGGTCGCGACGTGACAGCTCAAGCAAAAACAGGAAGTGGCAAGACGCTTGCATTCACACTCCCTGCCATTGAACACATTGAACATAATCGTATCAGTGGTGTTCTTGTTCTTGTTCCAACAAGAGAACTTGCAGAACAAGTAGCCGAAGAGTTTAAGCGTTTTGGTAGTTTTACAAAAAAACTCAAAACAGCTTGTATCATTGGACGTCAGTCTTATGACATTCAAATTCGTGCTCTTAATGATGGAGCTAACGCTGTCATCGCAACCCCAGGAAGGCTTCTTGACCTTCTCGATTCTGGAAAAATCAAAAACTTTTCACCAGACATGCTCATCCTAGATGAAGCTGATGAGATGCTCAACATGGGCTTCATTGAAGACATCAGAAAGATTTTTACTTATCTACCAGCTTCTAGACACACCGTATTTTTTTCAGCAACTTTCCCAGCTCCTATTAAAAAACTTGCAAAAGATGCTCAAACAAACCCAGTAGAAATTGCTTTAGTTAATGATAGAGAAAAACACGAAAATGATTTAATTGAGCAATTCTTTTATGTTATTTCTGAAAAAGAACGTGAAATTGCTCTGTTAAGAATTATGGAATTTGAACAACCTGAAAAAGCTATTATCTTCTGTCGTACTAAGAAAGATGTTGATACTCTTCAAGACAAACTTCTGTCTCGTAAAATTAAAAGCAAAGCGCTTCACGGTGATATGAGCCAAACAGACAGAACAAGAACTATCAAACAATTTAAACTCGGTATGATCACAACATTAGTTGCAACAGACGTTGCTTCTAGAGGAATTGATGTAGCTGATGTAACTCACGTTTTCAACTTCCAAGTTCCAGAAAATCGCGATCGTTATACACACCGTATTGGTCGTACAGGACGTGCTGGTAAAACAGGAAAAGCTATTACCCTGACAACAAGCTCTGAGTGGCAAAGTCACTTTTTCTTGAGACAAATGAATAAGAAAACAGCTAAATTCTGTGAAGTACCAAGTAGCGAAAGTCTTCAAGAACACCTGGATTCTGACTTTCAAAAAAGACTAAAAGATACAACTATTAGCAATTCAACAAGAACTTTCTGCGAAAGACTAAGTGAGCAGGAAGACACTTTTGAACTTCTTTGTAAACTTTACACATTAAGCTCTCACCCTAAAAAAGTAGATGGGCCTTCACAAATTGGACTGAGTGAAAAAGATATTTCTTTCTTAATTGAAAAAGCTGGTCGTGGCGGCGGTCGTAGTAACTCTTTCTCTTCATCAAGAAGAGGAGAAGGATTCCGCAGTAATAATGGTGGTGGACGTTTCCGTAGCTCTTCTCGTTCTTTTGATCGTGGTGGCGCTTCTTCTGATCGTAGTAGCTCTTCTCGTTCTTTTGATCGTACCCCTTCTGCTGATCGTAGTGCTTCTTCTGAGCGCCCTGCTAGTAGATTCTCTGGTTTTTCTAATAGTAGCAGCGGAAGAGAAGACAACAAGAGAAGATCTCGCAGTAGCAATAGCTCGTCTTCCTTTAGCAGCGCAAAAAGAAAAAGCTCTTATTAAATAACTCTCTTACCTTTCACCCATACTTGTTTTGGTTTGAATTCCCCAAAACTTGCTAACCAAACTTTGTAATGATGAAATGGTAAAATCAAAAAATCGGCGTCATAGCTCTTGGCTAAGGCGCCTTTTTTTGCTTCAAGAGAAAGAGCTCTAGCTCCCATAAAAGTCACTGCTGCTAAAGCTTCTGGCGCTGTGAGCCCACAATGAAGAGCTGCTAAGGAAGCGAGCATCGGAAGATTAGAAAGTTGACAACTCCCAGGATTATGATCACTTGCAACAGCTAGCTGACACCCAGCTTCCAAAAAACCTCTAGCTTGTGTGTAAGGAATTTTTGCATAAAGAGAAGTTCCTGGTAAGAGAGTTGCAACAACTTGAGCTTCTGCCAAAGCCTTCTTGTCTTCATAAGAAGCATGCTGCAAGTGATCGGCACTGACAGCTCCCCAGTCTGCTGCTAATTTTGAACCCCCTCCTCTTGTAAACTCGTCAGCATGAATTTTAATTCCAAGGCCAAGTTCTTTTGCTTTTTTTAAAAAAGGCTCACAGTCAGAAGCCTTGTAGTACCCATCTTCAATAAACATATCAACAAAGTCAGCTAAACCTTCTTCTGACACTACTGGAAGAAAATAATCCACAAGCTCTTTTATATAGTTTTTAGCAGATTGCTCTTTTGGTAAAACATGAAGAGGAAGAGCTGTTACACAAATAGTCTGCAAACTCTCTTGTTTAAGTCGATTTAAAAGCCTAAGCTGTCTCAAATCTTCTTGCCACGAAAAACTGTACCCACTCTTCACCTCAAGAGAAGTCACACCATGAGAAAGAAAATTTTCTACTCGTTTTCTAGCAGAGTTTAAGAGCTCTTCTTCAGAGGCTTCCATCGTTTTTTTAACAGAAGAATAAATCCCCCCTCCTGCAGAAGCAATTTCTGCATAGGTTTTCCCTTCAAGACGAGAGGAAAACTCATCTGAACGATCTCCCCCATAGAGAACATGAGTGTGACTATCCACAAGACCTGGTAAAACAAGAGATCCTTCTGCATTTACACGAAGAATATTTTTAGAAGCAAAAGACTTCCACCCATCTTTTTCACCAAAAGCCTCAATTTTTCCATTTTTAACAAGAAACCAAGCATCTTTAATAATTCCTAAATCTTCTTCTGTGACTAAAGCCTGATAGGGACTACGTGTTAAGGGTTCAAAAGTGACGAGTTCAGAAATATTTGTAACGAGCACAGAGTCTGCCATGAAAATTTCCCTTTCAAATAAAGGTCAATTCAATGAATCTTTTCTAGCTATATACTTAAAATAGTTTGTTTGTTTACTCGGGAAAAGAAGAAACTCTTTGTGCCACATATGAATATTATGGGGTGCAAAACCTGAAATCAAAGGACAATCTTCAATGATAATCTCCACCGCTTTTTTAATCAGATCATTTCTTTCTCGTGAATCCGCAAGAGAAGAAATTTTAACATAGAGAGCATCAAACTCTTTATTTTCATAATTCAAGAGATTCATACCAGGAGCACGATTTGCGCTATAAAAAAGTTGAAGTAAATCAAAAGGATCTGGGATATCAACATACCATGTGATGTAACCAAAACTTGAGTGTTGCGAAGCTTTCAAAGTGCCAAACATTTCTTGAGCACTAAGGTAAAAAACACTCTTTATTTTTTCTTCTGGATAACCAATTTTTGTATAAAAACTACGAAATAGCTCAAACTCTTGCTGAGATGAAATGCTAGCAACCCCTGTAAAAATAAGTTCAGGTAAATTATGGGCTGTCCACCCATACTCTTTCAATAAAGATTTTGCTTTTTCAGCACTATAAGTGATCGATTCTTTAGAAAGAAAATTTAAACTTTCTCCAAAAACAGAAGGAAAAACTCCTGGAAAAACTTCTCCTCTTCCAGAGTAAGTTCTTTGAACCATAGTTTCCCATTGAAAAGCATAGCGTAAAGCTTGGCGTAAAGCTTTGTTTCTTCTGTTTTCATAGGGATCATTTCTTCTTCCAAAATCTGGATGAGCCATATTAAAACCAAAGAATTGCATCTCATTAGATACTTCTTTATAAACAGAATACTTGTTTTCATAGTTTGACAAAAAATCACCGTGAAGATTTTCTATTTTTGACAATCCTTTCATAGTTCTTGGTAATCTAATATAATCTAATTCATCACCATTTTGAAAAGAAAGCCAACCATCGTAAGTAGAAGCAAAACAGTGAATTTCTATTTCATCACAAAGTGGTAGAGTTTTTCCTTTTAACTTTGCAAATTCAGACATCACCCCAAAAGGAGCTGACTCTAAATCAATTTCTTCTACTTCATCTTTTCTGTAGTTAGGATTTTTTTTGAGAATAATTTTTTTGCTATTAAGAGCTGCTAATATCCAAGCTCCCGACCCTACTGGATGCTTTGCAAAAGCTCTTCCATAAAAAGCGACTGCTTCTTTAGGAACAATTGCTGTAAAAGCAAGAGTTAAACTATGAACGAACTGAGGAAAAGGCTCTTTTAATTGCACCTGAATTGTTGTTTTATTAAGAGCTTTCAGGCCTTCAACTTCATGACCAGATGCAAAACCAGCCCATTCATCTAAACCTTTAATTCTATCTCTCAAAAGCCAAGACGAAGTAGATGATATAGAATCATTATCAAAGTGACGTTTCAAAGAATAAACAAAATCCTCTGCAACAAGCTCCCTTCCTTTACCACCAGGAAAACAAGGATCATCCTGAAAGAAAATCCCCTCCTTTAAAGTGATCGTATAAGTTAGAAAGTCAGAGCTCACTTGTGGAAAATCTAAAGCTAAACTTGGTTTCAAGCGGTAAGGACGACTGAGATATCTGTACTCAAATAATGTGTCATAAATAGAAAGAGCAATCCTTTCTGCATAAATATCCGACGCATCAAGAGGGTCTGTTGAATGCACAGAAGAATCAAAGAAATGTTTATGAATAATTTTTGGACTCTTTTCGTGGGAAAAACTTTCATTGTTCTTAACAAGAAAAACTTGAAAAAGAATAAAAAGGAAAAACACCCCAGAAAAAAAAGGAAAAAGAAATTTTTTCATCTGTATTAAAAACTATTTCTGCCCTACTTTACAACCCATACGAACAGACTTGATGATGTCTTCTCTCGGAACGAGCTCAGTAGGAAGGCTTGCGCGCCTCAGGTTTGCACGATAAAGGATAGCTCCTCTTAACTTAGAGTAATCAAGATCAGCCCCCTCAAGATCAGCATCTGTGAAATCAGCTCCTTCCAAGTTTGTGTTCCACAAAGAAGCCTCCCTCATATCTGAGCCTTTAAAAAGAGCTTCTTTAAGATTTGAATAAGAAAAATTTGTGCCTCTTAAATCACAACCACTAAAGTCTATTTTGACTAAGTTGGCTTTACGAATATCTAGATTTCTCAAATCCTTAGTCTCAGCAAGTCTTTCTAGAACTTCTTTACGCGACATAGTCTGAGCTTTTTCATCATCTCTTAGATCGTTCACAACAACAACATCCTCAAATCATTTTAATTAATAAGTCTTTAAGCAGCTATAAGACGAGCTACATCAAGCATCCGATGACTAAAGCCTGTTTCATTATCATACCAGGCTAAAATTTTCACGAGGTTGCCATCTATCACTTTTGTCATAGACAAATCCACGATGCTAGAGTGCGAGTTCCCATTAAAATCTTGAGAGACAAGCGGCTCATCTGTACAATCTAAAATACCTTTCAAAGGTCCTCTCGAAGCCTCTACTAGTATTCTATTTACTTCTTCAACTGAAGTACTTTTTCTCACAGAGAAGGTAGCATCAACAATAGAGACGTTTGGTGTTGGAACTCGAATCGCCATTCCATCAACTTTACCTTTCAATTCAGGGAGAACAAGCCCAAGAGCCTTTGCTGCACCTGTTGTCGTAGGAATCATATTCAAAGCTGCTGCGCGAGATCGCCTCAAATCTTTGTGAGGCAGATCAAGGATTCTTTGATCATTCGTATAAGAATGCACTGTCGTCACAAGACCTGAAATAATAGACAGCTTCTCATGCACAACCATAGCAGGAGGAGCTAAACAGTTTGTCGTGCAACTCCCATTTGAAAAAATTGTGTACTCTTTTTTGATTTCTTTGTGATTCACACCAAAGACAACTGTTATATCTTCATTCTGAGCAGGAGCAGAAATTAAAACCTTAGAAGCCCCTGCTTTCAAATGCTCTCTAACATCTTCAGCTTTACTGAAAAGACCTGTGCATTCAAAAACAATATCCACTTTCTTTTCTTTCCAAGGAAGCTCAGAAGGAGACCTAATAGCAGAAGTTGAAATCACATCACCTTCCACACGAATTTTATCGTTATCAACTTCTACAGTCCCAGGAAACTGACCATGCACACTGTCATATTTTAAAAGGTGCGCAAGAGCTGCAGGAGGAACTAGATCATTGATATGCACCACTTGGATATCTTTCACACCCGTTTTGTAAAGAGCACGTAAAACACAACGACCGATACGACCAAATCCATTGATACCAATTCGAATTGTCATAGAAAGACCTCTTTAAAAGAAGAAATAAAAACAATCATTTAAACTACGACTAATTGGCGAAGCGTAGCACATCAACAAGTGACGGTAAAGCTCATAGCATATGTCTAAAAACACCTCGCCCTAACTCATAACTTCCTGATTTGGGTGATTTCCCTAAATTGTTTAGTAGCGACACACTTGTTATAATCTTAGAGACTATTTCCAATCTATGAGAAAAATAAAGGGCATAAAATGAAACTAAGTTTGCTCGTAATAAACTACTTGCTTTATACGCAATTTGCCTTTTCTAATGCCCACGGGGTGCAAGGAGTGTATAAAAGTATTTTTTACCATGAGGCCTCCAAAACTTCTTACTACTCTGAAATCAATCTTTTTACAGAAAACCCAGACGGTGAAGGCGTTAAATTTTCAGCTGATGTGACTTTTTATTTCAGCGAAGCCAACTCAGCAGAATCCATCCGCTTAAAATATGAAAATATAGATTATGATGTTTTCACAGGAGAGTTTACCCTCGAATCCGAAGCTAGCCCCCTTAAAATGAAATTTTTTATAGAAAAGAACACACTCACAGGAACTTGGTTCTTAAGAAAAACAGGAGCGCTCGGCACAATTAAAGCAAGCACTGAAAAATACCCAGATATAGAAGAGGGCTTCACTAATCTAAGCTCGCTCGGAGGAGAGTTCAGAGGAGAGTTTATTAAAACAAATGATCAGTCAAGACTTCCAACCCAACTTTCTTTTTCTTTTCTTGTTTCACAAGACAACTCAAACCCAAATAACCCTACACCCAAAATTTCAGGGTTTGCGAAATTCTATATTGGAAACTACGGCTCTCAAGAGTACATAAAAATCAGATTCAATCCAATTAGTTACAATTTTTATGACCGCACCTTAGCTCTTGTGGCAAAAATTAGACACCGCACTTTTACAATCAGTGCATCTGTTAGCCCAACAGGCGAAATCACAGGAGTTTTATCAGAAACAAGCATCGGAGAACTTGGAAACATCCATCTCACAAAATATCACAGTGATATTGATAAAGTATTTATGGATATAGATGAAAAAGCTGCTCCTATGAGTTCCCAGAGAGATATTCTAAAACTTCTTTTCTAAGAACTCATTGTTTCTTTTTGTTAAAAATTTCTATTTGTTTTTTTCTCTCGCTATGTTATCTTCTACTTGTTCATTCTTCAAAATTTTGGCGCCGTAGCCAAGTGGCTAGGCAGCGGATTGCAAATCCGTCTACAGCGGTTCGAATCCGCTCGGCGCCTCCAAGATTCTTCTTTTTAGAAAAATTTCGCCAAAGCAAAGTCAATCTCTTACAAGAAGGGGTTGCTTTTTTTTTCTCGAAAAATAGATGTTGTCACCCCATGACCTGGAATACAAAGAGTTTCATCTGGCAAGACAAGCATACGTTTTTTTATAGAACGAATAAGTGTTTCGTGATCACCACCTGGCAAGTCAGTTCTCCCAACAGATCCCTTAAAAAGAGTATCTCCAGATAAAAGAACAGGTTCTTCAAAAAAATCAGAATAAAAACTACAGGATCCTTCTGTGTGCCCTGGAGTATGAATCGTTTTTAAAAATTCCCGCATTTTTTTAGAACTATTATAATCCCCCAAGACTAGACCAAAGCTTTCTTCATCTTCTAGTTTCCTGTCTGCAGGCTTAGGTTCTTTGCAAGAAAGACCAAAAAGCGAAGCTTGAAAAGGAAGCATTTTATAAAGACCAAAATCTTTCTCATGTAAGACAAGAGGACAAGAAAACTCTGAAGACAAAACTTCAGAAGCGCCAATATGATCAAAATGAGCATGTGTATGCAAAAGGAGAGTGACTCTCAGTTTCTTTTTTTTTACAAAATTACGAATCAACTCGGCATCATCTCCAGGATCCACAATGATAGCTTCCCCTGTATTTTTTTCATAAATGACACTACAATTACAGCTAAGAGTCCCAGCTGGAAAAACTTCTAAAATAAGAGAATCTTTTTCAAGTCGCATAGCTTTTTCTCCTTTTTTTCAAATAAAGCGAGACTTTAGCTTGCTACTATGGAAAAAACAACGACAGTAGACAACAAGCTTCGATTTTAATACTATCACCCCCTCAAAAAGTTTTTTTCGCACCTCTTTAACCTCCCTTGGAACTAGACACTATGAGTTTTTTCAGCTTTTTAGCTCCTGCTCAAGCAAAAGATATTATCAAAGACCAAGAACAAGTAAACCGAGACTATAAGTACTGGCGCATTAGAATTTTCTACTCTATCTATTTTGGTTATGCTGCATTCTATTTAACAAGAAAGAGTGTAACCTTCGCACTTCCTTTTATTGAAAAAGATTTAGGTTTCACAAAAGCTCAACTTGGTTTTTTAGCTACTGTTCTATACCTAAGTTATGGTTTTAGTAAATTTATTAGCAGTATTGCTTCTGATCAATCAAACCCTCGCTACTTCATGGCTCTTTCTCTTATAGCAACAGGGATTTTTAACATTGCTTTTAGTTTCTCATCTTCTCTTTTTTTGTTTGCTCTCTTTTGGTTACTGAATGGAATCGCTCAAGGAGGAGGGTGGCCTCCAGTAGCAAAGCAGCTTACTTTTTGGTTTACCCAAAAAGAAAGGGGGGCATGGTGGAGTTTTGCTACGACAGCTCACAACTTTGGTGGCGGACTAATTCCTCTTATCATAACAGGTATTGCTCAAGCTTATAACTGGAGAATAGCTCTCAGTGTCACTGGTGGATTTTCTATTCTCATAGGATTTTGGCTCATGAATCGTATGAGAGATAAACCAGAAAGTTTAGGCCTACCAGCTGTAGAAGTTTACAAAAATGACTTAGAAGCGCTCGCTAAAACAAAACAACAAGAGAAATCAGAAAATGCAGATTTCAAAAAATTACTCTTCAAAGAAATCCTTGTGAACAGAGGAGTATGGATGCTTGCTTTATCCTATTTCTTTGTCTATGTCCTAAGAACTGCTTTCAATGACTGGGGTGTTTTTTATTTGATGGGCACAAGAGATTATTCTCCTGTCACAGCTTCACTCACCATCACTTGTTTTGAGATCGGTGGATTTTTAGGAGTGTTAGCAGCTGGGTTTGCATCTGATTATATTTTTAAAGGAAGAAGAATTCCTTACATGATCTATTCAACGGGCTTTTTAGCTTTAGGTCTTCTGATATTTTTAGCAAACCCTTATCAACACTTTACTCTCGATTGCCTGCTCATGGGGCTTCTTGGTTTTCTTATCTTTGGGCCTCAGCTTCTTGTAGGACTCGCTTCTTCTGAATTTGTTCCAAAGAAAGTTGCTTGTACAGCAAATGGCTTTGCTGGACTTTTTGCGTACCTAGGAGCAGCTTTTACAGGCTACCCACTTGGAAAAGTGATTGATAAATGGAGCTGGCAAGGCTTTTTTCTTGTTCTTAGTGTGTGTATATCCTTGAATTTTATTCTGTTATTTTTTCTTAACACAAATCTTTTTAAATCAAAAGAATCCTAAATACTTGCACTCCCTATGATAAAATAAAAGCATAAACTTCTACTTTAGTGGAGAATCTTTTATGCTTTTTCCTATAGTCGGTCTTATTATTTTCCTTTTGTTTTCTTCTTGTGCTCCTCAAAACACAAGCCGTCAACTTGTATCTCAAGAACAAAATAATTTACTCACAAATCCGTCCAACAATAACTCTAATGCCTATTCTATTCCCATTATTTCAATCAAAAAAATAAGGGATTCTTATGACAATGAAACCCCTTATGTCCTGATTCACCAAAATACTAGTCTTGGACTCAATGCTCCTCATTATATTCAAGTCAAAGCCTGCCCATCTGATCCTTTTTATTGTCAAACAGGAATCAAAGTAGGATCAGATGCTTCTGCCTCTATGCCTGGAGCTCAACTCGTAGCAGAAATTCCAGGACTCCCTATTGGCAACTCAACTATCTCAGTCTCTGCTTGTAAAGATATAGAAGATAACGACCATGTTACAAGCTCTTGTGGCATTGAAAACTCTATAAACTACACACAAGAAGCTTTTATAACAAATCTTCCACTTTTAAAAAAACAAGAAAAAGAAATGTTTCCAAAGTTTGAAACAGTAGCTCAATCCCTCACAAAAGCTCTTAAATCTTATAAAGAAAATGCCAAGACTTGTACAAACGCTAACTATGCAACTTTAAAATCTCTACCAGATGATTTTATTCGTACATACTTAGATAAATATACTCCTTTCGAAAGAGCAAAAGCCTTGTCTACAGGTAGTCTACAACTCTTAGTCAATAAAAAAGAAGATGGAAGCAGACATTTAACACTCGTGATGAATGCTAATATTTTTGATATGTCTTTTTTAAAAGAGGTTGTAGAAGCAACTAGCGGAGAAACAAGTACGGATGGAGATACTAACGACCTAGACGAAACAAAAGAAGCGACTATAGAAGGTGCGTTTACTTTACTTGGAACTGGAGCTGGTGTTGCTGGTCTAAAAGCAGGAATAGCAGATTTAAAAAAGTCTTTTGCAGCTGACTCCACGTTAACAGATCTTCAAAAATATTTTACAGACAAGACAGAAGCTATCTTTAAAGAGGTCCAACTCAATGGGAAAAATATAAATACAGATAAAAAAACTGATTTTTCTAAAAGCCAGGTAAAAGAGATTTTAGAAAAGAGTGCGAATATGAATCAAGATAGTTTTGTAAAAGATATGATGCCTAAGATGACAGAAGAAGACTCTAAAAAAATTTGGAAAAATCTTGAAGAGCTTAAAACTCAAGCAGCAGAGAGTGGGAAATTTAAAGACATTAAAAACAAGAGTGACCTCGATAAACTTTTAGCTGGTGATCTGGGTATCAAAAATGATGATGTCCTGAGTAGATCAATAAACAAACTTTTTGAAGGACTTCCTATTCAAAAAGCAAAAGGATCTCTTGGCAAAATTCAGGAGAGTAAAATTATCGGTGGAGCAAAAATAGCTGTCTCAGGAGCTTTAATTATTGCTTCTATTGCAGGAGGATCCGTTGGTATCAATGAAAGTGTTGTAGAAATAATAGAAGAAGAGGTTGGGTTACTAGGACTAACAGGAGATACTGACTGTGAAGATCTAAAAGACTCAGTAGAAAAAATACTAGACACAGGTGAAGATATTCAAGAACTACAACTAGAGTCAAAACAGATAAAAGACAATATTGATCAATACTAAAATAAAAAATCTACAAAGTTTTTTCTTTAAAATCAAAATGAACCTCTACCAAGTCAGATTCTTCTGTTTCTAGACGCATTTTTTCTGGAAGAGCTACTTTAATCTTAATGTAATTATTTCCTCGATTAATTTTACTTAAATCTACAACTTCTGTTGGAATCACTAAAGACTCTTTGTCCATAGAAAGAGGAATGGAAAGATTTTTTTCTTTTGGTTTTATTTGCACATTAGAGATAGAAAGACTTGGGTCAAGCTTTCCTTTTGTTTTTAAAAAAACAGGAACCTTCTTCTTCTTATAGACAGATAACCAAGCTGTTATCGTATTAGGTTGGTAGCCATGAACCGTAATGTTTTTAGGCAAATTTAGATGAAAGTCACTAGATGAAAAAACTGTTTTTCCGTCTTTGACCTCAGAAAAGTCCAAAAGAATTTTTTGAGTCTTCTTTTTCAACTGACTCACATAACTTGATGGGCCTGATAAAGTTACTTTTACAATATCATCACTCATCCCTTTAATCATAAATTCAGGCCTCAGACTTCTCACCTCTACAGGCATCATAAAACTTGTATAAGAAATCCCCGGTTCATAAATATTGACAGCCCAGGTCAAGACTGCGATCAAAAGAGCAAAAGACTTAAGAGACCAGTTAGTATGAATATAAGCGAGCCAACGACGACGAGTATTCTCTTTTTTTCCTTTTGCTTTAAGATAGTGAGTCAACTTTAAATCTAAGAATTTTTCACTCACGTCATAAATCAAACGACTATTTTCTGCGATAGAGATTGTTCCTCTTTCTTCAGACACAACAAAAGTTAAACAGTCTGCTCTTTCTGATATACCTAGAGCAGCACTATGCCTTGTCCCTAGATTTAAAGATAGTCTAGTTCCTTTTGACAAAGGAAGCTGACAAGATATCATTGTAATATAACCGTTTTCAATAATCATAGCCCCATCGTGACCTGGGGTTCTAGAATCAAAAATACTTTCAATTAAACCTTCATCTAATTTTGTATAAAGAGATTTACCTCCAGTGATGACATTCATCACTGGGGATTTTCTCGGCAAAACCAAAATAGCTCCTACTTTTTTGGATGCCAGATTTTTCAGAATTTTAATAAGCTGTTCTTTTACTTCCCGCCTCAAATCAGGCGGATTACCACTGCGAGAAAAGTTTGAGCTAAGTTGCTCAAGAAACCTGCGAATATCTCTTTGAAAAATAATAGCAATCACAATAAGTAGAACTGTAAAGAGCATTTTCAAGAGTTCAGAAATCAATGTGAGGTTAAAGACTTTTGAAATAAAAAAAAGTCCACTGACAAGCCCTAAGAAGGTAAGAATTGGGCGCTGTGGCTTTGCTGTGAGATACTTCAACGAATAGTAAAGAAACATTGAAAATAACCAAATATCAATGAAATCGTTTACTCTCACGTTGAGGTGAATAAACTCTAAAAAGCTTAAAACTTGATAACTCACCAGAACTCTCTATACGATAAACAAGCAGAAAAAAAACATCAGAATTTTAGCAAAAGAGAGATTCTAGCACAAAGAATTTTCAAGTGGAAGCCCTGTCACATGCCATACTCAGACTTTATTTTCTTTTACATTAGGAAAAACAAACCAAGAAACCCAAAAAGCAAAAGCTAAGCAAAGCATTAAAACAATAAATGCCGAGCGATACTGAGCAGCTTCATAAGTTTCATAGCCGTCCATAACTCCACCTTGGCTTAAAGTCAAAGCAAAGCCAATAAGCGGTTGAAGAATCGGAGCTCCTGCCATGCAAAGCATATTAGTCACTCCACCAGCAGTACTTTGCACATTTTTAGGAACATTTTCTGCCACAATACCAAATGCCAGTTGGTAAACAGAGCAACTAAATCCAACTAAAAAAAGTATCAAATATGCATATTCTATTTCTTGAGGAGGAAAGTAGATATACCACGCTAAGAAAACTATAGAAGCAAAAGTCCCAGAGCGCAGAACTAGTTTTATATTTAAAATAGAAATCACATAAAATAAACACAAACTCCCCATGGCTAAACCGATATAGATAAGAGCAACAAGAGAAGCAGCTTCAGTGGTAGAGATTTGGTAAAGTTTTTCTGTATAAGGTATCCCCCAAAGAGCAACAAACACTGTTATAATAGAATAAAGAAGAGCGGAAAAAAGACCATTAAACCAAACAAGTCTATATGAAGCCACCTTTCTCCAGATGGACAGCATGGAAACTGAATGAGAAGAATCGCTATCACTATGAACATCATTCAACTCATGACCTAAGTCTAAGCGAGACCATAAAAATGCTAGAAGAAAACTCAATAAGCCACTGATAACGATAGATAAACGCCACCCAGAAAAATCTTTCACATAAGAAAAAAAGATATTGAGCGAGGCTACACCGATCATGCCAATAGCTTCTACTATACTCATGACAAGAATAAAACGATTTGAAGGAAAGTAGAGCTTAATACTCCTCAGCATAGCGATAAAACCAAAAGAAGCACCGATTCCCATTACAACACGAAATAAACAGGCTAAATAAAACTTTGATGTCATAGCAAAAGCAAAACATGATAAGCCCATCAAAATAAGAGCCAAAAAGCATGTTTTTTTCATACCAAAGCGATCTAAAATCAAACCCACAGGAACTTGCAAAAGAATATAAGAATAAAAAAAAGCCGATGATAAAAGGCTCATAGAAGCTGCATCTAAATCAAAATCCAATTTAACTTCACGAGACATAATACTGAGAGAGCCCTGAAGAAAAAATTGTAACATCGTAAAACAACACAAAAGGCCAGTAATAAGGATACCTTTTGGTTCTTGTTCTTTTTTCACAGCACCACTAAACTCTTTTTTGTTCATCAACCAACCCAGGCCTTCCTGAACTTAAAACCAATTAGAATATAACATTCATCATCGGACTTATACTTTACTTTCTTAACTTAATCTTGCTGAAACATAATTTGTTTATGTATTATTTCAATAAAAACGAACAATTGCAGGGGAAATAATACGCAAAGAATGAAGGAAAGAAAATTTTCTTATTTAGTATTACTCTTTCTAAAAAAAAACTCAATACCCAAATTATTCTTCAAAAAAAGCTCTCGATTTTTTCCAACGATTTTTTACCGCTGAAAAAACATTAAAAATCATCCTATCCCTATAAAAATCTTAAAAAAGATCCCCACAATCTCAGAAAGTTACAGAAAGTTTAAATAATCACTAATTATTTCATTTTTTGTACCGACATTCAGGTAGCTCCAGCTAAAGAGGTCACTATGTATATTAAATTTTTAAGCCAATCTAGAACTCTGAAAAAGAGTTTCTTCATCTTTACTCTTCTGTCTTTTCTTTTTTCTGCAAAAAAGATTTTTTCTTTTCCACCGTTTATAACTCCTCAAATCACTTACTCGGACTACCTAAGAGAATCATTTCACATTATCAAAGAGTATTATGTTGATAAAGACTTACTAGATAATCAAATTCTCTTAGAAGAAATTGTAGAAAAAGCACAAAAAAAAGATATCAACCTGACATTAAATCAAGGTTTAAATAACATTACTATTTCTCTAAAAAGTAATACCCTTGAATTTCCAAAACCAATCAATGATATAAATCTACTGGATTCTTTTGAATTTATAGCAGCTAGCTACTTAGATCATCACCAAGAAGCCAGCAAAAAAGAAGCCTATACTTTTCTTGTTGAATCCATGATGGACTTTTTAGACCCTCACAGTATTCTTCTTTCCACAAAAAATTATCAAGAACTTTTAGAAGGAACAGAAGGTGTTTTTGGAGGACTAGGAATTATAGTCAGTATGGAAGAAGATCACACGTTGATGATAACAGAGGTGCTTCCTAAAAGCCCCGCTATAAAAGCAGGACTCAAAAAAAATGATCGCATTATTGCTATAGAGTCTCATCCCACTTATCCCCATCCTCTAGATAGCTTAGTGAGTAAAATGAAAGGCCCACCTGGAAGTTCAGTAAACCTTACTATTCTGAGCGAAGGGGCAAAGAAAAGCCACGTTGTCAAAGTCACAAGAAATATTATTATGGTGGACTCTGTCGATGCCAAAGTTATCACTGAGGGAGATAAACATTTTCTCTATTTAAATATAAAAAACTTTTCTGCACGCACAGATTTTGAAATTACTGAACATATTAATAAAACAAAAAAAATGAACATTGATGTAACTGGTATTATTCTTGATCTCAGAGAAAATCCAGGAGGACTTTTAGGACAAGCAATCTCTGTGAGTGATCTCTTTTTAGAAACTGGGGCTATTGTTCACACAAAAGGTATAAGTGAAGAAACAAAATCAGCTATCCCTGAGAATGATCTCTGTCAGAATTGTTCTATAGCTGTTTTAATTGGCCCAGAAAGCGCTTCAGCCAGCGAGATTGTGGCCTCTGCCCTCCAAGACGCTAAACGTGCTATTATTTTTGGAAGCGCAAGTTTTGGTAAGTCTACTGTTCAAGCTTTATTTGAAGTACCAAGTCCTAATATCAATGAAAAAGAAGCTATAAAATTGACTATTGCTCGCTATTACAGGGCTAGTGGAAGTTCTCTTCAAAATATAGGAGTAACTCCAGATCTTATGATTCAAAATGTTTTTTCAAGTGAAGAAAATCATAATCTCCTTGGAGCCTACCGCTACGGGAGCGAACAATTTCTACAAAAATCAAAGGTTAAAAACCCTTTTGTAAAAAAATCAGCAGCTTCGGCTTTTTCTCCTTATAACCTCTATCACTTAATTTCAGAGAACAAAGAGAAAAAACAAGATGAAGATTTTACTCTAGACTTTGCTCTAAAAACATTAATCCATTCAAAAGAAAACTCGCAAAAACAAGTAGAGAAAAAAACTGTTTATGTTGACAAGAAAAAATTGTTTGAAGAAAATCAAGAAATAAAACAAGCAATTCTCAGAGAGAGCAAAAAGACAAGTGCTTTTTTAGCAAATAAATTCAAACTTTCCTGGAGCTCTGAGTACACTCATAAAAACTTGAATTCTGTTCAGTTAAAAGTTTCTCAAGAAAATAGTAATCTTAAAAATTTGGAATCAGGAACACCTATTACTCTTCGATATGAGCTTAAGAATCTAAGCAAAGAACCTATTGAAAGAGTGTCACTTTTTATCAGAGATCCATTTTTTAATGTCTCTATTGAAGAAAAACTCCTTGGAAAACTTCCTAGGACAGAAACACTCTCTGGCACTCTTGAGATAAAGGCTCCTCAGGTAAAAGAAGACAGTGAATACACTTTTCAAGTAGGCCTTGCCATAGATGGTATAGCACAAACAGAAACTCTCAGTGAACATTTAGTTTTTATTAAAAAAGTGCAAGAAGCTGACATCAAAACAATAGTATCTCTTGGTCCTGAAAACGGTGGTAAAATTATTGGAACATTAGAATCTCGTGAAGTTGCAAGTTTATCAATTGAGCTTGAAAACAAAAGCAACTACCCAACAAAAGAGATGACTTTAAAAGCTACAAACTTAAGTGGTAAACAAGTTTTTCTCGATGAAAAAGAAATAAACATACCAGCTCTCAATGCTAATGAGAAAAGAGAAGTTAAAATAGACTTAAAGGGTTCAGAAAAAATCTTGGAAAAAGATCTCCTTTTTGGAGTCTCTCTCTCAAGTTTTTCTATTTATGGGGATAAAAGAGAAGTGGTGCACATCAAGGCTTTACCAAATTAGCAAATTTCTATTTTGTTCGCTTTGATCCTTCATAAATTTCAAAGATCAAAAGCTTTGTTTTAATACTTCCGTTAAGAAGTGATATTTTTCTTGTAGGTTTTAAACCAATAAATTTCCAAGGAGAGTCTTCAGCTACAAAAAGACCTATTTTCCAACCTGTAAATTTTTGTTTGAGATGATCTCCCACTTTTTTATAGAAATCTAGAAAATCTTCTTCTGTCCAAAGACGCTCACCATAAGGCATGTTGGTGAGCATAATTCCACTTGGAGCTGGTTTATCAATATCAAAAAGAGAAGCTGTTTCAAGCTTCATATATTTCTCAACACGAGCTCTCAATGCATTTTTAGAGGCTAAATCAACATAAGAAGCATCAATGTCAGAAGCATAAATAGGATGAGCTGGAGCTTCTTCTTTTTCTTGTCTAGCTTCATCTTGAAGAGCACGCCAAAGTTCAGAGTTAAAATCTTTTAGATGTTCAAAACCAAAAAGACCTTTTTTACGATGAATATGACAAGCTTTGTTCAAAGCTTTATAACACGCTTCAATAGCAATTGTTCCACTTCCACACATTGGATCAAGGAAAGCTGTTGTGCCATCATAACCCATCATATCAAGAAGAGCAGAAGCCATTGTTTCTTTTATGGGAGCAGGATGACCATCTAAACGATAACCTCTTTTGTGAAGAGAATGCTTAGACGTATTGACTCCAAGAACAAGGGTTCCTTTTGCATAAAATGCTGTGATCACCACTTGCGGTTCTTTTACACAAACCTTTGGAATTTCAAGATCATTTTTTTTAAAATGAGCTTCTATAGCTAAACGTACTTGTCTACTAAACTCATTAGAACTTGGAAATTCCTCTCCACGTTCTGCAATATTAGCATCAATACGATACGTTTTTTTTGAAGTAAAAACATCTGACCAAGCCACTTTTCCAGCTAAGTTAAAGACACCTCGCACAGATACTTTCCCAAAGCTTTTCAAAACACGAATAAAAGTACTTGGAGTTCTAGCTCGCAAATGAACCCTATAGTAGTCTCTTTCAGACACACTAAAATAGACAGCTCTAAAAGCTTCTTTGGTTTCTGTAGCTCCAAGAGATTCGAGTTCTTTTGCGACAACCCCTTTTAGTTCATCGGGGCAAAGTGCTAACAGCTGATAGTTCATTCTGGTTGTTTACCCATTGCTTCTTTACGGCTCAATTTGATACGACCTTGCTTATCAATATCGATCACTTTCACCATCACTTCATCATCTGGTTTTAAAAATTTCTCAATATTATCTACTCTGTCTTTATCGATTTGAGAAATATGACAAAGGCCTTCTACACCTGGTCTGATTTCAACAAAAGCACCAAAGTCAAGAATACGGACAACACGACCTAAGCACACATCTCCAACTCTTAACTGGGTAGTGTAACTTTTAATAAGAGACTTAGCAGCCTGAGCTGAAGAGATATCAGGAGCAATGATGCTCACAAGACCAGAATCATCGATATCGATTTTGGCTCCAGACTCAGAAGAAACTCTCTTAATATTTTTGCCACCAGGACCAATCAAGTCTTTGATTTTATCTTGGCTAATTTTAATTTTAAAAATTCTTGGTGCAAGCTTGCTCACTTTTTCAGGAAGAGGAACAACCTCGTTCATCTTTCCAAGAATATGTTGACGACCGGCTTTTGCTTGAAGAAGCGCCTCTTTCAAAATATCTTTTGTGATACCAGAAATTTTAATATCCATCTGGAGAGCTGTGATAGCATCCTCTGTTCCACAGACTTTAAAGTCCATATCCCCAAGAGCATCTTCATCCCCTAAAATGTCACTTAAAATTGCGTAGCGATTTCCCTCTTTAATAAGACCCATAGCAATACCAGCAACAGACTCTCTAATTGGAATACCAGCATTAAGAAGAGCCATTGTCCCAGCACAAACAGTAGCCATAGAAGACGAGCCATTAGACTCAAGAGTCTCACTCACCACACGAATTGTATAAGAGAAATCTTTTTCACTTGGAAGAATAGGCAGAAGAGCACGACGAGCTAAAGTCCCGTGACCAATCTCTCTTCTTCCTGGAGACCTTTGCATTCTAGCTTCCCCTACACTAAATGGAGGGAAGTTATAATGAAGCATAAAACGATCACGAACATCGAGGCTCCATAGCATTTCTGATCGTTGCATATCTTCTGTTGATGCTAACGTGGTTGAAGCTAAAGTTTGCGTTTCACCACGAGTGAAGAGAGCTGACCCGTGAGGTGTTTTTAAAACACTAATCTCACAGCTAATTGGTCTGATTTCATCAAGAGACCTTTTGTCCATGCGAATACGATCAGAAAGAATAAGCTCACGCACATAGTGAGATTTTAGTTTTGAAAAAGCTTCTTCTACGAAAAACTTTTTTTCAGGCTCACTGCCTTCTGGGACAAACTTTGCAACTACTTCTTTTTTCAAAACACGAAAAGCATCTGATCTTTCTTGTTTGTTAGAAATTGCAAAAGCATCTTTCACACGCTCAAAATAATCACCCTCTATAGAGCGGACAAGAGAATCATCTGGACCATTTTTTTCTAGTGTCCATTTCTTTTTTCCTATTTCTTTTGCAATTTCTTCTTGCATAGAAAAAAGAGGTTGCATGATCTCATGAGCATAATCTATAGCAGCGATCATCTGATCTTCTGTAAAAAATTTTGCTCCAGCTTCCACCATCAAAACAGCATCTTTACGACAAGCGACGTTAAGATCTAAGTCAAGGTCTTGTTCTTCCCCTTCTAAAGGATCAATCACATACTGACCATCTTTCATACCAAGACGTAAAGCTGCAACTGGCCCATCAAATGGAATATCACTGATCATAAGTGCCGTACTAGCCCCAAGAAGAGCTAAAGGTACAGGACTAAAACCATGTTCATAAGAAAGAACTGTGGCTGTAATCACAGTCTCATTTTTAAAACCTTTAGGAAAACAAGGGCGCAAAGGACGATCGATCACACGAGCTACAAGGGAAGCATAATCGCTAGGGCGGCCCTCTCTTTTATTATAACCCCCAGGTACACGACCAACTGCATAAGCTTTTTCAATGTACTCAACACCTAGAGGGAAAAAATCTGCTGTAGGAGACCCTTCTTTTGAAGCACAAACTGTGACAAGAACTTGAGTTCCACCAGAGCTTACCATCACAGAACCATTCGCCTGTTTTGCATACTTTTCAAACTCAAGTTTTATAGTACGACCACCAACTTCCACTTCACGCACACATGCCATAGTCTGTTCCTTTTTTTTGAAGGGGCTTTTTTTGAGAGTTGTTTTTTATTTAGGGGACTCTTCTCTTTGAGACCCCCTCATGCAGAGCCTAATCACTCAGGCAATAGGAGCACCCCGAGCAGAAAAGCCATACTAATGGGATTAATATGGGAAAGATTTATACACACAGCGCTTTAAATCTACTTTATGTTTAAAGGAAATTTTGAAACACAATGCGTATAGAAGAAAATCTCTAGGATTTTCCTTATCTTCTGATACCAAGCTTAGCAATTAAGCTTTTGTAAGATTCGTTGTCCTTTTTGCTCAAGTAAGTAAGGAACTTTTTTCTTTGACCAACCATCTTCATAAGACCTCTACGTGAACTATGGTCTTTTGTATTTTGTTTGAAGTGGTCATTCAAATACTGAAGTTTATTTGTTAAAAGAGCAATTTGAATCTCTGGAGAAGCTGTATCGCTTGGGCTCTTTTGAAACTCTTTAATGATGTTTGCTTTGTCTTCTTTTGTCATTGCCATAACTGATTTACTGTCCTACGTATTAAAAATAATAAATGATGATAATCTAGGCAGATTTGAGCCGTCTTTTTCAAGCGATTACAGCTGCTTGTCAAAATTTCAAGATGGATTGATCTTAAAAACCAGAAAATCTTGCTTCTTTCTCAAGAACGGCTAGAAACAATATGACGGCATAATGCACAAAATCAGCCTAAATGTAAACAAAAAAACAAGAAAGCAAAGGAAACTTCTAAAAGTTTATTTACCTTACCCGCCAAGATAAGCTACTCTGACAAAGAATATTCAAGGACAAAAATAAAGAACTCATGAGACCACAAGAGGGAGCATCAACTTGCTTATTTTGTTAAGAAAAGCGGGGGATTCCATTCAAGTAGGGGATAATATTCGTATCTTTTTAATTAAAGTGAAAGGAAGCAAGGTAAAGTTGGGCATTGAAGCTTCTCGCCACATCAAGATATCAGAGGAAAAAATTAAGAAAAACCCTATTTCAGCCAAGCAGACTGAGAGTTCTCCTCTTAAAACTATTCGCCCTCTTCAGGTGGAGTAGTTTCTCGGCTTGTTTTTTTTAAAAAATCCGCTGATTTTAATTGATCTAGCCATGTTGAAAACCACTCTTCACTTTTTTCGACTACTCTTTCCATGAGCCCGCGAGAACACTCAAGACCAAACTCTGAACAACTTTTTTTATAACTTTCTTCTTCATAAAGACTGTATGTGATAAGTCCTGCCACAAGAATCAGTAAGAAAAAAAGAAATAAAAAAAATTTCTTCACACGCCTCAAAAATCGCATAAGCATAAAACAATACCTCAATTCTCAAAAACTAAACCTATTCATCCATATACTTGAGTCTATTTACTCAATTCAGTTTGAAATCTAAAGTATAACTTGCAGGCCTGCTAAAAAGTTATAGAAGCCCCCTAGTTTTTTTCCTTCAATTTCATAAGAATTAAGACCAAGCCCACCTTCTAAAAAAATAGAAAACATAGAAACGAAAGCCCAACGCAAACCTAAATCACCATGAAACCCTGTAAACGCTTTTGCTTCTAAATAAGAAGCATCTCTACCTGTGAAATAGGTATAAAAAGGAATTCTACCTCTCAAATAGGGCACAATCGACCAAAGAGACACTGGAGACCAAACTGATAATCCGAAAGAAAGCTCTCCTATTTCTATTTTTTTTTCATTAGGGATATCTATTGGAGACATATAAGAATAAGAAAAACCTAAAGAAGCAGGAATAATAGCAACAGGATTAACATGAAGAAAGACTCTGATCTCAGGACTTGATCCAATATTATTTCCGAGCGCACCTCGATACCCACCTGAAAGCCCTCCGTGTATAAAGGCATTTGCTTGAAAACTATAAAAAACGATTACAAATAGACTTAGACTTAAACTAAAACCGTAATACCTAAGCATAGTAAGCTCCTTCTAGATAAAATTTTTCTGGTACGTCTAAGAATAGCTTAGCACAGAGAAGAATTTGACTTAAACGGCTTTTAACTGCAGAGCTTGAAGCACAGCTGTAATATTCTGATCTTCAAGTTCTCTAAAAAGATCCTTTGACAGTGTTTCAAGACCTTTTTCAGAAAGAAGATAGCACCCTTTTTCAGAAGCTCTGCGCAAAACTTTTTTAGCATTCTGAAAAAGATAAGTGGAGTTCACAGAAAAATCTTTTGAAATATTAAGCGAGCGATCAAAACGAGCCACTAGTTCAAGTGTTGTTTCATAACCTCTCTCATGACCCCAAAGAGGACTTGAAAGCACCTGATACACAGCTCCCAAACGAGGCTCCCCTGAAGAGCTCTCTTTGCTCCCAAAAAAGACCAAATCCCCTTCTCTAGCACTAGCTCCCATTTTTTCATGAAGATAGAATATTTCATCTTTCTCTGCATTCATGAGACGCCCAAAAGAAGATGATTTAAGATTCAAATACCAATAAGAAAAATTTTCTCGAACTCCGGAGTTATCTTTTTTTAATTTTTTTTCATGACGAAACATCAAACTTAAATTTAAAAGAGGGTCTTTTGTGGATAGTCCTTCTCTTGACAAGATTCCCTCAGTTTTCCAAAAAAAGTTCATAGCCTTTTGCCAATGAACTGAATGGATATCACCAAAAGAGCTCATATAAGAGTTATAAGCCAATAGGGAGTAAATATCTGGATCCTCTTTTGTGGTTTTAGGTGTGAGTATTTTTTCAAGCACATTGCTCGAACTACCCCAAGCCCCCAAACGAGAAAGTGTATACGCATAAAGAAACTGATAATCGTTTCTGTTTTTATAATTAAGAAGAAGTGCTTCTATCTGTTTTTTAGATTCTAAATAATTTTTCTCATCAAGTGATTTGTAAAAAGAAAACTCTTTTTTCATAGGAGATTTTGCATAAGATTTTTCTACGTAATCCAAAACAGTCTCTAAACTTTTAAAATCTCCAACAAGAAGAAATGATTCAGACCAAGTCTTGAAATGGAAATAATCATAAATTGGTTTTTTATATTGCGAAAAGAAAATAATCTCTTTTCCATCCTCACAAAATCTTCTTCTATATTTTTCACAAAACTCAACCACATAAGAACTATCAAGTTTTTTTTCTAAAAGCGTAAAAAGATCAGAGCACAAATTCATTTCATCTAGCTCAAGATGTATAAGGCCTCTTAAAGCTTGCCACTCAGTTTGATTAGTCGAAAAAGAAGAAATTTTTAAGAGATGTGTTTTTAAAAGACTTAAAGAAGCTTTATCTCGAAGTTCTGCTAATTGTTCAATCCAAAGTCTATAGTAAAGAAGAGAAACCCCAGAAGACTGACTCGTTTCTATTTTCTTTGTTAAAAGATCTAAAACAGCCTTCGTGTCTTTTTCCCAGTATTTTTTCAAAACAAAAAGATAATTTTCAAAATCTTTTTTCTTCGCAAAAAAACTACCGACTTTTTTACTTAATTTTTTTTTCAAAAGACTCATAAGATGACACCTCACTTTGCTCTCATCACCAAGCAAAGGATCGGTGTTCTTAGATTAAAAATAAAGAAATTAATGGCTCAAATTATGAAGAAATGTTTTTCCCTTTTATTCTTAGCAGGTTAAAAGAATCAAACTACCTTAACGATTAAAATCTGGAAACCTTTTTATAACATCAATCAGGATCTGACTCACCCTTTTGCTTAACTAAAAGAGTCTGGTCTCGTAGATGTAAAAGGCTCCTTACTTTGTTAAGGTATCTTCTTCTTGTGCCCTCGTGCTCGGCTTCAAAAAAGCTTCTAATCATCTTTTTTAAAGCACCTTC
>JACCDV010749962.1_pt1 | contig 36139 bp, 35 predicted proteins | sample 7446131 | NCBI WGS metagenome assembly JACCDV01 (sample SAMN15323448, study PRJNA562643) | freshwater metagenome | isolation source: river surface water | place: USA:Blue River Watershed | collected 2017-08-17
CCGAACCCTACGCCAAAATAATAAATACTAACCTGAACACACAAGCAAATGCACGAGCCGCTCTGCCTGAACCATCTGTTTTAATCTCAAAATCACTGGATGAAAACGCAGGACATAGGCCACATAGGTCGGTAATTGACGCTCACGGCATAGGGCGCATAATTCTGCTAAGCCCTGTGTATTATGCCCAATGGGCTTTTCTAAAAACAAGGCCATCCCTTGCCTAGCACAGGCCATCGCCGCTGGAATATGCAGAGCGGTTGGATTTGTAATAAAAGCCAGCTGCGGCTTTTCCGCTGACACTTGCTCCCAAGAAGATAGATTGCGCACCGGTAATTGATGGTCCCCCAAACTGCCTTGACCGCTGCGTAAGGCCAGTAATTCATATCCCCCGCGCTTGGCTAAAATTGCGGCATGCCGCTGTCCAATTGAACCTAAACCAATAAAAAGAACCTTCATCATACCCCCAGCACCTTGGCTGCCCGCTGATACTCATCCCATTGGCCCACATCAATCCATGATTTTTCATTGATCGGGAATGCCCCCACCGGCCAACCCTTGGATTTTGCCTTAGCAATTAAATCGGTAATATCAAAATGCTTATCCTTAGGGATCAATTTCAACAGCCGGCGGTTAATCACATACATGCCGGTATTAACCAACAAATCATATTCCGGTTTTTCTTTAATACGTTTTAAAACACCGCCGGGCGCAATGGCACAAACCCCGTAAGGAATAACATAGTGCCGGCAGGAAACCACCAGGGTTAATTCAAAGCGGTGCTGGTCATGAAATTTCACCAGCTCCGTATAATCACTGTCGATAATGACGTCACAATTAGTCACCAAGAAGCGCTTGGCTTTCTGGGATTCAAGCATGCGTAAACTGCCGGCGGTGCCTAAGGGCTTATCTTCCTGGATAAACTCAACCCGGTAAGGGCTGGGGGCTTCCTGGAAATAAGACCTGATCATGCGCGCCTTATGATTAAGCGTTACAAAAAAATGCTTTGTCCCAAAGGCATGGAATTTATCCATAATCAATTCAATGACTGGTTTGTCGCCGATGGGAATTAACGGCTTAGGTAATATTTTCGTAAATGGGTCAAGCCGTGTGCCCTTGCCGCCGGCCATGATGACTACCGGTAAGTCCAGCAATTCCCGGTCCCGGTTAAACTTGCCGGCAAAGACTTCATCCCAAATCAGCACATCAATCACATCTCCGCCGGCATTAAGCACCGGCACGGTATCAATCTTATGCTCCAGCATCAGCGATTTGACTAGTTCAATATCAACATTCTCACCCACAAATTTCGGCTGTTTATTGCAAACTCGCTCCGCCCTAATCTGCAGGCGCCCATCTTTTAATATCCACTTGCGGATATCCCCATCGCTTAACGCACCGATCAGGTGATTGCGGCCATCCACGATAAAAATTTCTTTCTGGCCATGATGATTCATAAAACGCATGGCTTCGCGGATCGTCGTGGTGCGGGAAACAAGGAAACGCTTTAATTTATCACCTATCGTTGAATGCGGCATATACTCTCCTTAATGGCTAAAGCTACCCTGCGGATCTCCGCAATGCTATAACGGCTGTCCAAGGGAACGGGCAAAACCCTCGCGTAAAGCTCATTGCTTAGTCCTGACCCCTCAGGAAGCGGCCAATGCGCCGGCAGGAATATCCCCTGCTTGGCTAACAACGCACGCACTTCATCACGGCGGTCAATGCTTAATACATAGAAACTATAATAGGCCGGACGAATTTTTATAGACCAGCGTCCCAGCGCTTTATCCAGGATATCATACTGACGGCGGCGTATGGCCTGTTCCGTTGGCAAATCAGCTATAATGCCCGGCAGCAACCCTATTGTCACCGCCGACGGCAGGTGAATCGAACGATCCGTATCCAATAAATGCTCAGCTTGTCTAAATTTATTAATAAAACCCGTCTCGCTACCCTTGGCCTTATGCAGGTAATCAGCCTTTAACTGTTTGGCTGAATATTTTAAATCTGCAAACTCGGCTAACGGGTTTTTAATACCCGCCGTGTTGAGTTTCATGGTGCTAATAACACCCGCTCCCTCAGCTAAGGCCGTCACCTTGCGCAAGCTGTTAAACACCGCCCAGGATCCCTTGACAGGTAAAGTATTAATGCGCGGGGCAAAGACATCATCGACAATAAGCCCCTTGCCCTTGATTATTCCCGCAGGAACCTTGGTCTGTTGGCCAAAATAATTAATCACATAAAGCACATCAAAGGACTGCTTAGCCACCATCGGCCACTGCACCGACAAATCCGCATTAACCGCATAGGTGCTAAAAGGGGTCTTCCCTTCCTTTAATACATCAATAATCACGCCGCATAAGAAATCAGGGATCAATAATTTCTTGCGCCCCAAGCCGCTGGCAAGCAACAGCCTTAAGGCTGCCCGCCCGCTGTGAACAAAGGCATAATGCAAATCCCCTAAATCAAGCGGCGCTTCTCCGCCAAATGGTTTACGTTTCATTAGATATCGTAAAATCCCTTCACCATTAAATTTCCCAAATTCACCGTCTTTAATACCCGGACAATACGCGAAGCGGCACGCCCATCACCGTAAGGGTTCTGCATGCGCGTTAATGATTTCCTAAATGCGGGGCTTAATCCCTTAACTATCGCCCGGTAAATCGCAGCCCTATCAGGCTTGCAGTCAATCACATTGCGTCCTTTAAGCCGCCCCTTTTGCCTATCCCCGATATTCACCGCCGGCAAATAAAAACTGGGGGCTTCAACCAGAGCGCTGGAAGAATTACCTGCCAGCAGTTGAACTTGCTTCATTAATGATAAATACCGCAGGCTGCCAAGCGATGCAAATAAACTCATCCGCTCCCGGCGCTGACTGACAAATTTCTCCAACAAGCTATTAATCGCCCTACCCTCTGCATCCGCGTTGGCCTTAGTTAAAATAATATGCGCGTCCTTCAGTTGATCCAAGGCCTCCAGCATGGCTTTAGCCTGCTTGAGCGATTGCCCTTGAGGAGCTGCGGTCACTGGATGAAAGGTGGCTAAAATATTATATTTCTGAAAAGCAAACCCTAGGTCACGCTCTAGCGCGGGACGATCCAGGAATTGCATTCCTTCAAGCTGATCCAACCCAACCTCGCCGGTATTATAAACACGGGCCGGATCCTCTCCTAATTGGATCACCCGGCGGCGGTGTTCCGCGTTAGACACAAAATGCAGGTGGCTCATCTTAGTCACGGCATGCCTAAAACTGTCATCAATCGCCCCTTGGGAAAGTTCCCCGCCGCTTAAATGCGCCATCGGGATACGATTAACCAAGGCTGCGGCTGAAGCCGCTAATAATTCATACCGATCCCCCATCCCTAAAACCAAATCCGGTTTTAATTGATGAAAGGCTTTGGCAAATCCAGCCATGCCCCGGCCCATCGCGCGGGCCACCCCCAACCCTGAATCATCACGGTCTAAGATCGGCACCCTTACAGACACTTTAAAACCATCAGCTTCAATCTGTTTTACCGTCGAACCAAAAGCTTTTGACAAATGCGTTCCTGTCACCAGTAAGCGCAAAGTCAAAGCGCGGTCTGCAGCAATAGCACTTAATAAGGGCTTAAGCAGACCATATTCGGAACGGGAACCTGTAATCACACAAATAGTACGTTTCATTTTAACCCAATTAATTCATCCGCCTTGAAATGACGCGCCGCCTTGCGCCCCATTATCTTATCCCATAATAACGGGCTTATGCCGCTGCCTGGGCGCTTAACCGTCAAATTCTCTGGTGAGAATATTTCTCCTTTAACAATATCACGGGCAGCCACAATGCTTTTGCGCGCAATCACGATATTCTTGCGTTCAGAAGGCGAGGCTTTCTTCTGCGGGCTTCCTAAAGCTTGCGCGACATGACGGATTGCGCTTACCATAGCCTGCAATTCTTCCGGCGACAAGGAAGCCTGATGATCCGGCCCCGGTAATGATTTATCAAGAGTGAAATGTTTTTCAATAATACGTGCGCCTAAGGCAATAGCGGCTAACGGAATCTCAATACCCTTGGTATGATCTGAATACCCCACCTCTAAATTAAGCGCCTGGCGCATCGTCAGCATGGCACGCAGATTCACATCTTCATAGGGCGTTGGGTATTCGGTATTGCACTGCAGCAAGGCAATACCCTTCCTTGCAGTCCCAGCCTTAACCAAGATATCAACAGCCCGACGGATATCATTTAAATCACTCATACCCGTCGACAAGATAACCTTGCGTCTGAGCCGGCCGATCTTGCGCAAATAAGGCAGGTTGGTTATCTCCCCGGAAGGAATCTTAAAAGTCTTCAAACCCATTCTGGCTAATACATCAATACTGTCTAAATCAAAGGGCGTTGACATAAAAATAATATTTTTCTTGCGGCAATAGGCGGCTAATTGCACAAAATGTTCCGGCGGGAATTCTAATTTCAACGCCATGTCCAACTGGCTTTCAGCCTTTCCCGTTGTTTGTTTTTGATAATCGGCCTTTGGCGCAAATTGACTGATTACATTGCGCGCCTTGAAGGTTTGAAACTTCACGGCATCAGCGCCGGCCTTAACTGCCACATCAATAAGCTTAAAGGCCATGGCTAAACTGCCGTTATGATTAACCCCCGCTTCTGCAATAATAAAAACACGGTCCTTGGTATTTGTTATTTTTGACATACCACCACCCATTCGCTGATCTTAATACTTTTATTGTTCATGGTGTAATCAATCCTATCCACGGAAATAATTTTAAAAAACGGCCCATAAAGCGCTGTAATATCTGCTTCATTGCTTAACCTAAAAAATCCTCTTCCCCCAAAGGGGCCGTCGGATGAACGGTTAAATTCACGCTCGCCTACCTGCTCAACATCCTTGCCCTTATATACGTCATCAGTAAAGGTGCGGCTATACAATAACCCCTGAGGCTTAAGCACCCGCTTGACTTGGGCTAAAATACCCGTCAATGCGCTGCGGCTATTATGCGCCAGGCACTCATTATCAGCGACGGCATCAAATGTTTCATCCGCAAAAGGCAATTGGGATATATCTCCCACGCGAAGATCAGCCACCAAACCCTCTTGGGTGAGCCTCGCCTTAGCCTGCGCGATGGCCGTTGCCGAGCCATCAATGCCGGATACCTTAAAACCTTCCCTTGCCGCGTACCAAACATTCGCCCCCGGCCCGCAGCCGATTTCAAGCAGGGCGGTCAACGCACGGTTACGCTTATAAAAATTCCGGGCCACAAAACGGATAAAACTCTCATCGGGATACCTTCCCCATGCCTGCGACTTAAATACCTCTTCCCACACTGAATCCCACGCCATAAATGCTCCTAATATTTATATTTCAAAAACATCCGCCCATATTGGGGTATTTTCTCCGCAAAACAAATTTCCCAGTCCTGGCAAAGCAAGTCATAGGCATCTTCATCCCAAATCTTGGTGCCGATAAAAAAATCGCGCGTGCCTAATTTATCAAAGCTGCTCTTGTATTTAAAAATGCCATCCCCCATCTGCCGTCCGCCGCCAATGCAGTAATAATCAAAACCCCGCCCCTTTAAATCATTAATCAAGAAATCCTTAAGCAAATTATTCGGCCTGGCTTCATTGGCTTGCGCTAAGGTTCCACCTAAAAAGGAATACGCGGCATGGCCGCCGGTCAAAACCAATTCACATGACACCGGCTGTTGGTCCAGCAGGGCAAAATAAAAGAACGCCTGGCCCCTTAACACGGCACATAATTTCTTAAAATATCCCGCTGTAAAATAATATTCCTGCGTTGATTGATTACGGTCCATCGTATGCGTATAAATCCGTACAAAATCATCAATCAAGGCCTCACTCATCCCCCCTGCCTCCAGGACATAGGCGCTGACCCCTTTAGCATTGGCCTTATTAATATTCTTGCGCACACAATGGTCATAACGGTTCATGCACCCCTCTTTCTGGGGCCCCCACAAATCAACAATAACATTTTCATTCACCTTTTTCAGCGTCAAATATGAGGTCACCAAATTTTCCTGAATCACCGGATTAATCCGGATGAACTCAGCGACAATTCGTTCTTGCCGGCAATAGGCCTCCATCTCACCGACAAATTCCGCCCTAAACTGCGCGTCGCTGGAATTAGTTACCGCCCCGTTATACCCATACGCCCCTTCGATATCCGCGTAACTTCCTGACCCAATCGCTGATGTATGCGCCACCCCTTGTAAAAAAGGATACATCACCAGCTTATCCCCATCGGCTAAGACAAGGCAGCGCGCTGATTTTCCCGGGCCTTCATAAAGGGAATAATACCCCGGGGTAAAAAAAACCTGCCTGGCCTCACGCGGGAGACGCTCTAAATATGTTTGCCAAAGATCAGCATCAGCCAGGGTTAATACCTTAAACATTATACAGATTCGCCTTATAGATAGACTGGTGCTTCTTAATCCAAACAGCCGTTTCTTTTAACCCCTTATCAAGGTCATAGGCCGGGGCCCATCCTGTTAATTCCTTAATCCGAACATTGGACGCCCTTAAACGCTCGACTTCTGAATCCTTCTTACGCACGCGCTGTCCATCCGTACTAATATGCAATTTCTTCCCCATCAACCTGGCGATACGAAAGGCCAGGTCACCGACAGAAATCTCTTCATCCATCCCTATATTAACCGCCTGCCCGATGCATTTCTTTTCACCAGCTATTGCTAAGAACCCATTGGCCGTATCCCCTACAAAGGTTAAATCACGGGTGGGGGCAGTATTACCTAATTTAATGCTGCGCTGGCCGCTTAATAGCTGCGAAATAATCGTCGGTATAATCGCCCGTGCGGATTGGCGCGGCCCATAGGTATTAAAGGGTCGGACAATCTTAACCGGCATGCCGAATGAACGGTGAAAACTTAAAGCCAACTGATCTGCCGCCACCTTACTGGCCGCATAAGGCGACTGGGCATTGGCCGGATGCCTCTCATCAATCGGCACATATTGGGCACTGCCATAGGTTTCACTTGTCGATGTAATCAACACATTCTTAAAAGCGTGTTCGCGGGCGGCCTGCAGGATATTATAGGTGCCCTCAATATTAGTCTTAATATAAGCCAATGGAGAAACATAGGAATAGGGAATGCCGATTAGGGCTGCCAGATGAAAAACGCTGTCACAACCCTTGGCCGCATTGAAAACAAAATCATAATCACGGATATCACCGCAAACAACTTCAATCTTATCCTTGACGGGAGAATTCTCCAGCCACCCCCAATGATTGGCCGCATTATAGTGCACAAAGGCACGCACCTGAAAGCCGCGCTTAACACAACGCTCGGTTAAATGCGACCCAATAAAACCACCAGCTCCCGTAATCAATATCTTTTTAGCCATATCAATCCTTTACATGCGCTTTTGCGTTGAGTATCAATTCAGCCATCTTAAAATCCGCCAATGAATCAATGTCAACAGACCTTAGACGGGGCATCACATACAATAACGGCTTATGCCCGAAGATAATCCCCTTTTCTAATAAATCCCGGCGGATAATATACACAGCGCCGTTCCTCATATAAATATCTCCCGCTGCCTGCCGACGGAAAGCCTTGTCCCCCCGCACAAAGGCCTCAACCTTTCCCCCTCTAAGGGTGTAGACCTTCTTGGGATGCAAGTCCTGGGCCGATTGCACGGATACCAGATGGTCGGCCTTGGGGTTACGTTTAAACAACTGAATCGCCGCATCAATATCCCGCGCTAAACGCAGCGGTGATGTAGGCTGAAGCAGAACCACATGAGAAAAATATTTACCCGTCATGGCCTCATAACGGTGCAAGGCATCAAGTAAGACCGGCAGGGTCGGCGTTGTATCACGCGCCAATTCTTTCGGCCGCAAAAAAGGAACCTTAGCCCCCCATTGCCTGGCTAAGGCGGCGTAATCACTGTTTTCCGTCGATACAATGCAATCATCCAACAAGGCGCTCTTGGCCGCGGCTTTAATTGAATAGGCCATTAATGGTTTTCCCAGCAATAAACGGACATTCTTTCCCCGGATACCCTTAGAACCGCTGCGGGCCGGAATAATCCCTAGGAATGAGATGGATTTCTTTTTCATTAGTACATCAACCTTTTTTGAACGCTTAGTGGGCATTCCGCTAATATTTTAACAATACGCTCATACGCCTTGCCATCCCCATACATCATATCCATGGGGTATTTGCCATGCGCTAATTGATGCCGGATGGCTTTTTCAATGGCACTATTATCGTACCCAACATCCATAATATTCTTACCACGCTCACGGTTACTTTGACGTGTGCCGATATTAACCGCCGGAACACCCAAGAAAGCTCCTTCGCGTAAGGCACTGCTGGAATTCCCAATTAAACAGGCACAATTATTAATAAGGATCGCATAATCTTCTACCGCAAAGTTCCGGAAGAAATGCATCTTTTTCGACCCATATTTCTCCCGGTAAATACGCAGGCCTTTAGAAATATCATCTGAACCCGCATCCACGTTAGGCCAGAGCCAGACAGTGGGCATGTCAATATTATGCACCGCCTGCAAGGTCTCATTAATTTGGGCAAAACCCTGACCAAACTCCGTCGTGACCGGATGCTGCAGCACCACCAAGTACGGTTTTGAAAAATCAATATTATCACCAACCCCGCCATAACGGCTAAGCCGGGACACATCCTTTAAATCAATATCCGCAATAGCATCCATGGCCGGACATCCTGTTAAATACACCGTAGCTGGATCTTCCCCCATCTTAATTAAGCGTTCACGGCTTAATTCCGTAGTAACTAAATGCACATGGGACAATTTAGTAATGGCATGACGCACACTCTCATCGATAGATCCAGTCACCTCGCCGCCTTGGGTATGCGCCAAGGTAATATTCATGTAGCTGGCCGCAATCGCCGTTGCCATTGTTTCAAAACGGTCCGCCACCGTCAGTACAATATCCGGGGCTAATCGTTCAAAATGGCCAGCCAATTCAATGACAGCCAATCCCGTCGACTTAGCCATGGTGGTCGGATTTTCCCCCTCCACAATAATATAGGCCGACGTATCAACCTTGAAACCATCCTTCTTGATAATATCAATCACACTACCAAAGCGATGCAGTAAGGCCGATGCCCCCACAATTAACTGCAGTTCCAACCCCGGATGATTATTAATTGCCGTTAACACACTTTTAATGCGCCCGTAATTAGCACGGCTGGCCACTACGACGCAGATTTTACGTTTTTTCACGTTCTATTATCTCCCCATTTGCCGACATATTGATCCCTTCCGGACAACAAGCTTACTGACCCACCACCAAACAAATTGTTAACAGCTTCATAAAGCCGCTTATCATATGTTTGATGATTATGATCAACAACATACCTAACCTCTCTCTGTAGTTTTCTATAAATTTCAGGCATATAAGCCATCGCTATTAATTTGATACAATCATCAACTAAACTCTCGCGCCTATGACAATGAATCACTGAAGACATCATTGGCCAACAAAGATGATGTTCATAGGTTAATATCTTCCAATCTGGGTTCCCCGCTTCTTGATCATCCCCAAAAGCACTAACCAATACCGGCTTCCCCATAATCATCGCCTCAATTCCCATTGTAGTTCCTGTTGAAATAACAGCATCAACGGCATTAAAAAGTGCTGGATAATAATCATAATCAGGAACAAACATCCCTTTTTTATTTAAACGATATTCTTTATCATTAAACATTCGCAAATAATGATCCTTGATTTGTACGTCCAAGGTAACATGCTTAAAATCGTAATCAAAAAAGCTTTTTTCTTTAGCATAAATTGCTTTCCATGGATGTGGTCTGTAAAGAACGTGTACATCCGACAACACCTTATTTTCTATCGCCTTATCCAACTCCACCAATAAATCTATTTCACTAATCATCCGTGACATGCCTGTAAAAAGAATTATTTTCTTATTTAAAGGCAACCCATTAGCTAATCTCCATTCATCTCGACTAGGAGTTACCGGCATATGGTATCGTTCAAATTGAGGGGCACCTAAGATAATTACCCGGTCATCTGGCATACGTTGAATACGAATAGCGTGCTCCTTTGTCTGCTCTCCCCATACAGCCATATAATCTGGTAAAAATGGTAACACCCCTTTACTAGACACATTGTCCCAATTAAACATAATTAATAATGTTTTCTTCCCTAAGGCTTTAGCAGATTTCAATGTGTCTAAGGAATACGAATCATTAAATGCACACGGAATGATAACTAAATCAGGAGAAACTTTCGTTATCACTTCATCAATTTGTTTAACAGTCCCCAACTGAAATTCTTTAAGCATAGTAAAACATTCAGCAAAACCAGGTAACGCCAACAATGATGACGCCAAACGATGAAACCAATTTAATTTTAAATAGTATGTCTCAATATATTTTATAGGAAAGGTAATACACCGTTTAGCATACCTTGCCATACTAATATAAAACATTCGCCATCTGCCGCGTGAACGCGGCATTTCATCATAATCCAAACGATGTTGTCTCAAAAGATCAATGGGTTTTGTAACTGAAGGCATCACCAAGAAATGAACCTCATAATGCTTTTGCAACATAACAAAAGCGCCTGAATCAATAAAATTACGCACACAATTATCTGATGTTAACGCAATTAATATAATCTTCATCAACGATCCCTTTTTCTTGAACTAATACTAACTTTCAGCAACAACATCTGCCATTTTTCTTTTTTCACGTTCTATTATCTCCCCATTTGCCAATGTATTTTGAACGAAATTCTTTTTCTTCCGGAGGCATTTCATAAGACTCTTGGCCATACGCAGCCCAAAACCTATCGCGAAAAGAAGTAATCTCGCGTATATCACCCGGCAAGGCAGACATAGCCTGATCCCTGCCTGGCAAAGAACGATCAATCGTAAAATGCTTCTCAATAAATCGTGCCCCCATCGCGATAGCCATTTGAGCTACTTCAGAACCCATAGAATGATCACTAAACCCTACATAAGGCGTATACCGCTTCAACCAATTCATTCGCGCCAAGTTAGACCTCTCCAATGGTGTCGGATATACCGATACACAATGCAAGAGGGCGAATTTCTTGCCCTTAAGAACCTGCATAACCTCGTCAATTTCCTTGGTAAACGTAGCCCCGGTTGATAGAATCAACGTATCAAATTTGACCGCCAGCCGTTCAATCATCTTAAGGCTGGTAAACTCCGGGCTAGGCACCTTGATGGTATCCATGCCAAGCGTTGCCAGAAAATCCACCCTGTCCTTGTCAAAACAAGAAGTCAAAAACTTAATATTGTTCTTCTTACATTCATCGATTAGCAAAAAATGATCTTTGTCTGAAAGTTGGGCCAATTGATGACGCTCAAAATTAGGATCACCTGGTTTTAGCTTTTGGGCTTGCCATGACTGAAATTTGATATAATCCGCCCCACATGCCGCTGCCTCACGGATCATCTTTTTTGCGATCTCCATATCCCCACCGTGATTGGAAGTCGCTTCCACAATAACCGTAGAACGTACATATTCCCCTGCATCAAATGACATACAACTCTCCTTCTTTTATCTGATTGAACGGCGTAGTAAAAGCAAATCTCCAAAGAACTTCACTGCCCAACTTAAATAATTATTAGCCTCATATCCACCATCGACAGGGTAAGAACCAGGTAGTCCACCATAAATACCTTTATAGTCTTTATCCATCGGTTGTATTGAACTTAAGTACGCAATAGCCTTATCTGCACCACGTAAGTATTGATCTTCTCCCGTGATTTGATAAAACCTCAACCATACAATACCCATTTGTGCCACTGCGGTCACACAACACCACTCAACTGTCGGCTTCCATTGACGATTCCAACGACCAGCTAAAAAACCATCCTCGCGCTGTGATGCCAATAACGCATCTGCTGCCAGCTTACTGCTTTGCATATACTTTTCGCTCTTAAGAATATCCGCACATTCTAAAATGCCATCAATTGTATACGACAAGAAATGTAAAAGAGGCTCTTCCTTCTTCTCAATACGTAGGTCAGTCTCTTCATACCAACCATTGGATATTTGTTGAGTCATGGCCCAATCAAGGTGCTTGATCACCGCCCGCTTATACCTATCATCACCGGTAATCTGCCAAACTCTCAAAATCCCCCAGTCAACACGCGTGTGATAAAGATGTGTGGGCCCGCTGCCACGCAAGGTCAACCACTTGCGCCATGGCCCATCTTCATCTTGAATACTAACCAACCAATCAGCTGCCCGTGCCGCGCTCTTACGGTATTTTTCATCCTTTGTAATTTCATAAATATCTGCTAACCCTAGAAGCACCATGCCGGTATTAAACACTACTGGGTGAGGTTTCTCATTAATCAACCCACCCTGCCATGCGCCGCATTCCATTTGAATACGACATTCCCAATCAGCTGCACCAATGGCCATATCTAAGAATTTCTTATCTCCTAACTGGCGATAGGCTTGAAGCAGTGTCACAATAATATATCCACTAACCTCAGGATAAGCAGGGGCCCACCCATCTTTCAAATTATAATGAGATGAAAGGCCATTGCCATCCACCGCTTGATAAGCCCCCTGGAGCCAAGAAAGCGCGGCATTAAGATTTTGCTCTTGTAATGTAAGCATTGTCATAAATAATAATCCTCCGTTCTTGCTGATCGTACCGGTATTTTAATTAACCCTAGCGACCTTCTTAAAGCCACATTAAGATCACTAATAAAACTACGTTGCCGCTCAAGATACAAACATCCTTTTGCTTCCTGTGATTTCCCTCGCAATTGACCATAACTAGAAGAATGCTTCAGCGCCCTTACCATTCCCTCTATGCCCATGCGGATAACCTTATTAAAAAGGTCTTGTTCTGAATCCGTAGGGCTCATCTGGGGATAACAAAGCGTCAGAATATCCCCGGAATCAATCTTTTCATTAATAAAATGGATACTGCAACCTAGACGACTGAGATCATTATTATATAAAGACCAAAACACGCAATCAACACCCCTATACCAAGGAACAATACCGCTATGAATATTGATGATCCCTAAGGGAGCAATCCCCATATAATCCTTTTTTAAAACAGAACAACCAAAAGTCGCAATCAAATCAGGTTGTAAAGAAGCTATTTGATTACGCACACCCGGGGCATTGATCGATGCAATGCGCACCACCCTATCTTCATGCGCGAAAATACTCTTACCCTCAAAGCCAAAAAAGAATTCCCTCTCTTTCTTAAACACCTTAAATAAACAATTTTTGAACCTCTTATAAATAAAATTCAACGCATATACTACTGAACGGGTCTTTAAAACTTTCTGCCAATACCCACCCGTGGTCTCAACATAAACCTTTGTAACATTAAATTGACGGCATAATTCATTAGCAAAAAAAATATGCCTGGGCTCATCCCGAGTAATAATAAGAACTTTCATAAAATCCTACCTATATTAATAACGAAACAACCAATTCATCAAGCCAGCGATCAATAAATCTCATGTAACTATTTTTTGTCAACATTCTTATACAACCTAAAGAATTCTCCTTCATTAAAAGATATTAATTCCTGAAACTTGCCTCGTTGTACAATTTGTCCATCTTTTAACACATAAATACAATCTGCTTGCTCAATGGCAGACAGGCGATGCGCCAACACAATGACCGTCTTCTGTTGGGCTAAAGATTGCACAGTTTGATTAACCAATCGCTCTGCATGATAATCCAGCGCTGAAGTAGCTTCATCAAAAATAATGATTTCCGGATCTCGATATAACGCGCGCGCGATGGCAAGCCTTTGGCGTTGACCACCTGATAATTTAAAACCCCTATCACCCAGAATTGTCTGATAACCATCTTTTAGTCCCAATATAAATTCTTCAGCACCGGAGGCCCGGCAGGCTTTAACAACCTTATCATGATCAATATCAGTAAAACTAAATGCTATATTAGCCTCAAGGCTAGCATGAAATATAAAAGAATGTTGCGCCACCACACCAATGCGAGACCTCCATGAGGCTGCATCATAATTTCTTAAAGGCACACCATCGATCTCAATTTCCCCTGATTGAACTTGATATAAACCAAGCAAAAGGTCAACCAAGGTTGACTTACCTGCTCCCGACCCACCCACAAAAGCAACCATCCCATTTTTAGGAATTTCCAAACTGATTGATTTTAGAACCTGTTTATCCTTTACATAGGCAAATGAAATGTCATTAAAAAGAATTCTTTGATTTAATCCATGAAAAACTTCTCCCTTGCTTTGCAGTTGCGGCAATGGTTCATTTAATAATTGCTCAAAAGCCTTGACTGAAGGGATATAAGACATCATCTGAATACGCTCCTGCCCCAATTTTGCAAATGATGGAATCATTTTCATAAAAGCAATCACATAAACTGCCAGGGTGGGCAACTGGACAAACAATTCATCTTTTGAAACCTGACTAAAAAAAATCCCAGCTATACAAGCCGCAGCGACCACAAGCCATTCCAGTGAACTGCCTGGAATTAAACGTAATGAGGACACCTTGACCCTAAGTTTATAATAGGCATCGGAATACTGTCTAAAATGATCAATAAAATCATCCCTACGATTACATGTAATAATTTCCCTAATGCCGCCAAGCGATTCGTTAATAACAATATTTTGCTGCGCCAAAGATTCAGGAATCAACTTACCCATCCGTTCAAATACGCGCTTTGATAATATCCAAACTACCCCCCCATAACATAAACCCATGATCATGACGCCTAGAAAAAATAACGGTGACAAATACCACAACAATAACGACAAGACTATTACCGTTAAACTTTCCACTATTAATGACGGTAGCAAAGTAAAGTAAGCGGATATTTCGCGGGGCAAACTTGTGAAACGATAAACCAAATCGCCACTTTTATGCTCAATGAAATAGCTTAAATCAGCTCGCATGGTTTTCTCAAATATTCTTTTTTGAAACTCATTAAGCACTTTTTGAGGAAGAATAGTCCTTAAAGCATCCCTCCATACCTGCATTACAATCTTTACCGTTGTTAATACAAAGAAAAATACACAAAAAACAATGATGCTATTTTGACTGCCCCATAAGTTAAAGAATGCCCTAACGGTAACGATCAGCTGATTCTCTTGACCAAAAGATTTTGCCCCCAAGATTGTTTCAAGCAAAGGAATCATCGCTGAAAGAGAAAATACTTCCAAACAAGTTGTAAGCAGGGTCAACACAATTACCCCTGTAAATATTCCCCTGAAAGGACGAAGTATAAAAGAACCTGGAAATGAAGACTTTACGCTCATCTATAAAACCCCTGTAAAACATTTAATCTTATTTGAATTAAACCCATCAGGGATGTAAAAATTTCCCTGCCTAACCTCACCTTCGAATCCCCCTGATGCCGCCAAATCACCGCCATTTCATGGATAACCAAATGATGCGTTAAAGCGATAAAAATAAGTTCCGTGTCAAAGGCCCAGTTGTATATCCGCTGGCGTGAGAAAATTGTCTTAGCTGCGGCTGCAGTAAACATCTTAAACCCGCAGGTATAATCCGTATAAAAACGGCCGATAAATAAGCTTGATAACCAGGTAAACCCCTGACCAAAAAAACGGCGATAAAACGGTTGTTTAACTAATTGATAACTGGGGTCAATCTTGCGGTTGCCAATAATCATATCAACCTTATAATTAGCAATTGTCGTCAAGAACTTAGGGATTTCCTGCAAATCTGTTGACAGGTCAACATCCATAAACAATATATATTTTCCCTGTACGACTCTAACACCCTGATTGATCGCATAACCTTTACCGCCATTCTGCGCATAGGTGATGCACTTCAACCGCGGTGAAATAACACCCTGAACTTCCCCTAAGGTGTTATCCTGAGATCCGTCATTGACGACGATTAACTCATAATCCACCTTTAACCCATCCATAAACTCCAAAATCTTAACAAGATTTGCCGCAATCACGCGTTCTTCATTAAAAGCCGGCAAAATTATACTTAATATCGGTGTATTCATTAGACACTCTTTCTCATCTTTAATAAGGCATCCCAGCTCCAAGCAAGCCAAAATGCAAACAAAGGCATCACCCAAACAAATTGCCGCTGTAAGAACCAATAACCGCCCATAACATCACTGGATAAAATAAGGCCGATCGGCAGCAGTATCATGATTAAAAAGAACCCTAGCAAAGGCCAGCGCGCGCCGCTGACAACGATTGCAGCAAGACCTGCTAATAACGGATACCAGCGCTTATCCCCCAATAAATTACCAATAATATTCTTAAAGAAACCAAACCCATCCTCTAAAGGATTTGGAATATATTGAAAGGTAGTAATAAATCTGCCAGCAAAAGATTCAACACTATTATTCTTATTCACATCTGAAGCAAACCATGCGAATATTACAAAACAAACCGCCATCACTGCCCATAAACAGCGTAAATTCCACAAATATCCAGGCAATCTATTCCATGGCCGGTAATACAGAAACCAAAATAATGCCGAACACAAAATAATCAATAAGCCATACGCATGAAATACCGTAGCGGCTATTAAACCAAGACTTGGGGGCACCCATCGGCGGAGCCCTGTGGTAGAATCCCCCTTCATCCACTCCCCCATGCAATAAAAAATCATGACTCCTAAGAAAGCCAAAACTGAATAAGGCCGTATCTCAAACCCATGAAAAATAAGATTACGGTTAAAGGTCACCACGATCATCAAGCAAATCAATGGCCACACCGATGAGAAATACCGTTTAGCCAATAAATAACAGACATAATAAAGACCTATACTGGCCACCATATGGGGGAATGCCCATGCCCACTTTTGATTGCCAAATAATTGCCCCATTGGCCAAAGTAACAGGTAGTCTCCAGGGAAAGAGGATAACTCCCCCATCGGCAAACGCTGCCAAAATGGCTGCAGCGGCCCTAAGGTATTATTAATTTGCTGTAACTCATCCGGATAAAGCGGCCGTTCAGCAAATTTTTGCCCGCGCAGGAATAAGCCATAAGAACAAAACCCTAAGGCAATAATCTCATACCAATATTTTCTAATGCAGCTACGCCACATGGTGAATATTATGCGCCAACAGCTGGGCATCCTTAGCGAGGTCCTCAATTAAATTAATATGCTTAATCCCTGGCGGCACAGCCACATGCTCACGGCAGATTAAAACCATTCCTTCAATCGGCTCTTTGGGCAATTCCTTAATACGGATAATTTTATTTTCTGCAATGCCGCAGGAATGCAGCACCATTTCAACCAGAACAACCAAATCTGATTCACCTAAAACCCAAAACGACAGATGCCCTGCGTCCTTCAAGGAACGCACCAATAATTCCAATCTTTCTTTAATAAGCCCGATAGAACGGATGGTTTTTAAGGTGTAATTAACCGACTTACGGGACTTTTCAGTAAATCCCTTACTAGTCAATAAATACTCAGCTTTTTTCTTATTTAATTGTTTAATACGGATGTAACCCTTTGCTACTAAACGACGTAGTAGCATATTGGTCATGCCAAGGGAAAGCGATAAATGGCGGGAAAGGTCGCGCTGATTACTGCCTAATTGCGCCCCGATAATATTGATTAATTCAAATTCGCGTTCGTCTAACAAAGCTTAACCCTTTATAATGTTCATTATGTGAACATTATAATAAAGTTAACTTTGAAGTCAAGGTATTACTGCCCTACCCCCTAGAAACGAATTTCTGCTTCATCAAACGACAAACAGAATCTGCCGTCCATGCAATATACAACGCAAAGAAGGGATAAACCCAAATAAAGAAACGCTGCACAAACCAATGCGCATTTAATACATTTAAGGCAAAAACAATAAAAACACCTCCCAAGACCATCACACAAAACCACCCAATTTCCTCTAAACGCTCTTGATGTGGAATAAATGCCGCTAATAAAGGAGCCAATAATAACACATGCAAGGCCTTTGGACTTAATAAATTACCGATAACACACTTAAAGAATCCAAGCAAATTCTCATAAGGACTTGGGATAAATTGAAACACAACCGTATTAGAAAAGAATGGCATATGATTGCTTCCCTTAATGCAATACAAGAATATCGGCAACGTTAACATCGCAACAATCGCCCAAAAAAACCACGCTTTAAATAAATGCAGCCATGCTTGCTGCCTCCAACGCGCAGATAAAAGCAAGTACATTCCACTCAAGAAGAATATAAATATATTGTGCGTATGAAATAAAATGGAAGAAATAAAAAATACCCCATACAACAATTTATTGAATTTAGGCAATCCTTCGTAACCCTCAATAAAACGCACCAGCGCATAAAAAATCCCCATGCTTAATGGAATCAGAAATGCATACGGCCTAATTTCCATCGCATGCCAAATAAGCGTTTCATTGAAATTCACCACTGCAAATGCCACCGCCATTCCTACAAAACCAAATCTAAACAAAACACATAAACGCCATAACAACCAATATGTTAATAAAATAGCTATTAACCGCGGAATAGCCAATCCCCACTTAGAAGCTCCGAAAACCTTCCAAAAAGGATAGGTAATATACTGATGTCCGGTCATATAGGATGAGAATTCATAGGTCGGCATTTGCTGCATTGTTTGCCACAAGGTGGGCTTAAAATAACTAATGTGATAATTCTCGTCAGCACTCCAATCCCTATGGGAATACGAACTCACGCGCAACCAAGCCCCCCAAAGAGAAATCAATAATACAACTACTAATAATATTCGACTGCTTATTTGTTTCATTTAGAAACCTTGATTTACGCCTATTTAATTAAACCTGCCCGAATTAATAACGCATCAAAAACAACCCCTAAATACTCAGGAGCTTGCTTAACATAATTCAGATTCGTCGTACCATAGATGCGCTTATGATATGTAATCGGCAATTCAATTAACTTAAAACCAGCCAGGTAAGCCTTGATCGGAACCTCAACAAAAATACCAAATTGCTGGCGCTGTAAGCGGACAGTATCAATAACCTTACGTTTATATACCCGGAATCCCGATGTAAAATCATTGACAGGCAAACCAATTAAAGTTCTAAAAAACCAATTAAAAATACCGCTTAAAATCCGACGGCTGATAGATAAATCTGCCGCTCCTCCTTGAGTATAACGCGAACCACAAACCATATCTGCCCGTGATAAACCTTCTAACAAACTTGGAATCTCTGCAGGATCATGGGAAAGATCTCCATCAAGTGTGATAATAATCTCTCCACGCGCAGCGGCCAACCCCTCACGTATTGTATTACCAGCCCCAGGATTTATTATTCGATGAATTGGTTTAAGAGCCGCATATCGAGCCTTTAACGACTCTAAAACAACCTTTGAATCATCCTTGCTATTATCATTCACAATAATAATTTCAAAAGATTTGCCTAAACCGATTAACACTTGATGTAACCGTTCAACCAAGATAGGAATATTCTTTGATTCATTGCGGGCAGGGACAACAGCGGAATAAACAACATCTTGACTCATTAAACTAAACCCTTAAACAAAGCCTGATTAGCAGATACCCATGACACTAATCGTTCAATGCCTTCACGTGGAGCAATCTTCGGGGCCCACACAAAAGTCTTGCGTAATTTTGAAATATCACTCACATAAACCTTCTGATCAAATTGACGCCAATCACCCATCTTAACCTTAATCTTCTTACCCGTAATATCTTCTAAATGATCAATTAATTCTAATAATGAAAGGGTATTCTTGCTTCCTCCACCGACATTAAAAACCTGACCAGCATAAGCTAATGGCTTGCTGTCAATGAAGGCCTCATAGGCACGAATCAAGTCCCCCACCCACAGCACATCCCTAATCTGCTTGCCATCCCCATAAAGAGTAACCGGCTGACCTGCTAATAACCGGATAGTAAACCATGCCAACCAACCCTGATCTTCAAATCCAAATTGACGCGTTCCATAAATACAACTCATGCGAAATACCGCCGTATCCAGACCAAAGGCATAGGCATAATCCTGCACATACAAATCACCCGCTAATTTTGACACTCCGTATGGAGTATGCCCTGTTAGGTCAATGCCAAATTGCTCACCAACAGCCTTTGCCCCCTTAAATTGATAACGCTTAGATTTTGCTTCGATAGGCAAATCATTAACATGGTCACCATAAACCTTATTGGTTGAACAATAAACAAATTTTGCTTTTGGGCTCCGTCGGGCAATAGTATCAAGCAAAATTAATGTGCCCGTAGTATTAATTGAAAGATCTTCTAAAGGGTTTTCCAAGGAATACCGTACACCTGGCTGTCCAGCCGTGTGAATCACCGCATCAACCCGATGAACTTTTAGAATATCATCCATCGCCTTAGCATCCCGAATATCCTTCTTATAGCGTAATACCCCTTTTAATGAACGGATATATTCCCAATTATATTCAACAGATTTTTGCTTTGAACCAAAGATTGTTGAACGCATGAGATTATCTACCGCAATAACCTGATAGCCTTTGCGGGAGAAATGTTCACAACAATGAGATCCAATAAATCCGGCGGCGCCGGTGATAAGAATTTTCATATTAATAACCCTAGTTCTCTAAAATATTCATTTAAACTACAATAAAAATAAGATAAACGCAACAACTTCCCTTGTAATAAGTGATATGCTACTTTTAACTTGCATTTAAGCCTTAAATTATATACATTCAATTTTAAATGAATCCCTATTCAAAAACTATTATTAACTCTATTTTTATCTTAAGCCTGCTCTACTGGATCATCTTGGCCGCTTGCTCAACCATGCTCTTAGGAGGAGATGCTGAAGGGTACAATGGGCTAGGTCATCTAATCGCCAAGAATGGCTGGCAAGAATATTTTCCAACTGGACCTAATCGTGAACCCGCCTATCCATTCCTTGTTGCTTTTTCTATCAAATTTTCATCCCTATTCAATATTCATTATCATGTCATCCAGAAAATAATCCAAATTTCAATTCTATTTTTGTCGCAATGGCTTCTATGCCGACTATGGATTCGATTGAACGTATCACCTAAATTGCTATACCTAGGCCTTATTTACTGGACCATTTCTCCATCCATCACCAATTGCGGCATGAGCCTTTATTCAGAAATTATTGCGCTGCCTCTGATTCTACTGCTCATTTTTAACCTAAATAAAATCATCGCAACGCGATTAAACATTTCTCAAGGTCTTCAAGAGTCATTTAAACTAGGACTTATTCTTTTAGGATTAATCTCTGTTAAAGCTGTTTTTGAAATAATCGTCCCTCTTTTACTTATCAGCCTTGTTATCCTCACCTTATCTCACAAAGAACTACGACCTCAATTACAACACACTCTTCCTATTTTCGCCCTCGCCTTCCTATTTTTTCAAGTTGGCGTCAATGGATACAAAGCCCTCAACCTACATTTTAATCATCATTGGGCAATCACAGATCGAGGCGCATGGGCCCTTTATGGAAATACCGCAAGGCGTATGGAACCTCTCACCCAAGAACGCTTATTAGGCGCCTTAGCGTATGTGCCTGGCGAAGGATTTTGTGAAAGAGTTCTCCATAAGGATGTCTGCCAAGCATGGTCCAGCGGACCATCTGATCACCATGGAATGACAGCTAATCAAACGCTAAGCAATCAAAAATTATCCTCCAAAGAACATGACAACGCTTTATTTACAATGACAATAAGAGAAATCAGCAAAAATCCATTACAATACGCCTTACTTTGCGGATTAGAGGGCATAAAAATGTTCTTCTGGGAATCCACCCGTATCGGCTTTGTTCAATACCCGCCATGGCTGGATCAACTTCATCAAAACTTTCTTTTTAAAAATACACTGCGCTTACTCATCTTTATATTAACATCTTGCTCGTTCTTCATTTGCCTATTTAATTGGCAAAGAATTCCTATTCTTTTAAAACTTTGCATGATAACTTCAATATTATTTATAAGCATCCATACCCCATTCTTCATCTTAACCCGTTACACCTTTGTCATCGTCCCGCTTTTGCTAACCATTATTCTATACGGACTTAACCATAGTATTGCTGGAAAAGACCAAGATCAAACCTTATAATACATCCTATGATTTCATTGTTTTCCCAAGAACCCAGCATTTCCTTTGAATTATTTCCCCCCAAAACCGAAGAGGGCTATAATAAATTACTTGAAACCATCACCAGGCTTGCCAACTTTAAACCTAATTTTATTTCCTGCACCTACGGTGCCGGCGGCAGCAGCCGGGGAAAAACCCTAGATATCGTAGAGCATATCCAAAAAGCTCACCACATCCCCGCCGTTGCGCATTTGACCTGCGTCCTGCACACTAAGGATGAAATTAAAGCCATCTTGGAAGACATGAAACGACGAGGCATTGCCAATGTCCTGGCCTTACGCGGCGATCCTCCGCGAGATAACCCTAACTGGACACCAGGACCGGATAATTTTAAATACTCTTCAGACCTTGTAGACTTTATCCGTCACCATTTTGGTGATTATTTTAGCATTGCCGTTGCTGGCTTTCCTGAAGGACATCTGCTAGCCCCCAACCGTGATGTGGATGCGCAAATTCTTAAAGGCAAGATAGATATGGGTGCAGATTTTGTCATCACCCAATTATTTTTTAATAATCAAGATTACTTCGACTATGTAGCGCGCCTGCGTAAACTGGGCGTTACAGCACGTATCATCCCAGGTATCTTGCCCATCACCGATTACAATGCCTTGGTGCGCTTTTGTGGATTATGCGGGGCTTCCATATCCCAAGAGGTGCATGATATTTTCCGCCCAATCGCTGATGATCCAATCAAAACCTTGGAAGCCGGAATTAATTTTTGCGTAAAACAAAGCCGGGAACTCCTTAAACAAGGCGCCCCCGGCCTACACTTCTATACCCTCAACAAAGTTTCCCCCGTCGATATTATCCTCAAACAATTAAAATAGCGCCAGGCACTATTTTAAAAGAACTGTTAAAACTTTACTTTCGCTCCTACTGTAAAACTACGTTCCGGCGCAGGAAAATGCGACTTCACGGCTGAACTGACCGACTTAGTCACATAAACATCATACTTTTCCCCAAGTAAATTATTAATACCGCCAAATATTTCAAAATTATCGTGGTTATAGGTCAATTTAGTATCAAGAACACCATATGCTGGATTTTCATCCGTAGCATTGGCGGTATCATTAATAGCAAATTGCCCCCCCACCAAACGGCCCAATAATGACCAGTCATAATTCTTCATGAAGCCAACATTAACCCCCATCGAAGCCTGATGGCGGCTAGTCATCGGAATCCGATTCCCTTTATATATGCCATCAGTAAATGTTGCCTGCTGCACGGTGTAATCAACCTTCAGGTCAAGATGGTCAAACGAGCTGATATTTAAAATTGGCTTTAAATGCAGCACCTGCCCTGCTTCAACACCTATCCGACGGGTCTTGTCATAATTACTATTAGCCCCAAAACCACCACCACCGGCCGGATCATAGAATATTTCATTGCTATTATCCACCCAATACGGTGTTAATGAAAGATCCGCCTTACCATTAAAGTCATGCTTAATCCCCGCCTGATACTGCATCCCTTTTTGCTGATTTAACCCCGCGTTCAATCCACTAAAAGAATCATACCATTCATCAGTAGCCAAAAAACGAAAGGTCTGTTGAGCGTTGACAAACAAATTAGAACCAGGCGCATACTCATACTTTAACCCAGCACTGCCAATATGTTTATCTGGGGCCTGTTCAATATAGGCTGGGCTGCCTGCATTATTCTGGTTAAACGTATAATAAGCCTTCTGATAACGCGTTCCTGTATTAACAGAAAACTTATCCGTCAAATAATACTCGCCTTGAACGTAAAACCCAATTTCATCCTTTGATACAACAATATTATCACTATTAGAACCGCTGCCTAAAATAGCGTTGTCATTGGTATAATAATCAATCCCGGCAATACCATTGAAATAATGGCCCGCGATATCACGCTCCAAAATATACTTGCTGTTAATCCCATAACTATCAATATTACGTTTGGTGGCAAATTCACCAAAAGAATAAAACACGGCATAACTATCACGGTTGCGGTAGGATGCATCAACAGCAAAACGCCCCATATCCGCATCTTGCCAAGGATTAAGATCAGCAGATAATTGCACCATGCGATCCCGCGTCTTTGCAAAATCTTGCCTATTGGCAGAACCACGGCGCCCCAACAGGGCTAAATTAGCATCGGTTAACCCCCCAGGCAAACCATAATCATCTTCATGCCATGTCGTATTCAAATCAAGTTTTACATAATCGGAAACAGCATAGCCCAAACGTCCATTAAAATCATTGGCACGCAATTGGCTATTTACCCGGTAACCATCTGTATCAAACTGCCGCGCATAAAATAAATAATCCAGCTTATCCTGTTTACCACTTAATTGCGCATCCTGGCTTTGCGTGCGATAACTGCCGTAACTAGCACCCACCGCCCCATGAAAACCATCCTTACCCTTTTTTGTAATAATATTAACAACACCACCGACGGCATTATCCCCATAAAGCACGGATCCAGCCCCACGGATAATTTCAACACGTTCAACCGATTCTAACGGAATCTGCAGCCAATCCGTACCTGAGATATCAACCGGATTAATCTTGCGGTTATTAACCAATACAAGCACATTACGCGCCGCTGTATCACCGTATCCACGAATATCCACAACAGCTGTCTTAGCCGTGCTGTTATCCGTCACATGCACACCGCTAACGCCTTTTAACAATTCATCCACCGTTTGCGCACCTGAAGCATTAATCTCTTGCTCACCAATAACCGTCACATAGGAAGGAGCTTTAGCGCTTTCTAACGCATAGCGGTTAGCTGTAACCAAAATAGGTTCCAGCTGAGCTGTTTGGGCATAAACCCCCGTTGCTGTTAACAATACACCTAGAATCAACCATACCTTCATCACAATTCCCCTTTCAACAATAAAAAACCCTCGACCACTAAAAAAGTAGTTGAGGGTAACCCGTTCTTTCATCTCAATCTATGCGCATTACAACCTGTTCTTCGCAGGTTACATTGCTATTAAATACTCTTAGGCGTTCGGACTTGGATCACCGCAGCGGGACTGTCCCCGATTTGCACGGGAGTTTCCCTAAGAAGTATATATAAGGGATAAATTTTCCCTAGAACAAGCGCGCCAAGGCTGTACCTTGACTGCGTTTTAGCATCCACTCATAACCAGCGTATAAAACCAAACTATACGCTACTGTGGACACCAAGGTGCTTCTGAAAAATGGAATAGCCATCACAAAACATTCGCGTAAACCGTCAACGGTCATGGGATAAAGTGTCGGCCATGCCCCTAAATTAGTCACTACAAAGAATATCACAGCTGACGCAACACTGCCGCCTAAAACCGTTGCAAAACTCTTGTGGGACTTAAGCCATAACCCCAGACCGCTGATTAAAATCATCGCCCCGTAGGTATAAAACATGGTGTCATGAAAACCAATGATCAAATCGCTGATGATCATTAAACTTAATGGAACAGCCACTGCCTGCCAGCCGCGCAAATAAAGCCCGGCAAAAAAAGCCACCGCTAAGATGGCCGTGAATTGGCTTAAATGGGGAACAAGACGTGTTGACAATCCAATAATGACTAAAATAATAGCTAACATGTTTTTCATTTTAAGTATCCATTCTTAAATGTCAATCTTTATCTATTCTTGATAATAATTGTTTAAGCCGCCAGCCAAAGCTAATTCTGCTTTCTTTAATTCCTTGCCTAAATACGCACAGTGGCCCTTACTATCGAACCATCGCAACCCAAGCTTCTTTTCATGACGGAAAATACCTTCATAAAGATCCTGCGCCTTCCCCCCTCGAAACACCGCTTCGATGAGATGGTCTTTATTACAAATAGCCACTTCAATCTGTTGCGTTGCACTATTAGCCTTGATCAAGACATAATAACCTGATGGGTCGCGGGCAAAGTCCTTAATAGGGTCATAAACAAAGCAGTCGATGACTTCCGCATTAGAAGCCATCGACTGCTTTTGCCAGACATATTCAGGCTGTTGAGCCATCTTTACTTTTTCGTAATGTAACGGACTAAATCAACCACGCGGTTGGAATAACCCCATTCGTTGTCATACCAGGACACAATCTTAAAGAAGCGTTTTTCGCCTTTCAAGTTATTTTGGGTCGTGGCTAAAGAATCATAGATGGAAGAACGGTTGTCATGGATGAAATCAGATGAGACCAATTCTTCATTCGCGTAACCCAAATAACCCTTCAAATAGGTTTCAGAAGCCTTCTTTAATAAGGCATCAATTTCTTCAATTGATGTGTCCTTGGTGGAACGGAAGGTCAAATCAACCACAGAAACATCAGCGGTTGGCACGCGGAAAGCCATGCCGGTTAATTTACCCTTGGTGGCAGGTAATACTTCACCCACGGCCTTAGCGGCACCAGTTGTCGAAGGGATAATATTCAACGCTGCTGCACGACCACCGCGCCAATCCTTCTTGGAGGGGCCATCAACAGTTTTTTGAGTGGCAGTATAGGCATGGATGGTGGTCATTAAACCAGTTTCAATGCCAATACCTTCCTTTAATAAGACATGAACTAACGGCGCCAAACAGTTAGTCGTACAAGACGCGTTAGAAATAATGTTGTGCTTGGCAGCATCATATTCGCCTTCGTTAACACCCATGACGATGGTCTTCACATCACCCTTAGCAGGAGCTGAGATAATGACCTTCTTGGCCCCAGCTTGAATGTGACCGGCAGCCTTTTCGCTTTCGGTAAATAAACCGGTTGATTCAATAACTAAATCAACACCTAGCGCCTTCCAAGGTAATTCAGCAGGATTACGGGTAGCGGCCACACATTTAATCTTGTGCCCGTTAACCACGATGATATCCGCTTCTTCCTTGGATGCATCGCTCTTTTCGGTCGTAACCTTATGTTTGAAATGACCGTGGACTGAATCATACTTTATTTGGTAAGCGAAATAATCAGCGTCGGTTGACATATCAACAACAGCCACCACGTCGATTTCTTTGCCTAAAAGACCTTGATCGCAAATTGCTTGAAACACCATGCGGCCGATACGGCCAAAACCATTAATACCAACTTTAACTGCCATTTGTCTCTCCTGTGTTGTTTACCCTAATAGTTTTTCAAACCTTAAGATGATATCCATCTGCGGGAATTTGTCAATACTTTGCTTCGCGTAAGAACCTGGCGGCATCTTGAGGCAAGGTGGGCACGATATGCAAGCCTGTCCCCCATTCAAAACCAACCGAGCGGGTTAACTTTGGAATAATTTCTATATGCCAGTGGTAACAAGACGGGGTCGCATAATTAATCGGCGCCGTATGTAAATAAAAATTATAGGATGGATTATTAAACGTTTTCTTTAAACGGTTAAGGATATCATTTAATAGCGCCGCTAAATGCAGCATATCAATACCGTTGGTGCTGGCAAAATCAGCCCCATGCGCCTTGGGCATAATCCATGTCTCAAAAGCATACCGCGGCACAAATGGACAAAATGCAATAAAAGCACCATTCTCGGCAACAATGCGTTCCCTGTCATGATATTCTTGCTCAATCATATCGCAAAAAACACATCGCCCTTGCGTGTGGTAATAATGCTCTGCTCCTTTAACTTCCCCTAAGACGCTTTTAGGCACCATCGGCAAGGCAATAATCTGACTATGGCCATGCTCTACCGTCGCTCCCGCTGATGAACCGAAATTCTTAAAAATCAGCACATATTTAGAATCTTTATGCTGTGCTAATTTTAAATAACGGCTTTGATATTGATTCAATACAGCCAGGGTTTCTTCCTTGTTTAAATCAGCCAAGGCCTTAGCATGGTCTGGATGCTCAATCACCACTTCATGTACACCACTGCCGGACATGAGGTCATAAATCCCCAACGCTTCCTTCTTAATAGCAATATCAGTCCCTAACGCTGGAAATTTATTGGGCACAGTACGCACCAGCCAAGCAGCATCATTAGCAATACTCCCTACGGGGCGAATAGCATCTGTTTCCATTGGCGTCTGGGTTTCACGGCCCGGGCAAAAAGGACAAACCGCCGAACGTGTCGGGGTATTATCATCTTGAGGAAAATCTTTTGGGCCCTTTAGGTGATCACTGTCAATCACTACCCAACGGCCAACAATGGGATCACGGCGCAATTCTGACATTAAACAATAACCTCCCGTAAAAATGCAGCCGACATTTCCGGCGGAATCGGGCAAATATAAAAACCACTGCCGCGCTCAAAACCGGCAACCCGCGTTAACCGCGGGATTAATTCAATATGCCAATGGTAATCATCACTAATGGACGGATAGCGATGATCCATCAAATGCCCATGCTCAATAGGCGATGTTTGAATCATATAATTATAGGAAGGGTCATTTAAGCCAATCTTAAAACGCAACAAAATATCCTTCATTAATTGAGCTAACAAGACGGACTGTCCTTCAATCCCCTTAGAAAAATCACAATGGTGGCGCTTAGGCACAATCCAGGTTTCAAAAGGAAAACGCGGGGCAAATGGCGTTAGGGCCACAAAACCTTCATTTTGGGCAACAATACGCTCCCTAGACTGTAATTCTTGGTCTAATAAGTCGCAAAAAACACAGCGCTCGTGGTAATCAAAATATTTTTTAGCCCCATCAATTTTTTCCTTCACCCGCATCGGCAGGACAGGAACCGCCATAATCTGGGAACGGGCATGGCCAATGTTACGGCTACCAGCGGCAACACCGTAATTCTTATAAGCCAAGACATAATGCACAGCAGGATCTTTACGGTGCTCACTCATGCGTAAAGCATAGGTATCAAAAACATCTTGTATCTGCGCCGCTGATAAATCCGCCATATTCGCCGTATGCGTGGACGTCTCAATCACCAATTCATGATGGCCATGGCTATAACAAACATCATAGAGGCCATGCTTCTTACGGTCGAACGGTTTATTTACATCAAGGATAGGTGTACCGCTTTTAACCACCCGAACATCACCTTGGGTATAAATAGCCTGCCTGGACGCATCCTGGCAAAATGGGCAATCCTGCTGGGCTGTTGCCGTCGATGGCGGGTCAATAAAAGCAGCTGGACGACGCGCACGTTCAGTGGCAATAATAACCCAGCGGTTAACAATCGGATCTTTGCGTAATTGAGGCATGGGAGTGATTATAGCAGATAAAAATTATTGCAACAGATTACCTTGTTTTATTTTGTAACCAGCCGCAAAACTAGCGGCTGGCATTACCTTGCCCGCCTCAGGATGAACTTCCTTAATTAATAAAGCACCCTTACCCGTCGATACCGCTATACCGCGTTTATCAATGGCCAGTACTTCGCCCGCCGCCCCTGAGGGAAAATTATCAACAACACTTGCTGAAATAATCTTTAATAAGCGGCCGTTGAAACTTGTACTGGCTGATGGCCATGGCTTAAGCCCTCGGATTTGATTATTAATAACTACGGCGGATTTCTGCCAATCTATTTTTCCCATCTCCTTGGTTAATTTCGAGGCATAAGTGATTTGAGCCGCATCTTGCGGTGTCAATGTGTAGATATTAGCTGCCACCACATCTAGGATACGTACCAAAAGCTTAGCGCCCACCACCGCCATGCGCGCCCGCAACTGAGCCGCATCTTCCTCATCGTCAATGGCCATCTTTTCTTGCGCAATAATATCACCCGCATCTAAGCCTAAGGCCATTTTCTGAACGGTGACGCCGGTTTCTTTATCTCCATTTAAAATAGCCCAATTCACCGGTGCTGCACCCCGATATTTAGGAAGAAGCGAGCCATGTACATTAATACAAAATATCGTAGGGATATCCAGAATCTGTTGGGTCAACAAACGTCCATAGGCAACAACAACAAAGATATCTGCATTAAAAGCTTTAAGCTCATCGACAACGGCAGATTCTTTCAGTGACGCTGGTTGCAAGCAAGGAATACCTCGGTCGATAGCAATCTGCTTGATCGGCGAAGGAGTCAACTTCATCCCCCGACCTTGGGCTTTATCCGGCCCAGTAACACAAGCCACCACCTCATGCTGACTCGCCAATACCTGCTCTAAATTAGTCGCAGCAAAATCATCACTGCCAAAAAATATAATACGCATAAATAATCCTACATTCACTAATCCACATTTAACGTTACAATCACTCGACTAGAACGTTTAACTTGGGCTAAGGCAGATTTAACTAGATCCATGGTCGCTATCACCTGCTCGCCCTGCACCGCCACATTAAAACGGTACTGATCACGCTTCTTAAATACCGTATCCGGGGCTGGACTCATTACCGCATAAGATTCACCTGCCCGCTGACTTAACTCATTATATACAGCCTGCGCCATTTCTTGTGCAGATTTTTCATTCTTAGAACGCAGCATCACCTGCACCCAATGCTTAAACGGTGCAAACCCCAATTCCTTCCTTAACTGCAATTCCTCATCATAAAATATCTCAGGCTTATTGCGGATAAGCGACCTAACCACATAATGATCGTTATTGCGGGTTTGAATAAACATCTGTTGAGTGGCCATCGCATTTAATTGACGCGCCAAGGACCAAGCCTTAAAAGCAGAACCTATATCCATCCGGTTAATTTCCGCATTAAAATCCATCATTGCCACCAATGGCGCTTTTAAGCGCGCCTTAAAACGCAAGATAGCCTGGGTCGCAATCAAGATATCAAAGCCTTTTACCTCCCCCTTGCTCTCCCCGTCGAAAGAAGCAATAACAGCTGTAGGAAAATATTTTATTAACTCACCCTGCAGCTGCTCAATCCCCATGCGTACTGATTTCCAATTTGATTTCTTGCAATAAACACAACTGGCATTGGCCGGCAAATGAAAGGTGCAATGATTGCATTGGAATTTCTTTTCTATCCGTGAATAAATCAAGGCAGCATCACAATGCGCGCATGATAAAACCTTACCGCAATCCTGGCAACGGGTCAGGCTATAAGCCCCCCGCCGATTTAAAACTAAAATAGCCTTACCCTTTGATTTTAAAGTTGCCTCAATGCCGTTGCGCAACGGTACGGACAGCAAACCTGGAATATATTTATAATCATTTAAATCAACAGCAATGGGTTGAGGCACCGCAGGCCCGCTTAATTCCTTGCAAGCAAGCTCCCCCCTCTTAACACGAAACCATAGGTCAATTGATGGCGTAGCACCAATGAAATCAACCTTAAAACCTTCCCGCCGCTGACGCATCATCAACACATCCCGCGTTGCATAAAAGGGGCTTTGCTCCTGCTTAAAAGAAGGATTGTCCTCATCAATCATCACGACTAGCCCTAAATCCTTAATTGGCGTAAACACCGCTGAACGGGTTCCTAGGGCAATGCTGTTGGACGCTAGCCGAAGCTTTAACCAATACGCTAATTGTGCCGTTGGCGTCTGACCTTCATCAACAAAAAACCTCACTGCATTAAAATAATGCTCAACAAAGGCCTTATAATGCTTTAAATAAAAAACGTCTGGAACCAGAACCAGCACTGAACGCCCCGCTTCAATAACAGCCTTTATTTCATCACGCAGGGGCAACTCATCATTGCCATTAGATGATAGAAAGAAGGTTGCCTTAATTTCTCCTGGGGCATTAGCCTTTGGCAGGGCCACAGCTTTCGCCGCCATATCCGCGCTTCTGCCTTGACGCAACAATAACGGCAGCATTGCGCTTAAGGCCTCCCCTTGAGAACAACCATAATAGCGGGCAAAATCTTCGGCCAAACCCAACATCGCTGCATCAAAGCTAGGGGTCGACTCACAACGCGACTTAATGTATTTCAACCTAGGGATATTGCTGGTCTGGGACAGGCCAATAACAACAGCACACGCATGCCGGGCCCCAAAGGGCACCATCACCCGCATCCCGACGGAAATCTGTCCCAACAACCCGTCCGGAATCAAATAATCAAAAGGGCCATCAATAGGCAGGTCTATGGCAATATGCGCAATGGTAGGGCTTGGTGATTGATTCATTGAATTAAAGCAATGATATCTGCAACGGCTGAAGGCTTGGATAATACAGTAAAGGTTGAACGCAGCTTATCTAATTTTTCCGGCGATGAACTTAAATCATCAATATAGGTGACAATGCCATTCACATTCATTTGATCTGTGCAGGCACCAAAACTTTTTAGCACCATAATATTGTTGGTCTCTTGTCCAGGGATAGCGCTAAAGAATATCATCGGTAGTTTCTTAACCAACGCTTCCGCAATGGATAATCCGCCAGCCTTAGTCACCATGACATCAGCAACAGACATTAATTCATCCATATTATTGACAAGCCCCAAGATATGCGTATCACTCGAGGCTAATGCCTTAAGCCTATCATATAAAGCCTTATTATGGCCGCAGACAACAATTAATTGAAAACCTTTTAAGCCGTTGATAATCTCCTCGATCGGCCCCATGCCAAAAGAACCCGTGGCAATAAGAACCGTAAACAACTCTTTTTTCAAAGCCAGCTTCTCTTTCAACGCTGATATATCAACAGCTTGGGCAAATTTCGCATCAGTTGGAATACCCGTCACAAAAACCCTCTCCTGCGGCACCCCCAAAGCAATTAATTTATTGCGGGTATAATCACAGGCCCCCGTGTAATAATCAATACCTTTGTTCACCCAAATACGGTGCACATCAAAATCAGTTACAACACAAATAATCTTGGACTTAATTTGGCCGGTGCGTTTCAAGTAAGCGCTTAATTCCGCGGATAAAAATTGCGTAGTAATAATATAATCGAATTCTTCCTTTTTAAGAAATTCTTGTAGCGGGCCCGCATTTAACCCATTATAAACCCGGCGGGCAAAACGAACCAATGGCTGTACCGCAGGAATATCCAGCAAAGCAAACATAAAGCCCCACAAAAAAGAAAGCTTGGTAATCAAGAACATGTAGGTGGCTGGATAGGTCAGCTTAAACAATGGATTGGTGTAATCAAGCGCATCAACTAAACGCGCATCATGGACACCTTGCGCCTTTAAACCGTTATAAACAGCTTCAGCGGCTTTCTTATGGCCAGCACCGGCAGTTGCATGAATAACTAGGATTTTCATGAGAGAATTATATCTACCGCTTGGTTTAAATCGCGCGCTACTTGATGCGGCCGAAACGCCCAATTCTTGATATCACGGCTGCTATCACGGCCGGTCTGAACTAAAATTGTTTTTAATCCGGCCTTATGCCCTGTTTCAATATCTTTATCGGTGTCTCCAACAAAGTAGCCTTGCTGAACAAATTCTATTTTAGTGCCAAGATTCTTTAAAACCTTTTGAATATTGGCCGTGCCCGGCTTGCGGCATTCACACTTGGCATCCGGCGCATGGGTGCAGTAAAAAATCCCATCGAATTTAATTTCCTTAACCCGCGCCGCCTTCAACAACTTCTCAGTAATCTCATCTAACTGCGCCTGGGTTATGATACCACGGCCAACGCAGGCTTGATTAGAAATTATATAAACCCTAAATCCCGCATCCTTTAAACGTTTGACCGCATCCAAGGAACCACGCAACAAACGCATCTCTTTGACCGTCTTAACGTAATCACCGTCGCCGGGATATTCATTTAATACACCATCACGGTCTAAGAAAACGATCTTCATTCGCGCACACCTTTAACGCGTTCCCAGTATTTTGCATAGGACATGATTTGATAAAGCATGGCATAAAAAGCAATCATTAAACCAATAAATCCATCCTTATAGCCTTGCTTGCCTATATATGAACGAAAAAAACGGTCTACCGCACGCCACAGCATTAAGCCGCCGGTCATCTTGCGGCCAGTGATAATCCACTTTTCCGCTTCAAGCGTAGTCTGGCGATTTAAGCTTTGTAGAAAATGTTCAAAATCAGGATAGCCCTTATGCACAATGTCCTTGGTAAAATGCCCCGTCTTGCCATCAAGATACACCCTCGGATGCACAGCAACCTCTTCGTACTTAAACTTGCTTTTCATAAACATACGCAATTTGCCAGCTGGATACCAACCAGAATGCTGCACCCAATACTTGCCGATATAATTTTTCAACGGCATATCATAAGCTTGGAAGGTTGTCGTGGGCAAGGTGGCAATAATTTCATCACGCAGCTCAGGGGAAACCCACTCATCCGCATCAAGGCTTAACACCCATTCATTCTTGGCTTGCGCATAGGCCCAATTGCGGTGAATCCCTTCATTATCCATCTTGCGGTGGTAAATCTTGGCCCCATAACCTTTAGAAATCTCAACCGTCTTATCGGTGCTTTCATCGTCGACAATAACAATTTCATCCGCCCAATCCACCACACTCTTTAGGCAATCATGCATATTGCGTTCTTCATTCTTCGTAATAATAACAACCGATACCGGCACTTTTTGCATAGCTGCTCCCTTATAAAGATTCTTTCAAAGCCGCCACCACTGTTTCAATCTGTTCCTTGGTGATATGCGGGAACATGGGTAAACTTAAAACATCATTAGCTAGCTTTTCAGCAACGGGAAAATCACCTTTTTTATGCCCTAGCTCACTATACGCTTCTTGCAAATGCAACGGAATGGGATAGTGAATTAAAACACTAACACCCTTAGCCTTCATTTTTTCCATGACTGAATCACGGTTAGCTACACGGATCGCGTAGGTTTGATACACATGGGTGCGGTCTTCGCGTAATTTAGGCGTTACAACCCCCGGCACCTTCGCTAATAATTCATTGTAATACGCCGCGGCTTTAGCACGCATTAAATTCCACTCATCGAGGTGTTTTAATTTTGCATTCAACACCACCGCTTGAATCGTATCCAGGCGGGAATTAGTTCCCTTGATTTTATGCTCGTAACGCCCTTGACGGCCATAATCGCGCAGCATCAAGGCATTTTGATTGGTCTTCGCATCATTGGTGACAATCATCCCTGCGTCGCCACAAGCCCCTAAGCTCTTCGTCGGGTAAAATGAAAAACAGGCTACATCGCCGAGCGACCCAACCCGCTTACCTTGATACCGCGAACCATGCGCCTGCGCCGCATCCTCAACAACCTTGATGCCATGCTTTTTGGCTATCGCATTAATTTCATTCATATTGGCTGGCTGTCCGTATAAATGCACCGGAATTACCGCCTTGGTTTTCTTAGTGATGGCTTTTTCAAATGCTTTAGGATCAAGATTATACGTATCATTCTCGATATCAACAAAAACCGGTGTCGCCTGGCAAAAAGACACGCATAAGGCTGTCGCAATAAAGGTAAAGGTCGGCACAATCACTTCATCGCCTTCCTTAATATCCAAGGCAGACAAGGCTAGATGCAAAGCATCCGTCCCTGAATTAACACCCACCCCAAATTGAGCATCACAATATTTGGCAAAGGACTTTTCAAAAATTTGAGCTTGCTCGCCCAAGATATAATCGCCGCGTTCCAACACCTTTTTAATTCCGGCTTCTACCTCACCTTGAATAGGTGCATTTTGTTCCTTGAAATCAATAAATGGAATACTCATAACAAGCTTTCTACCTTTCTATATACATCGTCGATGAATAAATCGTTTAAACAAGACACATGACTGCATTGCGCCATACGAAACCGCTGATAACATGGCTGGCAAGGCAATCCCTTTTGAACAATCCCATGACCTTCCCTAGGATATGGCCCATAGACTATGGGATCAACCGGCCCAAAAATTGATAGGGTCAAAACCCCACTAGCCACGGCAATATGTAAAGGCCCGCCGTCGTTGGCAATCACTAAACGGCAATGGCGCATTAAGGCGGCCATTTGTAAGACAGATGTTTGACCAACCGCAGAAAATACCGGCGCACCTACCCCGCGGGCAAGCTCCTGACACAAGGCTTCTTCTTTTAAATCACCCATCAGTATAATGGCGGCATTGTATTTTGCAATAATTTTGTCGGCCAATTGGGCGTATTTTGCCACCGGCCAGCGCTTATTCTTAGCACCCGCCCCCCAGCTAGCCCCGCCCCCGGGAATAAGGGCAATCATACTCGATTTGCTATCAAGGCCTTGTGCCTTTAACCAATCAAGCGCCCATTGCTCTTCCTTAGGCGATATTGTCAAGGCCATATTGCGCTCACGCACCGGCA